>Ga0114932_10000580_pt1 | contig 43333 bp, 28 predicted proteins | sample 2SBtaG_2_FD_87286 | JGI IMG/M metagenome (GOLD analysis project Ga0114932, IMG submission 87286) | Deep subsurface microbial communities from Kolumbo volcano to uncover new lineages of life (NeLLi) - 2SBTROV12_ACTIVE470 metaG | ecosystem: Environmental > Aquatic > Marine > Volcanic ...
ACTGACTGTCCTGCGAGTCCGCCTCCAGCCCAACGGGACGCTCAAGACGACCCGCGTCGCCAAGCGATCGGGGCTGCGGTTTCTCGACGACGAAGCGCAGCGAGCGTTCTCGGCTGCCGGGCCTTATCCGAACCCGCCGCAGGGGTTGCTCAACGAGCGCGGCGAGGTCGAATTCCAGTTCGGCTTCATGTTCGAGATCAGCAGCTCGCGGTTTTCGTTCTACCGCATGCAGAGATGATCCCGGTCCGGGCGGCTATTTGAGCGGTCGGGCGCACCGAAAACCCGTGTCGTAGTTCGTGTAGTGCTCGTGCAGGCCGCGACGGTACGCGCCGCGGTTGTACCTGGGCCCGTTGGACGAGTGCGTCACGTCGCGCCAGCGGTTCCCGCGCACGCTCCGGCTGTAGTACCAGACCTTCGGGTCGGCCGGCCCGGTCGGATCGGTACCCGGTGACTTCTTGTAGTAGTACGCACCGTAGTTGTCCCACGTCCACTCGCGCACGCTGCCCGCCATGTCCTTGAACCCAAGCGGGCTCGTGTCATCGGGGTGCGAACCAGGAGGCGTCGGCGCGAACGTCGTGTTGCCGATCCCAAGCAGGTTCTTCTTCGCCGCAGTGCCCCACGGGTACTTGGACGACTGTGGCCCGCGTGCAGCAAGCTCCCACTCGGCCTCGGTCGGCAGGCGATTGCGGATATCCCGGAACTTGCAGTACGCCATCGCCGCGTGCCACGAGACGCAGTTGACCGGTCGGTCCTCCAGCCCGGGAACAGCCGCCGCGCAGTAGCTGGTGTACTTCGGGTCCTGCGGCCGGGTCGCCTGCGGGCACTTCCCGGACTTCACGCACTTGTTGTAGTCCGCGACCGTCACCTCGTGGACGTCCAGGTAGTACGGGCTCACCGTCACCTTGTGCTTGGGTTGCTCGGTGACGTAACAGAGGTGGTCCTCGGACTTCTCGCACCCCATCCAGAACGTGCTCTTCGGCACCAGTTTCATGCCGGCCACGTTCTCTGCCTTGCACTTGGCGTCGCAGCCGTCGCCGCTCTTCTCGTTGCCGTCGTCGCATTGCTCGGACTGCGGCTCGTACTTGCCGTTGCCGCAGACGCCGGGCGCCGCACATTTTCCGAGGTAACAGACGTACGTGCTTGGCCTTGGCGCAGTCGCTCGCTTGCTCCCACTTCTGCCCGTTGAGCGAACACTTCAACACGCGGTCGCCATCGGGGAAAGCCGTTTCCCTGCAGTCTGCTAGCGCGATTGCGCGGACAATTGGGGCCGATCATGTGCGCCGCGCTTGCCAAGGGGGTGGTCGCGCGTTTTCTTGGTGGCTGCCGAGCCCTCGGCACCTGTCCCAGGCCAACGATGTTGCCAAGCATCCCGATGATCCGCTGGTTGTCCGTGCCGGTTCGTGCGGCGCTGGCAATGGCGCTGAGCGTTGCGATCCTTTGGGCTCCGACATTCGCGGTCGCCGCCAGCCCAGTCGCGTCGGCCAATCAGCAGGCACCGGCGGGGTTGCGCTTCTCCATCGAGCTTCACGACGTCGACAAGGGCCGCCGCAAACCGCTGCAAAAGCTCACCAGGCGGGCGCTGCGTTCGGTGGAATCGGCGCTCTGGGTGCGGCTGGACGGCCGCTTGCATGTCGATTTCGTCGGCAACGACGCAGCCTTTCGGAAGGTTCTGCGTGCGGCGGGTGGTCGCGGAGGTGGCGAGCCCTGGATCGACGGGCTGGCGCTGCTCCATGACGACCGCATCATCGTGCGGCTTGGCGGCGGCGGCTTGCTGCGAACCAGCGAGGTCACACGGCACGAGATCGCCCACATCGCCGTGCACGCGCTGACCAAAGATCGCTTTGTGCCGCGCTGGTACCACGAAGGTGTCGCCATGCTCGTGGCCGGTGAGGCGACGCTCGATCGACTCAAGGAAGGCGTCGGGGCGTCGGCGTTCGACCTGACCGAGAATATCGACGAGCTCGAAGACGGGTTTGGCGGTCACCGGCTCGAGGTTCAGCGGGCCTATGCGCTCGCGGCGGGTTTTGTGTGGTTCGCGGTGCGTCGAACTGGACGTGGCGATGCGCTGGCCGACCTGCACCGTCGCATGGCGCTGGGCCTCGACTTTGGACCGGCGTTCACGGCGACATTCGGCCTGTCGCCCGACGGACTCTTCGGCCTCTACGCCCACTACGTCGGCAGCGCTTCGAGCAAGTGGTGGTCGCTGCTGTCGGACACGGTCATTTGGAGCTTGATCGGCGTCCTCTCGCTGATCGCGATGCTCCTGGCGTGGGTCCGCCGGCCGCGATTCGACAAAGATGAGCCGATGGACCTGCAGGCGATCGCGGCGGTTGGTGATGCAGCGTTGCGTTCAGGTGTCTTGTGGATCCCCGAGCCCGAGTTCCCGGTGCCGCCGGACGATTCGCCACCACCGAGCGAGCCAGCCCCGACGGTCCAATCGGTTGAGCCAATGCCCGACGACGAGGCGGACGTTTGCGCGCCGCCACCGAAGATCGGCAAACCCACGATCCATTAGCGCTACGAGGCAACGACTGCGCCTACTTCGCGTTGGTCGCCGTAGCGCCGCCGGAGAGGCCGGGGATCTTCTTGTACTGGGCGCTGATGACGACGTTTTCGGGGAACGCCCAGAGTTCGCGCTTGCCGTTCTTGCCGCGGCTACGCATCGACGGCAGGTCGATGAGCAGCTTCTCGGTGGCCTCCTGGATGCCTTCACTCGGCACGGCTTTGCTGCGCGCTTTGTCGATGTCCCTGGGGTCGGCGAGTGTGCAATGGAAGAGGTGAAAGTCGTTTTTCCAGACGGCGAAGATCTCGCCGGCTTTCACCTTCAATCCGGTTTCCTCAAGCGTCTGCCGCACCGCTGCACAGCGGGCGGTCTCGCCGGAGCTGACGCTGCCGCCGGGGGGCGTCACTTTGCCGCGACCGGTCGCACCGCCGCCGCCGACGCGAGTCACCAGTACACCGCCGTCAATGATGATGAGGCAGCCGGCGCTCTTGGCGTCGGTGATGGCTTTCGCTGCGGGATCGACGGCGCACTCGCTCTGCGGTGCGGCGGGCTTTTCTTTGCAAGCGGCAAACAGTGCGACGGCGGCCAGTGCGCAGATGGCGGGGAAAACGGAGCGGGGCGGGCAGATCGAGGTGGTCATGGCGGTTCCGGGTCAGGATCGTCGCGAATGTAGCAGCGGTGTGCGCAGATCGTCACCCAACCTGCGCAACCGAGCAGACCCGATTGGAAGTCGCTGACTGAGCGATGGGCCGAGTCCGAGCGACCCGAACCCGAACTCACATCCCCCCTTTCGCACCGCGCCACCGTCCCCGGGGCCTCGGGTCGAATCCCAATGGGCTCCCGACCCACGCGCCGGGCGCGTTCCTGCCGTCCGAGCTCCGAGAATCCGCTTTCCGCCATTTCCGCGTCCGTCACTCGGCCGCGGCCGCCGACTCCGTCTCCGACCCTACCGGCACGACGCGTTAGCGGCGTGCCCGGGCGCCACCACTGACACCGAGCCGACGGCTCTCCGCTAACCCACGATGCGCAGCACCCGTCCTCGGTTCCCCACACAGCCCGACTCAGACGATCCGCAGCCCCGACGACGAGAGGTTGGGCGACCGGATCAATCGTTCGTTGACGAGGTTGGGGACCTTGCCTATAAGCGGGTCCGCAAGGCGCCAGTTTCGCCGAGAGAACGCGACAGGAGACGGTATTGATGCAGCAAGCGAGTCGCCCGATCTCGTTTCGTCCCTACGCCCTGCGCCGCGCGCACCTGCGGGTGCTTGTGTCGGCGATGGACTCGGTGCAGGACTACGTTTCGGATCCGGAAGTGCTCGCCGCCGCAGCTCGATTCTACGACCGCGATTTCGCGACCGGTGAGCTGTTACAACGCTACTTGACGTCCAACGACGGCCACAGCCAGTTCTACCCGTGGCTGCTCTGGGACGCGGCCCTTGACCGCGGCCGCCTCGGACCACGCCTGCTCAGCGCGGAGACACGGGCCGGCGGCTGCGAGGCCGAGATCGCCAAGGCGCTCCTCAACACGCGTGCCGACGTCTACCAAATCACCCGCTGCGACGATGATCTCGCCACCCTCGAGCGAGTCGCCGACGGCGCCCTGATCGAGGTCGAAGAGCCGGTCCTGGCCACCGTCTCCGCCCCCGGCGAGCTGCTGGTTGCGCGCATCTTGGATCTGGGCGACCAGCATGTGCTCGACGCGGTGCACTGCTGCCTGCCGCCGCAAGGTCGACGCGCCCTGGTGCGAGCCGCCCGCAAGGTGCGGCGCATCCCGATCGAAGAACAACTTCCCAAGCTCATCGCCGCGGCCGGTCGCGCCATGCGTCGGCTGCGCATGGAGCAGCCGTCGCTCGTGGCGCCCGATGGCGGCGCTGTTGTGCAGACCACGCTCGTCTTCACCACGAGGGACGCCGCGGCGATCAACCGGCGGCTCGAAGAAGCGTCTGATCGCGGTCTGCTGCGCGAACGTCGCCGGGATTTTGTTGTCGCCGCCAGCGGAGCCGACCTCGTCGGTGTCTCGCTGCGGCTCTCCGGCGATCGACTCCACGCCACCACGAGCTGCGAAGGACGGCTCGATCGCCTGCGTGAACGACTCGAAGCGTGGCTGCCCGGCTTGACCTACATCGCGACGGTCTACCGCGACCTCGACGCGCTGCTCGCAACCGACGAGTGGCACAGCGAGGAGGCGCGCGAGCTGCGCCGGCTCGGCGAACAGTGGCTGGAAGAATACCTGTCGGCCTTCAACGATCGCCCGCAACGAACCCTCGGCGGCGTCACGCCTCGCGAAGCGGTCCGCACCGCCCGCGGCCGCACCAAGGTCCGCGCCCTCCTTCGTTCCGTGCAGCGATTCAGCGACGCCGTCGGCACCGACTGCAACGGCGTGGTCGATTCGTTGTGGGCCGAGCTCGACCGGTGATCACGGTCCCGTGAGCACTCCGCAAACCCGCTTCCGTTTCGTCCCCGACGTCCTCCGCGGCGAAGGCAAGGACGCCGCCAACAAGCTGTTCAGCGAGCAAGCCGCGGCGCTCAATCTCGCCTGGACTTGCCGCGACTGCGCCTATCACCACCCGCAAACGGGGGCGTGCACGGTCGGATGGCCAAACGACATCTTGCTGGATGCGACCGAGGCGGTGTGCAACGAACAGGGCTTCCCCGCCTTCTGCAAAGCGTTCGAGCCCGAATAGCGCCTGGTGACCCGCGGCCCCCGCAGCTGGAGCCGGTCTGCCGCAATCCTTGGCAATCGTTGCGTTCCAACGCGACGACCGCCTGCTCTTCCGTGGCCGGTGACCGGTCGCTGCCGCCGCCCGAGGATCGCACATGAACTCCCGCTTCCATCGCCTGCAGACGGCGCTGCTCTTTACTTCTTGAGCCGGCTCTGCTTTTCGATCCACGCCGCTACTTTCTCGACGTCCAGCCGGTCCCAGCTCGCGGCCTTGGAGCGCGCGGTCGCGAGGTGCTTTTTCGCCACACTTCGCGGCACGCCGAGAGCCCGAACCAGCCACGCTCGAGCGCCGCCCCCCTTGCGCCCGACAAGCCAGCTCACCGACGCGGGCGCCTCGCCCGATGCCAGGCGAACGATCGCGGCTGCGGTCCGCAATTGCCTGTCTGCGCTGCTCGTCGCGGCGTGATCCAGAAATCCGCGCGATGTCAGCGGTCGCCCTGAACGCATACAGGCATCGACCGCTAGCCGACGGAACGGCGCCGACGGTACGAAGACCTCGTGAGCCACCTGCAGCAGCGGTGTTTTGCCTCGCACGTAGCGCTTCATGAACGCCTCGATCGCGGCGAGGTCCGCCCCTTTGCGCACCGGCTTGTAGAAGATCGCGGCGCCTCGCTTCATCAGCTTGGCGCGCACCTTTTCCAGCGCAAAACAGGCCTTCTTGTAGCGTTTCTTCGCGTGATTGCGCAGCGCTGCGGAGAGCTCCTTGCGCGCGTAGGTCGGATCGGAAGCGCTGGGGCGAAGCGGTTGCCACGCGGCGGCGACATCCACCGGAATTCCGGCATCTGCAGCCACGCCGACAGACGGCACGCAGAGTCCGATGCCAAGGGCCATGAGAAGCACCGGAATGCAGACCCGTTGGCGCCACCGAGAAGGGCTCATAAACACCTCTAAACGCGCCGATTTTGCGCCGGCGATCTTGCGCGATCCGCCCAAAGACACGCGCCACACCTTGACACGATGTCGGCGCATCTTATACCTGCCTCCGCCCTTGGGTCATGCCGGCAGGTACTTTGGGGAATTCCGAGGAATCAGCCGGCACGGGAATAACGGCGCAAGCCGATGGTTCATCGCTCGACCGCCCGAACCTAACAGGCGGGTGCGTTGCGCGCATGCGACCCAGAAGGGACACCGCGGTTATCGGGACTAGCGCCCAATCGCGGCATCAGCACCAACGGAAGAGGCGAAAAATGAGCGGAAAACCCGTGATCCAGATTCGCAACCTCGTGAAATTCTACGGCGATTTCCAAGCGCTCAGGGGCATCAGCTTCGACGTCCACGCCGGCGAAATTCTCGGCCTGCTCGGCCCGAACGGCGCCGGCAAGTCGACCACGATGAAGATCCTGACAAGCTACATCTCGGCCACGTCGGGCAGCATCACGGTCGAAGGCATCGACCTGTTCAAAGACCCGATCAAGATCCGCGAGATGATCGGCTACTTGCCCGAATCGACGCCGCTGTACACCGACATGCTCGTCTACGACTACCTGATGTACGTCGCGGCGATGCGCGGCATCGACAAGAAGACCGCCGACGCGCGCATCTGGGAGCTCGCTGGCAAGGTCGGCATCAAGGAAAAGATCGCCAAGGGCGTCAACACGCTGTCCAAGGGATACCGCCAGCGCGTCGGTCTCGCCCAGGCGCTGATCCACAAGCCCAAAATCCTCATCCTCGACGAACCGACGTCCGGTCTCGACCCCAACCAGATCGTCGAAATCCGCAACGTCATCAAAGACTTGGGCAAAGACCACACGATCATCCTGTCGACCCACATCCTCCCGGAAGTGCGGCAGACGTGTAACCGCATCGTGATCATCAACCTCGGTGAGAAGGTCATCGACGGCACGATGGACGAGGTCGAAGGCCGCCAGACCAACGACCACCGGCTCGTTGTCGGTGTCGCCACGAACAGCAAAGACGCCGCAACCCTTCGCGGGGAGCTCGGCTCGGTCAACGGGATCACGGAGGTCTCGCTCGGCGCGTACGCAAAGCTGCCGACCGAACACCACACCTTCGAGCTTCGCGCCAACCGCGACGCGCGCCCCGACATCTGGAACTGGGCCAAGAAAGACGGCCACACGCTCGTCGAGCTGTCCCGCAAAGCCCGCGACCTCGAAAACATCTTCCAGGAGCTCACGATCGGCCGCTAACGCCTGCCCGCACCCGTCCGCTCAAGACGGCTCGCAGACCGCAGCACACGCCCCCAGGAACCCACCATGAAGCAGATCTTCATCATCGCGCGCCGCGAGATGGCCGCGACCTTCGACTCGCCCATCCCCTACATCGCCGCGACCGTCTTCCTCGTCGCCACGGGCCTGATGTTCTTTTTCGGCATCGACGGCAGCCAGGACTTCTTCGAGGCGCGCCTCGCCACGCTGCGACCGCTGTTCGACTCGGCGCCATGGGTGCTCGCGGTCATCCTGCCGGCGGTGACCATGCGCCTGGTCGCCGAGGAGAAGAAATCCGGCTCCCTCGAGCTGCTCGTCACCCTGCCCGTCAGCGACGTGTCCATCGTGATCGGCAAACTGCTCGGCGCCATCGGATTCCTCGTCGTCGCGCTCGGCATGACCCTGGTCTTCCCGCTGCTCGTCATGCAGGTCGGCAGCCCGGACGTCGGCGCGATCATCGGCGGCTACGTGGGCCTCTTCCTCATCGGCGTGACGTTCCTGTCGCTGGGCCTGATGACGTCGACCTGGACCGAAAACCAGATCGTCGCGTTCATCCTCGGCCTGCTGCTGTGCGTGTTCTTCTGGACCGCCACCGACGCGCTCATCAAGCTCGCGTTCGACCGACCGCCCGCGGCGATCATGCTGCTCACCTTCAAAAGCCAGTTCGCGGCGTTCGCCAAGGGCGTCGTTGACCTGCGCAACGTACTGTACTTCGCGTCGGTGACCGTCATCGCCGTCATGGCGTCCACCTACTCGCTCAAGTCGCGCCTCTGGCGTTGACGACAATCCGTCGGAATCCGGGCTTTCGGTCCGGGTTTGGGCTGACAGCCGCTTTTCGAAAGAACACAGCGAAACATCGAATTAAGTAGATTCGGAGTCGACATCATGGCCATGGACAAAAAGCGCAAGCTGCGGATTCGCACCGACGCGCTCGTTTTGCTGCTCGCGACCATCGGCGTCGCCATCGTGCTCAACGCGATGGTGCTCAAGGTGCCCGCGCGCCTCGATTTGACCGCCTACAAGGTCCACACCCTCAGCGACGCGTCGATCGAAGCGGCCAAGTCGCTCGATAACGTGACGATCAACGTCTACATCTCCAAGAAGCTGCCCGAGACGATCCCGAGCCAGTTCGGCAAGATCCCGCTCAAGGGCGTCGACCGCGCTTTCCGCGACAAGCTCGACGAGTACGCGACCGCATCAGGCGGCAAGATCCGCGTGGTCTTCGCCGACCTCGATACCCCCAACCTGGGCACGATCGAAGAGCAGGCTGAGGCGGCCCGACTCGAGATGTTTTCGTCCAAGGAAGCCGCGGTTGAAGGCGGCCAGCTGAAGTTTCAGCAGTACGCGATGGGCGCGAGCTTCCACTACAAGAGCGTCACCGAGGTCTTGCCCAAGGCCATTGAGCCCGGCTTCTACGAGTTCGAAATCACCAAGCGCTTGCTGCGCCTCAAGGAGAAATACGACAACTCGCTGCTGATGAAGGACCTGCTCGACAGCGGCAAGAAGGTCCACACCGTGGTCAAAGCGTGCAACGAAGCCATCCAGAAGCACGCCAAAGCCGAGGACAAGAAGGAAGATTCGGCCGGCTTCAACATCAAGGACTCCAAAGATCCCAACAAGAAGCGCATGGCGGACCTCAAGGCCAACCGCAAGAGCATCGAGGCCGCCTGCAGCCCGATCGGCGGCGCGGTCACCAACGCAGAAGGCAAGCTCAAGGGCAAAAACGACTTCGTGGACAACCTGCTCGCGTCGGCCAAGCAGTACGGCAAGGTCTACGGCGAGATGCTGCGATACCTCGACGGTAAATCACCCAAGAAGAGCCCGGTGCCGCCCGAGATGGCGCTGGCCCAGATCGTCAACATCCTCGAGCAGATCAACCGCGAAGTGGATCTGCGGCACACAACGCTCACCGACAGCCCCGGCCAGCGACGCATCGGCTTTCTCTGCGGCCACCAGGAGTTCTGCCCGTTCCAGGAGCGCGAGCCGCTCATCGCCGGCCAGGTCGGCATGATGGTCGAGAACAACCCGATGATGCGCCAGGTCATCGAGACCGCGCGCCAAATGGCCACCGCGATCGACCAGACCAACCAGCGTGTGGGCGACGGCCTCTTCACCAAGAAGGGCTTTTCGATCATCAAGCTCGCGCCGAACATGGAGTTTCCGCCGGACGTGGCTGCCGTCATCGTCTACGCGCCGCGCTCGGATATCGGCGAGTACGACGCGTACAACCTCGACCAGTTCCTCATCAGCGGCCGCCCCGTCGCGGTCTTCCACCAGGGCTACGAGGTCGCGATCAACAACATGAAGCCGGGCAAAGAGATGGGCCAGGAGCTGTCCTTTGGCACCTGGATCAAGCCCAACAAGAGCAACATCGGCAAGCTGCTCGCCGACTATGGCGTCGAGGTCAGCAACCAGCTCATCGTCGACCGCAAGCACGTCGATACGGTGCGGGTCATGCAGCTGCTCAACCGCGGCGGCATGCAGTTCCAGACGCAGCGCGACTTCGCTTACCCGCTCGTTCCGGTGGCGACCGAGTTCTCTCGCGAGCACGCGCTGACCCGCAGCATCCAGAACCTATCGCTGCCCTTCCCGGTCAAGGTCGGCGTGAAGGATTCGGTGCGCAAGGACACCAACTTCAAGGTGTACGACCTCATCAAGACCTCGGAAGACTCGCTGCTCAAGGACGGCTCGGTGCCCGCCAACCCGCTCGCGCTGTCCGAGGCGGTCGTCAACGACCCGGCCAACGGTCCCCACGTCGCCGCGGTCATGGTCGAAGGCCCGTTCAAGTCGCGCTTCACCGCCGACAAGGTGCCCAAGCGCCCGCCGCCGAAGAAGAAAGCCAACCCGTTCGGTCGCGGGATGCCCGACGGCCCCAAGGCGGAGACCAAGGACGAGTACGAGCTGCGCAAACGCAGGTTCAAGGCGACCGGCGCCGGCAAGCTGCTCGTTGTCGGCACCCACATGGGCATCGAAGGGCTGAGCCGCGACTACGTGTTGCCCGACTTCAACGGCATCAAGATGGCCAAGTTCAGCGTCGAATCGCTGCAGGCCTACCAGCGCTGGCAGGCCAACTTCCAGAACTGGCAGATCCGCATCGGCCAGGTCAGCCACCTGCTGCCCGATAACCTGCGCTTTCTCAACAACGTGATGGACTGGGCCACCGCCCACGAAGCGCTCGCCGACATCCGCAGCAAAGGCGACACCCGCCGGCCGCTGCGCGAGGTCAAAGCCGACGATGCCCGAACCATGCGTCTTGGTGCCATCGTCGGCGTGCCGCTGTTGCTTATCGGCTTCGGATTCATCCGATTGACCATGCGGCGTCGGCGCGAAAACGAGCTCGATAACCACTAGCCCCGCACTCAAATTCTCGCAGCAGTTCCCAGCGGTCGATCGCTGACCGAAGGGAACGCCGGAGGCTCAAGATGAGCAAGTCAACGATCGTTATGTTGGTGCTTTTCGTGGCGCTCGGCGTCGGCTGGATGCTGATGAACCAGGGCCCCAAAGAGGCCGAACACCCCGCCGTCTCCGTGCAAGGATTCGTCAACAAGGACGTGTCTTTGCAGGACGTGAAGATCCTCAACAAGGACGACGAGTCGCCCTACACGTCGTGGACCGTCAAACGCAAAGGCGAAACGTTCACGCTCGATCGCGTGGCCGGACAGAGCCAAAAGAAGCACTCCGAGTCCAAGTGGAAAGCCACGCGCACGTACAAGGGCGGCAAGATGGCGCACAAAGGCGAGCCCTACCGGGTGCGCATGTATGCCCAAACTTTCGCCCGCAGTTTCCGGTCGTCGTACTCCTTTGAGGCCAACGAAGACGAGCTCGCCGAATACGGGCTCGACAAGGAAAACCGCATCGAGGTCACGGCGTCGGGCGGCGACAAGAAGGTCCACCTCATCATCGGCAAGGTCGACAAGGCGGCGGCAGACGACGAGTCGACGGCGAAGACCTGGGTGATGCGCCCCGACGTCAAAGGCGTGGTGTACCAGGTGGCTGGACACGACCTCCGCAAGAATTTTGACGTGCCGTACAAGGACGTTCGCGACCGCAAAATCCTCGATTTCACTGTCGCCAAGGTCGACAAGGTCGTGCTCGAAAACCCGGCCGATCCGCTCGCCAAGAAGGTTATTGTCACGCGACCCGCGCTGCCCAAAGAGCAGGTTGCCAAGCTCGCCGAGATCGCCAAGGAGACCGACAAGGACAAGCGCGAAAAGCTCGAAAAAGAGATCCGCAAATCCAACGACGGCTGGAAGATTGTGCAACCCACCGGCTTTGCGGTCGGCGAAGTGGGCAGCTGGCTCGAATCGGTCGAGCGCATGGCGCTAACCGAAAACGTGGACACAGAAGACGGCAAGGCGCCCAAGGGCAGCGGGCTCGACGACGCGAAAGTCGCCGTGCGCATCTCCATCTTTGAGGGCGACAAGAAAACGGTTGTCGTGATGGGCAAAGCCAAGGAAGACGGCGAAAAAGACGTCTGGTGCAAGGTCGACGGCAACGACAAAGAGGCCTTCCAGGTCGCGTCATGGTCGGCCGAGCAGGTGATCAAGGGCCTCGATGACCTGCGCGACACCAAGCTGTTCGGAAAAGCGGCGATGGACACCGTCAAAGCAGCCGACAACCTCGTTATTGACAGCCCGGCCGGACGCTTCGCCGCGCGGCTCGAAAACGGCACGTGGATCGCCCGCGGAGTTCGTGGAGATCACAAGAAAATCAAGGAATTCATCGATGACATCGCCGGGCTCGACGTCGACTATGAGAGTGGGATGTCCCGCACGCAAGCAGGTTTGGATAAACCGGAATGGCGCGTCACTTTGTCAGCGAAGGGCGGAAGCTACCAGGTCGCCTTATCGGCCAAGGGCGGCGCGACTGGCGGCGAGGACTTCTTCGGAGCGGTCGGCGACAAGGGCCACGTCTTCAAGCTCCAGTCGTGGAGCGCGGACCGGCTGCGCAAAGACGGCACCCATCTCAAGGACAAGCACCTGGTCTTCGGCGCGACCAAAGCCTCAATCACGTCGCTGGTTGTCCCCGGCGCCGAGAAGAAGGGCGTGAAGCTGCTGCGCGATGGCGGCGCATGGAAGACCGACCCGGCCGATGCCAAGACCAAGCTGAAGGTCGCCGAGATCGACAAGCTCGCCGGCGCGGTTGCCGAAGCGGTCTACGACACCGAGATCACCGGCAAGACGCTCAAAGATCTGGGCTTGGAGCTGTCCGACCACACGCTCGGCTTCACCACCGGCAAAGACAGCTACACGCTGCGTTTTTCATCGCAGAACAAGGACGGCAACCCATACATCGCGCTGTTCAAGGGTGGAAAACCGGTTGTGATCGGCACGATGGCGTCGTACGCGGCCGACTCGCTCAAGAAAAAGCTCTCAGATCTCAAGCAGTAACGTGTAACGCCTCCTGGCGTTGGACGACAAGAACACAGCGCCGCGGTTTCGAGGCCGCCCAGGCGCTTCATCGGCGGAGCATTTTCCCGAGATATTCCGTTCGCCTCCGCTGTTTCGCGTTGCTATTTCGTAACGACAGACGCATATCGGCCTCGCAAAGACCAAGCCCCGAAGTCACCGTGGAGAAACAATGCAATTCAGGTTGAGCACGTCCGGGATCGCGCTTGAGAGCGTGGTGGGCGGCATCCGTGTGAGCGCCGATCGAGATGTGATTCTTGATCAAGCTGGTCTGGACGAGCTGTACCGCGCCGTATCAATGGCGCGGACGCTCATGGTTGAACTCAGTGGCCCCGTCGCCGAGACGGCCATGGCCGAGCCGCCAGCAGCCCCCGCAGCAGCACCCGTTGCCGCCGCGCGCGTTGCTCTTGTGCCCGTTGCTGCCGCGCCGGTTGCCCGCGCGCCCGTTGCCGCCGCGCCCGTCGCCCCGGCTGTGCACGCGATTCCCGTCGCCGCCGCACACGGCCACGAAGGCCCGATTAAACGCGGGCCGGTCCAGAGCGCCGCCCGAGCCGGGATCGGTGGTCGTGGTATTCCCCGTGAGCGCGTGCCAGTGCCGCACACGGCCCCGCGCCCCGTGCCGCACCGCTCCGCTCCTGCCGCCAATCCCGCCGCGCCCAAGGTTGGCCGCCCGTCGAACAGCCGCCAGCGTGGCGCGCTCGTCAAGCACATGGTCGACTGGCTGACCGAAAACCCCGGTCGCCACAGCGTCGACGCCATCGTTGCTGCTGCCGAAGCCGGCTTGTGGAGCAAGGCCAAGGCGCTCCGACCGGCCGTCATCGCCGCCCTGCGCCGCTCCAGGCACAAGATTCAGCGGCACCCGAACAACACGTTCGGCCTTGTCGCGCCTCCGCGCGCAGGCCGTGTGGTTCGTCGCCAGCGCACGCGCTAGCAGCCGCTGCCGCACGTTGAGCGAAACACTGGGCAAGCGATGAGTTTTGGCCCAGCACAGCACATCGTCACGGGCGCGCCGGCCGTGTGGATAGGCCGATTGCTGCCGCTCGCCGTGTTGCTCGGCGGCTGCGCGGATACGCCTACCGAAGAAGCGACGCCGGCCGCTGACATCACCGGCGATGACATCGGAGAAGACGTCGCAGGTGTCGATGACGCAGGTGTCGATGTCGCAGGTGTCGATGTCGCAGGTGTCGATGTCGCAGGTGTCGATGTCGCAGGTGTCGATGTCACAGGTGTCGATGTCGCAGGTGTCGATGTCGCAGGTGTCGATGTCGCAGGTGTCGATGTCGCAACGGCTGATGCCGCGATCGACGTCGAAACGGCTGATGCCGACCTGGCGGATGCGCTCGCTGTTGATAGCGCGCCAGACACAGCGGCTCCCGACACGAACGCCGCTCCCGACACCGCGGCTCCAGACACGGCGGCTTCAGACACAGCGGCTCCAGACACAGCGGCTCCAGACACAGCGGCTCCAGACACAGCGGCTCCAGACACAGCGGCTCCAGACACGACCGCCGACCCCGACACAGCCGCCGATCCCGACACAGCCGCCGATCCCGACACAGCCGCCGATCCCGACACAGCCGCCGATCCCGACACAGCCGCCGATCCCGACATAGCCGCCGATCCCGACGCAGCCGCCAGTCCCGACACAACCGCCGACGCCGGCCCGATCGACCCTTGCCCCGGTGCTATCGGCTGCCCGTGCAACGACGACAAGGGATGCGACGCGGGGGTGTGTGCCGGACTCGTCGCGGGCCAGAAGCAGTGCGCAAAGACGTGTGCGGCAACGTGCGCGAAGAAGGGCTTCGTCTGCACGACGTTGGCTGCGGGCGGCAAGACACTGCAGGTTTGCCTGGCCTGCACGCCGAGCTTCCCCAGCGCCGAAAAATGCGATGGCCGCGACAACGACTGCGACGGCGCCATCGATGAGGGTGCGTGCGAGGACAACAACAGCTGTACGATCGACATCTGCAACGCCGCGGCCAAGGCCTGCCAACACGTACCGGTGAACAATGGCGCCACGTGCGACGCGGACGGCTCCGCTTGTACCGTCAAAGACAGCTGCAAGTCGGGCACGTGCGTCGCGGGAGCGGTTGCGGTCTGCGACGACAAAAACCCGTGCACGAAGGACAGCTGCGATCTCGCAAAGGGCTGCACAACCGTCGTTCATAACGGCGCACCGTGCGAGGACGCCAATCCCTGCTCGGTCGGGGATTCCTGCGCTGCGGGCAAATGCAAACCCGGCCCGGCAAAAAAGTGCGACGACGGCGATGTATGCACCGACGACAGCTGTCACCCGAAGACCGGCTGCCAGACGGCTCACAACAAGGCCGCCTGCAACGACGGCAACGCCTGCACCACCAAGGACACGTGCGCCGCGGGCAGCTGCGCGGGCACCAAGAGCGACTGCAACGACGGCAACGCATGCACGGCAGACACCTGTGATGAGAAGAATGGCTGCGTAGCCATGCCGTTGGTCGACAAGACGCCCTGCTACACCGGCGGGGGCGCGAGCTGGTGCCAGACCGGCAAATGCACCCTGATGCCGGTCGCGACGAAGGTGGGCGATCGCGACTTTGCCTACTGGTACTGGCCCGGCAACCACCGGCCGACCGAGACGTGGCCGAAAGTTCATCACGTGATGCACTTCTTGACCGGCTACTACGCGATGGCGTTCGACGAGAGCACGGGCGGCATCGCGCACTTCGGCCGTATCACCAACAGCCAGACGATGTTCGCGACGCGGCACCTGTCCAACGCGGCGGTGACCTCCCTGCCCGGCGCGACGCTCCAGTTCGGCGCGGGCGAGGCGTCCAAGGGTGTCAAGGCAACCAGCTTCCTGGGCCAGGCCGGCTTCACGGTCGACCGGTCGCGGATGATCGACGGTGGACGCTTCATGAATCGGGTCGAGATCCCGACTGTAAAATACGCCGCTGACTCCAAGCTCACCGGGATTGTGCAGGTAGTGTCGATGCCGCGGCACATCGTCTGGAACCACTGGGTCAAAGGCGGTTCCGCTGCCGCCAAAGTCGCCCGGATCTCCCTCGGCGGTGCCGCACTGAAAGGGCTGACGAAGGTCCAATGGCTCGCTGCTGGCCGTGCAGTGCGTCTCATCGGAGCGGGCGGGCACGGCTGGATCTTCGTGGTCGCCAACGACAAGCAACACAAGCTGAAGCTGTCGGGCCAGGGCGGGGTGATTGCAGAACGATCTCTCGCTTCGGTCCCGAAAAGCGGCACGCGCGTCTCGCTCATGGCGATCCCGACCAGTGCGGTCAACGCGGCAGAACAGGCGATGTACGTCGATCCCACCAACCACGTTCAAGCCAGCTACACCCTGCTCGACCTCGAGGGACAGCCGGTCGGAAAGCCCGCGCCGGTGGCCTGGGACCCAACGCTGGGCGCGTTCCGCGTCGACCTCAGGCCGCTGCAAAACGCCGGGGCACCGGGGGGCGCAAACTACGAACAGGCGAAGTTTCACAACTGGTACGGACGACACCGGCTGGAGCTCAAGCGGGCAGGTTCCGGGCCGATCTCGGTGCCTTTAGCCATGCACGGGCCGAACAGGATCTCGTGGAGCATCACCGCGGGCTCGCCGATTTGGCGCGACGAAAAAGGCGACCCGCTGGGCGTGCCGGTCCAGATCTCCAAGAACTGGCACGGGCAGAGTTGGTACCACCTGTATAGCCAGCCGACGTTGCCCTCCGCGGGCACCAAGCGCATGGAATTGACGGTCGCCTCCGCGCGGTGGGGCAAGGTCTATGCCGCCTCCCACGCGCAGCTCAGCCTGATCGGTTGGGGCAAAGCCGGCGGGCACTGGGACGAATCGGCGGTGGGAGCGTTCGGCGAGAGCATCACGTACGACCCCGATGTGAACCTCGGTCGCGCCATGGTCGACGACATTCGCCCTCTCCTGGTGCGATCCGACGCCAAGTGGAACTGGAGCGGCAACGTCGGCGGGGCGGACTTCCTCCGCTACCGGACAGCGTCGCAGTCGTATTGGGAACGCAGGATGGCCCGGGTTCGCAGCGTCTATCGCGCCACGGGCCCCAACCTCACCGACGTCACGTACGCGGGCCTGTCCAGCGACGGCGCGATCCGAGGCGACATGCGAGCCCAGCTGGTCGCCACCGACGACATGGTCCGCGTGTACTACCACCTGGACTACACGTTCGAAAAAGACGTCGACTACCACACGCTGGCGTTTTTCCAGGTGGCGGCCGACCGATACGCCGACAACGGTTTTCGGCAATACGGCTACGGCAACGCCAAGGGCAAGCTGTTTTCCGGCACGTTGGTCAACCACAAGGCAACGGGCTACGCGTCGGATGCACACCGGGGAATCGCGGTGCCCGGGGAAGCGCCGTGGGCATTGCTCTACGACAGCAACAAGGGCGCCGGAAAGCTGCCCGAGATGTACGCAAACGTCGGCTTCGTGGTGCGGCAATTCAAGGCGGAGATCGGCGGCAAGACCCTGACGACGCCCTACCTCAACATCACGCGGACCCACAACGGCACGTCGCAGATGGCGTTTCAACTCGGCTTGCCGCACACAAAGGGCTCGCCGTGGTGCGGTGCGGCCTGCAAGGGCAAGCGACGATTCATCCCCAAGGGCAGCCGGGTCCGCGCGACCTTGGAATACGTCGTCTTGCCGGCGGAAAAGAGCCGCTATTACGGGACAAACAGCTTGCTGACGGGCACGGCGGCACAGCACTACAAGAGCCACGAGTTGATGCGCCGGATCGCGGCCGGCAACCGCCTCCAAGTCGTGACGAAGACCGGCCAGCTCACGCGCACCTACCCCATCAATGTCAACGTGGCCCCCGGTGCACTTGCGGCCGACCTCACCGTCGAGGGCGGCGTCGGATACACACCCATCACGTTCCGCGGCTTGCACCGACACGACGGCTGGCAGCTGCAACGGGCGGTCCTCGGCGCGTGGAAGGCGATCGACCAGTCGGTGCACGGAGCCGACTTCTGGCAGGCCGATCGCGACCCCGGCGGCAAGACGTGGTCGCTCACTTTCAGCGTGGCCAACAGCGGCAAACAGCGGTACCGGCTCGTACACCGTGGATGCAACGACCCCAAGGCGCCCAACTACGGCTCAGAATCGGACAACGGCCCGTGTTTCGCGTGCGCGGCAGACAAGCGGATGAGCTCGCGGGTGACCGATTGCGACTGGGACTGCAAAGGCACGTGGGGCGATTGTTTCGTGGCCAAGGCCGGCAAGTACTGCAGCTTCCATTACTGCGAGAAGCGGACCGCATGCGCCGCACCGAAAAAGCCCGCCGTTCCCCACCCGTACAAAGCGGAACGTGCGCAGATCCTGGCGCTCGGGAAACTTACCGCAGCCCCGACCATGCGCGCCGCCGCCGTTGGGAGCACCAAGACGGGGATCGGGCCGGGTCAGACCAAGGCTATCTACTTCGACGCGCTCGGCTATGGCGGAAAACCGACCCGCGTCTTCGCCCGTATTGGGCTCCCAGCCAAGGCCAACTCCAAGGCACCGGTACCTGGCGTCGTCCTGGTTCATGGCGGCGGCGGTACGGCGTTCAGCAAGTGGGTGCAGCGCTGGACAGAGCGAGGTTACGCGGCCATCAGCATCGCCGTTGAGGGCCAGACGGACGCGCTCGCCAGTGCCGCCGACAAGAAAGCAGGACTCGCGGTCGGCAACTGGAGAAAACACGCCAGCGCCGGGCCGGCCCGCATCGGCGCTTACGGGGACACCAAGCTGCCGTTGACGCGTCAGTGGATGTATCACGCAGTAGCGGACACGATCTTGGCGCACTCGCTCTTGGCCGCGCTGCCTGAGGTCGATGCCGGCCGAGTCGGGCTGATGGGAATCTCATGGGGCGGTGTCATCACAGCCACAGTCCTGGGTATCGACCAGCGGGCCGCGTTCGCCGTTCCGACCTACGGCAATGGCCACAAGTACGACATCCCCAACTACTTCGGCCAAGCGCTGCAGAACAACCAATTCTACCGCCAGGTGTGGGATCCGATGGTGCGCATGGCCAAGGTGACGACGCCGTCCCTGTGGCTTTCATGGGTCAAGGAAAACAACTTCTCGCACGACAGCCAGGCCGCCACCTACCTGGCCGCCCCCGGTCCCCGCATGGTGGCGTTGGTTCCGGGCATGGGCCACGGGCACGGCCCCGGATGGAACCGGCCTGAGAGCTACGAGTTCGCCGACAGCATCACCAAACACAAAGCGCCCTGGTGCGTGCAACAAAGCGTTGGCGCCAGCAAAGGCGTGGTGCAGGCCGTCTTCAAGGCAACCCGACCGCTCAAATCGGCGTCGCTGCTGTACAGCACAGGGTCGGGCTGGACCGGCAAAATGGCGTGGCAGGAGATCAAGGCGGGTGGGCTGGTCAAAGGGGCCGCGGGAACGTGGACCGTGACCGCCCCGCTCCCCAAAGACGCCACCGCCTGGTTCATCAACGTCAAAGCGGCGGCCAGCACCGCCAGCAAGCCGTTCACCTACACGTCCAAAGACCTTGTCGCGAGCTCGGACTACCAGGAGGTCATCAACCTCAAGCTCGCACCAGCCAAGGGCCTGCTCATCCAGCAGCCAACCACCGGCGGCGCCGCGAGCGGCAAGGCGCTGATCAGCTTCACAGGACCGTCATACGTCGAGATCGTCGACGTCGCCGTTCACAGCGAGAGTCATCCAGGGGCGTTGTGCGTTGGCAAAGCGACGCTTCCGATCGTGCTGAAGAGCCCGTCGCCGAGCGTTCACGCGCTGCGCGTCCAGTTCAACAACTCGGTCGCGGGCCTCAAGAGCGGCGGCAAGGCCACAGGCGTTCTCGAGGTGGTGTGGCAGGCGCTCGATGGCCGCATGGGGCACGTGCAGCTGCCTCTCAGCGCGGTGGTTGTGAAGCCGCTCGACGTGGTCTTCGACAAAGACGCGTTGTGGTCGTCCAAGGCGCCCTATGCCCCACGCCACGTAACCATAAGCAAGGGCGCCAAGGTGGGGTTGGATGTCAGTCACGCGATCAACACGCTCACGGTCAGCAGCGGCACCCTGCAGCTGGACAAGAACGAGGCGCTTTCGGTCGCAAACAAGCTCGAAATCAAGGCGGGCGGCACGGTGGTGCTCAAGTCGGGCAGCCTGACGCCGAACTCCAACATGATTGTGGCGGGCAAGCTGCTGATCGACGGAGGCACGTTCGGCCACAGTATGCTCGGTGTCAGCCGGACCATCTCGGGCGGGGGGCTCATCGAAGTGAAGTCGGGCACGGTGAACTTCAATAATGGGACGCCGCACAACGTCCTCGCGCTCAACGCGAACATGCGCATCAGCGGCGGCAGCGTGACGCTGTCGGGCCAAGTCTACGTGGGCTTCAACAAGACGACGACGTTCGAGATCATCGGAAACGCCGCGAAAGTCCAGATCATCCGCCTCAACGCGGGGCCTGGAAGCAGCCCACGGACGTTCCGTTTCGTGCTCAACGCCAACGGCGTCAGCATGATCAACGTGCCGGGCTGGATGACGCTGAGCAAGGCCACCATCGTCGTCGACGGAACGGCGTACACCGGCGGGCCCGCAAAGATGCTGCTGATCAACTCCAACAACCTCGCGGGAGTTGCGCCGTCAGCCAACTTGAAAGTGACCGGTTTCGCCAAACACGGGCTCAAGGCTGCGATTGTGCAGGACACGGCCAACAGCAAGGAATGGGTACAGCTCGTGATCACCAAGGCCACGCCCTGACAAGGGCGGGCTAGGACAGATCGATGCCCATGCGGGCCTGCAGGTTCGCGCTTCGGGCTTGGAAGACCAAGTCGATCAACCGGTTTTCGGCGGCTGACGTCAGCTCGACGAATTCGAGCGCTGTCCCCCCTTCATCGCTGCGCACCACCGTCGCGCCACCCGAAACGACGACACCCTCGGCCGACGTCAAGGCCAAGTCGACGTTGATGCCGATCGCATAGGGAAGATCTATCGGCAGGCGCACGCCCGCGGCAGAAATGCTCATCGGGGAGCTCTGCTCGAACACAGCACCGCCGCTTTTCGGGGCGATCCGCACGGTCATTTCGACCGCGGCGCGCACGAATTCGCGGCGGTCACCGGCGCCTGGCTCGCGAACCGAAACCAGGAAGTAGCTGGACGGAAGGATCTCTTCGATCCGCATGTGCCAGCGGCACAGGCGTCGGTCGTGCACGAAAACGACGGTGACAAGCGAGCCGGACACAACCTCGCCGTCGATGCCGAGATCCCCGCGCGGAACGATCATCGAAGCGTCACGGACGCGCGTAGCTTTGCCGACATCCGACACGGGGACGCCGTCGATCTCGAAGAGCAACGTGACAGAGTCGCCGACCGCCGGCCGGATCTTGGTCGCCATGGGCGTGTTCTAGTCCAGCGCCGAACGGATACTGCGGACAAGCCCCTTGAGCTCACCGGCGCGGCCGCTGCAGGCATCGAGGCCTTCCTGCATCTGCTCCATGCCTTCGGTCCGGTCCTCTTCCTCGTCGGAGCGCAACAGGTCGTAGGCGTCGGTGACCTGCATGAAGTCGCTCTTGAAACTCGAGACCACACCGTTGAGCTCGTTGACCATCGACTTGACTTCGGGGTTGACGCCGCCGCCGGACCCGCCGCCCTGCGCGGCCTGGGCGAGCGCCTCTTCGCGCGCAGCTTCGGCGGCGGAGAGCTCGCGTTTGAGCAGCTCGATCTCGGACGCCAGCGCGGCCACAGCAGCGTCATCGCCGCCGCCACCACCGCTAGCACTGCGCGCTTCGTCGAGCTCCTTCATGAGCTTCTTCATGCGCTTCATGTTGGCGGCCGCAGCGTGCTCGAGGTCGTCGCGATCGGTCTCAGCGGTCTCAAGCGCCTCTTTCAGCGATGCAAGCTCGGCAGGATCGGCACCGCCGGCGTTGGCTTCGGCTTCGGCAAGCTTCGTTGTCAGCTCGGCTACCTGTGCCTCGGCGGCCGATGCTGCTTGCTGGGCCTGGGCAAGCGCTTGCGCAGCGCCGTCATCGGCGACCGGTGGCGCGGCCTTGAGCGCGGCAAGCTCCTCGTCGCGTGCGGCGACAGCCTTTTCGAGCTCGGCAACTTTCGCGGCGGCGTCGCCACCCGCGGCGGATGCGGCGCTGGCTGTCTCAACTTCAGCCTTGAGACGCTCGACCTCCGCCATCGCTGCAGCGGCCTGCGCTTTGGCCGTGGCAGCGGCTGCTTCGGCGGCGTCGGCGCGCGCTTTCTCGGCCTCGAGCGCTGCCGTATCGCCCGCAGCGGTACCGGCGGCGTCAAGCGCTGCCTTGAGCTTGCTCGCCTCGGCCTTGGCGGACTCGGCCGCGGCCTTCGTCATCTCGACCTGGCTGCGCAACAGGCTCGCAAGTTCCTCGGCGTTGCGGCGCCCAGCTCGGGCTTCCTCGTACTTTTCCTTGGCGTGATCGAGATCGTCTTGCACGTCATCAAGCTCGCGCTCGAGCTCCTCGATCTTCGACTTGTCAGCCGGATCACCCGCGCTGGCTGCGGCGTCCGCGGCGGCGGCCTGGGCTTTAGCGACGGCGTCGTCGGTAGCGGCCTTGGCGCCTTCGAGCTCCGCCTTGAGCGCCTCGATCTCGGCGCCTTTGGCCTCGATCTCTGCGCGCAGCGCTTCGGATTCGCCGGCAGCATCACCGCTTGCCGACTGCGCTTGTGCCAACTCCTGCCGAACGGCGGCGACCTCGTCGTTGAGGGGACGCAGCTGCTCAACTTCCGCAACGAGCTCGCCGAGGCGTTCGGCGCCGCCGATCGATTCGAGGCGGCTGGTCAGTGACTCAAGCTCGATCTCGAGGCTCTGGATCTTGTTTTCGCTGTCTTCGACCTCGCGGGTCCGAGCGTCCAACGACGCACGCAGGTGCTCGATCAACTCGGCATCGGCGGCGTCGGGCAGCGGCGCAACCGGGGGATCCGGCGGTTCGGGAATGTCGGCGCGACCAGGCGGGGGCGCAGGAATCGGAGCGGACTCGGCTCGCGGCGGGGGCGGAGGCGGCTCGGCAACAGGGGCCGGCGGCGGCGCGTCGGACACGTCGTCGTATTCCCAGTCGTCATCGCCAAAGTCGTCAAGCTCGAGATCGTCCGGCACGTCAGCAAATCGCGTCGCCTCGACGTCTTCCTCGGCGACCTCGTCTTCGTACTCGACAAGGACGTCGTCCATCGTGTCGTCGAACACCTGCTCGTCGTCTTCGGCCAGCATCGCGAGGTCGTCTTCGTCCAGATCGAAGCGCATCTCGAAGTTGCCGCACATGAAGAACTCGCCGTCATCGATCTCGACGGGCTCCTGCGGCGTCAGGCGTTGATTCTGGTAGTAGGTGCCGTTGGACGAGCCGTTGTCCTGCAGCCAGTAGCGGGCGCCGTCGAAGTAAACGCGCGCATGGTGGCGGGACACGCTCTGTGTAGATGTTCGAATCGCGCACGACCGATGTCGCCCGATCATCACCTCGGGGTTGTCCGCCCCGACCACGAGCTCAAGCGGTTCGCCGCTGTCACCGATGTAGCTGATCCGTGCCATGTAGTGTCCCTCACCCTCGTCGTCGGGCGCCCGGCAGGTGCCGCGCAGTCGTGCGATAGGCAGCAAAAACGCCGGGCGAACCTAGCAGAGTGCGGTAGTGCCGACAATCGGGCACGTCGCAGATCGAAAAAGACCGGTATTGGCCTCTTGACAGGGGCCGGGGGCGACCTAACTTGCTTCCGCGACTTGGCCAATAAAGCCCTGTAAACTCAACTGTTTACAACCCATTCCGGGGCGTCTGGCCACCACGAAGGAGACTCGCATCATGGGTAAGATCATCGGCATCGACCTGGGTACGACCAACTCGGTCGTCGCCGTCATGGAAGGCGGCCAGCCCAAGGTCATCGCCAACCAAGAAGGCAACCGCACGACCCCATCGGTTGTGGCGTGGAACGACAAGGGCGAAGTCCTCGTCGGTCAGATCGCGCTGCGCCAGGCGGTCGTCAATCCGACAAACACCGTCTACAGCGCCAAGCGCTTCATCGGCCGCAAGTACAGCGAAGTGAAGAGCGAGCTTGACCACATTCCCTACGAGGTCCGTGCGTCCGACAACGGCGATGCCCACCTTTTCGCCGGTGACAAGCTCATGAGCCCGCCGGAGGTGAGCGCCAAGGTCCTCGCGAAGCTGAAGGAGGCCGCCGAGGCTTATCTTGGCCACGGCGTCACCGAGGCCGTCATCACCGTCCCGGCTTATTTCAACGACAGCCAACGCTCCGCCACCAAGGACGCTGGCCGCATCGCGGGCCTCGATGTCAAGCGCATCGTCAACGAGCCCACCGCGGCCGCGCTGGCGTACGGCACCGACAAGAAGACCGAAGAGACCATCGCGGTTTTCGACCTCGGCGGCGGCACGTTCGACATCTCGATCCTTGAAGTCAGCGACAATGTCGTCGAGGTGAAGGCGACCAACGGCGACACGCGCCTCGGTGGCGATGACGTGGACAACGCGCTCATCCGCTACCTGGTCGACGAGTTCAAGAAGGACCAGGGCATCGACCTGTCCGCGGACAAGATGGCAATGCAGCGCCTGAAGGAAGCGGCGGAGAAGGCCAAGAAAGAGCTTTCGACGACGACCGAGACCGACATCAACCTCGCGTTCATCACGATGGACGCGAGCGGTCCCAAGCACCTTCAGAACAAGGTCACCCGCGCCAAGCTCGAAGCGCTTTGCGACGACGTGTTCCAGCGTGTCTACGAACCTTGCAAGAAGGCGCTCGCCGACGCGGGTTGCAAGCCCAGCGATATCGACGAGGTCATCCTGGTCGGCGGTTCGACCCGCATCCCGAAGGTGCGCGAGATCGTCAAGGAGATCTTCGGCAAGGAGCCCAACCAGTCGGTCAACCCCGACGAGGTCGTCGCGCTCGGCGCCGCGGTCCAGGCCGGTGTGCTCGCCGGTGATGTCAAGGACATGCTCCTGCTCGACGTGACCCCGCTCAGCCTCGGTGTCGAGACCATGGGCGGCGTCATGACCACGCTGGTCAAGCGCAACACCACCATCCCGCACCGCAAGACCGAGGTCTTCAGCACTGCCGAAGACGGCCAAAACGCCGTGACGATCAAGGTGCTGCAGGGCGAGCGCGAGATGGCCCGCGACAACAAGCTGCTCGGCCAGTTCAACCTCGAAGGCATCCCGCCGGCGCCCCGCGGTGTCCCGCAGATTGAGGTGACGTTCGACATCGACGCCAACGGCATCCTCAACGTGTCGGCCAAGGACAAGGCCACCGGCAAGGAGCAGAAGATCACGGTCCAGGGCGGCAGCGGTCTGTCCGACTCCGAGATCGAGAGCCTCATCAAGGACGCCGAACAGCACGCCGAAGACGACAAGAAGGCCCGCGAGGCCGTCGAAGCACGCAACCAGGCCGACGCCGCCGTCTACCAGACGGAGAAGCTGCTGAAGGACAACGGCGACAAGCTCCAGGACAGCGACAAAGCGTCGCTCGAAAAGGCGCTCGAGGCCGCGAAAGAGGCGCTCAAGTCCGAAGACATCGACCGCATCAAGGCGACCCAGGAAGAGCTCAAGGCCGCCGCGTTCAAGCTGTCCGAAGCCATGTACGGCCAGGCCGCTGGTGCCGGTGACCCCGCCGCTGCTGCCGCCGCCGCCGCCGCTGGTGCAGCCGACGCCGAGGCCGACGACAAGTCCGATGACAAAGGTGACGACGTCGTGGACGCTGAGTTCGAGGTCAACTAGGAATCCCTCGGGTTCCACGTACCAATTACGGCGCCGGGGCGTCGATGACGGAACCCCGTTGTCGGCGCCCCGTTCGCTTCCTGGGCAGTCGCTTCCTGGGCAGTCGTCCCCAGCACTGAGACGGTCATGTCGAAATTCTACGAAACACTCGGCGTCGATAAGGCTGCGAGCCAAGACGAGATCAAGAAGGCCTATCGCAAGCTCGCGATGAAATACCACCCCGACCGCAACCCGGACGACGCGGCGGCCGAAGAGAAGTTCAAAGACGTCTCCGAAGCGTACGCGGTGCTGTCAGACGCCGACAAACGTCGTCAGTACGACCAGTTCGGCGATCAGCAGTTCGGCCAACAGTGGTCGACCGAAGACATCCTCCGCGACTTCGACATCAGCGACATCCTCGAGCAGATGGGCGTGAAGTCGGGCGGCGGGTTCTCGTTCAACTTCGGCCGCGGCGGCGGCGGCGGCGGATCGTCCATCTTCGACATGTTCGGCGGCGGTCGTGGCGCGCCCGGTGGTCGTCCCCGGCCCCGGCCCAAGCCGAAGAAAGGCGTCAACGCCGAGGTACCGATCACCATCAGCTTCTACGAGGCGATGAAAGGCTCAGAGCGCCACCTGCACGTCACCATCGGCGGCGAAGCGCGGGATCTGACCGTGCGCATTCCACCCGGGATCCGCACCGGCAAGAAGCTGCGGGTCAAGGGCAAGGGCCACCCCGGCGCGGGCGGTCCCGGCGATCTCTTCCTGAAGGTGAAGGTCGAAGAGGACATGCGCTTTCAGCTCGACGGCGACGATCTGCGCACCCAGGTCGAGATCCCGCCGAGCACCATGCTGCTGGGCGGCTCGATCGAGGTCCCAACCCTCGACGGCGAGCGCAAGCTGAAGGTCAAGCCAGGCGGCAAAACGGTGCGGATTCGCGGTGAAGGCGCCGCCAAACTCGGCACGAAAGACGAGCGAGGCGATCTCTACATCGATCTGCAGGTCGTCGCGCCCGAAGAGCTCAGCGAGCTGCAAACCGAAGCCGCCGAAGCCCTCAAGGCCGTCGGCCTTTGATCCGTTGAAGCCCAGAGGCGGGCGCTGTTGAGAAATCCCCAACAAACCGCAAGCCGGCTCGGGATCGCTCGCAGTGACCCGTCCGTAACCGCCGAATACCGCTTGACACCGCTGCGTTGCGCCCTCACATTCCGCGCGCTTTTTGAAGCCGCCCCGGAGGGATCCATGCACCGCAAAGTCGCACTCGTAGTCACCGCGCTCATCGCCATGGCCTTCGCCGCGCCCGTCCAGGCCGCCGACCCGGCCAAGAAGATCACGCTCAAGGATCCCGCCGGCGACGACAAAGGTCCCGGCAAGTACGTCTACCCAACCGACCCGGCCTACACCGCCAAGTCGTTCGACCTGCGTTCGGTCCAGATCAAGGACAAGGGCAGCTCGATCGAGTTCAAGGTCACGATCGGCGCGCGCATCAAGGACGTCTGGAACAGCAAGGACTGGGACGGCAACGGCTTCTCGCTGCAGTTCGTGCAGATCTACATCGACACCAACCACAAGGCCGGCAAGGGCCACACCCGGCCGCTTCCCGGGCTCGGCAGCGCGAACTTCAAGGCGGATGAGGCGTGGGACAAGCTCGTGCTCATCAGCCCGCAGGGCAAGCTGCGGCTGTCGTCGGAGGTCCGCTACAAGGCCAAGAAGATGCGCAAAGACGTCGTGATTCCGCGCAAGACCAAGGCCCGTGGCAAGACGCTTATCGCGATCGTCAAGAAGAAGGACCTCGGCCAGCCGACCAAGGATTGGGGCTTCCAGGTCGTGATGCAGTCCAACGAGGGTTACCCCGACAAGAAGGACATCCTCACGCGGCGGGTCAACGAAATCCGCGGCCAGCATCGCTTCGGCGGCGGCCACGACAGCAACTGCGACCCGCACGTCATCGACATGCTCGCTGGCAAAGCCAAAGGCGACGCTTCCGAAGCCCGCGCGCAGTTCGCAGCGTTGCAGTACGTCTGCAAAAAGAAGGTCGCGACGCTGCCGATGATCTACCCGTTCAAATAGGCACCGCTGCCGCCTGGCCACAGCTTCCCGCAGGCCGTTTCCGCGCCACGTGTCTCGGCGCGCGCCCCAGGCCTCATTCCCACCAAGGTCCATCCGTGCAGTATCGAACCCGGATCGCAGTTGCGATCGGTATTGCGTCGCTCACCGTCGCCGCCAGCGCGCGCGCCGACCTCTCCAAATTCGACATCGGCGCCAAGATCTACACCAAGCACCTGACGACAAACGACGACACCCAGGGCCTGCTCTGGCGCGGCAACCCGTTTTGGGCCGACCAGATCAAGGGCGGCAACGGCGTAGGCAGCGAGTTCGAGCTCAACTTCAAGGGCCGCGTGTCCGATTTCGTGTTGGCGGGCGCCCGCGTTTCGTCGCGCTTCGGCGAGAGGTGGCAGGACTACTGGGAGTCCGGCAACCGGATGTACGGCAACAAGATCAACACGTCCGGCGACTCGGTCGGCATGAACCGCGCGTCGTACATGAAGCTGCGCGGCACGTGGATCCAGGTCAGCCCACAGGCATACGGCATCGACTACATCCGCATCGGGTCCTCCGACCTGGGCATGTTCAACCCGTGGACCATCGGCCGACTGCGCTTCATCGACCGCGACAACGGCAAGGGCTACTTCGTCAGCGGACACATCGGCGGGGACAACCCGCTGCAATACCTGCTCGCCGCCGTCGCCCTGCCGAAGCTCTGGGTTGGACCGTGGTGGTCAACCGGGTTGGGCGATCCCGCGTTGCAGAACCCGTTTTGGTCCGCAGATTGGGCGTACGCCGCGACGCTTCGATGGCAGCCGACCGACGGCACGACCATCCGATTCGTCGGCACGATGACGCGCGACCTGGAAGTCGACCCCGCCGATCCCGACGCCTTGGGGTCTACCAACCCCGGCTGCAAGGACAAGCTGGGGCATTCGATCCCCGGTTGCCAAGCCGACCACGCCGTCGATTTGTACACACGCTACGGCGCCATCAACGCCACGCTCGAGATCGAACAGGAGCTCGGTGAGACCAGCCGGATCGACGCACTGGTCGCCTATTCGCAGCAGCGCATCGACGAAAACATGACCGCAAACGGGGTCAAACTGAACCAGGGAATCTCGCCCGTCGTCTACAAGAACACCGACGATTTGGCTGTGAAGGCGCGCTTCGCCACGGACGACCCGCTGGAGTGGGGCCTGTCGTTCAAGGCCGAGTACTTCAACATCGGCAGCGAATACAACGCGATCTTCGGCGGCCGGCGTGAAGCGGACGTGTTGTTGACCGAAGGCTTCCTCGGCGGCGGCCAGCTGCCGACGCTGAATCTCGCCAATGAATTCGTCGATTGGGACGAGCAGTGGGTCGAATCGTGCATCGGATGGCACGGCGCGACCGCGCTCGCGACCTTCGAAAACGAGGACGGCGACATCAAGATCGAGCTCGAATACACGTTCCTGCGCTTCAACACGGACGCTCAAAATCGGGACGTCGACAGCCTCTACCCCGACTTCCTGCACAGCGACGGCTACACAGACACCGGATTGTACGATTATGCCAACGTCAGCGATCGCGGCCGCGATCCGCGCTCGGTGTACCACCGAAACCAGTGGCGAAGGAGCCAGATCGTGGTCCTCCGTGGGGTCAAACAATTCGACGCAGGCCGCGGTTTAGAGCTGCATTGGAAGGCCAAGTACATCCTCGATAAAGACTTCCGTAGCCTCGAGGGTCCCGACGACGATTATGTGGGTCATATCCTCCAAGGTGGCCTGAAATTGGCCGCGATTGTGAGTGATGGCGTGAAAGTTGCACTTGGTACACGCGTCGATCGCTGGTTCGAGGAGAACCGACGGGGTACGCTGGAGCTTGGCTACGGGGACGACGAGACCGAACGGATCTCGACCTACCTGCAAGCGAGCTATTCATTTGGGGGGTTGCGAGCCGGTTATCACCTCGAGTACCTGCACAAAAACCAGATCCGGGAACGCGAAAGCGACCAGCTCTGGAATGTGTGGCGCAGCAAAGCGACCATGGAAGTCGCCTGGTAGCGAAATCATCGCGCCAGGAAGCCCCAAGGTCGGGCCGACAACGGTCATAGGAGCCCCCGGACCCCGGCGGCTCGCTGCTCGAGACAGACCGCAGTGCACGTCGCAAGACACCCGCGCTAGCATAGGCTGGCAAACGGTGTGGAGAGTCCGATGGGTTGGAAAGACGACATCAATAAGAAGGTCAACGAGGCCGCTTCGGGCATCAAGAAGTCCTCGGACGGCGCCTCGAAGGATCTGAAGAAGACCCGCGAGGACGGCGAGAAAAAGCTCGGCGAGACCAAGAGCAGCATCGACAAGAAGGTCGAAGACTCCAAGCTGCCCGGGCCGATCAAGAAGGCCGCCAAGGACGCGAACAGCGCGGCCTACAAGGGCGCGGTCAAGGCGGTCGACAAAGCCAAGAAAGAGGCCAAGAAGGCGGTCGACGAGGCCGACAAGAAGGCCCACGAAGTTGTCGCTGAAGGCGCCAAGAAGGCCAAGGAAGCGGTCGCCAAGGCCGAAAAAGAGATCAACGGGATCGTCAAGAACGCCAAAGACTGGCTGAACAACGCGATCGACAACAGCAACCTGCCCGGACCGCTCAAAGACCTCGCCAAGAAGGGTGTCAACGAGCTCGAGAAGCTGGCCAACAAGGAAATCGGCAAGCTCAAGAAGGACGCTGACGGCCTGATCGACAACCTGCAGAAGCAGGCCGACGGCATCGTCGACGACTTGCACGCCAAGGCGCTCGACATCCTCGGGTTCAAGCCGGACAAGCCGAAGGTCAAGCCGCCCGCGGCCAAGCCCCCACCGCCAGAGCGCAAGTTCGATCACTGGGGCGGGTTCCGCTTCAAGATCGAGATCGAGAAGATCCAGGCTGGCGCGTTCACCGCGGTCGACGGCCTGACCGCCGAGATCGAGATGATCGAGTACCAGGGTGGCACCGATAAGTACCCGCGGCAGATTCCCGGGCGCCCCAAGGTTTCGCCGATCGTGCTCAAGAAGGGCTACATCAACACGGCGATCCTCTGGGACTGGATGAAGAAGTCGATGGAGGGCGAGATCGAGCACAAGAGCGCGTCGGTCATCCTCATCGCCGACGACAACGACCGCGAAGTCGTGCGCTACAACCTCTTTGAAGTGTGGCCGTCACGATGGGCCGGCTTCCAGCTCGATGCGCAGTCATCCAACGCGATGATCGAGGAGCTTGAGCTGCAAGTTCGCACGGTGGAGCGCGTCGCCGCGTAACCGACTCACAAACCGACGCTTCGAGCCCGATCGCAATGCGGTTGGGCTCGTCGCTTTTTGGGCTTGTACGCTATTGACGCGGGACGGACGGAGCGACCCGCGGCGGGGGCAGTGAGCCGTCGATCTGCACGGTTTCGCCGTCGATGATGGTCAGCAGTGGTTTGGGCGCCGGACCGTCGAGGGTGGGCTTGGCCGACCACAGGATGAGATCGGCGGGCGCACCAACGCGGACGGTGAGTGGACGACCCGCGAGCGTGTCGACGGCAAGCGTTTCGAAAGCCGCTTGCGCCGTCATGACCTCGCTGGACGAGCCCCCATCGGTGCGCTTGCCGCCGGCGAGGTACCGCCACATCTGCCACGGGTCGGAAACGGACACGGGGGCGTCGCTGCCGCTTGTGACCGTGCAGACTTCAGCGAGGGACGCGGCGCGATAGGCCCAGCTCATGCGCTGATCGCCGAGACGGGCGCGCGCGAACGATTTGTCGTCTCGCTCGTGCAAGGGCTGAATCGCGCAAACAAGGGGTAGACCACGCAGCGCTGCGAGCGTCGACGGCGAGACGATCTGGGCGTGTTCGATGCGAACAGGGAGCGCACCCGCGGGTCGCTTTGTCGCCCTGAGGACGCGGGCTACCTGGGCGACGGCCGCGTCACCGATCGCGTGCAGAGCGAGCTGGAGACCGGCGGCGTCGGCGAGGGCCAGTGTCGAGGCGATATCGTCGTCGTCGTGGTGCAACGCACCTTTGATGGGTGCGTCGGCGTAGTTGGAGGTGAGCGCAGCGGTACGTGCACGCAGCGAGCCGTCGAGCCAGAGTTTCAGGCCGACGACTTTGACGAGGCGGCCGCCGTCGCCGAGAAGCTGGATGGGCTCGAACCGATCGCGGCGCTTGGTGCGGTTGCGAAGCCGAGCCGTGTACGCCTGGACCCACTTGCGCACCCGTTGGGAGTCCGCGTCGAGGTACAGGAGGCAGCGGGTATGCAGTCGCCCCGTGTTTTCGAGGTCGATCAGCATCTTGAGCAGGTCCATGGACACGCCAAGCGAGTGGACCGTGGTGTAGCCGAGCGCGCCGATTTCACGCATGGCGCGGAGCAACAGCGGTTTGATTCGAGCGCGCGACGGGGCCTCGAGCAGACGCCAGGCGGCGCGGGCCTGGGTTCCGGACAGGCGGCCTTCCGTCCCAACAACAGCGCCCTTGGCGGATCCTCTGAAGAGGCCCAGCAGTTCGCGGCTGAGAACGGCCTCATGGCCATCGGCAGCGGACACCCATACGGGCAAGCCGGGGACCAGCTCGTCGAGGCGATCGGCAGACAGCGAGTCGATCAGCGACTTGCTGGCGCCAAACGCCCACAACCAACTGCCAAAGGCACGCCGTTCGGCCGCTTCGGCGAGTCGCTTCTTGAGCTCGGTGCGATCCTTGATGGCGCGCAGATCGATGCCGTCACGGATCATGGCCATGCCGTCGAGGTGCACGTGGCTGTCGACGAATCCGGGACTGAGCCAGCCTGAACGAACGTCGCGCAGCTTGGTGCCTGGACCGATGAGGTGGGCGACTTCAGCTTCGGACCCCACGCCGAGGATCGTGCCGCGGCCGATGGCGACCATGCCCTTTTGGCCGTCGCCGAAGTTGGCGTTGCGAAGGATCAAGGCCGCGCGGTCACGCTCATTGCTGCTGCGCAGGCGCGCGTGTTGAACCGATGCCGGCGGAATCAGGAAGTCGCGCACAGTTTTGCATCCCCCAAGCGTCGCCAACAGCGCGACTGAAATTCCGGCGAGCCGAAACCCCGATCGAGGTCGCCCCACGCGCGCAGCCACCCGGCGTCCAGGTCGCTGCTGCTGCAGACAAGAGCTCATGGTGCCTCGACGGGGACGAGGCGAAGGCGCTCAGGATCACCGGGCCACGCGACCAACTCATGAGGACGGCCCTCGCGGCGGGTGACCTCGGCGACAAAGGCGTCTCGGTCGATGTGTATGGGCACACCGAGCTGGGCGATCGCGGCCATCATGCGGGGCCAATACTGCGAAAGCAGCGGTTCGCGCAACACCACTTTGCCGCGCTTGATCCCGGCCTCGACAACATGGGGGCAGTCACGGGCTAGCAAGCCGATCGGCGCCGCGTCATCGGCATGGTGGCACCACGGAGCCCGCTCGAAACGCTCGTCGTACACCGTGCAACCCCAGCCATCGTCCATGCGCGCGAGAAATCGGCAGTGGAGCTCGGGCACCACCATCATCGCCGTGGACCCGCCGACGGGCAGCGCCAGGTGGCAGCTTATCCCGCAACGGCGGCACTTGGCTTCGTGGTCGGCGTCAGAGCGCCGGTTCAAATCGGCTTGGATCGGAAAGCGACCCATGCGCAAATCCGCTTGGCATTGGGAGCGTCGGGGACCACGCCGATCCGGCCGTGGCATCACCATCTGCGGCTGGCTCGCGGACGAACAACAGATAGCTGCCCACGCTGATCGCGAGACCGCTGACAAGAAACGCCGTCCCGCCGTACATCTGGCCCTTGGTGGCCACGAATCCGGGCGGAACGTCGGAGGAAACGTCGAGGTACTGCTGGATGTGGTAGCCGCCAAGGCCCGCCAGGACCGCACCGACGCCGACTCCGCCCCACCCCATCGTCGCGCGTGGCAGCGGCATTCCGCCACCGAGAGCATCGCACGAGACAGCGACGGTCCTGCGCATCTCGACCTTGAGGACCTTCGCGTCCCGCTTGTCGCCGCGCGCGCAGATGATCTCGTGGGCTCCGGGCTTGGCGTCAAATGTGTACACATCGCCGGCTCGTGCGCCCTCATCGATGTCGACGCTCTTGCCGTCGAGCTTGATCTGCACGCCCTTGAGACCGCCGGGCACGCTGAGCCTGACCGAACCCATGACTTCTTTGAGCTTGACGCGAATCTCCGTGAGGTTGCCCGCCTCGATCGTGGCGGGGCGGACGGCTGGCTGGTAGCCATCGGCGGAGATTTCAAGGCGCTTTTGCCCCGGTTCGAGCCACTTGTGCAGGCCGCCCTTGTACTTGTCGCCGTCCATCATGATGACGGCTGAAGCAGGCTCGACCGTGACCCTGATCCCGCCGTACTTCTTCTTCAAAGCGCCGAGCGCGGCGTACTGCTTGGCCACCGCCTTTTGCATCTTGCCGGGCAGCTCGAAGTCTTCGCACCGCTTCAGAGCGGCCTCGGCGCTGTCGATGAGCAGCATTTTTGAAAAGACGCGGGCCTGGGCGAAGAAGATCGCCGGGTGATCGAGGTTCTTGGCCGCTTCCTGCAGCTTTTCGATCGCCAGCGGCAGCTTGTTGGCCTTGGCCGCCTCGCGCGCTTCGGCCATCAGGGCTTTGGCCTTGGCTGGGTCGGCATCCGCGCTGGGCGCGACGAGCGTGGACACGATGAAACATGCCGCAACCGCGGCAACAACGGGCCATCGCAGACGGTAAATTCGGTCGGGGGCGGTCGTCATCACCGGCATACGGTAGCAGATTTGGAGGAGGTTGCTCGCGGTCGCGGCGCGCCGCCACGTGGAGGCTGCCGTCTAGAAGCCGCCGAAGTCGAGGTTGCCCTTGGCTTTCTTCTTGCGCTTCTTCGGTTTGGCCGGGGCGGGTTTGGCGACCGCGACCACCTTCTTCTTGAGTTCGTTGCTGAGCGCGAAGGTGTTGGTGGTGATCAGCGTCCCGATCTGTGAGTTGGTGAGCACGCGCTCGAGGTCCTGGTGGCCGTCGAGCACAAGTTTGAGCTTCTGATCGCCGGTCTTCATCGTCACCTGCAGCTTGTAGGGCGTGGTGCCGACCTCGATCTCGTTGATAAACAGCTTGGCGCCCGGCGGCGTCGAGTTGATGACGACCTCTTTCTTGGCGTCTGCTTCGGCCTTGGCCTTGGCCTCGGCTTCCTTGGCCAGGCGCGCTTTCTCAGCGCGCAGCTCTTTGACGGCTTCGGCAGCTTCAGCTGCGGCTTTGCGCGCCTTGTTGGCCTCGACTTCGAGCCTCTTGGTCGCGGCTTCGTCCGGCTTGGGCGTCTTGGCGACAGCGGCGGCCGCCGGTTTGTTCGCGTCTTTGTTCTTGGACATGAACATGAAGCCGACACCGCCGACCGCGATAACGAGCAGGCCGATCACCGCGAACATCATTCCCTTGCCACCGCCGGACTCCGCCGGGGCGGGTTTGGCCGGAGCCTTCGCAGGTGCTTTCTTCTTTTCGGGCTTCTTTGTGCCGGACTTGAGCTTCTCGACGGCCACTGCCGCGCCCACGGTGTCCAGCGCCATCGTCGCGGCTTCTGCGCCGCCCGATGGTGCTTCGAGGAGGTCGCCGCTGACCGAATCGAGCGCCATCGTCGCGTCTTCGCTGGGCGGGCTACCGGTATCCGGCAGGTCCATGAAGCGCGTCTCGTCGGGCTCCTCGGCCTCAGCGACCGATTCCATCATGCGCGTCGCGTCGTCAGTTTCGGCGGAAGCGGGCGGAATGGTCTGCGGACGCGCGGGCGTCAACATGCTGCCGGGGCGGTATGCGCCGAGCGCGGGGCCCAGCTGCGTCATCGCGACGTCGATCGCTTCGACCACCTCTTCAGCCGACTGGAAGCGGGCGTCTGGCTTCTTGTTGAGCAGCCGGAAGATGAGCTTGTCGACCGCCGCGCTTACGCGAACGGATGGGTTGACCTCCGACAGCTTCGGCGGCTGCTCCTGCACGTGCTTGATGGCGACGGCGATCGCTTCTTCGGCGACGAAGGGCGGCCGACCGGAAACGCATTCAAAGAGAATGACGCCGCACGTGTAGAGATCGCTGCGGTTATCCAGCCGCTTGCCCTGCGCCTGTTCGGGCGACAGGTAGCGAGGCGTGCCGAACATCTTGCCGGCCTGCGTGAGGTTGGCGTTTTCGTCCTCAAGAAACTTCGCGATGCCAAAGTCGATGACCTTCACGAAGTCTTTTTCGCCGTAGATCTCGCAGACGAAGATGTTGTCGGGCTTGAGGTCGCGGTGGACGATCCCCTTGCTGTGCGCTTCGGCGAGGGACTTGCAGACCTGGCGCATGATGTAGAGCGCGCGGGCCGCGTCCATGGGGCCCTTGCGGACGATCGACGTCAGCTCCTGGCCGGTCAGAAACTCGATTACCATGAAGATGTGGCCGGCGGGATCGCGGCCGAAATCGAGCACCGAGATGGTGTTGGGATGGCGCAGTTGGTTGGCGGCGCGGGCCTCCTGCTCGAAGCGGAGCACCTGCTTTTCGTCGCTGACCAGGTGCGGCGCGAGGACCTTGATGGCGACGATGCGATCGCTCATCTGGCTGTCAGTGGCCTTGTACACCGTGCCCATTCCGCCGCGCCCGAGCAGCGAATTGAGCTGATAGCGGCCCGCCAAAGTTTGGCCAACTAGATTTGTATTGGAGGACCCGGACATCCGACGCCTTATACTACTGCATTCGATGCCGATTCAATCAGGCTGGCGGCGTTCGTCCCGGCCGCGATCCGGGTAGCTTTTGCTCCGGTCCCTGCTCCGATAGGATACCGCGCCGCCTGACGACGCAGCGATGACTCGGTGACAACGCCCTGTTCAAGCCGCCATGACAGACGCGGACAAGACCCTGTGGAGCTCGACATGAACCGCCCGTTGCCGGCCACCAAACTGCTCGTGCCTGCGCTCGCCGCGTTGCTGATGCTTGCCGCGTTGCCCGGTTGCAGCAAACACACGTCGCTTGGAAGCGCGCCCGGGTCCGAAGGGGGCGAGGGTGACGAAAAGGACGACAAGAAAACGTCCCTGAGCAGCAAGAAGCTGCTTCAAAAAGGCGGTCTGTGTGAGGACGAACGGGCTGTCGACGCGCCGGAAAAAGGCAGCGAAGAGTGGCTCATCTTCCGCATGTATGAGCTGGCCCTGGGCGCCAACACACCCGAAGCGTTCGAAGAATTCACGAAGATGTATCCCGGCAAGCGCCCGCGCGAGCTCAAGGAGCTGTACTGGCCGCGCATCCGCAAGAACGTGCACAAGTTCATGAACGAGCCCGGCAAGGCTGGGTTTACGATCTGCCGTATCGCCAAGACCGACAAGGGCAACAAGTACTTCATCAAGACAAGCGACCCCAAGCAGCACCCGCCGCCCATCACGATCGGCGAGGTCGACGGTGAGTTGAAGATCGTCTTCCTCACGCCGTTTTAGACAACGGGTCCACGCGACCGGGCACCTCCTGGTCCAACCTTCACAGCGACGAGCAAGCGTCGCGGAGGCCAATTTCGATGCCCCAGCACATCTCGATGCAGCTGCCATTTTCGATGCCATGGCACGCGACACCGCTGCGCGTTTTGACCGCAGTTGCCGTGGCCGTTGCATTTTCCGCGTGCGCCGATACCGGCGATGGGCCGCCCGAAGACGGCGTGTCGTTGCACATCAAGGCGCTGGCCTCCTGCGGTGAAAGCAACCCGAAAAACCCCTTCGCCGATATCGGCAGCCTCGAGATCGTCGTGCACGATGACGCCGGCAAAGAGGTGATGCGCAAGAAGAACCAGTTCAAGGGCACGCAAAAGCGGCTCGATTTCACGGGCGTTCCCGCGGGTCCCGGCCGCACGATCACGCTCATCGGATACGCCCACGGTGGCGGCCAGAGCTGGTTTGCGCGGCGTCGCGGCGTCAAGGTCGTCAAGAACACGTCGACCGAATTGGACATGTCGCTGGTCAAGCTCGAGGGCTTCACGTGCCTCGGCAAAGAAGGCGGCGCCGGCATCCCCAATGTGGCGTTCGCGAACCTGACCCAGATCGACAACGGTCGTGTGTTGGTCACGGGCGGCTTTGCCGTGGCTGAAAAAGACGGCAGCAACAAGCGCGTCACCTCGGCGCGCGACGATGCATACATCTACGACCCGAACACCGGACAGCTCCGCGACCCGGCGAAAAAGGGCCGGATGAAGGCCGCGCGGGCCGGTCACAAGGCGATCTTCCTGCCCAAGCGCAACTCGGTGCTCGTCGTGGGCGGCGCGTCGGAGATGTCGGTCCCCGGCGATGGCTCCGGACCGCCGACGTGGAAGGTGACCTCGGGCGTCAACGTCGCGTTCGAGCTGCTCGACCTCGCCAAGGACGACCAGGGCAACAGCAAGGAAGAATTCTTGATGCCCAGCACCACCGACTACATCGACAAGCTGATGCTGCCCAACCTGATGCCGCTCGCGGACGATTATGTGGTGGCGCTCGGCGGTGCGGAGTGGCCGGCGTCCAAGGCGACCAACAAGATCAGCTACCGTCGCTGCGACCTGTTCAAGCCCGATGAAGGCACGTACGGAACGTTCATCAACGTCGCGGGCGCCCTGCCCCTCAACGCGGTGCGTGCCGGAGCGGCCATTTCGTTCATCGACACCACCGAAGAGGGCGGCAGCCGCTTCTTGATCTGGGGCGGCCAGGACGGCTCGACCAAGGCGGAGATCTTTCGCGAGGACACGCAGCCCGGCAACGGCTTCTTCGACGCCAACTACAAGGTCTCGGGCGACATCAACGGCAAGGACGTGCCCGGCTCGCTGCATTTCGCGACGCTCACCCCGCTCGGCGCGGGCACGGACGACCAGGGTCGCTTCCTGTCGGTCGGCGGCGTGCGTTTTTCGGGCGGCAAATGGCAGGCGCCAAGCCCCAAGGACGTCTACCTCGTCACGCTCATCGACAAGCCCGGCGCGGCCAAGGAGATCAAGACCAAGCGCATCGCCGGCTTCCCGTACGGCACCTACATGCACCAGGCGAGCCTTACCGACGACAAGCACGTGCTCATCAGCGGCGGATTCACCAGCTACAGCAAGCCGACCAACGCGTCGCTCGTGGTGTACGACATCGCGACCAACACCTTCTCGCAGCCCGCAGCCGCCAAGACGTTCGTCAAGCGTGGCGCCCACGCCGCACAGCGGCTCAACAACGATTGTGTGTTGATGTGGGGCGGCGTCTCCTCGTGGAAGGACCTCGAGAGCACTACGCAGGTCGTGGCGGACATCTACTGCCCCGGCCACCTCGCCCAATAAACGGCGCCCTGCAAACCAAGTAAGACGATGAAAAAGACCTTGGCGATGCGCATCGTGGCCGCTGTTTGCGCGGTGCTGATGCTGCAACTGAACCTGACGGGCGTGATGTTCGGCGGCAGCCTCGTGCCGACCGTCGAAGCGGCGAACGGCATCGGCACCAACACGATGGCGGTGCTGGTGGTTCCTCCCAACCGCCGCAAGCGGGCCGACGCATCCGATCTCGAGCGGCTGATGTCGCGGTTCGTGCTCCGGCTCGGCCGTGTCGTGGCGTTCCAGCTTTCCCCGACGGCTGGTGAAGAGGAAGAAGAGCGCGCGACCGAGCTGGTCGAAGAGGCGCTGCGTGCCTTGCTCCTCCGCACGCCGAAACGCGCAGGTGAACGGCTCATTGCGGCCAAGGCGCTGCTCGACAAAGAGCCGGCGGCTGGCAACACCCGGCTGTGGGCCCGCTACTTCAAGGCCCAGGCGCTCGGTCAACTCGCCCGCAACAAGCTGGTCGAGGCGCGCGATCTCCTGGTCAAATCCGTCGTGCTCTATCCCAAGCAGACCGATGCCGAGTACATCGCGTACGGCTCGACTTCGCGGCAGCTCTTCAAGACGGTCCTGCAGACGGTAAGCGCGCTCGAAGCGGGCGATCTGCGCATCTCCGGCCACAAGGGAGCCGAGGTCTGGGTCGACGGAATCTATCGCGGCCGCGCGCCAGCGATGGTTTCCGACCTCAAGGCTGGCGAACACCGCGTCATGCTTCGCCAGTCCGGCAAGCGTGCCTTCCGCCAGATGGTCGTGATCAAGGCCGGGCGCGTCGCCAAACCGTCGGCCAAGCTCGTCGCCGCGCCGTTTTCCCACGACCTGTCGCAAGGGCGCGCGGTGCTGCTGGCCAACTTCAACCAGCCCAGCGTCATCGAGGACCGGATTCGCGAGCTTCGCAACGAGATCGGCTCGGACATGATCCTGGTGGTTCGCGCGCAATTCCAGCGCAGCGCGACGGCGCTCAAGGGTTACTTCCTCGACGCGGATGGCACGGTCAAAAAGGTCAAGACACGCATCAAGAAGGACGACAAGTACCTCGACAACCTCGGCAAGTTCATCTCGAAGTCGGCGGGCACGAAGCTGCTTGAAGACCCCAACGCGCGACCGCTCGATCAACGAAAGAGCGTGGTTGTGGCGGCGAAGACGACGACCTCTGCGGCAGCGAGCGCCTACATCGATCCGAACGCGCCGCTGTTCGAAGAGCAAAAAGAAGACGAATCGCCGATCACAAGCAAGTGGTGGTTCTGGGGCGCCGTCGGCGGCGGCGTGCTGCTGATCGGAGGTCTTGCGGCACTGGCGACCGCTGGTGAAGAGACGGGCGCGGCGGTTGCGACCGGCACCGTGACGATCAACATCAACAAGACCGGGGGCCCGTAGATGCGGTTCAAGATTGCGATTGTTGGCGCGTTGATCGCGGTTGTCGCGATCCCGGCGACTGCGGGCGCAAGTTGGATCAAGGTGCGTCGCAAAGGCGCCGACGGGATCCTGGATGCGGCGCGGAGTGCGGCAACACAGAAACGTTGGGGCGCCGTTTTTCGCGCGAAGGTGAGCCGCGGCCACCCCCTGGCCGATGCCACTGTACATATCGCGCGGGAGCCGATTCCGGCCAAGAAGGGGCAGCCGCAACAGTACCGCTCGTCGGTCGTGATCGAGGGTGTTGGCGGTCGTGTTGCGCTGGCGCTTGAAGGCGACACGATCACCATGCGCCTGCCGGGCAGCAAGAAACCGGCGAAGGGGACCGGCAAAGGGCTGTTCACCATGGTCCCGCGCGTCAATGTGCCCCTCGCTCTGTTCGTGATGCACGACATCGCCCGGCTGTACGACGCCAAGCTCGAAGGCGAGTTCGGAGGCACCGCAGTCTTGCGCCTGACGCCCAAATACGGCGGCCTGAAGGGGCTGCAGGCGTGCAAGGTCGGGGTCTCGAAGCGGAATCGTTTCCCAGAGATGGCGGAGTTCGGCCACGGCGACGCGCGAAAGGGCGTCAAGCTCGCCTGGACCGGCATTGAAAAGGTGCAAGGTCAACTGGTTCCGCGCGGCTTGCGTATCATGCGCATGGGCAGACGAACGTACCTCGATTTCGAGCGCGTTGCGTTGTTGATGGGCGCTCGCGCCAAGCACCTTCGGTTCGGTAAGAAGGCCGTTCGCTGAATTCGCACGCGACCTACTTGCGTCAACTTGCCGGGGTGTTGAGCGGCGTTTATTCTCGGCCACCACTTACTGGGGAGAACCGATGCCGTCTGGCCATCTCAACCACCGGTTTGCCGCCGCCCTCGCCGCCACAGCCGTGGCCCTGGGGGTCGCTGTTTTGGTGCCGACGGACGCTGTCGCCGCTGAAGTGACGGACGTTCTCGACGCCTTCGACGAAAACAACCCGTACGATTTCGCGCTGCGGCTTCGCTTTGGCCAGGACTCGCGTTCGGCGTTCATCGCCCGCGAAGTGCGCTGCCTCAAGGACGACCAGGTCGGCAGCAAGACGTGCCCGGAACGTTCATCGACGATGCTCGCGCGGGAGCTTGCCTACCAGTCGACCAAGCGGACGCTGTTCGTGGATGCCCGCATCGGCCTCTACCACGACGTTGAGCTCTACGTGACGTTGCCCGTGGTGCTCTCGTATGCGTGGAGCCACGAGTTCGCCGGCGGCGTCGACCGCAGCAACTCGACCATCCATCCGGACACGGACGCCAACGCGGTGATGGCCAGCAAGTACAACAGCACGGACCGTTCGGGCATCGGCGACATGGTTTTCGGCCTGAAGTTCTCGCCGTACAACTACTACCGCGACATGGCGCACCCGACCTGGACGATGGGCGTCGAGTACAAGGCCCCGACCGGTACGCCGATGGAAGTCGACAACTCCGGCGTCGGCTACGGAATCCACGAGATCCACATCTTCCAGACGATCTCGCGGCGCTCCCTCAAGGTCCTCGAGCCGTGGTTCAACACGCACGCACGGCTGCGTTTCAACTCCGACAACGGCCTCTTCCAGAACCTGGGCGCCACGCAGCGCCAGGTCACGCCGGGCCACCTTATCGGTACGTCGTTCGGTACCGAGATCATCCCGTGGGAAGACCTCGAACAGGATGCGCGCGTCGAGCTCGAGTTCGGATTCCGCATGGACTACACGTTCCGCGGCCGCGAATACACCGAGGTCTGGGAAGCGCTGGCCAACCAGGACAACCCGTGCCGGGTCGAAAACGGCTGCTACAACACGCTGCACTACAAGTCGAAGATCGATAAGAAGACCGGCCAGCACACCCGCACCAACGGCGTCACCGACGTCGAGCAATACGGCACGTTCGCTGGCTGGGCAGCCCTGCACTACCAGCCGGTCCGCAACTTCCAGATCAGCGCGAAGGCCCAGTACGCGGTCGACACGCCACACTTCATCACATTCGGTGACTACGGCGTCGATCTCGACGGCAAGGGCGGTGTCCAGCAGGCCAACACGTCCGACCCGCCCGAGAACGAGTACAGCCCGACCTTCCTGCCATCGCTCGACGCACCGGGAAGCCGTCTGCGCGTCCAGGACGTCTCGACGTGGACCGTGATGATCGCCGTGTCCGGCAAGATCTGATCTCCGCGCGCCCATCGCGCTGACACCCCCCAAGTCCGAGCGTTCGCACGCTTGCATTCACGCATGCTCGCACGCACGCAAAAGTGCATTGCAACGGCCCGCGCGAGCCCTTAGCCTGCGCGCCTCTTCAGCGTCGCTTGCGGCATCCGTAGGCTGCTTGGACGAGGCAGGCACGTGAACAGCTCGTTGCAATCCATCGCATCAACCGGAGCCGTTGCGTTCGCGGCCGTGTGTGCGATCGCGCTCCTCACAACAAGTTGCGGCGGAAATGACGGCGGCGGCACCGCGCCCGTGCAGCAGAAGACCTGCATGGTCAACGGCGACTGCCCATCGGGCGTGTGCTCCGGCGGCGTGTGCAAACCGGCGGGATCGGCCAGCGGGGGTCGGCCAAACTTCAGCGCCGATGGCGGCGGGCGCGGCATCTTTGACGGAACGGGAAGCTCAGGCGGCTCGGGCGCATCGGGCAGCTCCGGCACGACGACCGGCCCGGGCGGTTGTCCATCCGGGCACTGCTGCAAAGCCGCGAGCGAGTGCGAAGATCGCAAGTGCAAGGACCGCCGGTGCGTCGGCGGCCAGTGCGTTTGGCCGCAGAAGAAAGACGCGGCGTGCGAGTGCTTCTCGACCAAGGACTGCGATGACGGCAACTCGTGCAGCGCCGAAAAGTGCCTGAACTTCGCCTGCAGCTATGAGCGCTTCGTCAACCCGAAAAACCCGACCGACCTCGCCGATCCGAAAGACCCAAGCAAGATGTGCTGCGCGGACTCCAGCGAGTGCGACAGCGGCGACCCCAAGACGTGGGCCGAGTGCAAACAGTTCCGGTGCGTCTTTCACAAGCTGGTGACCTGCAAGGCCGACGGCGACTGCAAGGACGCAAACGCGTGCACAAAAGGGACCTGTGCGTCGGGCAAGTGCGTGTTTTCCGCGATCGCCGGGTGCTGCAAGTCCGATGGTGACTGCAACGACGGCACCCCGTGCAGCGTCGACAAGTGCAACGCCGGCAAGTGCG
>Ga0114932_10000582_pt1 | contig 43280 bp, 44 predicted proteins | sample 2SBtaG_2_FD_87286 | JGI IMG/M metagenome (GOLD analysis project Ga0114932, IMG submission 87286) | Deep subsurface microbial communities from Kolumbo volcano to uncover new lineages of life (NeLLi) - 2SBTROV12_ACTIVE470 metaG | ecosystem: Environmental > Aquatic > Marine > Volcanic ...
CTATTATCTCGAAAGCATCTCGTCGCAATTGTCATCGCTGCTCAGCCAACTTGACGCTTCGCCAGCATCAATAGTCGGCTATTCGATGGGTGGGCGGATAGCGCTGACTTTCGCTTTGTCATACCCAGAAATGGTGAACTCGTTGGCGCTCATCGGCACGAGCCCCGGGATCAGCGACCACAGGGACCGAGCACAGCGTTTAGAACGTGACTATCAGTTGGGTGCATCAATTTCCCAACGTGGCATCACCGATTTCGTCAACACTTGGGTCGCTCAACCTATGTGGCAGAGCCTTCGCCAGAGTCTGACTTCGCGACAGTGGCAAGACTCAATCAGCCAACGTATTTCAAATCATCCCCTCGGGTTAGCCAACAGTCTTCGGGCGAGCGGCACTGGTGCTATGAGCCCGCTACATGACGTACTGCAGCATTTAGACGTTCCCACATTGCTCCTCGTTGGCGAAAAGGACCACAAGTTCTTAGAAGTTGCCCAACAATTTGTGTCGCGAATTCCAGATGCATCTATTCGCGTAATAAGAAACTCAGGTCACGCAACTCACCTTGAACAACCCAACGCGACCGCCGAAGCCATCATGGAACACTTCTCGTGCTCATAACTCTCAACAACAAAACCTTGCGACTTCGCAGTCCCATGGTGACAGCGCATGGCACAACGGCAGATCGACACATCATCGAAATCACAGCAGAGGAGGACGGGTTTTTCGGATATGGGGAAGCTGCTCCACTACCCAGTTTCGGGGCAGAAACATTTGAGGAAACGCAAATCGCTCTGACTGAGTGGTCAAAAAATCCGGACACTCTGCCTGACCCGCCAGTTGCGCGCAGCGGTGCCGCTGCCGCTCTTGACTACCTACAACAGTCAAAGTTGCAAACCCCCTTGCCACCGGGCGCTGTTGCAGTTCAAGCGTTAATCGGGGCTCTCGAAATTTCGTCAGTGGAAAGACAAATTTCTGATGCGATCAACGACGGTTATCGCGCCGTCAAATTGAAGGTCGCAGCGACCGACACCGCATCTGACATCGAAAGAATTCAGCTCGCGATGAGGCTCATTGATTCGCGAGTATTACTTCGCTTGGACGCGAATGGGGGCTGGACAGAACGGCAAGCGCTCAGCGTTCTGACACGTGTAGACGCCAGCCGTATCGCGCTCGTGGAAGAACCAACTTCTGCTCCGTCGGATTGGGGAAAGATAAAACAAGAAACGGGAATCAGGGTCGGCGCTGATGAACATCTCACTGACCGCGAGCAGATTGATCGCCTTATCGAACTGGAAGCAGCACAAACCTTCGTCATAAAACCTTCAATCCTCGGAGGCCCTCCAGCTACTCGAGGCATTGCAGCTCTCGCGGCTACGAACGACATCGAAATTGTCATATCGTCATTTTTGGACGGTCCAATAGCGTTGAGAACTGCGAGGGACTTGGCTTTGGAGTTGGCCCCTGAACAGATTCACGGCTTGGGTACCGCTCCCCTTTTTGAAGAGGAGTTTCCCCAAGATGTCCAACCCATAGACGGCCACCTTCACCGCCTCTAGAGCAATACCAACAGATTCTGAAACACTTCCAGATTCCAACAAGTTCTCTGATCCACATTGAAGAGTTCCAGTGAGCTTCGAATGTTTCGGCATTGACTCTCGGTGCAACTTCCATGAAGGACTTTCCTCAACAAGGTCATGCCTTCTCATGATGAATACATGTCCGTGTTCTAAGGCTCCACGGACACGGTCTACAGTCGATCTCGACGGAAACTGGGAAACCGGCAGAGCATTGGAGATGTCATGGAGCAAAGTGAGCTTCGCAGTTGGATCGAGCACCGAGCAGAGATGCTGTGGGTGTGTTTGAAGTGTCTTGTGGCGATGATCGTCGGAATAGCGTTGGCCATCTCGTGGGGTTCGTTGTCTGACAATGCTGAACTGGCGTTATCAATAGCGGTCGCCATGGTCGGATTGTTCCTCTGGATGGGCTCTCACGGGGCGATTATGGATATTGCCGCGATGCGATCCGACATGGATGAAGGTCTCGCGTCAACAACGTTCGGCACGCAGTTCGCCAAAGCCCCGTTCCCCGTTTATTTGATACTCAACGCTTTTATGATGCTCGGCAGCTCAGTGATGCTCATCATCATGATCAACGCTTAGGTTCTTGGCTGCCCCTGGAACGTTGACGGTAAAAGCTACGAAATTCCCATACCCAGGCGCTTGCTTCCTCATGAGTCATCACCCGAGGGCTCAGCTTCAGATCAACGGGCTCCATAGTTAGAAATTTACCTGAATCAGTAAAGGACCGGGTTACCGTTCTCTTGGCGGCACCGAATGAATACAGGATTTGGAGTCACCCATTTGTAGGTAACGGACCTCAAACCCTAAAGGGCTGGGATAGAGACACAGTTTTGGGCAGGTTCAGGCATGACGAACCACCACACATTTCTTTGACCTTCTGTCGGCAACGAATTCAAAGCAAATGGCGCTGCAGTTTTCCCAAAGAGGTCTTCGGAAGTTGTTCAACAAACTCGATGGAACGCGGCGCGCAATACGAAGGCAGGGAATCCTTAACTAACGCACGAAGCTCATCTAACGAAGGCCGGTTGGTATCGGGCACTATTAACGCAACAACAGACTGACCCCATTCTGGGTCGGGCCGTCCAACTACGACGCACTCGCGCACGCCTGCGGCCTTACTCAATATCCGTTCAACCGCGACCGGCCAAACGTTTTCTCCGCCGGTGATGATCATGTCACCCATACGGCCATACACGGTCAGAACGCCTTCACTGTCTAATTCGCCCGCATCACCAGTGGGATACCACCCGTCTGTGGTAATTGGATTATCACCATTCCTGTAGCACCTAAACAGCATCGGGCAACGAATCTGAACTTCACCTTCAACTATGCGTAATTCGACATTTTCAAGTGGATACCCGTTATAGACAACACCGCTGCCCGTTTCAGTCATTCCGTAGGTCGCTATGACATTGTCAGGACGATCGGAGGGAACAGAAGAGCCTCCGACCAGAACCTTCCGAAATAAGCCTGTATCTACTCGCCGCATCGCCGTGGGTACGAGAGAAACTAAAGTCACTCCGCCATGGGCGGCCGAAAGAACTCGGTCAGCTTCAAAACCATCGTGAACTTCGAGTGGGGCCCCGCAGTGAAGTGCTCGCACTATGACTGAAAATCCACCTACGTGACTCAAAGGCAAACACGCAAGCCATTTGTCGCCGACGGGATCAACTCTTAGAAAGGCGTTCGTGGCTTGAGCATTAGCAATTAACGCCCGATGTTCGAGGACGACACCCTTGGGTTGACCTGTGCTGCCACTCGTCGCGACGACCAATGCGTCATCTGATTCGACCGGCCATCCATCTAAGGTTGAGGCCTCGGAGGGGCCAAGTGCAACCGAAGCCCCCATATGCCGCATCAAATCAAGTTGAGCTTTCTTGGGCAACCTCTGGTCTACCGGTAGTACCGCATCGCCGTCGTCCCACACACGTTGGATAGCGTCAACGAACTGCTGCCCTCCAGGCATACATAGAGCTACAAGGCGATTCACCATGACGACGTTACCGGTGATCTAGAACGCTCGAATCAACAAACTGATCGTGCACGCAGTAATAATTGTGCTCACCGCCATATCAAAGCGGGCGGCATCGATTTTTCGGCCGATTCTTATTCCAAAAGGAAGCACTACAACCACCACTGCAGCAGCCAACATGGCGCCGCCAACGCGTTGATTCGACCACTGACTAGTAGCCGTCAACGTGACGAGCTGACTAATACCCGCCAAAAGAAAGATCGCTGTGTTGGACACTACGAACCGTTCACGGGAAACACCCAAACCCTGAAACCAAGCAGCCACGAGCGGACCGGAGATACCCGTCGCTCCTTGAGCGACCCCGCAAGTGAAGGCGACTGGCACCTTTCCCCACTTTTGAACGTTCGGCGACCACCTCGGTTCTGCTGCAGCAAATTTCCAGATCAAAAAAGATGTCAACACCAGAGCAAGTAAGAGAAGTAGCAGCCGGTCATTTATGCGAGGTAACAACCAGGCTCCGGCGATAGCACCAATAGATCCCAAGCCGGCAAACAGCATGAGACCATCAGCAGACCGAAGTTCTCTTCGGTGTTCCCTCACCAGCATCGCGTTGCTGACTGCTGTAGGGACAGCCATGATTACGATCGCATCTTGCACTCCGACGAAAAATGCGATTACTGGCACAGCTGTCAGAGGTAGCCCGAGACCGGTCGTTCCTTTGACAAGCGACCCCAGGACAACCGCCAGGGCCACGATCAGTAATTCATACACACTCATCGCGCAGCTATCTCAACAGCTACTTGCCCAGCGATATACGCGTTGTGCTCTGCTAAGGCAAGGTTGGCTGCAACACTTTCACCTCCTGTTGCCTTCTCCACAGCGGCTAGAACGTGAGGTGTGACTTGTGGGCCTACGAGTCCGCGCTCTTGTACCTCTGCCAGACTTTTCTCAATCGCTCGATCAATCTCAAAAGAATCGAGTTCAGCCTCTGATGGGATTGGGACAACGAGAAGTGTGCCACCCTGTCCAAGTCCTCGACGGTCTAGGTGAAGCTGCGCCGCTTCTGCAGCATCCTCAACTCGATGCGAGATTTGCAGACCCGACGTTCGGGTATAAAAAGCTGGAAACTCATTGGTCCGCCATCCAATGACAGGAACAGACTGAGTCTCTAAATATTCGAGGGTGCGAGGTAAATCTAGAAAAGCTTTGGCACCAGCACTCACAACCATGACTGGATGTTGAGCAAGCGCATTCAGATCAGCTGAAACATCGGCAGTGATTTCACTTTCGCGGTGAACACCTCCAATGCCACCGGTCGCAAAGACTTCGATTCCGACTTGCTCAGCAATAGCGACGCTGGCCGAAACGGTCGTTGCCCCTGAGGAGAATTTTTGTGAAGTCGCTATAGCCAGATCTCGAGCGGCCAATTTGACCGAAGAACCAAGCACGCGTTCATAAAGTTCTTCCGGCACACCAGCCCATATCACCCCATCCACTAGCGCAGTCAACGCTGGGGTTGCTCCCGCGTTACGAACAGCTGACAAACATAAATGGAGGGCTTCGGCATTAGCTGGAGACGGCAACCCAAGGGTGGAAAAGATCGTTGATTCCAGAGCCACGACCGGTTCTTGTGCCGCGATAGCGGTTCTTACCTCATCGCCTACAACAATCACCTCAGCCTCCTTGATAAATACAGCATGTCAGTCATGCGGCATCTGACCGCGCCTGCTTCTAATCTGTGGTCGTGTTTAGCGTTATACAGCATCCCGTAGTCACGGCCTGGACTGACCGTTTGCGGTCCATTGAAACCGAAAATGAAGAGTTTCGTCGTTTATTGCGGCAGATTGGCCAGCTGATGGTTCCCTATGCGACCGAGAATTTACCAACTGCAGAAGTAGTCGTCGATACGCCACTTGCACCAACACGGGGCCAACGACTTGACGGTGGCACACCTGTGGTCATTTCAGTACTTCGGGCTGGCAATGGCTTACTTGACGGAATCTTGACGATTCTTTCCGATGCTGATGTCGGATTCATCGGCCTGGCACGAGATCACGACACTTTAGAGGCGGTCGAATATTTTGTGAACCTTCCCGCCCTGTCAGGTCGACATGTGTTGCTCGTCGACCCGATGTTGGCGACCGGACACAGCGCGGTAGCTGCTCTCAACCGAGTAGCAACTGAGGCTCCAGCGAGTATCACATTGATGTGTGTGGTCGCTGCTCCCGAGGGCATACAGCACGTAGATACACATCATCCAGGTGTTCAAATAGTTACGGCTGCTCTTGATGAGGGCTTAAATGAATCTGGATATATTTTGCCTGGACTTGGTGATGCCGGCGATCGTCTCTACGGAACTGAATCATGAACGGTCCAACACCGCCGATTGAATGGGCCGAGGACCATATCCGAATTATCGATCAGACACTTCTGCCTGCAGAGGTCAAGATTGTCGAAGTACGGAATGCCGCTCAGGCAGTAGACGCAATTCAACGACTGGCTATCCGCGGCGCTCCCGCCTTGGGTGCCTTCGGGTCCCTCGCTCTGGTCGTAGCTTTAGACGAGACTCGGCCCCGTTCTCTCTCAGAAGCCCAGAGCAGACTGGAGGAATGTCGAACCTTAATTGGTGATGCGAGACCAACTGCGGTCAACCTTCGGTGGGCAGTGGACAGGGTCATTGATCAAGCGACGAGCAACGCTGATGACCTTCCGACACTTAGGGCAGCTCTGATCCGCGAAGCACATGCAGTCGCTGCTGAAGACGAAGCGGCGTGCAACGAAATTGGTCGACTCGGACATGAACTGTTGCGCGACGCCAACGTGATAGGCACCCACTGCAATGCAGGCCGCTTGGCAACGGCCGGGACGGGGACAGCCTTGGCCCCGATGTACGCCAAGGCGGAAGCTGGCGAGCCTCTCCGTGTCCTCGCGTCTGAAACTCGACCCTTGTTACAAGGCGCTCGACTGACAGCCTGGGAATTGGACGACGCTGGGATAGATGTGACCGTGGTGCCAGATAGCGCGATGGCTTCAACTGTTCTGTCTGGTCAGGTGGACGCCTACATCGTCGGCGCAGATCGCATCGCAGCCAACGGCGATGCAGCGAACAAGATCGGCACCGTCGGACATGCTCTGGCATCTCGCGAAGCCGGAATTCCCTTCTACGTTGCAGCCCCAACCTCGACGATCGACATTGCGCTAGCAACTGGAAACCACATAGAGATAGAACAGCGCGATGCAATAGAAGTTCATGAGATCTATGGCAGCAGACTCACCCCAGAAGGAGTAGCTGCTTCCAACCCCGCCTTTGACGTGACACCGAATCATCTGATCACTGCAATCATCACTGAAGCAGGGGTGCTACGAGCCCCTTTTAAAGATTCAATAGCTGAAGCACTTTCACGAGTCGGGAGTTCTTGATGAAAAATTTGTGGAACGCCACGGAAGCTTCAACGTTTTCAGGCCCATTGGGTGAATGTGTCTACGGCTCACGACTTCTCGGTGCTGAATCAGCTCTCGTACTCCACGGTGGGGGCAACACTTCTGTAAAGGCCCAGGAAAGTGACATACACGGCGACCTAGTCGATGTTCTGTATGTGAAAGGCAGTGGTTGGGATCTTGCCACAATCGAACCTCAGGGGTTTGCTCCACTGCGTCTTGAAGCGGTCAAACGTTTAGCTGAACTACCGGCACTCACTGATACCGAAATGGTCAATCAGTTACGGCTTAATCTTCTTGACGCTTCGGCTCCTAACCCATCAGTCGAAGCGATCTTGCATGCCTCTCTGCCATTCACAGCGGTGCAGCACACTCATGCCGACGCGGCATTGGCTTTGACCAATACCAGCGAAGGAGAACAACGCGTCCGAGAACTATGGGGGACCTCAGTCGTCGTAGTGCCCTATGTAATGCCTGGTTTCGACCTAGCAAAGGCATGTGCGCTTGAGTTCGAAAAACAAGCGAACGCTGACACAGTGGCAATGGTGTTGATGAACCACGGTGTGTTCACCTTCGGCGACACAACCGAGCAGGCCTACAACAACATGATCGATGTAATCACCGAGGCTGAGAACTACCTGATAACGAAAGCGGGAGTCGATATAACAAATTCGGCGACTCTAGCGACGCCGGTAAATGCAACGGGTTCTGCATTGGATCAGGCAACGATCAGACAGAATTTATCGAATGCAGCGGGTCGGTCCATGCTGCTGGTTCGAACCCCAAATCAGCGGGCAAACGTTTTCGCTGGACGTTCCGACGTCGCCGATGTCGCCTGTCGCGGACCCGCGACACCTGACCACGTCATTCGAACAAAACAATTTCCACTAATCGGCCGCGACATTGACGAGTTTGTTTCTAACTATCACAGCTACTTCGAACGGAACCAAGATCGTTTCCCTGGCGTTCAAGAACTTGATCCCGCTCCCCGAGTAGTGCTTGATTCAGAGTTAGGTCTCTTAACTGCTGGGGCAAGGATTAGTGACTGCGAAATAGCTTCTGACATTTATTTGCATACGATCGACGTGATTGAAGCCTCCGAAGGACTCGGGGGGTTTGTAGCTCTCCCCGAAACAGACCTGTTCGAAGTTGAGTATTGGGAACTCGAACAAGCGAAGTTGGCGAAATCAGGGCAACCCCCTGCTATGTCGGGTGAAGTGGCAGTAGTGACAGGTTCTGCATCTGGAATTGGACGCGCATGTGTCGAAGCGCTTATTAGCAGAGGTGCAGCCGTTATCGGCATAGACCTGAACACATCGGGAACACCTACAACTCCGTCGTTGCTCGAGCTAACTGCTGACGTCACAGATCCCGAATCTTTAGCCACTGCCGTCAACATGGGGGTCGAACGTTTCGGAGGTATCGACATAGTGGTCGCTGCTGCAGGAATTTTTGGCGCTTCCAACGAGATAGCTGACATTGTCCAAAGTGACTGGGAGACGACTCTGTCTGTGAACTTGAATGGGGTTACCAATTTGCTTCAGGCGACACATCCCTTCCTTGCCTTGGCGCCAGGTGGTGGCCGGGTGCTACTGGTTGGGTCAAAGAACGTTCCGGCACCAGGAAAAGGTGCAGCCGCCTATAGCGCCTCGAAAGCAGCGGTTACACAATTAGGTCGCGTAGCTGCGCTGGAATGGGCTGAAGATGGAATCGTTGTTAATACGATTCACCCTGACGGGGTATTTGACACTGGCTTATGGTCCCAAGAACTTGTTGACGAAAGAGCAGCAAATTATGGGCTCACCGCTGACGAATACAAACGCAGAAATCTTCTTGGTCAGGAAATAACGAGCGGCGATGTCGGAGAACTCGTGGCGGCTATGTGTAGTCATTCCTTTCGCCAAATAACAGGAGCTCAAATCCCTATCGATGGTGGCAGTGACCGAGTGATCTGAAGCGTGGGTGGCCTAATCGGTGATGCCTGCCATGAGGAGTCCGATTTTCTCTCGGTCGGCATCTTGGGCATCTATGACATCCATTATCTTGCCGTCATACAAAACAGCGATACGGTCCGAAAGTCCAAGAATTTCGTCGAGTTCCGCCGATACAAGTAGCACTGCGGTGCCTTTGTCTCGCTGTTCCAGGATGCGACGATGAATGAACTCAATAGCGCCTATATCGATACCACGGGTGGGTTGGGCCGCGATCAACAATTTGATCTCGTCACTGAATTCCCTACCAACTATGAGTTTCTGTTTGTTGCCGCCACTAAGACTTGAAGCCGGGACAAGGACATTGGGTGTCCGCACGTCAAACTCATCGACCACATCTTGGGCATGACCTCGAATGACGTCTCTCCGTAAAATCCCTCGAATAGAAAAAGGCCTACGGTGATAGCGGTTGAGTATCGAGTTCTCGGCAACCGAATAAACAGCCACAACCCCATGTTTTTCGCGGTCTTCTGGGATGTGTGCCACTCCTTTTTTGGTTATTTGTCGTGGCGAACCGCTGGTTAATTGTTCACCATCAATTTCCATAACCCCAACTGAGGGATGGCGCAGCCCTGTGATTGCTTCGACCAACTCTCGTTGTCCATTACCTTCCACACCTGCAACACCCAATATCTCACCGGCTCGAACTTCGAAGTTCAACCCGTCAAGCGCGATCTGGCCTCGGTCATCGTTCACTTCGAGCTGGTTGACCTTGAGAACCACCTCACCCGGGGTGGCAACGGATTTTTCTACTTGGAGCACGACGCTGCGTCCAACCATCATCTCTGCCAAGCCGCTCTCGCTCGTTTGTGACGGGGTTGTTTCGCCAACCACCTTCCCGTTCCGCAAGACCACGATGTCGTCAGCAATTGCAAGAACCTCACGCAATTTATGGGTAATGAAGACGATGCCAAGTCCGGTTTCGGTGAGCTCCCTCAACACACCCAATAGATGGTCTGCTTCTTGTGGAGTCAGAACACCAGTTGGTTCATCCATAATTAACACGTCGGCGTTGCGATACAGGGCCTTGAGTATTTCGACGCGTTGTTGCATGCCGACAGGTAAGTCTTCGACTAGTGCATCTGGGTCAATTTCCAGTCCGTACCGTTCTGAAAGTTCGACAACTCTGTTACGCGCTTCATCGAGGTCAACCAAACCCCGCTTTGTTGGCTCGTCTCCCAAGACGATGTTCTCCACGACACGCATGGGTGGCACTAACTGGAAATGTTGGTGCACCATTCCAATGCCTCTGGAGATGGCGTCATCTGGACCGTGAAGATCTACCGTTTCATCTTTGATCACCACCTGACCACTGTCAGGCCGATACATCCCAAAGAGAACATTAACGAGCGTACTTTTGCCGGCACCGTTTTCACCCAAGAGCGCAAGGATTCGCCCTGGTCGGAGACGTATAGAAACGTCATCATTTGCCAACACACCTGGAAACTGCTTCGTAACGTTCTGCGCGGCGAGAAGGACTTCCGACATACTCAACCTTTTTCGTAGTTCTGTCCGAGTGCTGCTGGGTCACGCATAGACCCAACAAGTCCACTGAGAGCTACGACCACGATCGTCACAACAAACGGAAGCATGCCAACAAACTGCGGCGGGATGTCGAAGGTGTTGTTTAACTGAAACTGATTTTGAAGGGCTGTCGTGAAGCCGAAGAACAATGCGGCAGCGTAGGCGCCAAATGGAGTGCGTCTTCCAAAGATCATTACGGCTAAGGCCAAGAAACCTCGACCCCCGGACATTGCTCGGCTGAAGGTGCCGACAGCCTCGAGCGCCAAATAGGCACCTCCAAGGCCAGCCAGCCCTCCTGCAAGAGTGACGTTGAGATACCGCAATCTCAAAACGTCGATTCCTACTGTGTCAGCGGCACCGGGGTGCTCGCCTATAGCTCGGGTTCGCATCCCCCAGACTGACCGGAATAGAGCGATATGGACTACGACGAGGAGCGCCATCGTCAAGTATGTAAGAGGTGGTCGGCTAAAGAACACGGTACCTACGAGTGGAATATCGGCTAGGGGACCGAGATCGATATTGGTGTATTTGCCAATTCCTAAGGAGCGACTTCGGTCATAAAAGAATGAGGTCAAACCTAACGCGGCGATGTTCAAGACAGTGCCAGCAATGATTTGGTCGACCTTGAGGCCTACTGCCATCGCGGCGAGTAGCCAGCCCATCATAAGGCCCATCCCAATACCAGCGACGGTGCCCATAAATAAGGAGCCCGTCATTGATGCAATTGTGAACGCAGCGAAGGCTGACAGGAGAAACTGTCCTTCGATTCCAATATTTACGACCCCTGAGCGCTCACCAATCATCCCGCACATAGCGCCAAGGGCGAGAAGCGTCGCGGCGCGCACAGTCCCAGCAAGCACGGCTGTGGTTTGGGGGCCGTTTGCTGAGTAAAAGATCCAGATGATCACGAGCATGACAGTGAGGCCCGCGTACAGCAGTTGTCTTTGTTGAGGTTTCATGACTTCCCCCATCCAGCTCCAAGTTGGAGCTGTTCTGAGGTGTCCTGCCGCATACGTAGCAACCACCTAATGATGATGGGTGCTGCGACGAAAAACAGAATCAGGGCCTGAATGACGTCAATGAGCTCCGGGGCGACACCGGCTTTGAATTGCATGCGGGATGCGCCTGCTTCCATTAGACCAACCAGCAGCGCTGCAGGTATGACACCAAGTGGGTTGGCACGCGCTAAAAGAGCAATCGTGATTCCTTCGAACCCGAGACCCACATTGACGCCAGCCTCGAAACGTCCGTCAACTCCGAGACTTTCGACTGCACCGCCAAGTGCTGCAAGCATCCCGGCTACAGCCATCGTGGAACCCATTATCCAGCCAACTTTGATGCCTGAATAGCGGGCCGCATTTCTGTTATGCCCGACGCTTCGAACTTCGAAGCCGTAGGTGGTCCTTTCAAGCACTAACCAGCACGTTGCTGCAGCGGCTACCGCTAACAGGAAACCGACTGGTACGGCGCCCAGCGTTGGAATAGTCGCTGAATCCTCAACGAGAGGAGTCCGGGCCACGATGTTGTTTCCAGAATTATCTTTCCATGGATTCGCAGATAACCAATCAGTGAGATTCCCCGCCACAAAATTGAGCATGATGGTGACGATTACTTCGTGGGCACCGGTTGTCGCTTTGAGCGTGCCTGCCAGACCTCCCCATATTGCGCCGGCGATCGCACCTGCCAGAAGTGCGAGCGGCAGGTGGATCACCATCGGTAGACCGTCAATACCAAAACCCACTCCGGCCGCGAAAACCGCACCAATAAGCAGTTGGCCTTGACCGCCAATGTTAAACATTCCGGCCTTGAACGCGAATGCTACGGCCAAGCCCCCAAAGATGAGTGGTGTGGCTTTTTGTAGGGTGCGTAAAACGGCGTCAGCATCACCTAGTCCTCCTACCAGCAGGGCCGTGTACGCGGTCGATGGGGAAGCGTTTTGGGAAAGGATCAGAACTGCCCCAATCAATAGCCCAAGGACCACCGCTACAAGCGGAATGGCGACGGTTCGGAGTATGGAACGGCTCATGACGCGACTCGGGGGCACCACTCAGTTTGAGCGGTGCCCCCATTCAAGCCGATATTTCTCTTAAGGCATGGGATTTATGGACCCGTCGTCCAATCCTGCCATGACCGCCGCAAGCGTGTCTCGCATCTCGCTAGTGACGATGCCGTCGAAATCATGGTGCGGGGCAAGACCTACTTCGCCGAAGTAGTTGCCGCCTTCCATGGTTCCTGCGTGGGCCTGAGCAATCAGTTCAGCCACTCCAACGTCGATGAGCTTCATCGCGCTAGTCACCAAGCAAGGATGCGCCTCGGGCACTGTGAACCATTGATCTGAGTCCACGCCCACACAGAGGGCGCCGGCTTCACCGGCTACCTCAATCAAGGCTCCATTACCAGTTGCACCACCCGCGCCGAAGATAATGTCGGCACCCTGGTCTAGGGCCTGACGAGCGGTTGTTGCTCCCCATTCCGGGTCACCGAAAGCGACATCCAAGCCGCCTGGGTGATAGGTGGAGATGGTTTCTACATCCGGGTTGGTGTAGCGGGCGCCGTTCTCCCAGCCTTCCTTAAAGAAGACGACTGGCGGAACTAAGTCGGTGCCGAGAACTGCACCAACAATGTTTGTTTCCGTCAACATGCCGGCCAACGCTCCAGCCATAAAGCCAGCCTTGGCCTCGGGGAACATTAAGCCTGCAAGGTTTGGAAGCGCTTCGTTCTGCCATTGGTCGACACCAATAAACATGACGTCTGGATTAGCTTGAGCAGCCTCAATAGTTGCTTCACCCAAACCGAAACCGACGGTCACAATGATTTTCGCTCCATCATCCACAAAAAGCTGGATGTTGTTTGCGTAATCTTTGGATTCTTCAGTCTCAATGTAGGTAGCGGTAGCAGAAGCAGGGATATTCGCAGCGCCCGTTTGAGCGCCTTCCCATGCCGACTGGTTGAAGCTTTTGTCATCAACCTTGCCGGTGTCGGTGACTAATCCAATTGAGTAACCACCAGAGATTTTTCCTCCACCGTCACTGCCACATGCTGCAGCAACAAGTCCGAAGACCATCAGTAGGGCGAGGAGACGTCGCCACATCGGAGCCATATTCACATCCTTCATTGTTGAGGCCTCATCCCCTCCCGAGACGATGACCGGTCCTGACCCTAGTGCTGTTTTGAAGGCTTCTGAGGACGAATCTGAACTTTCATTAGATGGATGCGTGTTGACGAATCCATGTATGCATCGCTATCCCTGATGCGACTCCCGCGTTGATGGACCGCGTTGAGCCGAACTGAGTAATTGAAAGCACCAACTCAGCCATCTCGCGCACGAGAGGAGACAGACCAGGACCTTCTTGTCCGAACACCAGCACACAGTTGCGAGGCAAGGGAGTTGTTTCGATTGGTTGCGCTCCGGGAAGGTTGTCGATGCCAACCACAGTGAGTTCTTTAGCGACCATCGCGTCAACAAACTCTTCGACAGTGGGGTGGTGTGCCAGGTGCTGATAACGGTCGGTAACCATTGCGCCTCGTCTATTCCACTTTCGTTCTCCAACGATGTGAACGGCCTCAGCCAAAAACGCGTTTGCATTTCGGACAACCGTTCCAATGTTTAAATCGTGCTGCCAGTTCTCGATCGCGACATGGAACGGATGGCGACGCAAATCAAGGTCGGCGACGATCGCTTCTCGACGCCAGTAGCGGTATTTATCCAACACGTTACGTCGATCGCCATCGCGCAATAGCTCTGTGTCGTATTGAGCCCCTTCGGGCCATGGTTGCCGGTGCGGACCAACCCCAACTTCTTCGCCGAGATGATCAGTCATTTAGCGCGAACCCGAATGCAGTTCTATTCCTGGACCAGTTCAATCAATGTTCCAAAGCTGCCTTTGGGGTGCATAAAAGCGACTGTTGTGCCTCGAGAGCCTGGACGGGGACTTTGATCGATGGGGGTCGCCCCCGCAGCAACCATCGCTTCGAGCGCAGCCTGACAATCATCAACTCGATAACCAATGTGGTGAAGTCCTTCGCCTCTCTTCTCCAAATACTTTGCGATAGGAGAGTCCGGGCGAGTAGCCGTGGTTAGTTGAATGTAACTATCCGCGACCTTCACTAATGCTTCTTCGACGCCGTCACTTTCCACTATCTCCCGGTGATGGACTTCTGCCCCGAAAGCTTCTTCGTAATAGGCGATAGCTGCCTCTAAATCATGGACGGCGATCGCTACATGGTCGATTTCAGTAAGAATCATCATCAGCTCCTTGGTGTTTGTTCAAGAGATTGAGCGTGTCGTTGGAACAACGTTATTTTGTCTTCTCCGATCACTTCACGCTTCTCGGGATCAGTGATTCCCATCCCTGCTTCTGGGGCCAAACACAAAACCCCCAACTTTCCTTCGTGCTGATTGTGGTGAACCTGGAACGCAGCTTCTCCCGTCTCAGTCAACGCGAACGTCTTTGAAAGAATCGGTTGGATTCGACCCTGGTCGAGCAGCTGATTCATTTCCCAAGCCTCGGAGTAGTTCGCGAAGTGACTCGACACGATCTGCTTGAGACGCATCCAGAGATGACGGTTGTCATATTCGATCATGTAGCCGGTAGTTGCCGCGCATGTAACTATTTTGCCTCCGCGCTTCGTAACAAATACTGAAGCACCCATCGTCGAACGGCCAGGATGCTCAAACACGATGTCAGGGTCATCGCCGATAAACCCGCGCACCTTTTTTCCTAAGCGACGCCACTCCCCCTCGTCTTGCGTATGGTCATCTGACCAGAATCGGTAATCCTCTTCGTTTCGGTCGATCACATGCTCAACACCTAGTTCGTGGAGCAATTCCACTTTGTCTGACGAACTGACAACACCCACGGGAGTACCCCCACCATTGATCACAAGCTGACATGCGTACCCACCAAGTCCGCCTGAGGCACCCCAGATCAAGACATTGTCACCTTGCTTCATTCTGGCTGCGTTATCTCCAACCAGCATCCGATATGAAGTGGACGCGCATAGGGCGTTGACAGCAGATTCTTCCCATGTGAGGTGCGCCGGCTTCGGCATAAGTTGATTTGCTTTGACGATGGACATGTCAGCTAGTCCGCCAAAATTACTCTCAAAACCCCATATTCGTTGATTGGAGGCAAGCATGGAATCTTCATGGGCTGCCGGGTCTTGGTCATCGACATAGTTGCAATGAACTGCAACGCGATCTCCGGGTTTCCAGTTGCGCACTGCTGAACCGACTCTTAGGACCACACCGGAAGCGTCCGATCCAATTACGTGATGGTCAAGAGCGTGCCGGGCTCCCCAAGTACTCTCCCGGCCGAGGCGATCTAGAAACCCAAAGGTCGGAAGAGGCTCGAAAATTGAGGTCCAGACGGTGTTGAAGTTGATCGAACTGGCCATAACAGCTAGGTACACCTCATCGGGTGCAAGTTCGGGGGTTGCTACTTCATCGATGTGTATAGATTCCCTCGGATCTTTTTCCGACGATTCTCGGCCTTCGAACATGTTTTGTTCGTCGCGAGTTACGTAGGCGGCTCTGTAGCTATCAGGAATTTCAAGGGCCGCTATTTCATCGCTGGACGCATCGGCCTGAATCGCCTCAAGGATGTGCTGCATGGGTGACAAGTCACTTTCCAGTATTGAAGGGGATGGCTTACCGGCGGTCGAGACGTTTGATTGACTCAAGCACCAACAGTGCACGAAATCTACAATTAAAATCAGAAGTCTAAAACTCTGGAGAAGAGGTAACTCATGCCCGGCTCAGTATTCGTTTCAGGAGCACGCACCCCTATTGGTCGTTTCAACGGAGGGCTAGCCAACTTCACGGGCGCCGAATTGGGATCCCATGCAATTTCCGCTGCTCTGGAGCGTTCAGGAATTACAGGCGATCAGGTCGATCATGTGGTGATGGGCCAGGTTCTTCAGGCCGGCCAGGGTCAGATAACTGCCAGGCAGGCTGCAGTGGGCGCGGGAATACCAATGGATGTTCCAGCTATCACGATCAACAAGGTTTGTCTGTCTGGGCTGAATGCCGTCTATCTCGCCGATCAAATGATTTCTTCGGGCGATGCAGAGGTGGTTGTGGCCGGGGGAATGGAGTCGATGACCAATGCTCCTTATCTGCTCGCTGACGGCCGGAACGGTTTACAAATGGGTCACGGCGAGGTGCGTGACGCGATGATCCATGACGGCTTGTGGTGCGCTTTCGATGATGGCCATATGGGGGACGGTACCGAAAGAGACGCTGCCGGGATTAGTCGGACGGCGATGGACGAGTTCTCTGCTCAATCACACGAACGAGCTGCTGCTGCTCAGAAGGATGGTCGGTTTGAGGCTGAAATCTCGCCTGTTTCTGTAGCCCAGCGAGGTGGTGACCCGTTGATCGTCGACACCGATGAAGGTGTGCGGCCGGGGACGACTGCAGAAAGTCTCGCTAAGTTGCGTGCCGCTTTCGCAACCGATGGGTCTGTAACTGCAGGTAATGCTTCACAGATCTCTGATGGTGGCTGTGCGCTGGTCATGATGTCACCAGGGAAAGCTGAGGAACTTGGTCTTGAGATTTCGGCTCGGGTTGTCAGCTACGGAATGGTGTCGGGACCAGGCACCTCACTTCTCACTCAGCCGTCAAGAGCGATTCGTCAAGCGCTCTCTAAGACCGAGTTAGATGTCTCAGATATCTCTCTTTTCGAACTGAACGAGGCGTTCGCCGCAGTAGGCCTAGCTGCTACCGAAGATCTCGGAGTAGGTGACGACATAGTCAACGTCAACGGTGGTGCCGTTGCTCTCGGTCATCCAATCGGTATGTCAGGAAGTCGCCTCGCGCTCACGTTGATGTCTGAGTTACGCCGACGAGGCGGAGGCTATGGCGCTGCGGCTCTTTGTGGGGGTGGCGGCCAGGGCGACGCTTTGTTGATCGAAGTCGCCTAAAACTGCCGATTCAGCCACTTCTTGTAATACTCCCGAAATGTTTGTAACGTAATTGCAAAGAGTCCCGCTCTTACGGATGTCGGAGTTGGAAGCTATGGGGTTCGTAATGACGTGCCCGCAACACGTCGATCGGATTCGCTTCCCACTCCGGCATCCGCCCTCCCACCATCGACCGAAACTTAGGTTTGTAGTTCCCGGCGACCTTCTAAGGCGCGACCCAAGGTCAATTCGTCGGCATATTCCAAGTCACCACCAACAGGCAAACCACTAGCAATTCTCGTCACCTTGATACCCAGTGGTTGCAGCTGGCGAGCCAGGTACATGGCAGTTGCTTCGCCCTCAATATTGGGGTTGGTACACAAAATCAATTCAGTCACACTTTCGTCGCTGATCCGAGACATCAATTCACGAATACGGAGCTGCTCAGGACCAACTCCCTCCATCGGATTCAAGGCACCCTGCAAAACGTGATAGCGGCCGCGAAACCCTGCCCGTTCAAGAGCCACAACATCCTTAGGTTCTTCCACGACGCAAAGAGAACCTGTCTGACGTTGAGGGTCTTCGCATGTTGAGCAAAGCGCGCCTTCTGAAATATTCCAGCATCTTTCGCAGAAGCCGATTCTTTCCTTAACTTCGACGATTGCCGTCGCCAACTGCTGGGCGTCGCCCTTAGGCAACTTAAGTAAATAAAACGCGATTCTCTGAGCAGATTTCGGACCGATCCCCGGCAGTCGACCGAGTTCATCGATTAGATCTTGCACTGGGCCGTCATACACGCCTCTCTAACCTCCGTCATCCGGTAGGGCAATCGAACCGACCCTCGCCATCGCAGCTGCCTGCGCGTTACCGCAACGTCGTAATCCATCACGAAAGGCTGCTGCTACTAGGTCCTCAAGCATGGTTATCTCATCACTGTCCACGGCATCAGGATCAATGTGTACCTCAAGGACAGTTCCGTCAGCTTGCATTGACACCGTTACTGCACCACCACCAGCGGATCCTTCCACCACGGTCGACGAAATTTCTTTTCTCTGTTCCAATAGCTGTTGCTGTAAGCCCTCTGCTTGCGCGAGAAGCGGGTCTCCAGGTGAAGTCTCACTCATCGGTCAATCACCCTCGCCCATTACCTTCATCCTCAGACGCTACGGCACCGGGGAACGCATCTAACAGTCGGTCAACACTTGAAGGACCAGCGTCAGCGCTCGCCTCGAATTCAGCGGGGTCTACGATTTCTTCCTCTGCGACGACAACTGGTTTGGTATCTGCACGAGGATTCTCCTCGGGTGCGGCGGTGAGGTCGACTTGGACCGGGGTCTCAAGCGCATTTCGGAGTGCTGCTTCAATCTCGTCTTTCATTTGTTCACAGCGTTCTCGGTGAGTTTCGTTCGGCAACTCGAACCGCACCTGCCCTTCTGAGACACTGACGATCGTCGCCGCTTGGAATCGTGCCCGAGCTCGGGCGCTTAATGCAGGAAGCGCTTGTTGCTCCCAAATCTCTGCGACTCGTGCCATTGACAGGTCCTCGACGGTTTTGTCTGATGTTTGACTTGCAGGCAACATCTGGTCTGGAGAGTCGGCCACATTGTCGTCGCTACTTGGTAGAGGTGGAGGTGGGGGCACAGGGGGAACCGGCGCACTGACTGAATCACCAGGCGGTGCTTCCGACTCTTCCGAGCTTTGCGTCGAGGCCAATGCCGCTCTTGCCTGGGCTGCAGGTCCGCTACTTGTGACTTCCGTTGGACTCGCGGGGCGTTCGGGTTTTTGAGGTGCTTGTGACTCACCTGTCGCAGCGAACAGCCGAACCAACGCTAAGTCCAGAACAAGCCGCGGATCCGGTGCCTGCCGCATATCGACCAGTGCCTGACCTAATAGTTCCAGTGCACGGACATTGACTGCTCGGGTTATCAGACCAGCTTTTTCGGCAAGTTCAGGTAACTCTTCAGGTGTCGAGTCTCCGGAGTTAATTCCTGCACCCGCGAGAAAAATATCTCTCAGCTTTCGTGTCGTTCGATACGCCAAATCTTTGGGATCAACACCAGCAGCAACGGTTTCAGCAATAGCGGTCATTGATTCCGTAAGGTCCTGCGCGACGATCGCATCAACGAGAGCATCAACCGAACCTCGATGCTCGGGGACACCGCCCGCTGTAACGACTTGGTCTAACGCCGAAAGCATGTCTCGAACCGAACCACCGCCCCGTTCAACGACATAATCAACGACGGACGAATCGATCTGCAAATCAGCTCGTTCAGCTATTTCTTTGGCATGGTCACGAAGAAGTCCCGCTGGGACCAATGTCAGTTCGACATGCTGTGTCCTACTACGAATTGTGGGCGAAACTTTCTGCGGGTCAGTCGTCGCGAGAACAAAAATCACATGCTCGGGTGGCTCCTCCAGAGTCTTCAGCAGAGCATTGGAGGCCGGGTCTGTGAGCATGTGGACTTCGTCAAGAACATAGACCTTACGTTTCCCCGGATTTCCTAATGCCACGTCGCGATTAATCTGACGAATGTCGTCAAGCCCCCGGTGCGACGCGGCGTCTAGCTCAATCAGATCCATTGAAGTGCCTGATTCAAAGTTTGTGCAGCTGTCACAATTCCCACACGGCTCTCCGTCTCCTGGCGGCTCCAGACAGTTCAAAGCTTTCGCCAAAATACGGGCTGTCGATGTCTTACCTGTCCCACGCGGACCACTGAGTAAATAAGCGTGCCCAACGCGTTCTTCCACCACCGCATTGCGAAGAGCAGCGACCAAATGATCTTGGCCGATTACTTCAGAAAAGGTTTGTGGCCGAAAACGTCGGTACAAAGACTGATACACCATCTAATCGCTGATGCTACTTGCGTGCCGCTTCGCTTAGTGGCAAGTAGCCTAGGAGCGCATCATCGTTCCACGTGGCGGCCGGGTCCTGTGCAACAGTGGCCCGTGAATCGAGTCAGGGCCGGGAGGCAGCAGCTCTCAGCGGATTCCGCTGTGTGCCGCAGATCACCTGGTCGCCTCGTGGAACGATGATCGAGGAGAGTTGCCAGAGCGGACGAATGGGCTCGCTTGGAAAGCGTGTGAGGTCTAACCGGCCTCCGTGGGTTCGAATCCCACACTCTCCGCCATGAACGATGATGAAGCCATGCGTCTCGCTCTCCAAGAAGCTGAAGGTGCTATCCAACACGAAGATGTGCCCGTGGGTGCACTCGTCATAGTTGATGGCCTAGTAATCGCTTCTCGTCACAACGAACGCCAGTTGACCGGCGATCCGACCGCGCACGCCGAAATTTTGGCCCTGAGAGACGCAGCGTCTCATTTAGGGACCTGGCATCTCAACAACTCAACTCTCGTGACAACTCTAGAACCATGTCCTATGTGCGCAGGCGCTGCGCTTAACGCGCGCGTAGCCCATGTAATTTTCGGGGCTCACGATCCAAAAGCGGGCGCCGTCGAAACGCTGTACAACTTGCTTGATGACCCTCGCCTCAACCACCAAGCAAAAATAACGAGCGGCGTTCTAGCCGCCGAATGCGGCGACATTCTCTCGCAGTTTTTCGCACAGCGACGATGAACCCTTAAGCAACCACTGTTTTGTCCGAATCGAAATGGCGGAAGGTGTGGGATTCGAACCCACGGTGACCCGGAGGCCACAACGGCTTTCGAGGCCGCCCCATTCGTCCGCTCTGGCAACCTTCCGTTCCTGATCCTATCTCTCGTCATAGCTTCCAACATCAACAAGAAGAGTCATATCCGAGCGCTATCGATAGCTCAATGCCTCTTCGCGCCTAAGGTCGTCTCGTGATGTCAGAAGCTTCAGCTTCGTCTACTTCCTTTCTTCAACTGTGCGACCAATTGTTCGCGTGGTCACCAATGAACTCGACTTCACGAAATGGAAGTTGAACTGCGGTGACGGAAACACATACTTGGTCTGTTGGAGACCTGTGTGAAGCCATTAGGGATACATTCGCTGCTGTATTTCCCGAGGAGATATGGCTTGAAGGCGAAATTAGTGGTCTCAAGTTCCATTCCTCGGGTCATGTGTATTTCGATTTGATCGAACCGGACACCAACGGCAATGGGATCGACAAGATGTCAATCGCTCTGTGGAGAGGACGGCGACAAGCAGTGGAATCTGTCTTGAACCGTGCCGATGCAGGCCCACTAACCGAAGGGATAAAAGTCCGTATCAAAGGCGAATTGTCTTTCTATGCGCCTCAAGGTCGAGTGCAAATACAAATGACTGCAATAGACCCACACCACACGCTTGGGCAATTGTCCGTCGATAGGGAACGGGTCTTGCAGTCGCTTCACAAGGCTGGTCTTTTGGAAACCAACCCGTCACTTCAAGTTCCGACCGTTCCTCTTCACATCGGCTTAGTCACCTCAGACGGAAGCGCCGCATACAACGACTTCGTCAATGAGATCTCTTCAAGTCAGTACCCCTTCAGAATTTCACTCGCACACTCGGCGGTTCAGGGAACTGAAGCAGAAATGGGCTTGGTAAACGCCATCCAACAATTGGTGGACACAGACGTCGACGTGATTGCTGTTGTACGAGGCGGTGGGGCTCGAACTGACCTGCTCGCATTCGATCTTGAGAGCGTCGCCCGAGCCGTAGCTCTCGCCCCCATACCAGTCTTTTCGGGCATAGGTCATGAGATCGACCGATCAATTGTCGACGAGGTTGTCCACACTGCGTTCAAAACACCAACTGCTTGTGCCGCAGCGATAGTCCAAATCGTGACTGCGTTTGATCAACAGCTAAATGACTCTGCTCGTCGCATCGTCACTCTGGCCAATAATTGCCACGACAGGGCAGCAGAAATAGTTTCATCTTCTGCTCGGGCGATCAACGACAGGACGCGTCGAACACTGGACCTGAAAGAAGGGCAGTTGACCGCTGCCAGTGGTCGCTTGCGAGATCTGTCATCAATGGCAATCGACCGCAACGTCGAAAGATGCAACCGAATTTTTGACTTACTGCAGGCACTTCATCCAAACAGGATCCTCGCTCGAGGATTTTCCATCACCCGGGACAAAGCAGGAAACGTGATCCGAGATGCAGTACCTGACGGCACCCCGATAGTTAGTGAAACATCTACTTCTCTAATCACAAGCACAGTGACCGGATCAGAACTTCGGGACCGTGAGGAGGAAACATGACCGACGAAGACCTCAGTTTTCAGACTGCCACCCAAGAGTTAGATGCGATTCTGAAGAAACTCGACAGCGACGACGTGAATATTGATTCGCTAACGGTTGATCTGCAACGCGCATCGGAGTTAATCGAATGGTGCAGAGGACGTCTCGAGACGACGCGACATGAGGTTGAACGCATTGTTTCTGATCTAGATAAAGATTAGCGCTCACAAAAATGTGAGCCGAGGGGGTCGGTGGGTACTCCCTCGGCTCACGTAACGCTCTCGGATCGGTGGGAGATCCGGAGCGCAGGTCTCACAGCGCTCATCAAGATGGGCGCCGATTCTATTTTCGGGCAAGCGTGTGCGAGGCTCTTGTTAGCCCGAATCCTCATTTCTTCCGTGCAGGATCATACCCAAGGGCTAGCGTTAATTAGTCCATCTGCAAAGCATTTTTTGAGGTCAAGTTGAAACAGGATCAACCCTATGGCAGTTGGCCATCGGAACTCACCTCCGAGGAACTCGCAAGTGGCGCGACTCGTCTTTCTGAGCCCCGCGTTTTCAATGACGAGGTGCTGTGGTTGGAGGGCCGACCCGAAGAGTCGGGCCGGACGGCGATAGTTAAATTTGATGGTGTTAACACCGTCACGGTCGGGCCAGATGACCTCAACGTGCGCACATTGGTTCACGAATATGGAGGGGGTGCGTGGCTTCCCACCGATAACGGAATCTTGGTTTCTCGTTTCGAAGACCAAAGGCTTTGGCTGCTCAGTGATGACTTCCGTCCGATAACTGTCGAGCCGGCTTTCCCTAAGGGCTTGCGATATTCAAACGGGGTCACTGTCCCCGAGAGCAGCGACACAATTTGGGTCATCGAACGACACCAGGACAGCGCTGGTCATCCCCAAAATTTGTTGGCCACAATCACTCCAACAGGCGACATGATTGAAGTGGCTTCGGGAGCAGATTTCTACTCTTCTCCAACCATTTCTCCCGATGGCCGGTTGCTGGCATATTTGTCTTGGGATCATCCTTCAATGCCCTGGGACCACGTCCGACTGCATGTAGCCCAACGGCAAGCGACTGGGTGGACACGACACCGGGTTGTGCTTGACGGCCCGGCACTACAACAACCACGGTTCTCACCGGACGGTCGACTTCATGTCATTAGCGATGCGACCGGTTGGTGGAATATCCATGAGGTTGACGTGCCAAATGATTCGTCTCATCCCATTGTTGAGGCAGAAGTTGAGTTCGGCATTCCTGGATGGGTATTTGGACAAAAAACATATGACTGGGCTGGTGATGCCCTCTGGTGCACTTGGATTGATCAAGGCATCGGCCATGTGGGCCAGATCATTGACTCTCAATGGGTTGAAATTGATAGCAGTTTCACCGAATTCAACGGTCTAGATATCTTGGGAGACGGTCGAGCAGTCACCATTGCTGCCAGTTGGGAAACAACCGCTGCTGTCCGGGCGTTACACACAGACGGTTCGACCGAACAGATCAGTACGTCGCGCCCGCTCCCTATAGGCCAGGAAGAAATTTCGACTCCTGAAGCTATTGAGGTCATGGACCCGACAGGGGAAGCTACGTACGGCTTTCATTTTGCTCCGAATAATTCCGCTTTCTTCTGTTCTTCTGAGTCGCCGCCTCTCGTGGTTCTCAGCCATGGCGGTCCTACCGGGGCTGCGAGATCTTCTTTTGATCCTGCCGTGCAGTATTGGACGAATCGCGGTATCGCAGTCGTGGACGTGAATTATCGAGGGAGTACTGGTTTCGGTACGGCATACAGAAACAAACTCCAGGGCCAGTGGGGGGTCGCTGATACCGAGGACTGCATAGCGACCGCGAAACATCTCGCTGACAACGCACTGGTTGATCCTGACCGGCTGGCGATAAAGGGCGGCTCAGCTGGGGGCTTCACGACACTATGTGCATTGACGTCGAGCACGCTTTTCGCAGCTGGAGTGTCGCGCTACGGGGTAGCTGATCTTGCGTCTCTGGCCCGGGACACACACAAATTTGAGGCTCGTTATCTCGATTCGCTGGTCGGAGAATGGCCCGCCGAAAGCGACATATACGACGAACGTTCCCCTATCCATCACACGCACCGCTTGTCGACACCCATGATTGTTCTTCAGGGGTCAGATGATCCCGTTGTCCCTCCGTCTCAAGCAGAACAGCTCGTCGCGGCATTGACAAACGCCGGGATTCCCCACTCTTATGTTCTTTTCGAAGGGGAAAGTCATGGTTTCCGCAAAGCGGAAACAATCTCTCGGGCTTTGGACGCGGAGCTTTCTTTCTTGGGCCAAGTTCTTGGCTTCGATCCCTCAGATCTGATTGACCCAGTTGAGATTTTGTGAGTTCAGCCGACCGTGGTTGATGTTGTCGTGTCTGTGGCCTGGTCGACCACAACTTCGGTAGTGGTCGGGGGCTCTGGGTCGTGTTGTTCGCACCTTCCCTCAATGACATCAACGATGCGGTCGTATCGGTCACCGCTCGACACCGGAGTTGGCCCCCCGCGGTAATCCAAGATATGGGGGTGGAAGCGATAGCCCTCGACATAGGACCCGTCAAAGCTGATTTCTAAAACGCCGCTGTCACCAGTGATTCCGTAACGCGGATGCCACACAAAATTACCCAGTGAGTATGCAATGACGGTGCGATCAAACGTTTCTATGGGTTGTAACACGTGAGGATGATGCCCGAGGATTAGGTTCGCTCCTGCTTCAATGAGATCTGTGGCTAGGGCTCGTTGATCGTCGCTTGGGCAGGTTTCGCGTTCAATCCCCCAGTGCACGCTTACGACAACTACATCGTTGCTCGCGGCGGCTGCCCGAACTGCAGCTAAGACCCGCGGAATCGCCCACTTCGCATCGGCAACTCCGGGGCGATCAGCTGATGCAGCAAAGCCACCTGGGACAACAGCTGTCGCGGAAACAAACGCCACGCGAATACCGTTGTTCAATGTCAGGACTCGAGGTGCGTATGCCTCCGCATTATTTGAGCCGGCTCCGGGCCGCAAGATGTCAACTTCGTCCAGAACTGCGATGGTGTCCGCAAGACCGACTGGACCGAAGTCAAGGACGTGATTGTTAGCTAACGACACCACATCTATTCCGGCTCCGGCCAGGGTGAGTGCGGCTGACCCGGGAGCTCGAAAAACGAATTCCTTGTTATAAGGCTCTCCACGTTCGGTGATCGCCATTTCGAGGTTCACAATTGCGACATCTGCTGATGCGAGGTTGGGTTGAACGTTCGCGAATGGATCAATTCCTTCAGGTTCAGTGAGGTCAAGCAGTACGTCGCCACCTGCAAGAAGGGTCCAGGGCTGCCGCTTTGTTGTTGTAGTCGTCACACTATGGGTTACACCCTCAGTGGTTGGGGCAACATCGGTGTTTTGGTCGGCTCGCAGTCCCTCACTTGGCGCGGAAACATCCGCCTGTTCGTCGAGTTCCTGGGCGCTAGTTGTCGTGGTTTCGCGGGCAACAAAGATAGCTTTCTCTGCTTTGGGCTCGGCACACGCGATCGGGAAAGCGGAACACACAACGACGGTTGCCACGAGGATGTAACGGCGGTACACGGCGGCTGAGTCTACGTTGCCAGCTAGCGTGCACCTGATGTACGGCTTCGTTCGTGAACCTAAATGGATAGCGGCGCACCTTCTCACGTTGCTGTTGTTGACTGCTTTTGTGACCGCTGGGGTCTGGCAGTTCGGACGGCATCAGGCACGAGGTGAACGTAATGAAACCGTTGTTGAACGATCCAACGCACCCGTTCTGGGAGCAGCCGACCTGTTCGGGTCATCTGACGGCATCGAATTTCAGATGGTGCAGTTGAAGGGAACGTGGTCCCCTGATGATGCTGTGCTGATACGCAATAGAAGCCATCGGGAGATGGCGGGTTGTCATTTAGCGGTTCCGCTGGCTATCAGCGATACACGAGCGGTTCTTGTCGTTGTCGGATGGCTCCACCAAAGTTCGTGCGACCCAAATCAACTTGAGCCGCCCTCGGAAACCGTTTCACTAACTGGACGGGTGCGTCTGAGCCAGAAGCGCGGCGCTATAGGAGCACGTGATTCTTTGAGCGGGGTACTTACTTCTCTGGCTCGAACTGACGTTGCCAGAATCGATCAACAGGTGTCATTCATGCTGGCACCGGTTTACGTGGAATTGATGACGAGCACCCCTTCGGCCAGTACCGCTATTCCAGTCGATCCGCCTCCCACTCACCTCGGGCCCCATTTGGCTTACGCCGTCCAATGGTTTCTCTTTTTCGCAGTGGGGGCAGTCGGCTATCCGTTGGTGCTGCGTCGACAAGCTCGTAAAGGGGACGCGGAGAACTTAGGGCCGGCAGATGATTAAACCGCCGAAGCCATCCGTTCGACAATCATGGTGAGCATCTCTGGTGACGTCGCAAAATTCAGTCGCACATGGCCTGCTCCTTCAACCCCAAAATCCAAACCGGAGTTGAGAACAACCTTGCCTCGCGACAAGAAGGTTTCTGCGGGGTCCTCACCGAGATCTAAGTCACGGCAGTCCAGCCACGCTAGATAAGTAGCTTCTGGAGGTCGATACCGAACCTGGGGCAGATGTTCACTCAATAGCTCGGACAGCAGGTGCCGATTGTGATCGAGTCCTTCAACAAGTTCGGCTATCCACGCGTCTCCTTGTTCCCAACCAGCAACGGTGGCCACTTGTCCTAATCCATTTATGCCGCCAATCATCCGGGGCCGGATTTCTTTCAGTTGTGGCAAATATTGCTGCGAAGAACTGTGAACAAAGGCCATTCTCAACCCTGCCATATTGAAGGTTTTGGTGGCTGCAGTAAGAGTGACAGTTCGTTGCGCTGCGAGGTCACTTATTGATGCCGCCGGGATGTGTTCATGGGGCGAATACACCAAATCGCAGTGAATTTCATCAGAAATCACCACAAGGTCATGACGGTCAGCTATCTCAATTATCTGAGCCAAGTCTGTTGCGGTCATGACATAACCGCATGGGTTGTGAGGGTGGCATAGCAGCAGAGCCGAAACATCGTCCCGCGCAGCTACCTGGTCTAAATGGTCGAAGTCAAGTGCCCAACCATCTTCGGTTTCCATTAACGGATTCGCTACCCAGTTTCGTCCTGTGCCTTCGACGCTGGAATAGAAAGGCGGATACACCGGGGTTTGTAGGACAATTCCTGACCCTGGTGGGGTCAAAGTGTCCAGAACCCATTCGAGACCTTGTATGACGTCGTGCACTCGAAGCACATCTGACGTTTCGACATTCCAGTCGAACGCATGAGACATTCGCGATTTGAATGCTTCCAGCACCGGGATCGGCTCATCGTAGAAGCCGTAGCCGAGTCCACCTTCATTAATTCTCGCTACCACCGCTTCTTTGATGAAATCGGGAACTTCGACGTCCATGTCCGCTACCCATGCAGCCAACACGTCGCTGCCGTGGCGTTCCCATTTGATACCGGGTCGGTTCCGCACACGTTCCAGGTTCAGGTCAAAGATCACGGGGAGAGGCTACGCCGTAGTTGTCAGTAAAGTCCGATCATTCGACCAGCAAGCGCTACAACAGCAGCTACGAGGACTGGTCGAATTATCTTTTCTCCTCCTCGGACAGCTAGTCGGGCACCCAACCAGCCTCCTATGGCGAAGCCAACAGCCAGAACTACGGCGAAACCCCAGTCAACCTGGCCTCGTACGATGAAGACGGGCAACGCTATTGCGGTGAGGATGAAGATCACGACCACCTTGATTGCGTTTGCGTTGACCAGATCCAGACCGGATCTCGATAGGGCAACAACGATGAGTAAGCCAACCCCGGCTTGGAATGCACCTCCATATAGTCCGATCCCGAAAAAAACAGCTGTTGTTAGGGCTGGGTGCCAGTTGATTTGTGTCCCGGAAGTTCTCGGTGGTCGCAGACTGATAAATAGCAGCGGGATCATCAGAAAGCCAAAGATTCGTTCAAAGGCTTCGTCTGTGACACTGGAAATAAGTATTGACCCAACCAGCGACCCGATAGTGACTGGGAGGATCACGGGTATGGCTCGTCGAAATCCACGGACGCCTTCTTGGCGGTAACTAGCTACCGATGAAGCGTTTTGGACAAGTACGCCAAACCGGTTAGTGCCGTTAGCTACCAATCCCGGCAGCCCTGCGAAGACATTGAGAAAGCCGACCGTAAGCAGAGAGCCGCCTCCTGCCATCGCATTAACGATTCCCGCGACGACCCCGGCGCCTGCAATCAGGATGGCGTCAATGAGTTCCATGCCTGCAATCATTGCCTGTATTCACGGCCCAAATAGCACTAGTTAAAGAATCTCTTCGTGAGATAGGGCTCGCGACCTCTACTCTCAGTGATATGGCCGGTAACACCTTTGGTGAACAATTCCGTATTACTACTTTCGGCGAATCCCATGGAGGAGGCGTTGGAGTCGTTATCGACGGATGTCCTCCCCGCCTTGAGCTCGACGCGAGTGACGTTCAGGTGGAACTTGACCGCAGACGCCCAGGCCAGAGTCGTCTTGTAACGCAACGTAACGAGGACGACCGAGTGGAAATTTATAGCGGGTTGTTCGAAGGCCGCACCTTAGGTTCCTCAATAGGGATGCTGGTCCGAAACGAGGACGCTCGTCCAGGTGCTTATGAAGACATGAAAAGTACCTACAGGCCAAGCCACGCGGACTGGACGACCGAAGCAAAGTACGGGATCAGGAATTGGCAGGGGGGTGGTCGTGCATCGGCTCGTGAAACAATTGGGCGTGTTGCTGGTGGAGCGGTAGCTCGCAAGGTACTTCAGCATGCAGCAGGAATCGAAGTTGTTGGTTGGGTGAGTTCAGTCCACGACATCGACGCGCAAGTTGATTGTGCGACTGTTTCTCGCGAAGAAGTCGAAGCGGACCCCACGAGGTGCCCTGACCCGGGGGCAGCCGCGTTGATGACTACCGCTATTGAGGCGGCACGAAAGGACGGCAACTCATTAGGAGGGGCGGTGACTTGTGTAGCAAGAAATATGGTTGCTGGCCTTGGTGAACCTGTTTTCGACAAGCTTGACGCTGACTTGGCTAAAGCTTTGATGTCACTTCCCGCTGCGAAAGGATTTGAGATAGGTAGCGGGTTCGCCGGCACTTTGATGACTGGCCGCGAACACAACGATCCGTTCGTGCCAGGGGCAGATGGTCGTCCAGCTACGTCAACGAATAACAGTGGTGGGGTGCAAGGCGGGATCAGTAACGGCGAGGACCTAGTGATGCGGGTGGCCTTTAAACCAACCGCGACAATTGCTTCAGCTCAAGAAACTGTGACTCAAGACAATGAGTCGGTGACGCTCGAAGCACGAGGGCGACATGATCCGTGTGTTCTTCCTCGTGCAGTCCCAATGGTGGAAGCAATGGTGTGTTTGGTGTTAGCGGACCAGTTATTGCGTCAACAGGCCAACACGGTCACTTGACGCTATTCGCTGGCTAGTCGTCTCGTTCTTCACGCAAGAATTTTTGGAATTCGGCAGCCAGGTCGTCACCTGAAGGTAAGTCTGTTTCGTCGGCGCGGTCAGCTTCTTCTTCCAGTTGCCGCACGTATCCGATGATCTCAGGGTCTTGTTCAACGGCGTCACTGACCCGTTGTTCCCATTCCAGGACGCTGGCATCTAGGTCGCTGTAGCCGGTTGGGACTCCTGTAACTTTTTCGAACTCGGCGAGGAGCGCTCGGGTCCCCTTTGGGTTTGGGGGTCCTGCAACGTAATGGGGTACACCGACTCGGAGTGAGATGACCGGAAGGTCCGCGCTGTCTAGGGCGTCGTGCAAAGTGCCGATTATGCCGGTGGGGCCTTGATAGCTCGGCCTGTCAAGGCCAAGTCTTCGTGCCAGGTCTGCGCTGGCTGCACTGCCTTTAACTTCCGATGGGCGTGAATGCGGGATCCCAGCGACCATCGCACCCAACGTGACAACCATTTCGCATCTGGTGTCTGTAGCGATTTCAACAACCGAATCACAGAATGTCCGCCACCTCATCCGCGGTTCAAGCCCAGATAGGAGTACTAGATCGTGGGGGAAATCATTTTCGATTACATGAGCATCAAGCGATGGCCATTTGATTCGTCGTTCTCCGTCTTCCGCGATTTCAACGTGAGGTCGATTTTCTTGAAAGTCGAAAAACTCTTCCGGGTCTATTCGCGCAACTTTTCTGGCGTCGTATTGATCGACAATCCATTGGATTGCCCCGGTCGCGCATTCCCCAGCGTCAAACCAACCTTCGAAAGCGACAACGAGGAGGGGGCTTTGCAAACTGGGTGCCTCGTCCCATACGACTTCGGTCATGACACCACTATTGCGTACTCGAGGAGGTTATGGATAATCAAGTGCGGTTGCATGGGCGTTTTGTTCTGTGGGTGGTTCTCGAAACAGTGCTCAAAAGGCTAGGAAAGACAGTGGTTTTAAGGTCTCGAGATCGCTCGTCAACAATCCCAGCGAGGAGAGGCTGTGAATTTCGTCGTCTATGACGAGTGAGCGTCGAATTGTTCCTCGCCAATCGAAGTCAGCCCAGCAATGTTGTCTTTCAATTTCTGTTTCATCTTCACGTTCTTCGAGCCATCGTTGACATGTCACTTTGGGGTCAGATTTTAGGTGAGTTATCCGGCCACGTTCGCCCAATGTTTGTCCATTGAGTTCGAGTGCTATTGCCCCTGAGAACGCGTCTCCGTCTGGTGTTGCTATCTGGTGAGTTGTGATGGGCAGGACGAAAAGACTCTCGTTTGGCCAATACAAAAAAGCTCGGGCGTTGTATTCGATTTCGCTAGTCCCGCCGGGTAGCTGCCATTGGTCGACCCGTATAGGTTTCGACAGGTCACTGATGTCAAACAAAGAGACTTGGGTTCCGAGCCTTTGTCCGATGTCCGACGCGTCCTGTCCTACTCCCAGCAGAAGGTTGTCTGTGATTGGGTGAAGATACGCGGAGTAGCCCATGATTTTGAGTTCTCCGAGCACTTTCGGAGACTCCGGTTGCGACAAATCGATGGTGTACAACGGGTCGGTTTGGCGGAACGTTACGACCGTCGCTATGTCGCCAAGAAAACGGACCGCATAAATCCTTTCTCCTTTACCGATGTTGCCAACTCGGCCTACTTCGGAGAGCCCACTGTCAGTTTCTTTGAGAACGGTCACGAAACTTTCGCTGGTCACTTCGGGTTGTGGTGACCACCATCCATGGTTGGTGGTTGCTACACGCAGATGGTCGTTGTGTTCCGACATCGAGTATTGGTTGAGGACTGTCCCGATTACCTGACCTGAGCTCCGGTACAGCGTGTTCGTTGGGTCGCTGATGTCGAACTTATGAATCCGGGTCTTTATTGTCGGTGGTTGGTCTGAACTTGTTTCCCGGTCCGCTCGCAGTTGTCGTTCATCGAACCATTCGGTTGTAGCGACGTACAGGTTGTTTGTTGATGAGTACACGGTTTGGCCGTCAGCAAGAACTGATGTGCTGGCCAACTGCTTTTCAAATAGTTCTTCGCCAAGGTCGACGGTCACAATATTCAACATCTGAAGTCCGCTATTTGATGCTGGGTGGTAGATGCGTTCGCATGTGGTCAGGGTTCCCTCTTTAAGCAGCTGTCCTTCGCTGTCTTCCAGCGCGAACCATGGCACCCAGTTATCGATTGTTGATTCTTTGATGAGTTGACGATTTTGTTCCTTGGCTTCTCTTTCAGCTCTTAACCCTGATCCGTTTGGGAAAACCCATTCGAGTCCTGTTGGGTTGCTTTGGATAACTATTCGGGCAGCGTTGCTGACTAGTCGACTGCTGATGTAGTTCCCGTCGATGTGGAGGCGCCGAGTTATCCGAGGCTTTTTTTTGCTTATATCGACGCTGATCAGTGTGGTGATAGGGCTGTACCAGCCTGGTTGGGGATGTATGGAACGCAGTAGCGGTGTTGTGTCATGCATTTGGCCAAATACGACGACGCGGTCACCTGACAGAAACATGTCTTGTGCCCAAAATTTCTTGAACTGGAATTCTCCTAATTGGTGAAGTCGTTTACCGGTGGCATCGATCACGTGAAGTGTGTTGTCGACAAGGGCGATGATCCGCCGACCATCGGTTTTGACGATGTCAGGCTCGTCGACGCCCGCTTCTTGAATGTTTGTTGTGCTGTATTCGACTTCGGGAACTGAGGGTGCTGCGTCAGCTATCGCTTGCGGTGAGCCGCGCAACATTTCTGCTTCCATGGTTTCTGGGAAGTACCCACCTCCGATCCCCCATGGGCTAACCATGTCAAGTGCGTTGTTCTTGACGTGGCGAAGGAATGGTTCGCACGACTCGAAGGGAGTAAGGGCAGCTGTGAGTTGGATCTGCGATGGTGGGAGCAGAACTGTCCTGTCTGGGTCTGCAGCATTTCCGGCATTATCTGTGCCGCAAGCACAAAGCAGTGCTGCAAATGTGAACGCCGCGATGATTCTCTGCACAGAAGCCCCTAGGTGGTAGTGATTTCTCATACAACGACCAGCGACGCGGTTTAGTTCCCTTTTAGAAGTTACGAAATAGTGACAAGTGACAAGGCTCATTTCCGAGCGCCGGTTCCATTGACCAATCAACCCACCTTTCGATCAGAGTAAATCCTGCTTGGCGTGCTGATTCGTCGAGGATGTCGGTAGCGATGGGCTGAATCTTGGTGGTAATTGATTCACCTTCTTTGAATTCAATCCTTCGGTAGTCGATTCCATCGGAGCTGACGATGACTGCTCTGTCGGTTTCTACGGCGAGTGCGTGCACTCCTCGTTCAACCGGTAGGCAACCTTCGACGATGACTTCGCATGAAGCGTCAGCGTGTGGCCATGGTGACGAACTTCCGATTTCATCATCCAGCCACATCACCAAGTCTGATGGCCCTTCAGTGATGTTGAGACCGGCGTTAACGAGGGCATCAGCAAGATGGGGACGTCGACTTCGTAGGGTGATTTTCTCGTGTCCTCGATCCAGACACCATTGGGCAATATCTGAAACATCGGACATGTTCACCAAGTTAGCGACAACATTGTGTCGTTGGGCTGGCATCATTTGCTGGTGCGCCAAATACCTCACGGCACTTCGTTACAAACTGGGGAAGCCTGGGCTATCGCATTCACGTACTTCACTGTCGCTATTACCGTGTCGTTGGTTCACAGCACTGCAGGGACTCCCACGTGGGTCATCGTTGCTGCAACTCTGATCGTCAATTCAGCTACAGCAACGTTGGCGTACGCTGCGGTGACGACGGCGGGGGGAAGTGTCGCTGCAGGTGTTGCCAGCGGCTGGTTGACTTCCACAAGGTTCGGAGTGCTTGCAGCTGCGTTGGCGCCTCGGCTGTGGCCTCAACGGTGGAAACGTGCATTGGCAGCTTTTTCTGCATTCGATCCGAATATCGCTTTAGCTAGTCGGGAAGAAAAGGATGAGGATGTTCGCAGGGTTTATGTAGCGACGTCCCTGTGGTTAGTACTGCCGTGGTGGTTGGGAGCTTCGATCGGTGCCCTCATCGGAGACCTGGTGTCGGACCCGAAGGCTCTGGGAATGGACGCGATGTTCCCAGCGTTATTTATCGCAATCATTCGCCCCCAATTAACAACACAGAATGCTCGATTAATTGCTTTTTCAGGCGCAGTTGTCGCGTTAGGGCTGGTTGAAATATTGCAGGGTGGATTGCCATTTCTTGTCGCCGCGTTTCCAGCGTTGTTAGCGCTACGCAACCGAGAAAACCGGGACAGCTAATGCTGACCTGGGGAGTTGTGGTTGTGTTAGCTGTCGGTGTCTATGGACAACGAGTGCTGGGCATGGCCCTTATCGAGCCGAAACGAATGGGCGACCGAAGTCGTGCTGTGTTGGCGATGGTACCCCTCTCTATTTTGTGCGCTGTGACTGCGTTGCAGACGTTCAGTACCCAAAACGAACTTGTTATCGATGCTCGTGTTGCGGGCATTGCTACGGCCGCGCTTTTGGCTTGGAAACGCGCTCCTATGTTTCTGATTGTGGTTGTCGCCGCAGCCGTAACCGCAGGTGTCCGGCTGCTCTAATGACTACGTTTGGTTATCTAAAGACGCTATGACTACTGAACCTCGACATCCCCATCTATTGAAAATGACTGATCCGCCAACCATCGTCGGACACCGGTGTGTTGCCTGTGAACGGGTCGCATTCCCCCCAGACCCCTACGGTTGCGAAAAGTGTGGTTCTCCGGCGTCAACTTTTGAGCAGTGGGATCTACAAGCGCGAGGTTCAGTGCAGGCAGTGGCAACAGTGCATCGACATCATCGTTCTACGCCCGTTACACCGTTCACTGTTGGTGTCATCGGGTTGGTCGGAGGTCCCGTGGTGAAAGCCATCGTGGAAGGCGACGGTGTTGTTGTCGGTAGCACCGTCGAAGGGTTCTTGGCACCCGACGAACAAGACGATGATGGCAATGTGATCGTGGATTTACATTTTCGGGTGGTCGAATGAACGCACCAAACCTGTTGTCTGACAGACCGGTTTTCGTTGTCGGAATCGGTTTACATCGGTATCAGCGACGCAGCGACGCCACATATGTGTCACTCGGCTTAACCGCTGTTCGAGAGGCTTTAGGTGATGCCGGCATTGAGTGGACAGATGTTGAGGCCGCCTACACGGGAACAGCGTTGCTGGGTATGGGTGCGAGCCGGATAATGCTGAGCCGGTTGGGGGCGACTGGCATCCCGATGACGCAAGTTGAAAACGCGTCAGCTTCTGGGTCGTCGTCGGTGGCCCAAGCGTGTTTGGAAGTTGCGTCTGGACGGTCTGATGTTGTGGTCGCGCTGGGTGTTGATAAACCCCGAGGGGGTCTTGGTGCGGCACCCGGTGAAGCAGGTATCGACAACCTTGAGGGGGGTTCGGTAGTTCCGTTCACTCACTTCGCTTTGCTCGCCTCGGAATACATGAACTTGCATGAGGTCACTGATGATCAAGTCGCGAAGGTTGCGGTAAAGAACCATAGGAACGGTTCTCAAAATCCTTTTGCTCAACGCCAAAAAGTACGAACCCTCGAAGAAGTTCTTACAGAACCGATATCTGGGTCCCTCACCAGGTTGCAATGCTGCCCTGTGGGGGAAGGGGCCGCGGCGGTCATCATTGTTTCAGAGGACGGGATCAATCGTCTACAAATTGATCGCTCTCGGGCAATCCAAGTTGTTGCCTCGGCAACTAAAACTGAAGGACTTTACGGCGAGGGTGTCGGTATTGATGCAGCTTTGACAGCTGAAACTGGTGTGGCTGCATTCGAAGAGGCGGGCCTCGGACCCTTGGACCTTGACGTGCTTGAGGTGCATGATGCGTTCGCCATCGAAGAGTTGTTGTATGCCGAAGCCTTGGGGCTTTGTCAGCCCGGTGAAGCTGCGTCACGCATCGAATCGGGTGACTTTGATATTGGTGGGAGCTGCGCGTTTAGCCCCTCTGGAGGGCTGCTAGCGATGGGCCACCCCATTGGTCCGACCGGTGTGGGTCAGATCGCAGAAGTGGTTCGACAGTTACGCGGCGAAGCAGGTACCCGCCAACAACCCGATGCTCGCGTGGGTATGGCTCATATGGTTGGAATTGGTGCGGTATGTGTGGTGCACATTCTTCGTCAGCCCTAGCGAGACCATTAACTGTTTTGAGGGAAACCAAGGTCTATTTGACTTGACGCTGGATCAGGCCACCGAGCTGTGATTGCTTTCGCTCGGGTATAGAAGCGAACGCCTTCAGGTCCATACATATGGGTATCCCCGAAGAGAGAAGCTTTCCATCCTCCAAAGGAGTGGTACGCAACTGGGACAGGTATTGGCACGTTGATACCCACCATCCCTACTTGCACTTCGTGTTGGAACTGACGTGCTACTCCCCCGTCCCGGGTGAAAATGGCTGTGCCGTTACCAAACGGGTTTGAATTGATGAGGTCCATTGCTTCTCGGAAGGTTTCTACTCGTACGACACTGAGCACGGGCCCAAATATTTCGTCTTTGTAGCACTCCATGTCGACCGTCACTTTGTCGAGCAGCGTCGGTCCGTAGAAGAACCCGTCGGCTGGAAGATCAGCGGTGCTCCCGTCAACAACTGCGACGGCGCCTGCTTGCTGTGCTCGCTCGACATAGCCAGCGACTCGGTCGCGATGCTCGGCTGTGATCAACGGACCCATTTCAACGTCGGGTTCGGTCCCGACTCCAATTTTTACGGCTGGAATTCTTGTCGAGATCGCCTCGACAAGTTGGTCGGCTGCTGATCCGACAGCTACCAGGGCGCTGACGGCCATACACCGTTCACCCGCAGATCCGTAGGCGGCACTCACCGCTGCGTCAGCTGCCATCTCAATGTCAGCGTCTGGCAGTACCAGCATGTGGTTCTTCGCTCCACCCAATGCTTGAACTCTTTTGCCCGCTGAAGTGGCGCGTTCGTACACGTAACTGGCTACTGGGGTTGACCCGACGAAGCTGATAGCGGCGATGTCTTCATGGTCAATTAAGGCATCTACGGCTTCTTTGTCACCATTTACTACTGAGAAGACTCCTGGTGGCAGACCAGCTTCGATGAACCATTCAGCGATGAGCATGGATGCTGAGGGATCTCTTTCCGATGGTTTACAGATGAAGGTGTTCCCGCAAGCTATGGCGGTCGCGAACATCCAGGCTGGGACCATGGCAGGAAAATTGAATGGGGTGATGCCGGCGACGACACCGAGGGGTTGGCGAAGGCTGTACACCTCAATCCCCTCTGACACTTGCTCGTTAATTTCACCTTTGAGGTGGTGCGCTATACCGCACGCGAATTCGACGTTTTCGAGTCCTCGGGCAACTTCGCCAGCTGCGTCCGATACGACTTTGCCATGTTCGCCGCTGATAACTCGCGCGAGTTCATCGGTTCGAGCGGCCAAGAGCTCGCGGAAGCGAAACATGATTTGGGTCCGTTGGGTGAGAGAACTTTCGGCCCATTGGACCGCAGCGGTTTTGGCAGCTGCCACGGCTTCGTGAACTTCAGCTACTGATGCAAGGTCGACTTGGGCTTGGACTTTCCCTGTTGCGGGGTCGTACACATCGCTTGATCGTCCGCTGGTTCCCTCTTTGTGTTGGCCGTTGATGAAATGTTGGATGCGTCGCACCGCGTCACTCTAACGCTCACTGGCCGTGGCCTCTAGAGGGAGCGTCTTGTTAGTTGTCGTTGTAGAGGTCGTAGCGGCCTAACCGGTCGAGGCACACTTCGACACTCCATGGCAGCATCGTTGCTCCGCATCGTGCGTCGCGATAATGCTGTTCTAGTTTGTTGGGTCGAAGCATGGATCTTCCACCGCAAACTCGTATGGCGAGTGATGCCATTTCAGGGGCGCCTTCCATGACGGCCACCATGGTGCTCCATGCGCGTCGTAAAGCAGGTTTGGTCGGGTCGACCGATGCTTCGGCAAGCACTCGATACATCAAGGATTGGCCTTTGTCGTAGATCATCTGCATTTCGGCCCATCCGGCTTGTTTGACATGGTTGTCTCTGCGGGAGGCAACTCCATGTTCGCCTCTCAGGTATTCGCCTGTGAGGTCCAAAATGGCTCGCATCAGCCCGAGGTAGGTGAAGCTCAGTGTCATGTAGAAGTAGGGGAATCGTTCAACCATCGCATCAAAAACCCCTGGTGGTAACACTTCGTTGTCTTCTGGGACAAAAGCGTCAATAAGTATGAGGTCGCGAGAGTCGGTTCCTCTCATCCCGAGAGGGTCCCAGTCGCCATGGATTTCGACGCCGTCAGCGTCCGCTGGAACTCCCAATAGTCGGACTCGCGGGTCGCCTTCCACGACAGCGACCACATTGTGGATGTCAGCTATTCCGCTGAGAGACGCGAAAATCTTTTTGCCGGTGACTTGATATCCGCCGTCTACGGGAACCGCATTAGTGCCAATCGGTTGGCCACTCCCGGGGGTTCGCCCTTCAGAAAACGGTTGGCTATGGATGACGTGGTGATGACACATGCCGTCCCAAAGTTGTGGGCGGACACGGCCAAGATGCGCTTGTTGTTCGTCATCCATGCCGAGTTGGTCTGCTATCCATCCAGCAAGTAGCGCCGTTGCTGTGTGCATATTGAAAGTAAGCGCTGTAGTCGGGCAGTGCCGGCCAAGCTCTTCGCTTACAAGGGCATAGGCAACAAAGTCGCCACCGAGACCCCCAGATTCTTTCGGAGCGCAAAGACCAAGGAAACCTTCGTCTGCCAAGTCTTTCCAGTTCTCGGCTGGGAATGTGGCGTCTCGGTCGTATTGGCCAGCTCGTTCTGAGAATTGCGGTCCGAGCGCGGCGATTCGTTCTACCAATTCCATGCGTTCGGATGTTTGGATTGGGTGGATCACGGAGATTCTTCAATCAAGAGACGACGGCCAGAGTACGGGGAACAAGTCGGAGCGCATCACGTCACCTGATTGCAGCCCGAGATCGTTGAGTGGTGGTGACGTTTCACCTTGGCGTTCAAGGTAGCGGACGTTGTCGCCTAACCATCGTGTTGAGAAGGCGCGTCGTCTGTTTTCTATTTTGGCTGAGGTTGTCCCATGGAGGGTTCGAAAGTCAAAACACACTGCGTCGCCAGGGTTTAACACCTCCACAAAAATGTTTGCGGCGTCGGGGTCGACATCGGGAACCGGGACTAGTGAACGGTCTTCGTTGTCATATTCGGCACCTGACGCAAAATCTCGGGGCCGGTAGACATCACCGTTATGGTGTGAACCTTTTAAGAACCTCACACCAGTTTCGATGGGGGTGCGGTCCAATGCCACGTATATGGAGACTGTCTGGGTTCCGTCGACACAGTAATAAGGCAAATCGTGATGCCATGGGGTGGCTTTGGCTGTGCCTCGTTCTTTCACGAATGCGTGGTCGTGAAATAGCTGCGCCGTTGTGCTCTTCATGAGTTGCGCCGCGATCGCAGCTGCTTGTGAGGTGAGAACGAAATCAAGGTATTCGGGGATTAACTGCCAATTGCAGTAACTATCAAAAAATCTTCCATCTTCGTCATCGCCGACACTGTCGCATGGAAAAGCGAATGCTTCGGGGGTTTCGAGGTTTCGTTGAAGCCCGGCGCGGAGGGGTTCCACCCAATCGGGGAACGCTTCTCGAACTAGGACCACACCATCAACTTGAAATGACTCAACGATTTCTGGCGATACCTCTGCTGGGGCACGAACTGTTGAGGAAACGAGTTGATGCAGATCTTCTATTGCCCGCCATTGCGCCGCTGCGTTGTTCCCTACTGCCATAGCTACATTCTCGCTGCTTTAGTCGGTCGATCGTTACAGTCTTTTCCAATGAAGGTGCGATTAAACGAACAAACTGGCTCAGCGTTTGTCTTTTTGGCAGGCACCTTGTTCAGCTTTAGCCCGCTGCTGTTTCGTTGGACATCGGGTGAGAGCTCGGAATGGCTATTTCTTTTGTGGCGTTCTATTGGAATTCTTGTTTCCGCTTCGATTGCGTTGTCTCTGGGTTCGGTGAGAGGACCAAAGGAAGCCCTCACGACCGGCTTAGGGAAGAATTTGCTTGCCGGTGCGCTGATGGCTGGCATGTCGACGTCATTCATTATTGCTATAGCTCGGATCGACGCTGCAACGACCTTGTTGTTGCAGAGTTTGGCGCCGTTTTCTGCCGCGTTGCTGGGATGGCTGTTATTGCGCGAAAAAGTTGACCGACACACCTGGGCCGCTATGGCCATCGCCGTTGTTGGGGTCGGGGTCATGGGTACAACGTGGGATAGCAGCAGTGTGCTTGGTATTTCGGTTGCGTGTTGTATTCCTCTGATGCTTGGTGTTTACACAGTGCTGTTAAGAGATTCCCAACAACGTGACCCTCGGGCCCAAGTTTTCTTCACAGGCGTGATCGGCATTGTGGTCGGGGTAATAGCCAGCGTCGCAACGGGAGGGTTTGCTCTACCGGTTCGCGACGCCATTCTCGGTTTGGTTAGCGGCGGAATTCTCCTAGGTGTAGGTCTCCCGATCTTCAATGCTGCGGGACGTCACGTTCCCGCGGCCCGCACAAGCTTGTTATTGCTGAGCGAAATCATTCTGGCTCCAATTTGGGTGTGGTTGGTTGTCAGCGAGACTCCAGCGGGGAACACCGTCGTTGGTGGTGCCGTCATTCTTGTAGCGCTGATATGGGTCGCGACACATCCCAGGGTCCAAGTCGCGTAAGAGGCGGACGGTCTTATAGAAGCGCTATGGGATTCGCGGGTGAACCTGTCCCACCCTCAACTCTGAGCGGTGCAACCGTGAACAGAAAACTCCACTTGGAGCGCTCAGCACAGGCCGCAGCCAATTGGTCTAACCGAAGGTTGTCGAGGAGGTGCACTCCCATCGCAACGATGACTGTTTGGTGAATCGGCATGACCCAGTCGTCTGGGTGGTTTCCGGGCAACACGTCGCTTACCCCATCACATCCGAGAACAGAAATGTCTCGTTCGCTGAGCCAACCGATGCAATCTGGGTGGAGGCCCGCCATGCCGACATGAAATGGATGCCAAGGACCCATCTCGGCTCGACGTTCATCTCGTCCGGTTCCGACAAGCAAGATGTCGCCTTGCCCTACAGACACATTTTGGGCTTTTTCGCAGGCTTCAAGTTCGTCGACTGTGATCGCGTCACCGGGTTCAATCCATTTGACCCCTCGAAGACGAGGAACGTCCAATAACACTCCGCGTCCAACGACACCTTCGGCGGCGACCATGATGCTGCATCGGGTCGCACCGGTGCTTTTCACTGTTTCAGCTCCGTAGCCGTTGTACATCTGCTTGTCGACGAAGACGTGACAGAGAGCGTCAATATGTGAGGTCGCCATTCCGTGGAACGCAACGCCTACGAAATCACCAGTTGATTCCATGTTGAGATGCGGGGAAACACAGTCATCTCCGCCACGCACCATCATGTGGAGCGCGGGATGACGATTTTCGGCGTTCGGTTCGACTGGTAGTTCTCGAGCACAGCTAACTGCATGACCATGGACGACCTCGGCCGCGGCCGCGGCTCGTAGTTCTGGAGTAATCAGATTGAGCGCTCCCGCCTGGTCATCGGCTCCCCATCGATCCCAGTTCTTTACCGCTTCAAATAGTTCTTGGTGTTGTTCTGAAGTCATCCATGGATCAGTTGACATCATCCCTCTCCTTTTGTTTCCACAGCCTGTTTTCGACTGGGTGTTATCTCCTTTACCCGGAAGCCCCGAATCCGCCTCCCCCAGGTGTTTCAATTTCGAAGCAGTCTCCGCTATGAACTTCCACCCGGATGCTCCCCGGTAGTTCTTCGCTGCTGCCATCGGCCTTCACGAGGCGATTGATGCCGACGAGGCCATCTTCTCCTCCGGCAGCCCCGAAGGGTGCGATTTTGCGTCGCGATGAGAGCACATTCACCGTCATAGGTTCTAAAAAGCGAAGTCGTCGAATGACCCCGTCACCGCCTCGCTGGGCTCCCTGCCCGCCTGAATTGTGTCGGACTTTGAAGTGTTCAACTCGTACTGGGTGACGCCACTCAAGGATTTCCGGGTCAGTGAGCCTGGTGTTGGTCATATGCGTATGGACGGCGCTCGCTCCGTCAGATGTGGAGGTGGCACCGGCGCCTCCGCAAATTGTCTCGTAATACTGGTGTTCGTCGTTACCCCAGATGAAGTTGTTCATGGTTCCCTGAGAACCGGCGACAACGCCGAGCGCTCCGAAAAGGGTGTCTACGAGAAGCTGGCTAGTTTCGACGTTGCCCGCGATGACCGCTGCCGGGGGGTGTGGGCTGATTAAGGACGGGTCTGGGATTCTGATATCTAGTGGAATGAGGCACCCTGCGTTGAGTGGAATGACGTCGTTGACCATGCATCGGAATACGTAAAGCACGGCGGAGCGACAGACCGCTTTAGGAGCATTGAAGTTGCCCGGGTGTTGTCCGCTGGTTCCTGAGAAGTCAATGACTGCGGATCGTTCCTGCAAGTTGACTCGAATCGATACCGCGATTTGATGGCCGTCGTCCATTTCTCCAATGAATTCGCAGTCCGCGAGCGCTGCAATGACGCGTCTCACCGACTCCTCCGCGTTTTCCATTACATGCCCCATGTAGGCGTGAACTACATCGAGGCCGTAGTGCGCTATAACCCGTTTGAGTTCGATCGCTCCTCGCTCACAGGCAGCAACTTGCGCTTTGAGGTCAGCGATGTTTTGATCGGGGTTTCGGGCGGGCCACGGTCCCGCTGTCATGATTGCCCGGGTTTCTTCTTCTAAAAATCTGTCGCCTTGGACCAAGAGGACGTTGTCAAGTACAAGTCCTTCTTGGTCGATGGTGGTGGAATCCGCTGGCGCTGAGCCGGGGACAATGCCGCCAATGTCGGAGTGATGGCCGCGGGCCGCGACATAGAAGATGCGTTCTCCGGTTGTTTCATCGAAGATGGGTTTCACAACCGTGATGTCGGGAAGGTGAGTCCCGCCGTTGTAGGGGGCATTCAGGACATACGCGTCACCCGGCGACATGTCGGGATTGTTGGCGATGACAGATTTGATGGCTTCACTCATTGACCCCAAGTGGATTGGGAGATGAGGCGCGTTGGCTATGAGTTCCCCAGTCGGGTCGAAGATGGCGCAACTGAAGTCAAGTCGTTCCTTGATGTTGACTGACACTGCCGTGTTTTCGAGCACCACCCCCATCTGCTCTGCAACATTCATGAAGAGGTTATTGAAGATCTCAAGTTGGACTGGGTTTACGTCTGTGCCTACTGCTCGTCTGTGGTTTTGGGCGGAG
>Ga0114932_10000583_pt1 | contig 43246 bp, 32 predicted proteins | sample 2SBtaG_2_FD_87286 | JGI IMG/M metagenome (GOLD analysis project Ga0114932, IMG submission 87286) | Deep subsurface microbial communities from Kolumbo volcano to uncover new lineages of life (NeLLi) - 2SBTROV12_ACTIVE470 metaG | ecosystem: Environmental > Aquatic > Marine > Volcanic ...
AGGCCCCCAAACGCGCCAAACCCAAGCCCCCTCCGGAAATCCCCGCCGACGATGACGACGGCGAACTGGCATTGGGTGGCGAGGACTTCACCGACGAGCTTGGAGAAGAGCCACCGTCCGAGGAGCTGGCCGCCGCCGAAGAGGCAGATGACGAAGACTCCGTGGACATGGGTCTGGGAGGCCTGGGTGGCTGGGGACCCGAGGACGAGGCCTCCGCTTCCGAGGCCGCTGCGCCCAAAGCCGACGATCCGCCCAAGCTCGAGCGAAAGCATTCACGACGGACCCCACAGCGGACCATCGTCGGCTTTGGCGACCTCGACGATGAAGACGAAGATGAGGCAGACGACTTCCTCGAAGGGCCGACCCGACACGACCCGAACAGCAGCGTGCAGTTCGAAGGGGACACTCATCAAGAGGGCCCGACCGGCGAGACAGCCACGTTCGCAAGCGAGACATTCGAAGAAGAAGAAGAGGTCGAGGACGAAGACACCTCTGACGACAACACCGACGACAGCCTAAAGGGCGGCTCCTCTTCCTCTTCCTCCTCCTCCTCCTCGGACGAAGACGCAGAGGACGAGGCCACCGCTGGCGGCGGAGACGAGCCGGTGGCCGCATACGCTGGCACCCCTGCTCCCGCCGAGCCACGCAAGCCAGAGCCTGTTGACGAGGCGGAAGAGGATGAGGAGGCGACACCCGCGCCTGCTCCCGAACCTGTGGCGGCCAAGCCTGCCCGCGCCCCCGCCCCCGCTCCCAAACCCGTGCCCGCCGCTGCGAACGGCGGCATGCCCATGCCTCAGTTGATGGGCGCGCTGGTCGCAGTTGCCCTGATTGGCGCTGGAACGGGCGCCGCCATTGCGACTGTCATGGGACTCGGCGTTCCCGAGCCCGTAGCTGCCCCGCCGGTGGCCATCGAGCAGCCCGCTGAACCCGCCCCTGTTGTCCCCGCTCCCGTTGAAGAGCCCGCCGTCGACGACGCTGGTGAGGGCGAAGACGGCGAAGACGGCGAGCAAGGCGACGCAGACCCCGATGCTGAAGCGCCCCCAGACGAGGCTGAAGGCACCGACGAGGCTGGGTCCGATGACGCCGGCGCCAAAGAGGAATCCTCCGGCGACGACAAGGCTTCAGACGACAAAGCCGCTGCCCCCGCCGAAGAGGCTCCGCCCAAAGAGGCCCCCGCCGAAGAAGATCCCCCCAAAGAGGCTCCAGCTGAAGAGGCCCCAGCAAAAGAGGCCCCAGCTGAAGAGGCTCCAGCCAAGGAAGCCCCTGCCGAGGAGGCGGCCCCGCCGCCCAAGGAAGAGGCCCCAGCTGAAGAGCCTGCTCCCGCTCCCCCGGCTGAAGAGCCCGCACCACCGGCCGAAGCGCCCGCAGCCGAAGAGCCCGCCGCTCCGTCCGAGTAGGTACGAAGCGTCTACGACGAGCCTGCGGCTTCAACACGCAGCGGGCATTTCCGTCGAGCAGCCGAAGGTGGCGACGGCGTGATCCAAAAGAAAAGGGCGGCCCGAAGACCGCCCTTTGGCTTGGACTGCAGACGATTACTCGCCGGCAGCTTCCATAGCGGCCGCGACGTCTTCATTGTTCAGCGTCGACAAGGCCCAGAAGGCGATGCCACCGTTGAAGACGATCATGACGCCGTTGGTGACGATCGGAGCAATCACACCGCAGCAGCCGCCGAACAGCGCGCCAATGGCCGTACCGATGTCCATGAGGACAAGGGCCGAGACCATGGTCGGTGCAACGCTGGCCAGAACGCCGACGAAGGCGACCAGAATCGACACGAAGGGTCCGGCTGCCAGGGCGTAGGCGCCCATCTTGACAGTGCCGGGTGCTTCGAGACCGCGCAGCTTGAGTCCGCCGAGGATGGCGACGACAGAGCCGAGAAGGAAGACCACGTTGACGCAGCCGTTGCAGACGGTGAGCACTGGGCCCATGACCGTCGAGAACAGCCCAGCGAGGCTAACGATGATTGTGCTGAACTCACCGGTGCTGAACACCGATGCAAGGCCGGCCAAGCTGGCCAGTCCGGTGAACAGCGACGTGATGCCGCCAAGCACGAAGCCAATGACGGAACCGACGGCACCGAGGCCCCAAGCGATTGCGTTCAAGGCGCCGATGACAATCATGGCAATACCGGGCAGGTTTGCTGCCTCTTCTGCCGCTTCACGATCCAAAATGACCTCCATTGCGGGACCCACGCGGGGTATCCCCAGCGCGGCCAGGGTACCAGTGTTGTCCGACGTTTATTGCACTACCGAGTGCAATAAATCGGAATTCAACCGCCTCAGCGCGCTGCCGGCGCGTCTCTTCGCAGGTTCTGCCACAGCACCAGAAACTCGGTGCGCCATACCCATGCCCACAGCCAGGACAGGCTGAGCAGCGCCAACAAGTTCAGCGCATAGAGCCAGGGGCCTCCGTGGTTGTAGGCATAGGCCGTCGCGAAACGCCCGCGGGACATGGCTGTGAAGCTTCGGGTCATGCCACAGCTCCAGCACGGCTCGCCCGACACCAGCGCGGGGCATGGTTCGGTCAGCTGGACCTGCCCGCTCTCGATGGACTCGGGCGAGACCGCCAACGAGACGGCGATCACCGAGCCGGTTCCTGTGATCAGAAGTGCGATCAAGCCCAGCAGTATTGCTGTGATCCCGAGGCGCATCTGCACGAGCTGGTGCGCCTGGCCCATTGAGCTAGCCGATGCCCAGCAGCGACATGATCATCGAGATGAACATGAAGACGACCATGACGACCGTGTACCACATGGACACGGCCAGGGCGATGGCGTCCAAGACCAGCGCAATCAGGCTTAGGACGATGGCAATCGTCGAGTACATGGGGTTCGGATCGTCCTCGCCCATCGAGCCGCGCATGCGGACGACGATGGCCAACAGCAGCGAGATGATGCCCAGGACACCGCTGATCGTGGGCACCATCGCGCCCATCCAACCGATCAGGGCGCAGCAGGTGGAACACGCACCGCTGGCCACCGAGATGACGCCAGATGCCAGCGAGCCAAGCAGAGCCAATATGGACACCACAAGCGAGATGGTTCCGGGGACCGCGGAGATTTCTTCTTCTTCTTCCATTACGGACCGTCCTCACTGAGCGTGGCAGTGAATCCCGACTCCAGTAGCTCACCCGCGCCACCCTCAAGGCGTACCACAATTTCGGCGCTTCTTCCTTGCAGGTCGGCGAGATCGAAGCCGAAGAAGCGCATGTGGAGTTCCGGGGCGATGCGGTAGCCGGCGTTGTCTCCGACGTTGGCGCAGACGAACAGCTGTGGGTATTCGCCCTGACCCAAGATCTCGTCGGTCTCGGTATCGATGGCGTCCAGGAACACTTTGTAGCCGTCGGCAGAGTGATCGAGGCCGTAGGCCCTCACCAAGAACGGCGCGAACGGGGCTCCTCCCTGGGGAGGATCTCCGTATTCCAGGGTATCCCCACCCGAAAAGGTGGCGTAGTCGGCGTCCCGTTGTGCGAACTCGACGTACGGGTCAGCGGTGACCGGACACGGCCCGTCGGGGGTGTCGGGATCGGTCGGACAGCCCGCCAAGAAGGGAATCAATAGTGCGAATAGCGGAAAACGATGGCTCACAGAATCACTGCCCTGGAGTCGTCCCTGTGGTTCTGCCCCGTGCATCATCGATACCCTGAAATCGCACCGGTCGCTAGTTCACAACGAGCTCAAGCCACGAGTCCAGGATGATTAGCGCCCACAGCTTGGCCCCGGCGCCGGGCTTGCGGCCGACATCGCGGCGCAGTTGATCGAGCGATTCGGGCTTGTACAACCCAGACCGGTCCGCCTTGAGGGCCCGAAAGCGCTCTTCCAAGAACAGTCGTCCGGGACCGTTGAGCCATGGGTCGAGCGGAGTGGGCATGCCGCGCTTGGGGCGGTTGATGAGTGTCGGCGGCAACACGCCGTCCAGCATCGCCATGAGCGGCCAACGGCTGTGCACTGAACCACCTGGCCGTCGAAGCTTGAACGCCCCGGGCAGGGCGGCCGCCATCTTGACCACCTCTTGGTCCAGCAACGGAAAGCGGATGTCGATACCAGCGGCATTCGCGGTGCGGTCGAAGCGGACCAAGCTGTCGTCTCCCAGCCAACTGCGCAGAAATGCGTGCAGGGCAGCGTTCACAGGGTCGGTCTCGAGGCGCTGGTAGAAAGGCTGAAGCACGTCGTGCCGGACCATGGGGCGGGCCAGAACGGGCTCACGGAACAGCTCCATGCGTCCGTTGGCGTCAAACAGCCGGGAGCCGCCCACTTCGAGCTCAAGTCCGAAGTTGGCGGGGTCAATGACCACGCGATGGCCCCGTTCGAACTGGCGCAGTGGAACGGCCAGCATGGCGCGAGCGGGCCCTGGCAGTTTCTGGAACTGCTTGGCCAGCGTCAGGTATCTGGCGAAGCGATTCATCATGCGGCCGCCGAAGAGTTCTTCTCCACCGTCGCCCGAGAGCACCACCTGAACGTGCTCGCTCGCGACCCTGGCGAGCATCAACTGCAGGAACACCGCGGGATTTCCGATCGGATGCCCCAGAGCACGGATGCCATCTTCGAAGCTGCCTGCGAGGTCCGGGGTGCCAATCAGCACGTCGTGGTGATCGAGACCGAGCAGTCGTGCAACGCGGCCCGCGAATGGCGCCTCGGGGAAGGGATCATCGTCAAACGACATGGTGAATGTCGGCAACGGGCGGGTCAGGCGCTTGCAGGCGGCGGCGATGGCGGTGCTGCCCAGGCCCCCAGACAGGTACAGGCCCGTGGGGTTCGCCCCAATCAAACGGCGCTTCACGGCGTGCTGTACGGCGTCTTGAAGCGCCGGAATCACATCGCGCTGACTGGGGCGCGGGGTGTTGCGCGGCGCGTACAGGGGAGACCAGTACCTGCGGGTCTGCTGATCGTCGGACTTGGCGCGGAACCAGTGCCCGGGCTCGACTTGATGCACGTCCCGAAGCAGTGTGCGCGGCGCGTGAACGACGCGAAAGGACAGGTATTCGGAGACATTTTCCCGAGCGAGGTCGCGGCTGACCCACGGCACCTCAAGCAGAGCGGGCAGCTCGCTTGCGAACGCGAGCTTGTCTCCCTTTCGAGCCCAGAACAGAGGACGTACACCCAGCCGGTCGCGCACCAAGTGCACGACCTGTTTGCGGCGGTCCCACACGACAATCGAGAATGCTCCGTCCAGGCGCTGTGCCAGTCCCACGCCCCATTTTCGCCAGCACACCAGAACAGCTTCGGTGGCCGATTCGACGGGCTTGTCGTGCCCTACAGCACGGGTCAGCAGCTCGTGGTCGTAGATTCGGCCGTCGACCATGACCACCAGGTCGTCAGCGACGAGCGGCAGGTCGGGCTCGCTTCCCAGAATGCGGCGGGCGGTCTTGGCGAGCGCGACGGGTCCTTCGATAAAGCTGCCAGTTCCACTGGTGCCGCGGTGCCGTAGGCGCGCCGCCATGCTCTGAAGTGCTGGCTCTGAAGGGGGCTCAGCTCCCCAGTGAACGATGCCCGCGAGGCCGCCCACTCAGCGACGCCGACCTTTCTTGCGGCCGTGCTTGCTGGGCGGCGGACCCTTTTTTCCACGAACCTTGGTCTTGGTCTCGACGGTGGCCACTTGTCCTGCGGTCTGCAGCTGCTGCAGGCGGCGCTCGCCCGGATGCAAGGTGAAGGGCGACCCGGACACGTACCCATTTCGCAGCATCAGACCGATGATCCAGGCCAACAGTCCGAGTCCGAGAGCGGCAGGCGAGGTGGTCGCGACCACCTGGGGCGGTTTTCCGTCCTCGTTGAGCAGGAAAGACAGGGCGAACTGGACCTTTTCAGTCGTCGGCGCGTCATCTGGAATGATGGGCGGGGGAACACCGAGTCCCGACTGCGGAAGTTTCAGCGCCTTGACCACCGTTTTGGGCCATGTGCGCTCATGGTAGGTGCCGTCCGCTTCGAGAATCACAACCGAGAGGAAGGATGGATCGGCGTCGGGAGAAATGGCACGCGCCGCCACTACCTGTCCGCTCCACGCGCTGAAGAAGCCGCTGAACAGTAAAAACACCAGCACAGCCAAGGGCGTTCCTATGGCGGCGTAGGTGAGAAGCGGCTTCACCGCGCTCGGCGTGTCGTTCTGCGGTTCCACGCCGGGCGCTTAACGTGTTCAAATCGCGGCGGAGTTCTCGCTGAACAGGCACCGCCCATCATTGCGACTGGCCCTGCTCGCTGCCTCGCTTGCAGTCGGAGTGGGGTGCGCGCGGAAGCGCGTGGAAGGCGACATTGTACGCCGCATCCACTTCGATGCTGGTTGCGCGGCGTTCAGCTATTGCGACACTCCTGACAGCATGATTCGCTCCCAAATGGAGCAGTCCGCCAGCAGCGTATTGCCGCTTGTCAACCTGATCACGAGGCCCAAGGGCTACAAAATCGGAGCCCTTGATCGCGATGCCTACAGGCTCGAGGTGTTTCTGGCGCACAACGGCTGGTTCGATGCGCGGTTCGGCGGCTGGCAGGTGCATCGCGTCAAAGAGCAGCAGCTGTTCAAGCGCAACGGCCGCTCCATGTTGCTCTTTGGCTCCAAGCACGTTCGCGGTCAGCAGCGTCGCGCGGGCGTGATCGAGGTATTTGGACAGATCGACAGGGGAATACCGTCGACGATTCGCAGCTTCGAGCCCATCGGTTTTGACCAGAATGCGGGCGGGGTGGTCCGGGCGGCGATGACAGAAGTCGAGCTGCGCGAGGGAGACCAGTTCTCGCTCGAGGTGGTGGAGCTGGCTGAAGCCCAGCTCGAGGGCAATCTGCAGGACCGCGGCTTTGGCTATGCCGAGGCGGTTGGCTCGGTTCAAGCCTTTCCGGACGAGCACCACGTCGATGTGCGCATGCTGATTGGCATGGGCAGCCGGTCGACGGTCAGTTTTGGCGACGTCACCTTCTCCGGCGTCGACAAGACGCCGCTCGACAAGCTCGAGAACATGGTGCGCTTCCGTGGCGCGGCTCCGGAGATCACAGACGAAAAGGGCTGCCGCAAAGCGCTGGGCCAATGGCTGGTGGTGGCTGAACCCGGGGCCGACGCGCCGGTACCGCGGTGCTTTGTCGATCCCTTTAGCCTCAAGAAGGTCGAGCTCACGCGAAAGCAGCTGTTCAACACGGGCGCGTTCTCGGTGGTCGACGTGGTGCCAGACTTGAGTGTTCGCGGAGCCAATCCGGTGCCGGTGTCGATCGAGGTGACCGAGACCCAGTTCAACACGCTGCGCGGCGGTGTCGGCGTCGAGTACGACGGCTTTCTGCTCACCCCGCGCATCTCGATGGCCTACGCCAACGTGAACTTCCTGCGCCGGCTCGTGCGACTCGAGCTGGACTCGGGGGTTGGCTACAGTCAGCTCGCCGGCGGCACCGGACCGACCCAGGGAACCGTCGACCCCGAAAATCTGCTGTTCAATGGCCGCAGTGCGGTGACTTGGCCCCAGCTGATCGCGCGGGACATCGACGTGTCCGGCGTGGTGTCCTACGACCGCGACCTGCAGAATGGCCAGTTTCTGTACACCAATCCCAAGGTCGATTTGGGGGCAGTCTGGCGCGCCACCGAGTACGGCAAGATCTCGCTCGGACCGCACTGGGAGCTCTACAACATGCCGGACCTGCGCGGCGGTGCCGGCGGCATCGAGCAGCAGGTGGCCGGGGAGGCGCTGTTCGGCCGCGGATTTGACGGCCGCTTCCAGCTGACGTCGCTCGACGCCCGCGTAAATTGGGACTGGCGGAACGATCCCATCAACGCCACCCAGGGCAGCTACTGGGACCTGAACATCCGACAGGCAGTGCCGCTGGGCAAAGACGACTTCTTGTACACCGACGTCTCATTTGAGACCCGGGGCTACGTCAAGGTGCCTCCGGTCGGCAACATCGGCGTCTTTGGGTGGTTCACCGACTGGACCGGTGTGGCTCGGGTGCGCGCTCGTGTACTCAAGGACTGGACGGGCAAAGCGAGCCAAGGACAGGTCGCGGGCATTCCCTACCAAGAGCGCCTGTTCATGGGCGGCCTGCAGGACATCCGCGGCTTTCGCGACAGTGCGGTCGGCCCGTACGACTTGCTGTGCTTGTACGAGCCAGGCAGCGCCGATGGCTTCACCGGCCTTCAGCGCGGTGGAAAGGTGGTCAATCAGCGCTATTTGGCACGTGGAGGCGTCGCCGGAGCCAGCACGACCTTCGAGGCGCGCAAGGACGCATTTCCCGCCTACGGAATTGGTCTCAACGGCTTTGTCGACGTCGGGGTCATGGCACCCGGAGCGGACGACTTTGGCAACGCACAGGCGCCGTTGTACAGCGGCACCCTGGGCGTCGGCCTGTCCTACGACAGCTTGGTTGGACCCATTCGCATCGATCTCGCACTGCGGCCGATTGCGGCAAATGACCGCAGACCCGGTGAGTATGTGAACTGTGCAAATCACGACAAAGAAGCACGACCCTATGGCCTGTTCACGACCACTGATCGCTCTCCAGAGTACCCGGACAGCGTGAGTCAACCCGTCATCCAGATCCTGTTCACCTTGAGTCAGATTTGATGGAGCCCGACGACGTCGAGCCCCCAGATCCGCCCGAACCACCGATTCCGAACGATCCTCCCGCAGAGGTACCAGCCGGTCCCGGGCGGCCTCGTTGGGCACGGGCAATGCGTGTCTTCGGTGGACTGGTGTTCGCCGGACTGCCGGCCGTGGCCTTGGTGGGTGTCGCGGGACTCTGGCTATTTGGGCGGACTGCGGCCGGCAATCGAGCCATCCAGGAACTCGTCGAAGCGCAAGTCGACGGCTTGTTGGTTGAAGGGGATTTCGAGCTAGGCGGCCTGTCGACCAATCTCTGGAACTATGCCAGCGTCACCGACCTGAGCCTCAAGCGGGCCGATGGCAAGACTGTCGTTGGCGCCCGCCAAGTGGACGTGGACTTCAAGCTGATTGGCCTGATGAGGGGCGAGGTCGTGTTGCCCAAGGGCACCATCGACGGTCTGGTGCTCAACCTTGAGCTGACTGACGATGGCATGGACATCGCGAAGCTGTTTCCCGAATCAGACCCGACCGTGCCGGACACACCGTGGGACGGAATCGGTGTCGACGTCGACCTGCGGGAGCTGGACATCACCGACGCCACGATCACCTATCGCATGGGAGAGCGCGTCTTCACCGTCGGCCAGACCGATGCGACCGCGGTGTTTACCGCGAAGGGCAAGGTACTCACGGTCGATCAGATCGCGATTGAGGGCCAGATGGTGGACCCGACGCTCGCCGACGCCAACGTCGCGGGCAAGGTGGTGTTCGATGGCGACACCGTCTCCATCGAGCCCATCGACATCAAGCTCGGGGACGCGAGCCTGTCCGTGGCCGGAACCGTGGCCGATCTGCAGGAAGACACTCCCACCCTCGAGCTGACCGTCACCGCCGATCCGCTGGATCTGATGACCATCGACCCGCTGGCTGGGGGCGTGGGCTTGGCTGGCGCCTATTCGGGGGCCATCACGCTCGTCGGTCCCCTGCGCGAGACCGCCGTGCAGGGCTCACTCGGGGGCGCCGACGAGGACTCGGCAGGCAATATCTCGATCGATGCGGTGCTCGACCTGGGAGACAAGCAGGTGCCGTGGAGCGGGCAGCTGATCGTCGACGGGTTCGATATCGAAGATGCCTACCCCGGCGTGGGTGGGCCGATTGTGGCGACGGGGACCTTCGATGGCTCAGGCCGTGGCATCACGTGGCCCAGCGACGTGAACGTGAACGGCACCTTCGAACCGACTGCCCTTCAGGTTCGTGAATACGCAGTAGAGCCCTCGACAATACCGATCTCAGTCGCTGGCGGCGTGGTCTCTCTCTCCGATGCGAAGGTGAACACTGGCTACGGGCAATTCAGCGCCACGGGCACCCTCGATGCGGTTGGAGGCGAACTGAACATCGCGTTGACCGGGGACTTCGACGCCGCCGACTTGTCTGAGATCGGCGTCGAGGACTTGGGCGGCAAGGGCAAGCTCGATGTGGACCTGACCGGCAATGTGCTGGCCGAGGGATTGCCGCTCAACGTCGATGGCGAGGTGGTCATCGCCCCTTTTCTGTACACGGACGACGTGCGCTTTCGCCGGGTGGTGGCAGACGTCAAGACCCGCCTGTCTGACGGCCTCACGGACGTGTACGTGGGCGTGAACTGCTTTGATGGCCTTGTGTATGGCTACACCGTCGAGACAGTGGCCGTGCCGGACGTGACGGTGCACCGGGACGTCCTCGGAAATCTGGACGTTGTCGGGACCGCCGATGCCAACGCTCTGCGCCAGCCGGGTCTGCTGGCGGTGGACTCCGCGGTGGGTCCGTTCACTTTCAATTTGTCCGCCGCCGAAGGAAGCGAGCCCGTCGTCACCGCGGACATGGAGCTTGGGCCACTGGTCGTGCAGGCCATCTCGGCGGACGGTGGCACCGCGGTCATCGACATGGCCGACGGCATCGTGGAATTCGATGTCGAGTTGGCCCAGGGCGCGCGGGAGTTTCTCTCGACCCAGGGCACGTTCGGACAGGCGACGTCCGAAGTCCGCATGGAGAGGCTGCGCGTCTCGCCCGAGGCGAATGCCCGGTGGACGGCTCCGGGACCGGTGTGGTTCACGCTCTCCGAAGGCGGTCTGGCCGATGCGCACATCGATCTGCGGTCTGACCGCGGCGACCTGAAGTTAGACGGCAGTGTGGGCACCGTCGGTCCGATCGGCGGCACACTGAGTGTCCACCACCTCGATCTGGCTCTGGTGGACCGCCTGGGGCGCATGCATCAAGAGCTCGGTGGCACCCTAAACCTCGAGGTCGGCCTCGCTGGCACCGGGCAAGAGCCCGAGTTTCAGGCCGCGATCAAGACGGCGAATTTGGAGCACTCCAGCTTGGTTGGAGCCATTGGCATCGACGGCACGGTGCGCGGAAAGGACGGCGAGCTCATCACCGACTTGGTCATTGCATCGCTGGAGCAGGACACCATCGAGATCGCCGGTTCGATACCCGCAAAGCTCGATTTCGCCGCGTTTGACTTGGCTCCCCGAGAGCGCGTGAACCTCACCATCGATGTGCTGCCGGGCGCTCTCGACCGCTTTGACACCTTCTTGGGCGAAGACAGCGAGCTTCCACTGGGCGTGGTCTCGGCCCGATTGCTGGTCAACGGTTTTCTGTACAACCCGAACCTAGGTCTGGCGGGGGTGCTCGAGGCAAACCTGGACGGCTGGGACGACAACGGACGGACCGAGTTCGAGGTGATTCGTCGCGGGGGCGCCCTGACCTGGCATACCGCCCTGTACGAGGGACTGAATCCGGTCGGAGAGTTCGGGGGCACGGGCACGACGCGAATGCACGAGGTCTTCGACTTCTACCTGACCGGCGGACCAGAGCCCGACTTTGGCGACTACAGCACCTTCGTTGACGACATGTGGTCGCAGCTCGAGCTTCGCGATGCTCCAGCCGCCTCGTTGGCGGACCTCGGGGGCTCCAAGACCGATGTGATGGGCGATGTGGACCTCATCTTCAGCGCCAGTGGGTCTCCAAACTCTCCGGTGCTGAGTGCGGCGGGCTCCTGGCACAACGCCGCCATTGGCAGTGCCGATGTGGGTCTGGCCATCCTGGACTTCAAGCCGTTTGGTGATGGCTACAACCTGACCATGGACATCAGCTTTCCAAATCCCAATCTCAAGGAGGACCAGCCCGACCCGACGCTGCTGGTGCGCGGTTTCATGCCTCTGGCGGTCGATCTGCGCGAGAAGGACCACAGCAAGTGGAGCTCCGGGGATTGGGACTTGTTGCTGACGGGGGTGGACGTGCCGCTCGCCCTGGCCACCCTTGCCGATCCAGGGGTCAAACGCGCCGCTGGGGACATCCAGATCGACGGCACCGTCAAGGGCGCACTCATGAAGCCCAAGCCGGACGTAACGGTCGCCGTGTCCGATGGCTTGGTGGACTACGCGCCCCTGGGCGTCACCTTTGAAGACATCACGATGGACATGCACACCAACGAGCGCCGGGTGAAGTTGAGTACGTCGATGAACACGCGCCCGATGTCCAAGGGCGCGTTCGTCGAGGACCTGGGCAATGACCTCTTCGGCCTGGTCGATGAGGTCGATGTCATGGCCGAAGGCGCCCTGAGCGGCCAGAGGGCGGGCGGAAACCGCTCACGCCGGTCCATCTTCGTGGGGGGTACGGCGCGACTCGAGGACTGGACGCCCACCACCATCGGCGGGCAGGTACGGCTGGACCGGGCGCTGCTGTCCGCCACCGAACAGCTCGACCTGGTGGTCGACGGCGTGCGCGACCCCAAGACCCACCAGGCGATCTCGATTGGCGGCACGTGGCCCGAGCTGCAGGTCGACGGCGCAGTTCGGGTCGATCGCGCCACTGTGGTCCGCGATACCGTCTCGTTCCAGTCCGCCGCTCCCTTGAAGGTCTCGAACGCGATTGTGATTCACCGTGCAGGGGTTCAGGTCCTCGATCAGGTCGTGAGCACCGAACCGCCCATCTACCAAGACTTCGACGTGAACATCGACGTCGACTTGGGGCGCCGTGTCGATGCGTCGGTGTTCATGCCGATGGCTGATGACTTCGGGCAGTTCTTTGCCCAGGCGTTCCGCACCGACGTCGTGGCCAAGGTCGGCGGCAAGCTCAAGGTTGGGGTCGAACAGGCCGAGATCGTCGTGTTGGGCGAGGTCGACATCTTGGAGGGCACGGTTCGGGTGCTGCACCAGACCATGGCGCTCGACGGCGGCCGCATCTTCTTTGCGGGCAGTGACTACTTCGAGCCGCAGCTTGCGCTCACCGCCGCCCAGACCATCTCGGGAGCCCGTGCCGAGGTGAACATTGCGGGCACGCCATCCAAGCCCGACGTCACGTTGAGCAGTCCGGACTACGGCGATCAATCTCAGGTGTTGATGATGCTCCTCACCAACAAGCGCCCCGAAGAAGTCAGTGCCCAGGGCTCTGCATGGGTGCAGCAGGCGGCGATCGAAGCGGCCAAACAGGCGTTGTTTGGCGGGGGCACCGGCGGCGCTGGTTTCGGCTCGGCCACTGTCAACCTCGACATCGACGGCACTGTGACCGTTGGCGTTCCCGTCGGGCGCAACATCTTTGTGGAGTACGAGGCCAAGCCGAACAGCCAAGTCGAGAACACTCAGGCGGTCTCGGTCGAGGCCACAGCTCCTTGGGAAGGCTTTCAGGGGGTCGTGCTGCAAGGGGCGACAGGCGACAAGTACAGCACTGCAGAGTTGGGCTTCGAGAAGCGTTTCGACCGGTTCCGCTGGCCCTGGGCAAAGAGCGAAGACGACGAGAAGCCGGACGACGACTGACTCTCGCGTTAGCCGCGCACCCCTGAAGGGAGTCCGCGATGAAGATCGTCTGCGCTTACTCCGGGGGTCTCGACACCTCGGTCATGGTTCATTGGTTGAAAGAGCGTTTTGACGCCGAGATCATCACCTACACAGGTGACCTCGGTCAGGGCGAAGACCTCGAGGCCGTTCGCCAAAAGGCACTCAACACGGGCGCCTCACACGCGGTGGTCGATGACCTTCGCGAGCGCTTCATCAATGAATTCATCTGGCCCGCTCTCAAGGCGAACGCTCTGTACGAGGGCCGCTACCACATGCACACGTCGCTCGGCCGTCCGCTTCTGGCGCAGCGCCTGTGTGAAGTCGCCGACGAGTACGGCGCCGATGCGATCGCCCACGGCTGCACCGGCAAGGGCAACGATCAGGTCCGCTTCGAGGTCGCTGCGGCCTGCTTGGCTCCTCATCTGCAGATCATCGCCCCACTGCGTGAGTGGGAGCTGACCACGCGCGAGCTCGAGGTCGACTACGCGGTCGACCACGGCATCCCCATTCCCATCACCAAAGAAAAGCCCTACTCCATCGACGAGAACATCTGGGGCTGCGCCATCGAGTGTGGCGAGATGGAAGATCTATGGACCGAGCCGCCGGCCGACGTGTGGATCATGACCAAGGATCCGGGCCAGGCCCCGCGCGGCAGTACCGAGATCACCATCGGATTCCGTCGCGGCATTCCCGTCAGCGTTGATGGAGAAGAGCTCAACGGCATTGAGATGCTCACTCGCTTGAACAAGATGGCCGGCGAATACGGCATCGGTCGTATCGACATGGTCGAAAACCGCTGTGTGGGGCTCAAGAGCCGCGAGGTCTACGAGGGTCCCGCAGCCATCGTGCTGTTGCTGGCGCACAAAGAGCTCGAGCAGGTCGTGTTGGACCGTGCCACCGCTCAGTACAAGGCCAAAGTCGGTGCCGACTTTGCCGGCCTGATCTACGACGGGTTGTGGTTCGGACCGCTTCGCGAGGCCATGCAGGCGTTCATCGACCAGACTCAAGAGCTGGTCACCGGCGAGATTCGGGTGCGCTTGAGTGCGGGCGTGGCTCAGATCACCGGGCGTCGCAGCCCGTACAGCCTGTACGACGCCGGCTTGGCGACCTATTCCGAGGGCGACACCTTCGACCGCGAGGCTGCTGGCGGCTTTATGAAGCTGTACGGCCTTCCCTACCGAACCTGGGGTGCGGCTCGTCGCAAGATGGGCAAATGATGCGGCTGATTGCCGTTGGTTGCCTGGCTCTGATGAGCACGGGCTGCGTCACTCGGAAGATGCCATTGACCGAGTGCCTGGAAACGGGCCTTGGACCGATATGTGGGGCCAGACTCTCTTCAATAACGAGGCCAATCTGCAGCTTGGACCGAACGGCGTCATCAGCATCGATGAAGACGCCATCAGCAGCTGCTCCGAGCCGCGCCGCTTGTACTGCTTCAGCACGAACTAGGTCCTTCCCTTCGAGTCATCGGCGAGAATAGTCTCGTGGAGGCATGGCTTGGCCGACGAACGCGTCACCGATGCGCAGCTTGCGGAACTGGTTGCTGGGATCTCAGAGGACAGCACCGGCGGGGCCTATGAACTGCGCACTCTGGCGGCCCAGGGGGCCGATCTCGATGGGTTTGCCGACAACCTCGCCCAGTGGCTGACTGGCAAGTCCCGTGGACACTCGGCGCTTGTTGGGGCGGCGCTGGCCTTCTCTCACGCCCACGCGTCTCGGTGGCCGGCCCTTGCCGATCTGGCAGGCCATAGCAATGCAAACACGCGTTGGGGCGCGATCCGGGCCATGGCTGAGCTGTCTGCTGCGGGGCCGATACCGCCTCAGATCGTGGACCACCTTGGTCTGGCCACCACCGATGGCGACCGCGAGGTGCGCAAGCAGGCGCTTGAAGGACTGGGGGACTCGCGCAAGGCGGACCGGCTTCCCATTCCGTCGGTATCCGGACTGGTGGCCATCGTGGTGCGTCTAGGTACCGAGCCTCAGGGCGCCGAGTACCTGCACGACATCGCCGTGCGGGACTTGGCTTTCGCCGGGCGGCTGGCTGATGTGGTTGCGCAGATCACCCCGGCAAACGAGGCTCAGCGGTCGATTGCGAACCTGTGCGCTCGCGTGCTCTCGGGTGCCGTGGCGCCCCCTTGCACCCTGTGTTCCTCCCTGGAGCGCTTTGAGTGCGCCGGGGACGAATCCGACCTGCCCCCCGCTGCCCACAAGTTGGTGCCCGCCGAAGAGGGAATCCGGGTCTGTCCCCAGTGCCGGACGCGGTATCGATATGGCTGGGAAGAGCTGTACAACGACGAATTCGGCTCCACCGGCACCTGGGATGTCATGCGGCTCGATCCACAGCCAGGAGTGCACAGCCAGGCCGAGCTGATCGCGCGGCTTGATCGGCCTGGAAAGCGGAATCAAGAAGAGGCCGCTGCCGAGCTGATTCGGCTGTTCCTGGCCGAGTCAGACTGGCAAGGTCTGCGACAGGTGCTCACCCATTCGAGCTCGTGGGTGCGGGTCCGTGCGTGTGTCAGTCTGAGGATGGCTGTGGACATCGACCGCGACCTGTCCGAACTGCTGCCATTGTTTGATTCGTTGCTCGATGACGATGAGGAGGAGGTGCGCATGACCGCCGGCAGTCGAGCCGCGTTCGAGCATGTTCGGGCCGCCGACTACCCCAACCTGCGAAAGCTGCTGTGTCACGGCAATCGCAGCGTGCTCTATGGCGCGGTGTCCGCGCTAGGGACCTCCGCGGAGGAACGGCAGTTCGATCTCACCCCGCTCGTCGATGAACTGCAGAGCCTGCTCTCCAATCCCGACCTGCTCGTCCACCAGTCCGCGCTGTCCACCCTCAAGCAAGCCCTGAATCAAGGGCAGAACACACCTCGACTGGTGGGGGCATTGCTTCCCTTGCTCTCCTCTGAGAGGGCGGATGTGCGGAACAACGCGCTGAGCGCCCTCGAGAACCTCGCCTTTATCGACAACGTTGCTCCGACCGCTGGCGTGTCGCAGAAGCTGGCCGCCGCTGTGCCTGCTCTGGGGACCTTGTTGCTCGAGCGAGGGGGTCCAATGCGCGCCGTCAGCGTGCTGCGTCTGCTGCAGAAGGGCGAGCACGACATGGCTTGCGCCCTCAACGGCATGATGTCCGTGTTGGTGGCCAACGATGACCACCACCGCGAGGTGCTCGAGATTCTCGAGTGCCGCCATGAGCGCGGCTTGAGCTTGTCTGGAGTGGTGCCAGAGCTGCAGCGCCTTGTCGATGTGGGCGCCTTCGGGACGTTCAAAGACCGTGCGGTGGCGCTGTTGGCGCTGTTCCGTTGCGAAGGTCCGGACACGCATCCCAACGCCGGATCAAATCGCGAATAGGGGCCTCGAACGCGGCTAAAAAGTCGCGATGCCCCACCTTTCGGCGGAAATCGCACACGGTTTGTACAACTTGGGTCGCGGCGTATGGCTAGATGGGCGGTCTGCTTGGAGGAGCGTTCTATGCGGTCCCTGTCTGCCCTCGGATTTGTCGCCTTGATGTTGGGTTCGGCCCCAGCGGCTGCACAGGTGTCGATGGTGCACCAGCGCACCCTCAACGGCACCGTACTGATGACCGGAAACACGCTGGGCCTCGCCGGCGGAGTCAATGACCCACTCGACCCGTTTGCGACCTATGCCGACTTCTACGACGGGCCGGGTCAACTGCACTCGGCGTTCACGTGGATCAACGACCGCACCAGCCCGGCGACGAGCGACAACGCCGCTTGGGGGCCGTACACCACCTCTGATTGGGACGAGAACTTCAGCTACGCCCGCCTCGAGCTTCCCAGCAGCGACAGCAAGATCGTCAAAGCCTGGCTGGTCTGGAGTGGCAGCTGCATCCAGACCGATGGCGCCGGCACGGTCAATGTGTCCGCCGACATCGGCAACGACATCGTGTTTGAGTTTCCCGGGCCGGGTGGGCCGACACAGGTCTTTGTCACTCCGGACTTGGTCGACAACCACTGCGGCGAGTCTCCAGACGGCTACGTCAACTGGGCCGAGATCACCGATGTGGTCAAGATCTGGCAGGACGGCCTGTTTGCGGTCGGCGGGGTTCCAGGCACCCAGAACATGGTCAAGGTCAGCTTCGCGGGCTGGACCATGGTCGTCATTGTGGACGATCCCACGGCCTTCCCCGATCCGCACCAGGTGACGCTGTACCGCGGGTGGATTCCCCCCGAGACCAGCGAGTCGGCGCCGGCCACCGAGGTCACCGACTTCTGCTACCCCGACGAAAATGAAGAGGGACGTCTGCTGGTCACGGCGGTCGAAGGCGATGCCACCATCTTCGGCGACTACTTGCTGTTCGGCCGCGAGACAGCCTGGCAGAACAAGAACGTGATGTGGGGTGCGCGCAACTACCTCAACAACTTCTTTGGCTCTCAGATCGTGGACCGCGAGGGCAACCTCATCGACGGCGGCCTGAACTTCACGCCAGTCGACCACCTGCCGTGGACCGGCTTTGATTGCTACCTCATCGATGACTACGGCGACATCTTCGATGGCATCGACCCGGACTGCTTGGTGGCGGGCGCCAGGCAGGGCTGGGACATCGCCAACATCCCGCTGAACGACGACCCGACTTCGGGCTCCGAGTGCGAATTCGGACCCTGCAACCCGGACATCCTGCAGGCGGGAGACACCAACGCCTTCTTCCTGCCTATGACCACCGGCGATGAATACCGCATGGTGGCGGTTGCGCTCGATCTTCCCAGCGTCTCGGCGTCCATCACCACGGTCGTCGACCCGACGGCCACGCCAGTGGTCACCGTCAATCCCGGTGCAGGGGTGACCGACCAGATCACCTACGACCTGCGCCTCGAGAACGTGGGCGACGTGCGTGCCGAGATGGTTCGCTACACGCACCCGCTGCCCGCCAACGTCGCGTCCCTCGACAGCTTTGCCTACTACCAGAATGGCTCGGGTCCGACACCGGCATTCGCAACCTTGACCCAGCTCAATGGGTCCGGAGTCTCGCTTCCCGACATCCCTTCTGGTGACGAGCTGCGCATCGTGTTCGAGGTCACGGTCGACGACTACCTGCCTGCCGACCCGATCGAGTCGCAGGGTGAATGGAGCTACACCTGGGTCAGCTGCACCGATACCAAGAGCGAGTCGGTGTTGTCCGATGTGCTCATCACCGATGTGGACTACTGCATCGATGAGGACCGAGACGGTTTGTGCCTCGAGGTCGAGGACACCCTGGGCACCGACGACAACGACCAGGACAGCGATGACGACGGGCTGCTCGACCCGCAAGAGGTGAACGACACCGGCACCGATCCCGCCAATCCCGACACCGACGGCGACGGCATCCAAGACGGCACTGAGCTGGGACTCGGGGTGGGCGACTTGGGCCCGGACACCAATGTGGCGGTGTTTCAGCCCGACGCCGGACCCGCCACCACCACCGATCCGCTCAATGCGGACACGGACTTTGGTGGTCAGGCCGATGGTGTCGAGGACGCCGACCGCAACGGGCGTGTCGATGCCGGTGAGTGTGATCCCAACGATGGGTCTGACGACGGAACGTGCAACGACGCCGATGGCGACGGCTTGTCCGATGCAGCTGAACAGGACCTGGGTACGGACCCCAACGACGACGACACAGACGATGACGGCATTGGCGATGGGTCCGAGGTCACCGGCGGCACCGATCCGCTCAACCCGGACACGGACGGCGATGGCATTCAGGACGGCACCGAGATCGGCCTCACCTCGCCCGAGGGCGATGACACCAACGTCAGCACCTTCGAGCCCGACGCCGATCCCGGCACCACCACCGATCCGGTGCTCGACGACACCGATGGCGATGGACTCGACGACGGCGAAGAGGACACCGATACCGACGGGTCCAAGGACCCTGGCGAGACCGATGCTGCCGACGACGACACCGACGACGACGGGCTCATGGACGGCACCGAAGTCATCGTCGGCACCGACCCGCTCGACGACGACACCGATGGCGATGGCATTCAGGACGGCACCGAGTCCGGCCTGACCGAGCCCGAGGGCGATGACACCGACGCCGGCAACTTTGTGCCCGACGCCGACCCGGACACGACGACGGACCCCACCGATACCGACACCGACAACGGCGGCATGCCCGACGGCCAAGAGGACCCCAATGGCAACGGCGAGTACGAGCCTGGCGAGCGCGACCCCCTCGATCCGAGCGACGACGTCGATGGCGATGGGGACTGCGACGAGGACGGCTTGTCCGACGAGGTCGAGCTCGAAGCCGGCACCGATCCGTGCGACGAGGACTCTGACGGCGACGGGCTGATCGATCCCATCGACGGACTCGAAGACCACGATGACGACGGGCTGATCGACGCGCTCGACACCGACAGCGATGACGATGGGCTGCCCGATGGCTCCGAAGACGTCAACGGCAACGGTGTGGTCGATCAGGGTGAGACCGACCCGGACATCCCCAACCGCCTGCAAGGGTCGGGCGGCTGTGACAGCACTGGCTCAACCGGTGGTGTTGGCTGGCTCCTCCTACTCCTCGCAGCAGCCATATCCAACCGCCGGACGGCGGCGTCTGCACTCGCGCTGTTGCTGTCCACGGGTGCTGTCGCCCAAGATGTCACTTCACCCCAGATCAACATCCAGCGCTTCAGTCCTGTCATCCAGCCCGACGGCTTCACCCGCGTCATGGAAGGCGACTTGCCGGACCAAGGTGCGTGGTCGGTCGTCGGCGCCGCCAACTACGGCCTGCGGCCCTTCGAGCTCGGTCAGACCGATGGGTTGAGAGCCCGTGGAATTGTCGACCACCTCATCGGATTTGACTTGGGTGCCGGCTACGCGGCCATGTCACGCCTGCACTTTGCCGCCAGCCTGCCTGTGGCTCAGGTCGCTCTCGAGGCGCTCGACGCCGGCGCCATCACCGACGCGATTGGCAGTGCACACCAGACCGTGGCCTTAGGCGACGCGACGATCACCGTGTCCATCGGTCTAGTGAACAACCGCGATGCCGGCGTCGCTCTGGCCATCGTCCCTCATGTGGTGCTGCCCACAGGCTCTCTGGGCTCGCTCGTCGGCATGCACAGCCCCGGGGTTGGTGGCGACGTGGTGTTGTCCAGTCGCGGGCAGGTGGCTCGCTTCTCGTTGAACGTGGGCTACCGCTACAACGTGCTCAGCCAGACGATGCTGAACCTGCATCCAGACGACGAGCTGCGTGCGGCCGTCGGCATCGGCTTCCCACTGGTGAACGGTGCCGAGCTAGATCTCGAATTGGTCGCCGCCACCAATGTGTCGCCCTTTTTGGCCAGCGAGCTCGGAGTCGGGCCTCTGGACCCCGCCCACACGCCGGCTGAGCTCACGTTCTCGTTTCGGCCGCCTGCCGTCGGGGGCCGAATTCGACCTGCACTCGGCGCCGGCCCCGGCCTGACCAAGGGCTACGGAACTCCCGATGTGCGTGGCTTTGCCATGATGCGTGTGTCGAACTGGCCGCCAGACGAAGAGGTCGAGCTGGTCTCGGTGGCGACCGAGGCACCGCCGCCCTTGCCGCCACCTGTCACCGAGCCTGTTGCGCCACCACCGCCGGTCAACGCCGATCGCGATGGGGACGGCCTGATCGACAGTCGCGATCAGTGCCCAGACGATCCTGAGGATTGGGATGACTGGAAGGACCGGGACGGCTGTCCCGACCCGGACAATGACTTCGACGGCTTGCTCGACATCGATGACCGGTGCCCGAACGAGCCCGAAGACCGGGACCAGTGGGAAGACGAGGATGGCTGCCCCGACCCAGACAACGATCAGGACGGCCTGCCGGACATGATCGACCTGTGTCCCGAAGAGCCCGAGACCTACAACGGCATCGATGATGACGATGGCTGTCCCGACGCGCCGCCGACGGTCGTGATCACAGCTGCGGGCATCGAGATCTACGAAAAGGTCTTCTTCGACACCAACCGCGCCACCATCAAAGAGGTCAGCTGGCCGCTGCTCGAGATCGTGTCGGACGTGCTGCGCAGGCACCCAGAGCTGACATTGATCGAGGTCCAGGGACACACGGACTCCGACGGCTCAGACCAGTACAACAAGAAGCTGTCGGGCATGCGCGCCAAGGCGGTGCGGCAGTTCCTGATCGACCAGGGTGTCGAGCCAGACCAGCTGTCCGCACGGGGCTACGGCGAGGAACAACCCATCGAGACCAACGAGACCGACGCCGGCAAGGCCGCCAACCGCCGGGTTCAGTTCGTGATCATCGAGCGCTCGGACTCCCGCTAGCTCAGCCAGCCGTCACCGGCGTTCTTGATCGAGTCAAAGTCGGGGATGTAAGGCTTGATATCCAAGATCGGCGTGCCGTCGATCAGGTCCACTCCTTGCACGCGAATGGCACGGCCATCCACCGAGAGCAGGCGCACTGCCGTCAGCCCGATCGGATTGGGGCGGTGCGGCGACCGGGTCGACAACACCCCTCGCTTAGGCCCGCCGCGAGGTGGTTTGACCAGCGGCTTCAGGCGCGGCCCGTTGAGGTGAAACCAGCTGACCAGCCAGATGTGGTCGAACTCTTCGAGGTCCTTGAGTGCTGCGGCGTCGACATGGTCGAGCAGCTCGATGGTGGCCAAGGCGGCGTCGGCGTTGTTGAAGCCCGGCTGCCGCGGGGTGCCATGACGCTGTGTATAGGGCGAGCGCACGACCGCGATTGGACGAAGCTGCAGCTCGTCGGGAAACGCGACTGCGTCGGTGTAGTCTCGGTTGTCCTCATCCATGCACCCGGAGTATAGGGCGCCCGCGGAGGATGCTCATGGCGCTTTGGGATGGACGGTTCAGCGGCGGTCCCGCTGAGGAGATGGTGGTGTTCTCGGAGTGCCTGGGCATCGACATGCAGATGTGGCCAGACGACATCGCCGGCAGCAAGGCCCATGCGCAGATGCTCGGCGAGGTCGGCATTCTCACCGCCGACGAGGTCAGCACCCTGCATGCGGGGCTCGATCGCGTCGCCGATGAGCTCGAGAGCGGTGCCTATGAGCCCGGACCCGAGACCGAAGACATCCACATGGCGGTCGAGAGCCGTCTGACCGAGATCGTTGGAGATGTGGGCCGCAAGCTGCACACCGCGCGCTCCCGCAACGACCAAGTCGCCACGGATGTTCGCCTGTGGCTCAAGGCGCGGCTGCAGCTGCTGTCACTCACCCAGATGGACCTTGTCAACGCGCTGATCGAGCGTGTCGAGGCTGACGGTCAGACCCTGATGCCCGGCTTCACCCATCTTCAGCGTGGTCAGCCGATTCTGCTCGGACACCACCTGTTGGCCTATGCGTGGATGGTGAAGCGCGACGTCGAGCGCGTCGTTAGTTGCATGGAGCGGGTCGACTGGAGTCCGCTCGGAGCGGGTGCCATGGCGGGAACACCGCATCCCATCAATCGGCACCGCACCAGTGAGCTTCTCGGCTTCTCGGGTCCCATTGACAACGCCATGGATGCGGTCGCCAGCCGTGATCACATGCTCGAGGCCGCTGCGGCCTGTTCGATCGCCATGGTCCACCTGTCCCGCATGGCCGAGGAGCTCGTCGTTTGGAGCACCGCGGAATTCGCCTTCGTGCGCATGGGCGATGGGTACGCGACTGGCAGCTCGATCATGCCCCAGAAGCGGAATCCCGATGCCGCCGAGCTTGTTCGGGGCAAGGCAGGTCGTGTGTTTGGCGATCTGACCGCCCTGCTGACCATGTGCAAAGCGCTGCCGCTGGCCTACAACCGCGACCTGCAAGAGGACCGCGAGCAGCTCTTCGACGCGGTCCATACGACCATTGCCTGTGCCCGCATCACCGCTGGCATGTGGCGCACTCTCGAGGTTCGTGGCGACCGCTACGAAGACGCGTTGATTGGCGACTTCCTGCTTGCCACCGAGCTCGCCGACTACTTGGTTACCAAGAATGTGCCCTTCCGTGAGGCACACCATGTGTCCGGAAGCATCGTGGCCTGGTGCGAGGAGCAAGGCGGCAACTTCAAGCTGCTCAATGCGGCCAAGCTGGCCGAGTTCCATCCCGCGTTCGAGCCCGATGCGATGGATTGGATGGATCCGCGCTCAGCCGCTGAGCGGCGCAACAGTTTCGGGGGCACCGCGTCCTCAGAGATCGCCCGCCAGGTGGATGCCTTGAAGGCCTGGGCTGAAGGATTCTGAGCCTGGCGGCACTCAGTGGGTGCGGAAAGGAAAGTGGAGAATCCTCCAATGAGACCCTGGATTGCCGTGTTTGCGGTATTGGCGGTGGCGTGCTCCCTTACTGTGCGGAACAACGATGCCATCGAATCGATGTTGTCGGAAATCGCCCAATATCAACGCCAGACTGCTGAGCGAACTCTCGATCCCCGCGACTTTGCCGCGGCTGCCGATGCCTATGAACAGCTACTGGACGAGGTGCCCAAGGCGGCGCCGCGACACCGGTGGGATATGGCAGAGAGTCAGCTGAGAGCGGGCCGATATCAACAGGCCGCGGCCAGCTACGAGACCCTGATCGGCACGCCCTACGAGGATGTGGCGGTGTACATGAGCTACCGGTGCTGGCACCTGATTGCCTTCCGCGACGTGGGCATTCACGACCGTCCAGAGTGGTCGAACCAGCCCCTGACAGCGTCGCAGCAGGCGTTTGTGGACTCGGTTGGCCGGTTGCTGACCCACGAGTTCGCGCCGCAGGCACCAGCCGGTGTGCCCGACTTCTCACTCGCGGCCATGCGGTTTCGTCCCGCGATGCTGCTCGAATCCGCAGAGCTGCTGCTGGCCCACGATCGCCAAAGCGATGCTGAGCCACTGCTCGAAGAACTGCTCACTGAGCACGCCGAGTCGCCTCATGCGAGGCAGGCGCGTCAGCTGCTGCGGGCGCGCTCCGGTTCTTGATTCAAGGCTACTGACAGGTCTTGGTCTTGGCCTTGCACTTGAGCTTGGTGGTCTGGCCCGCGCGCACGACGACGAGTCCTGCGCGTACCTTGGTGCCCGTTCCGAAGTCAGCGAAGATGGCGTAGTCCCCCGGAGGCATCCAGGCCCCCGGCTGGTACTTCTTGCCAGCGCGGCGCAAGTCCATGTCCCCGGCGCCGCCTGTGACTGAGACGCGGCCGGGGGCGGCTGTGGGCGTCACGAAGAAGGGCTCTTCTTTGGGCTCCGGTTCTGGCTCTGGTTCCGGTTCTGGCTCTGGCTCTGGCTCTGGGTCCGGTTCCGGCTTGGGTCGGGTGGTGGTCGGGCGAGCCTTCTTGGTGACCGGCGCCTCTTCGGCGTCGGGCTCCTCTTCTGGGGCCCCAGACAAGGGCTCGTCGACGACTGTGACCGGCTCGAGCTCGGCATCGGTGACCAGCTCGGGTTCGGCCACCGGTTCGGGCTCTGGCGGCGGTGCGGGCTCTGCCGCTTCGGGTACCGGGGTCGCCGCGGTCTGGGTCTGCACACTGTTCAGCAACCCGGCAGTCAACAAGGCCCCGACCAACAGGACAACCACGCCCATCGAGAAGGTCAGGGCGAGCACGGCACCGACGGTCATCAGCAGGTTGACGCCGGCGCTCTGTTTGGGCTCGACGCTGTAGGAGCCCGTGTTCTCTGCGTCGGTCGCAAATGGCGTGGAGTTGGGTTCTGGCGGCACCCGCATGGATCCCGCGTCTTGATTGATGTCCCGCCGCGACGAGGTCGGTGTCCACTGGTCTTTGTGCACCTTGACCACGGTGGGCGCTGCCTCCCAGTCCGACTCGAAACCGGGGGGGCGAGGAGGTGGCTGCGGACGCTGCGCGGCCAGGGACTGCGGAAGCGGATCAAAGTCGTCCGGAATGTCAGACTCGCCAACGACCGTGGGCTCGGATTCGTCGCCCAGACCCTGCAGTCCCCATGGAGTGTCCGACTCGGCAAAGCGGATGCGCTCGTCGGACTGCACCTTCCGCGTCGGCAGGTCGACTGTGGTGGGGGCCGCCTCGTCGTCGTCGTCGAAGTTCACGATGCTGGGGGCGGGTGCACCGCGCCGGTTCCCCGGAAACGGCACCGGAGCACTCTCGGCGTCATTGAAGTCGACGATGCTGCTGAACTGGTCGCCCCGCGGCGAGGCGGCTCGCGTCGGTGCGGGGGGCGCGCTCATGGCGCTGCCTTTGCCCTTCTTGAGCAGGCTGCGTCGCCCCCGTTTCTTGGCGGGTGCCGGGGTCCGGGTCACGTCCGTGGGGGGCTCGAGGCTGCCAAAGTTGACGTCGCCAGGGCTAGTCTGCCGGTGTGGTGGCGGCAGGGGCGTCTGGAATGCCAGGGATTTGGCGACCTGGACGATCTCGGATGAGCTTGGAACGTGGTCGGGCAGGACCTCGCCAATCGAGAGCATCTTTTCGTGGCCGGAGAGCAGAGCGGCCACGGCGACGCAGTCGTCCGGACGATCTTCTGGCTGACCTTGCAGGCAGCGCTCGATGGTGGTGGCGATGCGCGGGTTCAGATCGGGCCGCAGCTCAAGTGGAGGCGCATAGTCGCCAGCAACGACCTTGCTCATGATGTCGAACACCGTGTCGCCGTCGAACGCGACCCTTCCGGTCACCAACTCGTACAGAATCGCACCCAGCGAGAACACATCGGCACGCGGGCCGACCTTGCTCGCATCGCGAACTTGTTCGGGTGCCATGTAGGAGGGGGTTCCCATGGCCATGCCAGGGCGCGTGGAGCGCTTTTCTTCGCGCTCGTCCGGGGCCTTGGCGATGCCAAAGTCCGTGACCATGGGGACCAGCCCGCGGGTCGTCGGATTGAGGAGCACATTCTCGGGCTTGAGGTCTCGGTGGATGAGGTCGCGCTCGTGGGCGGCGTGCACTCCAGACAGGATGCCGCCGAAGATGGCGAGTGCCTCTTGGTCCGACGGGCGGTACGCGCGCAGCAAAGCCTCGAGGGACGGCCCCCGGATGAACTCCATGAGCAAGCCGGCATTGCCCTCGATCTCCAGAACGTCGACGACACGCACGATATTGGGGTGCTCGATTCGGGCCTGGATCTGCCCCTCGCGCAGCATGCGACGGCGAACCGTCTCGCTGGGCGTGGTCAGCAGTTTGAACGCGTAGGTGGCACCCAGCTGCTTGTGACGGAATCGGTAGACCATGGACGTCGCCCCTTCGCCGAGAACAGTCTCGACGACGTAGCGTTCAATTTCTTGGCCTTCCTCTAGGCGCACCGGGCGCGATTCCCTCCTGATCGCCCGTCAGTGTACCCCACGCCGATCCCCATGAACACTCCAGTCTAGATGCGTTCGCAGGTGCCTTTTCCAGACTTGCACTTGAGCTGTACGGTCTTGCCAGAGGTGACCACGAGGCCGCCAGCCGGGGTGAGTCCCTTTCCGAAGTCGGCGAGAATTTTGTACGAACCCGCCGGCACACTGGCCCCGGGGGCGACATTCTTGCCCCCGCCGCTTGGCCGCAGGATCACCTTCTTGGCGTTTCCAGTGACGACGACTGCACCTGGGGGGGGAGGAGGTGGAGGTGGAGGTGGAGCGACCTCTGGCTCGGGCTCTGGTTCTGGTTCTGGTTCTGGCTCTGGCTCGGGCGGTGGCGCGACGACCTTCTTGACCGGCCTCGTGTTGACCACAGGCTCGGGCTCTTCAGGTACCTCTGGCTCGACGGGCTCGGGCTCTGGTTCTGGCTCTGGCTCGGCCACTGGCGTCGGCTCGGGCTCGGGCTCGGGAGTCGGCTCGGCGACCACCGGTGCGGGTTCGGGCTCTGCAGACATCGTGGACATTCCGAGGACGGCGGCCGCCCCGACAGCCAACAGGGCCACCAAGCCAGCGGCCAGCGCGGCCCCGACGGCCATGCCCATGCCGGTGCCTCTGACCGGCTCATCGTCGAGATCGTCGAAGTCGTTGTCGTCTTTGAAGAGAGGAAGCGGAGCGGTCTCGGTGGGGATGTCGCGCTCGTCGATGGGGGCGAAGTCAGGCGCCACAGCCGGCTGACCGACCACGACCGTCGGCACCTCTTCCCATGGTGCGAGGGGCTCGCCGGACTTGCGCATGGGCAGCAGCGGATCGGGTTCAGGAGTGCGCTCTGTCTTCGGAGGTGGCACCACATCAGGGGTCGCAGCCACCATCGTGGTCTCTTGCGCGACGGAATCGGCAATCGGGTCTGGCGCCTTGCCGGGCAGCTCGTCCTGAGGCTCTTCGAGCTCGGATTCGTCGAGTGAACTGGCCTGTTCTGCATCGTCGTCGAGCAGTCCGGTGTACATCTCGGTCGCCGCATCGTGCGGTGCGTCGAGCAGATCGGAGTACATTTCGGTGGCCTTGCCGTCTTCATCGACGTCGAGCCCAGCTTCGGCGGGTACAGCCGTCGCGTGTTCCGAGTCGGTTTCAGTCGGCGCCTCCGATGGCATCTCTTGCGGCGGGTCGATTTCCGTAGGCAGCTCAGACGGGGGCTCAGCTGGAGGAGCGACCTCAGCGACCTCTGGTTCCGACTCGGTGGATTCGGGCTCGGGTGCCGGCGGAGGTGTGGGTGCCGGCGGAGGTGCGGGTGCAGTCGCCAAAGGGGCAGGGGGCAGGGCTGGAGTGCTTGCACCGCCGAATAGGCGACGCTTTTTTCGCTTCTTGGAGCCTCCGCCCAGCGGCGATGGGATGGGGGATGGAATGACCGGCGCCGGAGCTGGCTCGGCGAGCTGGGCGGCCTCTTCTGGGGCTCCCGCCCACTCGGTCACCTGCTCTGGATCGGGCGCTGGTGTGCCGAGTACTTCGGTGTTCTGTTCGACGTCAGGCGTGCCTGCAGGGGAATTCGCCGACTGCTCGTTCTTGTCGTTGCCGCCTGTGCCCATCGCGTCGAGTTTACTCCAGTGCCGCCTGTTGGCTCATGCGGTCTCTTTCTTCTTGGGCTCGATGTGCACGTATGTGTACGTGTCTTCGCCTGCGAAGCCCTTTGCTGGGCGCCAGTTTTGGTCCAGCACTTCGGTGGCGACCCAAAGCAGGAAGAAGATCTTCATTCCCTCGTCGGATTCGAGCTTCACTTCGTCGTCGCCAAGGTCGTCGTCGTCGCGATCGAACAGGGCCATCAGGGCCTCGTCGAGGATGTGGGGCTGCGCGCGCCACTCGACCTTGCGCACCCGGTCGGCGAAGCCATCGTCGGCGGGAATGAGATCGCCGGCCACTCCGGCGACCTTGGCCTGTGCGGCCCGGACCTGCGCCCAGGTCGCCCCTTTGAGTCGTCCACCGGCGAGGTCGAACAGGCGTGCCACCACACCAAACAGGTAGACGCCCACCCCGGCGCTGGCCGGAGTCAGGTTGGCGGCGTTCTCTTCGAGGAAGCGGGTCAGGCGCCGCTGATCTTTGAGCACGCGCTGCAGCGAAGATTGGCTGTCGAGAGCGTTCTCGCCGATCTTCTCGGACCAGTCGTGGATGGTATTGCGTGGGATCATTGCGTTTGGCATGTCGCCTCCGGCGCGCCGGGTAACCTACAGCGGCGCGCTGCGCCTTGCAGGCGGGCTGTGGGGTGTCCTCGCTACCAAAAAGCCTTGTCCATGGCGATCCTGTAGCCGTCGCATGCTTCGTGGCTAGGCAGGCGGCTGCGAACCGTCTCGAGTCTGCCCGCTGGGATCGGACCGCCCCCGATGACCCACGTCTGGTCTCCGCAGCTGACGCTTGCATCGACGCGATCGATGTCGCGGGCGCTGCTGTTGTCGAACCGGACCACCACTTCGACACGGCCACCAGGAAACCGCGTGAAGCTCGCGGAAATGTCCAGGAAGGGGCTGATGTCTAGGTGCCGGTCGCGGTCGGCGCGGGCACTGAACACCACTTCGCCATGGTCGGCATTGATGAGCATGTTGTAGCCGCCGGTCACGTTGAGCCCGAGCAGCCCGCGATTCTCGCCACTCGCGCACTCTTCGCAGACCGCGATGGCGATGCCGTGGATGGAGAGATCGCCGAGCCAGACCTGGTCCACCATGACAATGTGCGCCTCGCGGACGCCATTTGCGGTGTGCAGCTTGACCATAGGGTCGGTGGGACCCGGAAAAATACCCATCGTCTCGAGGACGGCGGTCGGCAGGGTGGTGTACGTCGCGCCGGTGTCCAGCATCATCTGAGTCTCGATGGTGGTTCCGCCGTGTTCGAACGCAACGGGCACCGAGAGTCGTCGCCCTTCTCCCTCATAGGGCAGGGCGATCTCATGTTCCTCAAGCGGAATGGGCGGCAGGGCTTCGGCCTGAACGATGGCCACCGCAGCGGGGATCTCGGGGTCGGACACCTCGGGTTCTGCTGGCAGAGTATTTGCCACGCCTCGCGCCAGCTCCTCCCAGCTCTCTCCGGGGCCGGCCAGGGCAATTCCCGTGGCGACGGCCTGCTGGCGTTCTCCGGGGAAGTACAGCGGCATGCCCAGCAACAACAGCGTGGCCCAAACCAACTGCACTCCGCCGAACATCGCGACCCGTTGCTCGCGAGCCGATGCGGCTGTCGCCATGAGCGCTGGACCAAACACCAGCACAGTGGCGGCGAATGAGATCGCGGTTGCGGGAGCGTGTCGGTGCAGCCCAAGCCCCAACATCGCTGCATAGGCGAATGTTGTCGGGGCGATCGCGGCGGCGATCAACAGTGCCTGGATCATCCGAATCACGGGTGCTGGCGTCCTCCTGTTGGTTGAGCTAACCCCCCGTCCCGGGGGGGATGTATGCCTCGCGCCACTTGGTTCTGCGTCGATATCGAATGCTCCGGACCTGTTCCCCACTTGTACGACATGATCTCGTTGGGGGCGGTTCGGGTTGTTCGTGCTGAGGGTGGAGAATTCACTGTCGGTGAGCCCTTTTACGTCGAGATTTGTCCGACCGGTCCCCGCGTCGATGCGGGCGCCATGGCAGTCAACGGACTCGACATCGATGCCCTGAGACGCGACGGTTTGCCAATGGCCCAGGCACTTGAGCGCCTGGACAAATGGGTCGCCGAGCAACTGCTGCCGGGCTCGACCCCTGTCTTCGTGGGGCACAACGCGCCTTTCGACTGGTCGTTTGTGACCTACGCCTACCACGCAGCCGGCATGCGCAATCCGTTTGGCTACAAGGCCCTCGATACCAAGGCCCTGTCGATGGGCGTGCTCGGGTTGCACTGGCTCGACAGCAACAAAGAGACCCTTCAGGACCAACTCGATTTGCCTGCTCAAGAGCCGGGAAAGGTGCACCGCGCCGACTACGACGCTTGGTATCAGGGACTCATTTTGGCCCGACTACTTGAGAGGAAGCCCGCATGTGCGGATTCGTAGGAATGATCGGCGTGGACCACGCCGCCGCCGCTGCCACAGTTGCCCTGCAGTCCATTCAGCATCGCGGCCAAGACGCGGCCGGGCTGGCGGTCTGGAACCACGGCGATCGGCGCTTCCACCTGTGGAAGGATCTCGGCATGGTCAGCCAGGTGTTGACCCCGGGCGTCATCCGCAACATGCCTGGCACTGCGGTGATCGGACATGTGCGCTACCCGACGATGGGGGGCAGTAAGCGCGAAGACGCACAGCCCTTCCTGTCGCGCATTCCCGGCATCGTGCTGTGCCACAACGGCAATGTCACCAACGTGCCGCAGCTCGAGGACGAGGTCCGCAAGAACGGCTGGCACGCGCTCTCACGCTGTGACTCCGAGACCATTCTGCTCGTGCTGGTCGACGAGCTGGTGCAGCTGCACATGGCCGATCACACCGCCGAGAACGTCGCCACCGCCGTCACCCAGGTGATGCGCCGAGTTCATGGCAGCTTCAGCGTCGCATCGGTGCTCGAGATCGATGGCCAGACCACCCTGCTGGCCTTTCGCGACTCCTACGGCATCCGTCCCTCGGTCTATGGCCAGAACAAGGAAGGTGCGTGGATGGTCGCGTCCGAGTCCGTGGCGCTCGACGTTCTGGGCTACGAGATTCGTGGACACGTGCCGGCCGGCGGCATGGTGCTGATGCGTCCTGGCCAAGACGCGATCGTGCAAGAGCTCGTTCCTCGGCCTGCGCGTCACTGCGTCTTTGAGCGCATCTACTTTGCTCGGGCCGATTCAGTGATGGAAGAAGGTCGCGTGAACTCGGCCCGGTGGCGCCTTGGCGAGCAGCTCGCCAAAGAGTTCACCGCCAAAGGCCTGACGGCCGACGTGGTCGTGGCCATCCCCGATACGTCCCGCCCAGCGGCCGCCGCAATGTCCGAGGCGCTTGGGGTGCCCAATCGCGAAGGATTCATCAAGAATCGATACAGCGGTCGGACCTTCATCATGCCGGACCAGAGCACGCGCGATGCGGCGCTGCGCCTCAAGCTCAACCCCATTCGCGAGGTCTTCGAGGGTCGACGTGTCATCTTGCTCGACGACAGCATCGTGCGCGGATCGACCATGCGACGCATCTTGAGCGTGTTGCGGGCCCTCGGACCGACCGAGATTCACCTGGCGATTTTCTCGCCAGCGGTGCGCAATCCGTGCTTCTACGGCATCGACATGCCGAGCCATGATGAGCTGATCGCCGCGGGGCGCGATCCCGAAACCCTTGAAAGTGGGCTTGCGGAGCACTTTGGCGTCGAATCTGTGACCTACCTGTCGGTGAACGGACTTCGGGAAGTCGCCGGAGACCGCGTCTGTGATGCCTGCTTCACTGGGAATTACCCGATCGAAGTGTCCGACGATGAACGTAGTTTCATCCTGAATGATCGAAGGGTGACACTGTAACGGTGACACTTTCCGATCTCCTGGCGGACACCCTGGCGTAGAGTAGATGGTGCGATGCGAGAGGTCACCGAGGCTCATTACCTGCATGAGCGGCACGGACTCGAGGCGGTACTCCGCCCACCAGTCCGAATGCCGACCGCTCTATGCTGGATCCCCAAGAAAGAGAAGCTCGTGGTGGGCACTCGATCTGGCGAGTTGCATACGGTCGACCCCATCATGGGTGTCCGGGTTGTGGCCCGCGATCTAGGTGAACCTGCACGCGTCTGCATTCACGAAGACAAGACGACTTACCTGTGCGTGTCCCGCAACGGCCGCTGGACGGTGGGTCAGATTGGCGGTGACAAGCAGTACACGGGCAAGCACGGCTTCCTCGGTGGCGTTGCGGCTTTTTGGCTGGGCAACAATGTCGTCCTGATGGGCGACGAGATGGACTCCCGGCGTCTGATGGTCATCAACAAGGGCAAGGTGCGGCTGTCGGCAAAACTGCCCGAACGTGTCATCGCCATGCCCGATGACAACACCAAGAATGCCCTGCAGCTGGCGCGATCAACCCCAAAGGGCCTGTCGGTCATCAAGCTGGGCAAGCAGCGCTTCGAAAAGGGCCTGCCATCCACTGTGCACCGTCTGATTCACTCGGGCGAGTATGTCCTGGGCATCACCCCGACCGGCGTCGTGGTCTGGAACCGTGCCGGCGGCACGCCGAAGTCGATGCGTCTGCCCGACCTGACTGTTGGCGAGATCAGCCGCGACGGAAAGTACCTGGGTCTGGGCACACGGAGCGGTGCCGTCGCACTAGCGCGCATCGACGAGAAAGAGAAGCGAATCCATCCCGACTTGGTCAAGGCCTTCGACGGCCCCGTCACATCCGTTGCGTTCAGTCAGCGTGGACGATGGTTGGCCACCGGTGGAACAGAGCATCTACAGATCTGGTCCTGGGAAGATTGAGCCGGGCGCTTAGCTTGGTCGCATGAAACTTCCGACGTTCTACATCCCGCATGGCGGCGGGCCGTGCTTCTTCATCGACACCCCTCCCATTGGCGGACCACAGTGGGATGCGCTGGCCGGCTGGCTGCGCAGCATGGTCACCGACCTGCCCGAGCGGCCCAAGGCCGTGTTGGTGGTATCCGCCCATTGGGAAGAGCCGGTCCCCACGGTGCTCTCATCCGCCAAGCCGCCCCTGCTCTATGATTACTACGGTTTTCCCGACCATACCTATGCCCTGAGCTGGCCGGCTGTCGGGGCCACCTCTGTCGCTAGCCGAGTCCAGCAGCTGCTGGGTGCTGCCGGAATCGACCATGGCTCCAGTGACGAGCGTGGACTCGATCACGGGGTGTTCATCCCGCTGCTTCTGTCGCTGCCCGAAGCCGACATCCCGACCACTCAGCTGTCGCTCAAGGCGGGGCTCGATGCGCGGCAACACCTGGCCATCGGTCGGGCGCTGGAGCCGCTTCGTGAAGAGGGCGTGCTCATCGTGGGCAGCGGCATGAGCTACCACAACATGCGCGGCTTCATGAATCCGGCGTCCCTACAGCACAGCGAGCAGTTCGATAAATGGATGACCGACGCCGTCGGCAAACCGCAGACAGAACGCGAGGACCAGCTTCGACACTGGCTGGCGGCGCCCATGGCGAGGGCAGTGCACCCTCGAGAGGAGCACTTGTTGCCGCTGATGGTGTGTGCCGGTGCGGCAGGTGCCGATGCCGGTCAGCGCGTGTTTAGCGACGTGGTGATGGGCGTTCGCTTGAGCAGTGTGCGCTTCGGCTGAGCTACTTGAGCAGCACGTCGACCATGGCGGCCTTGCCCTCGGGCCACGACGCACGGGGCGTCATGATGCTGGGGGCTACGTCACTGGGGCGGGCTTGGGGCTCCCATGGCTCGGCCAGGAGAGTAAATAGGGTCTCGCGCACGAGGACGAGGGTCTCGGCGTACTGGGCCATGACGGCTTCCACGGTGACGTGGTCCTCGTCGGATTCCCGCCAGCAATCGTAGTCGGTCAGCACGGCAATCGTGCTCTGGGCCAGCTGAGCTTCGCGAGCCAAGAAGACCTCGGGGACTTGGGTCATTCCGACCACATCGGCGCCTGCACTGCGCCACCAGAAGCTCTCGGCACGACTGCCGAAGCGGGGCCCCTCGACGGCGACGTAGGTCTTGTCGCGGTGGAGTGTGGCTCCGGCTTTGAGCGCCGCGGCCGCCAAGCGATCGGACAACGCGGTGTTCGTGACCTTCGCTGTCGATACATGAGCGACGACGCCATCGCCGAAGAAGGTCTTGGCGCGCGTGCCCATTGCCATGTCGATGTATTGGGTCGGCAAAGCGAGTCCACCGGGTGCGAGTTCTTCGCGGAGTGAGCCGACTGCGGACACGCTGATCAGGGATGTTGCGCCGGCACTCTTCAGCGCCCAGATGTTGGCGCGGTAGTTCACCTCGCTCGGAATGAGGTGGTGGCGATTTCCGTGGCGGGGCAAAAAGATGACGTCGTGTGCGCCTGCCCGGCCAAAAATCAGCGGTGCGGATGGGGCACCAAAGGGGGTTTCGACGGTTTTTTCGTCCGTGACCTCGAGCCCTTCAAGGTTGTATAGACCCGTGCCTCCGATGATTGCGACCTTGCTCACTGCTGCCTCCCGAGGGGCGCTTGTATGGCGGCACTGTTGCTGGGTCCAGATCGCGATATAGTGGCCGCCGTTTGAACCCGAGGGGTCCATGAAGCGCCTTGTTCCGCTGTTCTTCATCCTGTCCGCCTGTGGCGGCACTCCACTCCAACTCAATGGTGTCGTGCTCGACCACTGGGGAGAGCCCATTGAGGGCGCCACTGTCCAGATCGAGGGCAAGGGCAGCCTGACGACCGATGCCGATGGCGTCTTCGATCTGCCTGGCGAGACCGCCAAGTACTCGATGAAGGCTGGAAAAGACGGCTACATCCAGGATCATCAGGAATTCGAGATCACCAATCTCGAGAACCCTGAGCGTCCGACGTTCAAGCTGTGGAAAAAGCCCGCCGACAAGGGATTTTTTGTTGTCGGCACTGCCGACTACCAGCCGATCGTCAGCGCTCCAGTCGAGATTCTCGGCGCGGGCACCAGCACCGTTCAGGGCCTCAAGGACGTTGGCAAAGTCCGCTCCGAAGGCACCTTGCAGGTCATCTTCCACACAGATCTCAAGCCTCACGAGCTCGCGGGCTTTGACCTCGAGTTGCACAAGCTTGAGTTCCAGAAGGGAACCACCGTGCAGAGCGTCGAAGGCCCCAAAGAGATCGAGGTCAACCTCTACGTCTCGTCAGGGAAGGTCGAAAACTTCGCCTACGAGCCCCTGCGCAGCAAGAACGACTTCTTGCTCAGCGCCGAAGGCATCGAGCCCGGCTACTATGCGCTCAACTCGCTGCACCTGCTCGACATGAAAGACGCCGAGAAGTTCGGCCAGATCCCCGAGGCATTGCGCTTGGCGTACCCCTTCGAGGTCAAGTAGCCGCAACTCGCCGCGGAACTATGCGTTTCCGCGGCGCCAGTTCAAGATGCCTTGAATTGGCTTGAGCGTGAATTGCCCGAAGTCGGCAAGGTTTTCGACCATCGTGTAGCCCAAGCGCGCGAGCTCGAGCAATCCCTGCAGACGGGCCAGCATGAAGGCAGTCTCGGGCGTGTTGTCGCCGTCTTCGATCGCGACCTCGAGAAGCGCCACCGCTTCTTCGAATTGACGCACGGAACGGCCGACGAGTCGGAGCTCACGCTCGCGGAATATTCGGCGGATGATGCCCCAGATGTCTGTCTCGGCTCGGTAGTGGCGCTTGCGCTCGTTGGGCATCGCCTCGCGGGCGACAAGGCCCCACTGCATCAGCTCGGACAGGCCCATGCTGACGGCACCTGCCGACAGGTTGACCTCGTCGGCGATGGAGTCAGCCGGCATGGGCTTGGTCGATAGATAGAGCAGAGTCCAGATCCGACCAGTCGAGGCCTTGAAGCCCCAAAAGTCGACCAGCTCGCCCATGGTTTCGGCAGCAAGCCCGATGGCTTTCTCGCGTGGATCATCGCTCATATGTGCCATTTATCCGGCGTCGCCCATTTTTTCAATATCCATTGAAATTTCGTTCTGTTGGGATAGGCTTTGGCTCTGGAGGCAGTGCATGCAGGGCGCCAGAGCGCGACGCGACAAGCCGGCCGGTGCCCAAGCTGGGTCCCCGCTGACCTTCATTGGTGGTCCAAAAGAGGCCTTTGCGCTGGTAGCCGACGAAATGGCTTCCGCGGAACAGGCGCTCGGTCGCCTGATCCTGTCGGACGTCAAGGCTGTGCCAGACGTTGCAGGTCACCTTGCCCATGCTGGTGGCAAGCGGCTGCGTCCGGCACTGAGCGCGCTTGGTTCAAAGGCGATTGGATTCGAGAGCGATCGACTCGGCGAGTTGATGTGCGTGGGCGAGCTGATCCATTTGGGGTCGCTGCTGCACGATGACGTTGTCGATCAAGGCACCACACGGCGCGGTCAATCCACGGCGAACCTGGTGTTCGGAAACGCCGTTAGCGTCTTGACCGGTGACTTTTGCCTTGCGCGCGCGGTCTGGCTGGCGGCCGAAGCCGGCGGGCAGCGCACGGTCGAGACACTCGGTCACGCGGTGACGTTGATGGCCGAAGGCGAGGTACTGCAGCTTCAGCGCGCAGGCGACCTGTCCTGTACACGGGACGCATATATCGAAGTGGTTGAACGCAAGAGCGCGGCACTCATCGCCTGGTGTGCTGCGATGGGCGCCTATGTTCAGGGCAACGAGACCGCCATCACTGCGCTCGAGACCTTCGGCCACAAGGTCGGCATCGCGTTCCAGATCACCGATGATGTCCTCGACTACGCCACGGGCACTGGCAAGAGTCCGGGTGCCGACCTGCGAGAGCGCAAGGTCACTCTTCCACTCCTCTACGCTATGGAACGGCTTCCGGGACTGCGAGCCGAGCTCGAGGCGGCAGAGCCCGACGCGCAACAGGTCGCAAGCCTGATGCAGAGAGTCGAAGAGTGCGGAGCATTGCAAGCCTCTCTCAACGAGGCTCGCTCTCTTGCCGATGAAGCCATTGCGGCGCTGCAGCCGCTCCCTGATTCCGACGCGCGTCGTGCGCTCGCCGTGCTCGGGCGCTTCCTCGTGGAGCGCGCGACATAGAGAGACTGACGGCACGCTGGCTGGGGTCTACAATGGCCCGGATGCGTTTGTTGTTCTCCATTGCTTTGTTGGTTGGGCTGGGCTCGTTTTCGGCTTTGGCAGACGGTCCGGCAGAGCAGAAGGCGGAGGGGAGCTCGTCGGACGACGATGGACTGCTCGTGCCTCCTGACGACCTGGGCCCTGCCGCCATCGTCAACGGTGCCCCCGGGGGACCTCCGTTCGTGTTTGCCCTGGTGTGGTTTGACGATGCTGCGGGCACAGGGGCCGTGTTCTGCTCAGGCACGATGCTGACAGGGCGCTACGGAATCACCGCGGCGCACTGTATCGATGCCATGAACACCGACTACGCAGGCCTCGACGTGTACGCGAGCTTTTCCGCAGACGTGTACAACGACCCCTGGAATGCCGAGCTCATCGACTCAACGCTGATTCATCCGGACTATGTGTCGGGGGGCCTCGAGGCAGACATCGCCGTGGTGCGGCTGGCGAACGTGGTCGCCAACGGCCGCGCAATCTTGAATGACGAACCGATCTACGACTGGCAACTAGGGGGGGCTTCCACCGATGAGCTTCTGTTCGTCGGCTTCGGTGTGACCACCGATTCAGGCACCGACGAGGGACTGCGCCGCCAAGCGTGGATTCCTCCGGACCGCTGCATGTCGTCGGATGGGCAGTTCTTTATTGGCTGTGACAACGAGGACGCGACCTTGCTGTGGTCCGAACACGAGACGCGGAATGTGTGCTCTGGTGATTCGGGAGGCGCTGCGCTGGAGCAGCAGAACAACCGCTGGGAACTGGTGGGCGTGAACAGTGCGGTGGCACCGGCCTGCGTCGGTGGTGGAAACATCGCCGTGCGTGTGGACCGGTACATCGACTGGATTGTCCTCAACGCACCCGGCGCCGTCGTTTCGTCTCCTGGTGAATCCGATACGGACACCGATACCGATGCCGACACCGACGTGGACACGGACACCGATGCGGATTCGGACGCCGACTCCGACGCCGACGCAGACGCCGATACGTTCGATACAGAGGATGTGACAGGGCGTCGCGGGGGTCTGTGTGCCGTGTCTGGTCCCGTCTCGGGCGCCGCAAGCGTCTGGCTGGTGTTGGCGATTGCTGGAATTAGGCGCCGCAAACGTCAGTGACGTCCAGGGCGGCGGCGACATTCTTGGAAAACCCCGATCTGGTGCGGGTATTCCGCACAGTGGGACGCGCCGCTGGCGCGAAGTGGATTTCGCACAACTTCACTGAAACGTCCGATGCGCATTGACATCTAGGATCTCCCTTTCGTACGCTCCCCGGCGTACCTACCGGAGGACTTTCAATGTCCAAGAACCTGCATTCCATGCTGATCACAACCGCTCTCGCTGGCCTCATGGCCGGAACACTCGTCGCCTGTGGCGGCGGTGAAGCCGAGAAGCCTGCCGAGACCCCTGAAGCCAAGACTGAGGAGGCGGCCCCCGAGACCGAGGCCAAGACCGAGGAGAAGGCACCCGAGGGTGAACAGGCCGCAGCGGCCGCGGCACACGAGTGCAAGGGCATGAACGAGTGCAAGGGCCAAGGTGGCTGCAAAGTCGAAGGCGCCAACGAGTGCAAAGGCAACAACGAGTGTAAGGGCAAGGGTGGCTGCAAGGTCGCCGCTGCTGCTGCTCCCGCGGCCGAGGGCGGACAGCCCGCTGCTGCTGCCGCTCACGAGTGCAAGGGCATGAACGAGTGCAAGGGCCAAGGTGGCTGCAAGGTCGAAGGCGCCAACGAGTGCAAGGGCCACAATGAGTGCAAAGGCAAGGGCGGCTGCAAAACCAGCTGAGTTCGGCGGCGCATCTGCGTCGTTGCTGCGGCCCTCGCGTGCTGAAGCACGCGTCGGGCTTTGCGCCTAGCAGCTGCACCACCGACCTCGCTGGTTGGTGAGTGCGGCTGTTGCTGTCCTTGACGCCAAGGAGTGGCGAGCTTCGTCTCGCCAGACTCCAAGGAGTGGCGAGCTTCGTCTCGCCAGACTCCAAGGAGTGGCGAGCTTCGTCTCGCCAGCCTCCCAGGAGTGGCGAGCTTCGTCTCGCCAGACTCCAAGGAGTGGCGAGCTTCGTCTCGCCAGACTCCAAGGAGTGGCGAGCTTCGTCTCGCCGGCGGACAGCCGGGTTAGACGGCGGCCATGGCTGTGACCGTTTCCCGTTTCAAAGTCCCGGACCTCGGTGTTGGGGTTGGCTTTCGCGTTCCTCACTATGGACACGTGGTCGACAACCATCCCGACATGGACTGGTTTGAGATCATCAGCGAAAACTTCATGGTGGACGGCGGGTCCCCGCTGTACCACCTCGAGAAGCTGAACGACGCCTACCCGATTGCCTTGCATGGGGTGTCCATGTCGGTCGGCAGCGAGATCGCTCCGGGCTACCTCAAGCGCTACAAGCGACTGATCGAGGTCGTCAATCCGCCATGGACCAGCGATCACTTGTGCTGGACCCGGGCCGGTGGCATCGACGCACACGAGCTGCTGCCGCTTCCCTATGTGCAGCCGGTGCTTGAGCACGTCGCAGACAACGCCAAGCGGGTGATGGACCTGATCGGGCGCCCGTTCGCGCTCGAGAACACCTCCTCCTACATGAGCTACGCGTCGAGCGAGATGCCGGAGTGGGAGTTCTTGTCGAGGGTCGTCGAGCGCGCTGACTGCGCCATCATGCTCGATGTGAACAACATCTTCGTGTCGGCCCACAACCATGGCTTCGACGCCATGGAGTACCTCAACAACATCCCACACGATCGGGTCGTGCAGATTCACCTGGCAGGCCACATGATTGCCGCGGCGGGTCATCGGCTCGATACGCATGACCATCCGGTCTGCGACGAAGTGTGGGAGCTGTACAAGCGTGCGATCGAGCTGTGCGGCTCGGTCTCGACGCTTGTGGAGTGGGACGACCACATTCCGACCTGGGACCGGCTCGCTGGGGAAGCTGCAACCGCCCGCAAGATTCGGCAGGCCGTGTTGGCCCGTGTGGAGGCCTCCAATGTCGCTGCCTCCTGACTGGCAGACACGCTTGGTTGGCTTCCTGCACGGCAGCGAGCCCCCGGATGCGAGCTTGTTTGCAGGCGGCAAATGGCACGATGCCCTGGGTCAGATTGGCGTGTACCAGGAGCAGTACTGGCTGCGTCTGATTGGGGCGGTCAAGACCGAGGTTCGCGGCTGGGCCAAGCTGCACGGCGACGATGCCGCGGTCCAGGCCACCATTCGCGCCTATCTGAGCGACTGCCCGTCCGAGAGTTGGACGCTCGATGACATTGCGCTGCGCTTCGTGGGCTGGCTCGAATCGCGGGACGCGCCCCTCGCCGAGATCGAGATGGCCCGACTGGATCGGGCAGTGAACCTAGGCTTCAGCGCCGCAGCCGGCGTGGACCCGGAACCCGCCGAGCTTGCATCCATGCCGGCGCTTCGGCTGCAGCCCCATGTACAGCTGTTGCGTCAGCAGTACAACGTTCACTCCATTCGCAGTGCAGTGCTCAGCGAGACCGAGGCACCCGAATTGGTCCAAGGCGACTACGGGGTGGTGGTCTTCCGACGCAATCGCAAGATGCGGCACTACGACCTCGGGGGCACAGCGTTTCGCATTCTGGAGTGTGTGCGCGATGGAAAGACGGTGCCGCAGGCGCTCGAAGTGGTGTTTTCAGAGGGCGTTTCGGCCGACGAGCTCCAGCGAGGATTGGGCGGCTGGTTCAAGCTCTATGCCGAGCGCAGCTGGGTAGAGATCGCCTCTTAGCCAAGCAGTCGCTTGCTCCGTTGCAAAGCGGGTTGTCGTCTTGACTGTAGGCGTTACCCACGGGCGACCCCAAGGGACCCAAACAGGTAGGAGATGAAATGAACACCACCAAGGTACTCGGCGTGGCACTGATGGCCACCATCCTTGGCAGCGCATGCGCCAGCAACTCGCGCAGCTTGCCGCTGTCCTCCAACGCGAACCTTCGCACCGAGACCCACGCCATGTGGACCCGCCCGACGGAAGTCGGCTACCTCATGGGACCAGAGATCAGCGGCACCGCCACTGTGCGTCAGGTTCTTGGTTTCCACGTTGGCGAGTCCAAGCCCGGCGCTTCGGTCTTCGCCATCCTCGGGCCACTGCTCGGCGGCGGCCAGGACATCACTGACCCGGTCATGATGCACGCTGCGTTCAACGCGGCCGAGGCCGCAGGCGCCGAAGGCATCTACCTCACCCGCGTGGCTTCCGAGTCCAGCGGCTTCTTCATCTTCTTCAGCAACACCACGACGACCGTCCACGGCCGCGCCCTCAAGCTCAAGGACCTCGGTCCCGTCAGCCAGGACCGTGCCGATCAGTGGCGCTTCGCGGGCACCGGCCCCGAGCTGGTCATCATTCGCGACGGCAAGGCTGACGTGAACATCCGCGGCATCGACGTCGAATAGACATGGCTGGGCCGGTTCGCCGGCCTGCGTGCTGAAACACTGAACCCGTCTTCCAGGCGTGCCCGGAAGACGCGTTCAGCATCTCGAGACCCACCTTTTCGAGGGTGGGTTTGTTGCTCAGCCCTCGGGGCTGTCGGCTTCGAGGTACTTGAGGAAAGGACGCTGCTGGAACGCCAGAGCCATGTCCGGGGACAGGCCGTTGGTGAAGTCCCGCGCGAGATCTTGGCCCACGTTGCGGTGCAGCTCGGCCTCGTCGGGCGGGGCCAAGTTGGCCATCAATGCGCGTGCTTCGAGCGCCATCAGGCGGAAGCCCCGGGAGCCTGCGGTCTGGAGGACGGTCGCCGCGTGTTTGCGTGCGGTATCGCTGTCACCAAGAGCCAGGAACGCCCGTGCCAGCGCCAGACGCACCTGCGCGCGGCGCGGGGTGGGCAGTGAATCAAGGGACGCCTGAGCCAGCTCGGCGGTGGCGCGTCCTTCTTTTGGACGGCTCGGCGCTTGAGCGCGTGCCAGGTGGGCGCGCAGCAGCGGCAGGAAGCGCTCTGGATCTCGGCGCTCGGCTACTTCGGTCCCTTCGGCGGCGAAGTCCCGCGCGCCGGTGGTGTCGCCTCGCTCGACGGCCAGATGAGTCAGAGCGACGAGGCAGGCCAGTGTCTCTTCGGGCAGGTCGATGGCGCGCGCGGTCTCGAGGGCGCGAAGCAGGCCTTCGCGGGCCTCTTGGTAGCGGCCGAGGTCCAGAGCGGCGACCGCCATCGCGCGACCGGCAGCGGTAATGCCGAGCTTGTAGTCGAGCTCGGTCGCCACTTGCACGGCGATGTGCGCGCGCTGGCGGGCCTGAAGAGGCTCGCCCTGCCAGGTCAGCAGCTCGGCGATGTTCGCGAGAGCAAGGCAACGGGGGCGCTTCTTTCGCAGCTCACGGAAGATGCCCTCGGCTTCGGTCAGGCCGCTGGTGGCTGCTGCCAAGTGCCCGCGTGTGGCCTGTGCGGCGGTGAGTGCCAGCAACAGCTCGGCTCGGCGATCGGCCAGCTGATTGCCCTGGGCGACCAGCAGGCCCTCGTTGGCCATCTGCTCGCATACGTCGAGGTCGCCGTTGCTCCAAGCGAGCGCGGCCAAGCAATGCAGCGCATCGGCCACACCCTCCCGGTAGTGCAGGCTGCGGCTCTGCTCGAGGGCCTGGGTGGCAAAACGGTTCGATTCCTTGTGGCGTCCTCGGCGACGCAAGGTCGTTGCCAGGGACAGCGCGCCTTCGCAGGCTCCGCGCGAATCCTTGTCGTCCTCGGCCATCTTGAGCACGACCCGCCAGGTCTTTTCGGCGTCGGACCACTCGGCGCGGTTGTAGTGGACGGTGGCCCGGACCGAGAGATTATCGCGTCGGAAACTACGGAAGTCGTTGTTCGACAGATCGGCGCGAGCCGCGTCTTCGAGGGCGCCGGCCTTTTCGGTCAGGTCCCACGCCTCTTGCGACAGGCTGCGGTCGGACAGGCGCTTGGCGGCGGCCACGAGATAGCGGTAGGCGCGGCCGGCGTCTCCTGCGCGGCGGTAGTGCTCGCCGACGACTTCGAGTGCTGCGGGATTGTTGGCGTAGTGAAGCTCGAGGGCGGCCGCCATCTGGCGGTGCAGGCGCGCGCGCTGGTCGGGGTCGAGGTCCCGGTAGACAACATCGGCGAACTTGCGGTGCGTGACGCTGTGCAGAACGAGCTCGCCGGCGCGGCGCTCGCGAATGATGCCTGCAGCGAGCAGGCGATCGAGCACGTCGAGCACTTCTTCTTCGTCTTCGTCGAGCACGTCG
>Ga0114932_10000584_pt1 | contig 43175 bp, 38 predicted proteins | sample 2SBtaG_2_FD_87286 | JGI IMG/M metagenome (GOLD analysis project Ga0114932, IMG submission 87286) | Deep subsurface microbial communities from Kolumbo volcano to uncover new lineages of life (NeLLi) - 2SBTROV12_ACTIVE470 metaG | ecosystem: Environmental > Aquatic > Marine > Volcanic ...
CGGCGGCGTGAAGTCGGACCTCAGCGGCCGCCCACCGATTCCGCCATCGTCGCACTCGCTGCCGATCCACTCCGAGTTGTCTACTCAACGGCGCGTTGCGAATCCCATCGGCCGCCAGCAAGAGGAGGCGGCCTGAGGCGGTGAGTTTCTACTTAGCATCCACCGCCTGCGGCGACCACGGTGAACGAAACTGACGTCGGTATTCGGCAGAAGGAGGCGGCCTGAGGTGGTGAGTTTCTACTTAGGATGGTGCTGTGCCATTCCATCATGTTTTCATTATGTTCCAGCCTAAGTGACCGGCATTACGCTTAGCCTGGGTCTGCGCAACCCGGACAAATTCGGCTTCGTGACCGCTTTTTCGCCGCCTCACGCTGAGCGATGGCCCGCAACGCCGGGGCTCCGGCGCTCAAGGTGGTAGACGACTCGCTTTGTTTGGCGAACTCGGGCGGGGCGGTTTGCAGCCTGTCGCCTGCGTGGCAACATCCCGCGCAGACGCACGCACATTGGTCGGAGTGTTTATGTCGTCGGGAGCACAGCGCTATTGTCCGGCATGCGGTTTGCACACCGACGATGCGCATTGCCCCGACGACGGCGTCGCCACCGTTGTACGTACGCGCCTGGATGCGGACGCGACCCAAGTCCATGATGGCGACATCGTCGCAGGCCGGTACCGGGTCAACGGGGTGCTCGGCCGCGGCGGTTTTGGCGCTGTCTACTCGGCTGAACACACCGGAACGCAACAGCAAGTCGCGCTCAAGATGATGCTGACCGGCGACGAGGTCGAAGACGACGAGATCCGCCGTTTCTACCGCGAAGCCCAGATCACCGCGAGCCTGCGTCACCCCAACACGGTGCGTGTTTTCGATGTCGGCCAGACCGACGCGGGGGCCTTGTTCATCGCGATGGAGATGCTGCGCGGGCAGACGCTCGAACAGCTGCTCAAGGATCGGCGTGGCGCGGGCGGCGCACTGTCGGAGAACGAGGCCATCGATATCGCGGTTCCCGTGCTCCGCAGTCTCCATGAAGCCCACAAGAAAGGCCTGGTTCACCGCGACCTGAAGCCCGCCAACATCATGCTCAACCAGCTTGAGGACGATGAGGAAGATGACGACGACGACGAAGGCCCCGTCGTCAAAGTGCTCGATTTTGGCATCGCGCGCCCGCAGGAAAGCTCGTTGACCGGCGCAGGAACCGCCCTCGGCACACCGGCGTTCATGTCGCCCGAACAGTGCCGGGGCGCGGGGATCGACAACCGCAGCGACCTGTATTCGCTTGGCGTAATTCTGTTCAAATGCGTCACTGGTGTCCCGCCATTCGATGACCGCAGCGCCTTGACCATCATGTTCAAGCACCTGCACGAGCCGCCGCCGGATATCGCGACGCTCGCCGACTCCAACCTGTCCGAAGGGTTTTGCGAAGTCGTCATGCGCGCCCTGGCCAAGGATGCTGAAGACCGGTTCCGCACCGCCCGCGACATGCGCAAGGCGCTTGAGAATGTGAAGGCCGGCCGCCCGCTGGGTGACCTGACAGCGCGGTACCAGGCATCGAGCGCGATGATCCCTGCGGCCGATCCCGACTCGGATCGGCTGGCGTCAGGCGGCGTTACGGTCCATGCACATTCGGCAGCCGCGCGCCAAGGCGGGCCGGCCAGCGATTCAATCGCGGTCGATGGCGCCAGCGTAGACGCCGCGACCCAAGCGTTCGACGTGAGTGAAGAGATCGAAGTCGCCGAGACCGTCGCGGCCACCGCGATCGGCGATTCGGCCGAGGCTCCGACGACGATCTCCCCGGCCTCGAGTGGAGGCGCCCGGTCGGACGTGCAAGCCAACGTCGCGACCGTTGCCGTGGCGGCCCCGAGCGCCGCTGCGCTGCAAGCCGCCGCCGCTGCTCCGGCTGCCGCGCCGGCCAACGGCAACAGGGTCGGCGTCATCATTGCCGTCGTCGCCCTCGCAGCCGCGGTTGGCATCGGTGTGATGATCGGTGGCGGAGACCGAGGCGCGATCGCCGATTCTGCCGCCAAGCCCGCCGCAGCTGCCGCCGCCAGCCCCGCCGCCGCCAGCCCCGCTGCTGCCCAACCCGCCGCCGCTGCCCAACCCGCCGCCGCTGCCCAGCCCGGGGCCAAAGCTCCCGCCGCTCCACCCGCCACGCCGCCATCAGCCCAACCGGCGGCCACCGCTGCCAAACTTGCAGCCGATGCAGGCTCAACCGAAGCCGACGCGGGGGCACCCGCCGGCGAGGCCAACAAGGCCGCCGCTCCGCCCGTCGCGAAGCCGGCGCCCAAAACGAAGGCGGCCCCAAAGGCTGCCAAACCCAAGCGCCGCGCCAAACGCGCGTCGACCGCCCGCAAGGCGAAGAAACCGGCTGCGGCCCGCAAGGCGAAGAAGAAGGATGAGAAGGTTCAACGTTTCTTTGTCGACTGAGCGCCGCGCGACTGAGCGTGTGCTGGTGACCGCAGCGACCGTCCTGGTCGTGGCGCTGCAGCTTTTTGCGGCGCCGGTCCAGGCCGCCAACACTGCCAAGGCGTCCGTCATCTCCGAGCAAGCGATGAAGCTTCACCTCGCCGGCCAATTCGCGGCCGCCGAGGCGCTGTTTCGTGAGGCGTACAAGCTCGATCCCGTCGATGGCTACCTGTACAGCGCCGCCCGCGCCGCCCACAAAGCTGGCCATCTCAACGCTGCCAAAGCCGACTATCAAAAGCTCATCGAGACCTCGACCAACTCGCAGTTCTCCGTCAAGGCCAAGTTCCACCTCGAAGCGATCAACAAAGCACAAGCCGCAAAGCCGGATCCCGCCAGGGAAGCCGCCGCCAGGGAGGCCGCCGCCGCCAAAGAAGCCGCCGCAGCACAAGCCGCCGCTGACGGGAAAGCGGCCGCTGCCAAGGAAGCCGCTGCCAAGGCTGAAGCCGCCAACAAGGCCCAAGCGGCCAAAGACGCGGACGCCGCGAAGAAAGCGGCCGCCGCCAGGAAAGCCGCAGCGTCCAAGGCCGCAGCGCCCGGAATCGGTGGCGGCGCGGCGACCGGGAGCAGCACCAATCCGGTCGCGCTGGGCGCCGTCGGCCTGGGCGTGGTCGGTCTGGGCGCAGCGGGCGCGATGTTGGCGATGTGGTCGTCGGAGAGCGCCGAGCTCGAAGACCTCAAAGGCGCCGACGACAAGTACCAGGGCACCAAGGCCGAGATCAACGACCGCATCAGCTCCATCAACGGCAAGCTCATTGGTGTATACGTCGCTGGCGGTGTCGGCCTCGTGGCCGCTGGCATCGGCGGCTACCTGCTGTTCAGCGGTGGCGGCGACGACGTGGCGCTGCTCCCGACCGGTCACGGCGCGATGTTGCGTGTGCGGTTCTGATCCCCAGCTGGGACCTCGTTGATGGTCGACACCACCCGCACCTCGCCGCGTCTGCTGACGGCCGTTGCCGTTCCTGCCCAGACCACCTGGCGGCTGCACGTGATGGGCGCTAGCGACGCGTTGCACGAAGGTTCCATCTACCAACTCGAACCCGGCGACTGGATAATCGGCCGCGGCCCGACCGAAGGCGTCAACGCGCTCGCGTTCGACGACTCCACGATGTCGCGCGACCACGTGCAGCTTCGCGTCAAGGGCGGCGGAAACCCCGTGCAGGTGACCGATCTTGAGAGCCGCAATGGCACCTTCCTCGGCGGCCGGCGGCTGCGATCCGCGCGGGCTGGTGACGGCGCCGTCCTGCGGGCGGGCGACATGGTCGCCGTGTTGGAATCCGACAACGGCCGCCACTGTGACCACTCCGAATCCAGCGCCAACGTCCCAGGCCGGTCCGCGGCTTCCCGTGAGATCCGCGGCGAACTCGCCCTCGCGACCCGCGACGCCCTCGCGGTCTTGCTGATTGGCCCCACAGGTTCGGGCAAGGAGTTCGCGGCGACCGAGCTGCATCGGTTGTCCAAGCGTGGGGGCCGCCTGGTGCGCGTCAACGTCGCGGCGATCCCCGCCAATCTCTTCGAATCCGAGCTCTTCGGCCACGTCAAAGGGGCGTTTTCGGGCGCAAACGAGGCGCGGCCCGGGCGCATTCGGGAAGCTGACCGTGGGACGCTCGTGCTCGACGAGATCGGGGAGTTGCCCCTTGAGTTGCAGCCCAAGTTGCTGCGTGCGCTCGAAGAAGGTGTCATTCGTCCGGTCGGCGGCAGCCGCGACATTCCCGTGGACGTTCGCTTCTGCGCGTCGACAAACGCCGACCTCGAAGCGCTGGTCCAAGCGGGGCGATTCCGCGCCGACCTGGCCGCCCGCCTCCAGACACACCTGGTCCGACTACCCGCCATCGTGGCCCGCAAACCGGATCTGGTTGAGCTGGCCAACTCCGTTCATCCGCTCACGTCCCGCGGCCGCGCCAAACCGTGGCAAGACGCGCTCACCGCCGACGCTCTTGAGGCCTTGCTGCTGCACAAGTGGGACTACAACCTGCGCGAGCTCAAAGCCGCCCTCGTTCGGGCCGGCAGCTGGGAATCGGGCGGTCGTATCGGCTTGGATGCGCTGCCCGAATCCGTCTTGACGCAGGCCCGCAAGCGCGTGACGAGCCCGCCCGAGGCCAAGGTGGCAACCGATCCGATGCCAACCCAGCGCGCCCGTCGCAACCGGCCCGATCCCGACGAGCTGCACCAGGCTTTGCGACGGCATCGGGGCAACGTCGAGTCGATCGCCCGTGAGTACGGTGTCTATCGCCGGCAGGTCTACCGTTGGCTGCGGTACGCGGGCATCGAGCGCGACCAGGTGGATCGGTACCGCCGATGACCGGTCCTATGCGACTTCCCCGCGTCGTGAGCCGGACGCGTCACGCCTACGCGGCGGTCGTCCTGGTGGCCGAGCCAGCGCTGCGCCAAGTCAGTGAAAAGGCGCTGCGGCGCGCGCGCTACCGTTGCATCGTGGTCGAGCGCGCCGGACAGGCTGCCAAGGCATTGCGCGAACAGGCGGCGCGTCTCATCGTCGTCGATCCCGCGATTTGCCGCTCCGAGGCGATCGGCCAGCTCGTCGGCGACCTGCAGCTGTTGGGCATGACCGCGCCTTCGATCGTTGTCGTCGGTGATGACGGCGCCGGGCCCTACTTCGGCGCGGACGTGCCCGAGTTCAACGCGCCGCACCCGGTCACGGTTCGTGCCCTCGACTCCGCCATCGCCGCCGCGCAATGGCACGGTCTTCGCCCGCCGGACAGCGAGGACTGGGCGTCGACACAACCCCAAGGAGAAAACGCGCGCACCGCCGGGTACACGGCGTTCAGCTCCCGAACCAAGCCGGTGAATCCGTCATCGGCCGCCGAGAAGGCTCCGCGCGCCGGCAAGCCGCGGTTCAAGCGCACGTTGTCGTTTTCGGCCAAGAGCACGCAGACGGTCCCGACCATCGCTCCTGAAGCCATCGCGAATGATTTCAGCGAGACGCGACCAGAGGCGTCCGAACCGGTTCACACGCCGAGAAAAGGCGACATCACAGGACAGAAGCGGCCCGGACCCATCCACGTCGCCACCACCGAAGACATCGACGGCGAGTCCGACGACGACCAGGCCAACCGCACGGCGAAGATGCCCGCGCTCTCGACCGACAGCGGGTTGATGCCGTCTGTGCTCGTCGGTTCGTACCTGCTTGTCGGTGTCCTCGGACGGGGCGGGGCGGCGACGGTCTACCGCGCCCACGACATGGATGCGCGTCGCGATGTCGCGCTCAAGGTGCTCGATCGCGGCAGCAAATCGCCGGACGGCGGGCTCCGCTTTCGACAGGAGCTCGAGATCTGCGGCGAGCTGCGCCACCCCAACATCGTGCGAACCCACACCTTCGGCGAGTGGAACGAACACGTCTTCTACAGCATGGAGTTGCTCGAAGGAGCCGACCTCGCGTCGATGCTTGAAGATGCGGGCGGCCCGCTCGACGTCGCGAGCGTCGTGGCGTGGATGATCCAGGCCTGCGCCGGGCTCGAGCAAGCGCACAAACAGGGCGTGGTGCACCGTGACGTGAAGCCCCACAACCTCTTCGTTGCGGTCGACGGCACGGTCAAAGTCATGGATTTTGGCATCGCGCGGCGGCAGGACCTCGGGCTCACCGACACGGGCGACACGCGCATTCTTGGCACGCCGATGTACCTGGCACCCGAGCGGCTTTCCGGCGCCCGGTCGGTCGATCATCGCACGGACATCTACGCCCTTGGTGCGTCGATGTATCACCTGTTGACCGACGATGTTCCCTTCGACCTGACCGACATCGCGAGCCTCATTGGGACAATCCTGCACGGCGTCATCGAGCCGCCTTCGACAATCAATGGCGGGATCCCGGCAGCGCTCGACGCGGTGATTCTGCGCGCGATGGCTCGTCAGCCCAGCGATCGATACGACGACTGCGCCCAGCTCGGAGAGGCGCTGAAAAGGGCGCTCTCTTAGTCCGCACCGCATTCGTGTCTCCGCTTTATTGCCGCGCCGCATGTTGGCACACTAGCGCCCGGATCAAGGCCACATGACGAATTCGCCCAAAACACCGAACCGGCGCGCCACGCGAGGCCGGGCGGCGTCACCGCTCGTCACACCTGCCGCTCACTGCGCGCTCGTCCTCTCGGTCCATGACGTGCTTCGTGAGCTCGCTGTCGAGCGGCTCGAGCTGGCCCGTTACCGGGTCGTCACGGTCGCCAACGCCGGGCAAGCAGCGCGCTTGCTTCGGTCTGACGCCGTCGCTCTGTTGGTCGTGGACGACGCCGTTTGTGTTTCGCAAGGCATCAACCGGTTGGTCGCAGACGTCCAATTGCTCGGCCTTGTCGCGCCCGCCATCGTCGTCATGGGAGGTCCGCGGGATGGGCCGTCGCAATTCGGCAAGGACGTTGCTTCGATCGCGGTTGCTCGTCCGGTCAGCGCGGCCCATCTCGACGCCGGCATCGCGGCAGCGCAGCTGTACGGACTCGATCTGGTCGACCGCTCCAAGAAGGCGGAGACCCTGGACCTGCTCGGCGCCAACACATACCGGTACTCCACGGTTTCCAGCGACGAGGGCCTTGCCGCACTGCCCGCCAATGCGTTCTCCGCCACCGACTCGGCGCCGCCCGCGATCCCATCGGAGCAACCGCCCGCCGCGCCCGCCAAGAAGAAAGAGCGCGTGGGCCGGTTCGCGACCACATTGTCGTTTCGTCCCAGCGATGTCGCTTCCGCCCCCAGCCCCGAGGCCGTCATCGAGCTGCCCCCCGACAGCGTTGAGCCGGTCGAGCTCTTCGCAACCGCAACAGCTGGCAGCGGCGACATCGACGACTTCAGCGAGACGACGGAGATGCCCGCAATAGCAACGGAACACGAGGGCATGCCGTCGGTAATTGTCGGCGATTACCTGCTCACAGGTGTCCTCGGCCGCGGCGGTGCGGCGACCGTTTACCGGGCGATTCACACCGAAACGAACCAGCCCGTGGCGCTCAAGGTGCTCGATCGCGGAACGTCGGTGAAGCAGGCCGGATCGCGCTTTCGGCAAGAGATGGAGATCTGCCGCCAGCTCAACCATCCCAACATCGTGAGCACCTACTCGATCGGCACCTGGAACGAGCACAGCTTCTACAGCATGGAGCTGATGAACGGCCGCGACCTGTCCGAGATCCTGCGCGACGAGGACCGGCCGCTGTCCCTGTCGCGCGTCACCGATTGGATCTTCCAGGCCTGCGACGGGCTCGCCGCAGCGCACGACGCCGATGTCATTCACCGCGACGTGAAGCCCGAGAACCTCTTCCTGACCGACGCCGGCGTCATCAAGATCATGGACTTTGGAATCGCGCGCCGGCAGTCCATGTCGCTCACGGAAACGAACGACAAGACGGTCCTCGGTACGCCCATCTACATGCCGCCCGAGCGCCTGAGCAACAAGCGTCTGGTGACCGAGCGCACCGACGTCTATTCGGTAGGCGCGTCGATGTATCACCTGCTCACCAACGACGTGCCATTCGACCTGACAGACCTGACCACGCTGCTCTTTTCGATCGTCGAAGGCACGATCGCGCCGCCGTCATCGCTGGTTCCGTCCATACCGAAGTCCGTTGATGCCGTGATTCTCCGGGCAATGGCGCGCAAGCCGACCGACCGCTATCCGAACTGCCGCGCATTCGCTCGCGACCTACGCCGCGCGGTCGCCCGTTAGCACACATAGCCTTCATGAGCGGTGGGTTGGCGCCGCGGGCCGGCCGCTTTTGGTCGTTCGGTGTGGAAATTCTCCCACCCGTGCCCAGCTTGTCGTTGGCGTCCCGTGCGCTTCACCGAACCAACCACTCCGTCTCAGAGCGCGTCTTGAGGGCGCCGGTCGAGGTCTGTCGTGCCCGCTGTCGTGCCGTCGGTATGCGTTCATTGCGGCGGTCAGAGCGACGGCGGGACGTTCTGCTGTAGCGGCTGCGAAGCGGTCTATCACGCGTTGCACGAGGCCGGTCTGGCCGGTTGGTATGCGCTAAGACAGCGCGATCCCGACGCCCGCATGGGGCAACGTCCTGTCGTCGACGAACATCGCGATTGGGCCTATCTCGACACCGACGCCGCGCGCAGCGAACACGCCCGGCGCCGCGGAAAAGGGTTCGCCTGGAACCTCGCCATCGGTGGTATGACCTGCCTTGCGTGCGCGTGGCTCATCGAACAGGTCGTGCGTCGCTTCGACGGTGTGGCGGACGTGCGCGTGGATTTCAGCCGTCGCACGTTGTCGCTGGTGGTTGCGCGCGACGTTGACCTGGCCCCGATCGCGCGCGAGCTCGCCGGCTTTGGGTACGCGTTGGGTGTGTCTGCCGAAGACGTCGCCCCCGCCCGCCGCCGCGAGCTTGCCGATGTTGCGGTCGCCGGTGCCCTGGCCGCCAACGCGATGCTCATGGCTGTGCCTGCATACGCGGGGCTCGTCGATGGGTTCTTTGCGACGCTCTTCGCCTGGGTCGGTGCGCTCCTCGGCACCGCGGCGTTGTTCGGTCCTGGCCGGTCCTTGCTCGTCGGCGGGTGGAATCTGCTGCGCTCGCGGCGTTTGGGGCTCGATGTGCCGATCGCCGCGGGACTCGTCGCGGCGTGGCTCTTGTCCGCCTCTCGGATCGCTGGCGGCGCGACCGATGGCATCTATTTCGACTCGCTCGCGATGCTGGTGTTCACGCTGCGGGCCGGTCGGCTCGTGCGCGATACGGCCACCGACAACGCGTTGCGGGCCGCCGCCAACCTCGCCGCACGCCTTCCCGAACGCGTGGCGGTTTGGCGCGGCGAACGCTTCGAACGCATCGCACCGCAAGAGCTCCGCGCCGGCGACAGGGTCCGCATCGAACGCGGCCAGGCCTTGTCGTTCTCCGGACGCCTGCTGACCGGCGCCGACGTTGATCTCGCCGTCGTCGATGGCGAAAGCCGGCCCCGACACGTCCCCGCAGGCGCGCTTCTCGATCCCGGTGCGCGTGCGGTCGATTCGGCGTTGTTCGTCGAAGTCATCGATCCCACCTGTCGCGCAACGGATGTGACCGATCCCACCACCGACGCGGTCAGCGCCGTGTTCGGCCGGCGGTTCGCCATCGTGGTCGCGTCTGTCGCGGTCGGCGCTGGGCTCGTGTGGGCCGTCATGGCCGACCTGGAAAGCGCCGCTGCGGTCGCCATGAGCGTGCTCATCGTGGCTTGCCCGTGTGGCGTCGCGCTCGCTCGCCCGCTTGTCATCGCGCGCACCCTGGCGGTCAGCGGCCAAGTCGGCGTCTGGGTGCGCGATCCCGGCGTCCTGGAACGCCTCGGCGACATCGACCGCGCCATGCTCGACAAGACCGGCACGCTCACCGCCGGCAGACCGCGCGTCGTCGATGAGCGGTGGACCCTGCGCGGCTCCGAAAAAGACGCTGTCATCGCGGCCGTGGTCGCGGTCGAAAGCGCCGCCCGTCACCCCCTCGGTCAGGCGATCGCCAGCCATTTCGCCAGCGACACGGCAGTTGCCGCAGGCGTCACGGGCCACCAACGAAAGGACCTGGAGCAGCGTTGCATCCAGCCGGTCGCCGACGTCCATGAACTCGGCAACGGCATCGCCGGCTCGTGGCGCGGCCGCACCGTCCTGGTAACCAGCTGCGATGGCCTCGCGGCGCTCGATCTCGCGCTCCCATTCGCGCTTCAGCGTTTCGCCGATCGATACGCCGGCAGCGGCGAAACCGTGGTCTGCATCGTCGCGGATCGACCCCACGCCGATCGACTCAGCTCCGATGCATCCAGCTCCGATGTATCCAGCTCCGATGCATCCAGCTCCGATGCATCCAGCGCCGATGCATCCAGCTCCGATGCATCCAGCGCCAATCCATCCAATCGCGCTGTTGCCGCCGTCCTCGCTTTGACCGATTCGCTCCGCCCCGGCGCCGCCGCCGCCGTCTCATCGCTCGCCGCTCGCGGCATCACCTCGACCCTGCTGAGCGGCGACCATCGTCCAGCCGTGCGCGAAGTGGCCGCGTCCGTCGGCGTGCCGGCATTCATCGCCTCCGCCGGCCCCCTCCACAAGGCCCGCGAGGTCGCCATCGCCCCCGCCCGAACCCTCGTGGTCGGTGACGGCTTCAACGATCTACCTGCCCTCCGCGCCGCAGCAGCCTCCATCACGTTCGAAGACGCCGCGCCCGCCGCGATCGCCACCGCTGATGTGGTGCTCGCCGGTGGTGGCCTCCCCGCGATCGATCGCCTCCTCGACTTGGCCGCCGCATCACGCCGCGCAACGACCATCGCCGTGGCCTGGGCTGTGACCTACAACGCGGTCGGGATCGGGCTCGCCGCGACCGGCCATATCACGCCGCTGCTCGCCGCCATCTTGATGCCCGTCAGCTCGCTCACGGTCGGCCTCGTGGCGGTCCTCGTCACCGGCGCCGGCGTGCAATCGCGACCAATTCACAGCGTCGATGTTGAAAGCCGCGGCGACCGACCCAGCTTTCGCCGTGGCGAAGCTCTTCACCTTCCCTCGTCCCTGCCGACTCCGCCCGAGAGCCGGCATTCACCAGCTGCACTGTCCCGCAGTCTCATTTCGGACACCAAACCATGACGATCGTCGCTGCCCTGCTGCCGTTATCCCTGTTGCTCGCCGGCCTCGCGGTCGTTGCGTTCAAGTGGGCCGCGCGCGATGGCCAGTTCGACGACCTCGATCGCGCCGCTGCAACCCCGCTGCTGGCCGACATGGACGAGACCCCTGCTCAACCCCAGACGACGGAGAACGCATGAACGCGAACGTCGAAACCTTCCGCTACGACGACGGCATCGTCCGCGGTTTCGCTTGGTTCACGGTGCTGTGGGCCATTGTCGGCATGCTCGCTGGCCTCGTGCTCGCGCTACAGCTTGCCTGGTGGCCCGCCAACGGCGGCATCGAGTTCATCACGTTCGGTCGCCTGCGCCCGCTGCACACCAACGCGGTCATCTTCGCGTTCTGCGGCAACGCCATCTTCGCCGGCATGTACTACTCGACGCAGCGATTGCTCCGGGCGCGCATGTTCAGCGACGCGTTGTCGAAGATTCACCTGTGGGGCTGGCAGCTCATCATCGTCGCCGCCGCGCTGACGATTCCCGCCGGGATCACGACCGGCAAGGAGTACGCCGAGCTCGAGTGGCCGATCGACATCGCCATCACGCTCGTCTGGGTCGTCTTCGCCATCAACTTCTTCGGCACCATCGTCAAGCGCCGCGAAAAGCACCTCTACGTCGCCATCTGGTTCTACATAGCGACCATCGTGACCATCGCGGTGTTGCACATCGTCAACTCGCTCGGCCTGCCAGTCAGCCTCTTCAAGAGCTACTCGATCTACGCCGGCGTCCAGGACGCCATGGTCCAGTGGTGGTACGGCCACAACGCCGTCGCCTTCTTCCTGACCACGCCCTTCCTCGGGCTGATGTACTACTTCATGCCCAAGGCGGCCGAGCGCCCCGTCTACTCGTATCGGCTGTCGATCATCCACTTCTGGGCGCTGGTTTTCCTCTACATCTGGGCCGGCCCTCACCACCTGCTCTACACGGCCATCCCCGAATGGGCCCAGACCCTCGGTATGGCGTTTTCCTTGATGCTCATCGCCCCGAGCTGGGGCGGCATGCTCAACGGCCTGCTCACCCTCCGCGGCGCGTGGGACAAGCTGCGCACCGACCCGGTCATCAAGTTCATGGTCGTGTCGATCACCTTCTACGGTGTCGCGACGTTCGAAGGCCCGATGCTCAGCATCAAGAGCCTCAACCTGCTCAGCCACTACACCGACTGGACCATCGCCCACGTCCACGGCGGCGCGCTCGGCTGGAACGGCTTCATGGCGTTTGGCGTCCTCTACTGGCTGATTCCCCGGCTGTACGGCCGCGAGCTGCATAGCGTCAAGCTGGCCAACCTGCACTTCTGGGCGGGCGTTCTCGGCATCGCGATCTACGCCGTGTCGATGTGGTCGGCGGGTATCACGCAAGGCCTGATGTGGTTTGCTTTCAACGAAGAAGGCGCGCTGCAGTACCCCAACTTCATGGAGACCATCACCAAGTTGCAGCCCTTCTACTGGCTGCGCTTCTTCGGCGGCACGCTCTACCTCGGCGGTGTCCTGGTCGGCGCTTACAACCTCGTGATGACCGCCAGGGGCGCCGAGCCGCTCCCCGACACCGAAGCTTCCGCCCCCGCGCTCACCAACGACGGCCACGAATCCAAGACCTGGCACGGTCGCCTCGAAGGCAAACCGCTGCTTTTCACGGTCCTGTCCCTGGTCGCCATCCTGGTCGGCACCATCGTCGAGTTCGTGCCGATGATCGCCATCGAGTCCAACGTCCCGTCCATCGCCGCGGTGCAGCCCTACACGCCACTCGAGCTCGAAGGTCGCGACATCTACATCCGCGAGGGCTGCTACAACTGCCACAGCCAGATGGTCCGACCGATGCGTGCAGAGACCGAGCGCTATGGCGAATACAGCAAGGCGGGCGAGTTCGTTTACGACCACCCCTTCCAGTTCGGCAGCCGTCGCATCGGCCCCGATTTGCACCGTGTCGGCGGCAAGTATCCGCACCTGTGGCACGTCAACCACATGCGGGATCCACGCTCGACCACGCCCGACTCCATCATGCCGGCCTATCCGTGGCTGCTCGAAGACGAGCTGAACACCTCGCTGACGTCCGACAAGGTGGCCGCGATGCGCAAAATAGGCGTTCCCTACACCGACGCGGACGTGTCCGGCGCCGATGCCGCGCGCGACAAACAGGCCGCCGCCATCGCCGCTGACCTCAAGGAAAACGGCGTCGACGGCATGAAGACCAAGGAGATCACCGCGCTGATCGCGTACCTGCAGCGCTTGGGCAAGGACGCGACCGGCAAAAATGAAAAGTCCGCCGGCAAGACGCCCAGCTCGGCCGGAATCGACGTATCCGCGGCCAGCGCTGTGAAGGGAGGCAACCGATGATCGCCGATATCCTGCGCCACGCCGACCTCACGATGGGGCCGATCGTTGCGCTGCTGGTCTTCGTGGGCGTGTTTGTGGTCGTTGTCGGCCGCACCCTGTCTTCCGCTCGCAACGAGACCTACGACCTGATGACCAACCTGCCGCTGGACGACGCGTCCGGCAAAGGGGGACGCACCGATGGCTAAGTACACCGACGAGCTGCGCGACCATTCCTTCGATGGCATTCAGGAGTACGACAACCCGCTGCCCACGTGGTGGCTATGGCTGTTCTACGTGACCATCGCCTTCGCGGTCGTGTACGTGCCGTATACCCACCTGACCGAAGGCAAGCTGCTCGTCGACGAGTACGCCGTCGAGATGGCCGAAGCCGAGAAGAAATACGGCAGCCAGAAGATCGAATGGGACGCCGCCGCGCTCGCCGAGCGGTGCAAGACCGACGCGTGGAAAGAGACGGCCAACGCCGACTACAAGACCCACTGCGTCGCCTGTCACCGCGCAGATGGCGGCGGCCTCGTGGGACCCGCGTTCACCGACGACAAATACATCCACGGCGGCTCGCTCGTCGACATCGCCAACACCATCACGGTCGGCGTCCCCGCCAAGGGCATGATCGCCTGGAAGAAGGTGCTCAAGCAGGACCAGATCCGCGACTTGACCTGCCTTGTGCGCGACTTCCGAGGCAAGAAAGCCGAAAACCCCAAGGCCCCGCAAGGCGAGAAATACACGGGGGACTAGAGGCCGACCTGACCAGTCGCCCGACCCACCGCACGGCAGATGAGCGCACCGACTCCAATTCCCGCAGGTCCCCGCGACCGTCCGTCGACGATGGACGAGCACGGTGACCGCATTCACATCTATCCGCGGCAGCTCTTCGGGCGCTGGCTGAAGCGACGCACGGTCGTCAACCTGGTGCTGATGGCCGTCTATTTCGGCTTGCCGTGGCTCACGGTGGGCGGCAACCAGGCGGTGCTCTTCGACATCCCGCGCCGCAAGATGGCGCTCTTCGGCCTCGTCCTGTGGCCGCAAGACACGGTGCTGCTCTGGCTTTTCCTGTTCACAGCGCTGGTCGGGATCTTCTTTTTCACGGCGCTCTTCGGGCGGGTCTGGTGCGGCTGGGCGTGCCCCCAAACCGTGTTCATGGAAGGCGTCTTCCGTCACATCGAGCGGTGGATCGAAGGCAGACCAGCGGCTCGTCGCAAGCGTGACGCCGGCCCGTGGACGCTCGACAAGGCGTGGCGCAAAGGCCTCAAACACGCCGTCTTTCTGCTCATTGCTGCGCATGTGGCCAACACCTTCCTGTGCTATTTCGCCGGCACCGACCGCGTCCTCGACATGACGACCTCATCGCCGTCCCAGGCGCCCGCGTGGTTTGGCTTCATGGCCGGAATCACCGCCGTCTTCTATTTCGATTTTGCGTGGTTTCGCGAGCAGCTGTGCACCATGGCCTGCCCCTACGGACGCTGGCAGTCGGTGCTCATCGATCGTCACAGCTTGCTGGTTGGCTACGACGAAAAACGCGGCGAAGGCCGGGCGCGGATGGGGGTGCGTCGCGCGGCGGCCAAGGCCGAAGAAGCTACCGGCGCGAGCGGTCAGACTTTCGGCGATTGCGTGGACTGTTCCCTCTGTGTGCAGGTTTGCCCTACCGGCATCGACATCCGCGACGGGCTGCAGCTCGAGTGTGTGGGCTGCACCGCCTGCATCGACGCCTGCGACGCCGTGATGACCAAGGTCGGCAAACCCGAGGGCCTGATTCGCTACGCCAGCCTCGCCGCCCTCGACGGCGAGAGACGACGCCTGGTGCGGCCGCGGTCGATCATCTACGGGGTCGTAATGGTGCTCGCCGCCGGTCTGTTCGTGGCCAAGCTCGCGACTCGGGCAGATATCGAGGTGCAGGTTGTCCGGGCCCAGCGCAACGCGGTCCAGATGGTTGGCGACGAGGTGCTCAATCACTTCCGCGCCAAGCTCGTCAACAAGTCCGACGAGCCGATCAAGGTCAAGGTCGACGTGCCCGGCGAGCGCGTTGCGGTGCCGCTCAACCCCTGGCCCGTGCCCGCGGCATCCGCGGTGACGATGGAGATCTTCGTCAAGCGGCCCAAGTCCGCGTTCGGCGCCGATGTCGAGCGGGTGAAGATGCTGTTTTCGGTCGACGCAAAGCCGGTCCACGACGCCGAGGTGCCCCTGCTGGGCCCCGGCATGCGTCATTGAGGTGAGGTGAACATGGACGTTTCAGTACCCGCGACAACCGGCCAGCGCCCAAGCGACGTCTGGTTTGCGCGCCTGTTGATCGGCTCGATTCTCGGCACAGTGGTGGTCGTCCACGCCGTCGCGCTCTTCTCCTTCACCGGCGCCACGGGCGATATCGAGCGGGCTGACTACTACGAACACGGCGAGGCGTTCGACGGCGAGCTGGCGATGCGCGCCGCTGCTGCGACCGGGCTTTCAGTGACGTGTTCGGCGTCTGGCAGCTGCGCGGTCACGGTGGCCCACCAAGCAGACCTCGATGGCGAGGCGACTTTGACCCTGCAACGGGCCGATGACGCGTCGTTGGACCGCACGATTGCGATTACGCGCGGAAGCGACGGACGTTGGACGGCTCAAGCGGGCGCGTTGAAGAGCGGTTGGTGGCGCGTTCGGGTCGCGACGAACGGCTCGACCAAGCGCGCATGGAACGACCGGATCCGCGTGAGGAAGGCCCCGTGATCGAGGTCGCCGCGTTCGGTGGAGCGGTTGTCGCCGGCCTTGTCGGCAGCGGGCATTGCGCGGCGATGTGCGGCCCGTTCGCGGCGTGGGCGGGGGCACCGGATAGGCGCCCCGTTCGGTCGACCACCGCGTACCAGGTCGGCCGGTTGTTGACCTATTTGTCGATCGGCGTCGTCGCCGGCGTCGCAGGCCAGGCGTTTGGTGACGTCGCGTCGCTCGGTGCAGCGCGCGGGGTCGCCGCCGTTGTCGCCGCGCTTGTCTTGCTGGTGGCCGGCATCAGCCAGCTGTGGCCGCGCAAACCATCGTCGAGACCCTCGCTTACCGGTCGCGTTGTCGGCGCGCTGGTGAAGCTGGCCGGTGACGCGGGGCCCGTGGGCGGCCCGTTGCTGCTCGGCGCCGCCGCCGGCTTGTTGCCCTGTGGAATGTTGTGGGCCTTCGCGCTCGCGGCCGCCGCGACCCTCGACATCGGCGCGTCCGTCGGCGTGATGGCCGGTCTGTGGCTCGGATCGTTGCCTGCGCTCGTGGCCGTCGCCGCCGCGGCTGGCTGGTTGCGGGGTAAAGTCGCGTTGCACGGTCGCAAAGCCGTCGGCTGGGCCCTCATCGCGCTCGCGGTCTTCAGCCTCGTGCAGCGCTGGCCCGAACCCGAAAAGCCCGCCGCCTCCTGCCCGCACCAAGCTCGGTAGCACGCCGGGCTGGGTGCGGATCATTCGAGTCGGGCTGCCTGAGGAACCGAGGAAGGTGCAACGCACCGTCTTTCAGCGGAGAGCCGTCGGCTCGCTTTCGGTGATGCTGCCCGAGCACGCCGCTAACGCGTCGTGCCGGTTGGTTCGGAGACCGAGTCGGCGGCCGCGGCCGATGGCGGACTCGGAAATGGCGGAAGGCGGATTTTCGGACCTCGGACGGCAGCAAAGCGCTGGGGCGCGTGGGTCGGGAGCCCATTGGGATTCGACCCGAGGCCCCGGGGACGGTGGCGTGGTGCGAACGGGCGGATGGAAGGCGCGTCGCTTGCTGGCCGGAAGCTCTGAGGGCTGCGGAAGGGGGGGCTCCAACCAACAAACGGAGGGCCCCATGGCGGACTACGACAACAACATCGAGATCAGCGCCCGTCAGCCCGGCCCAGCACAGCAATCGAGGTCCAGCACGGTGTAGGTGGGGCTGCGTAGCAGTCACGCCGGCCGGATCCCGAACGGGATCCGGGGCAGAAGGTGCCGGCGGCGATGCGGCTGTACCAGGACCAAGCGGTGCGGGCAGCAGGGTCGGCAGCGCTGAATCTCCGCGAGGGCAACGGACGGCGGGGGCGTGAGCGGAAGCGGTACTTCCAGGTCGCGTATGCGTCGGCCTGTGAAGCGAAGACCGCGGTGCGGATCGCGGTGCGGGTCAACGCCGTCGACAAGCAGGCTGGCGAGCGTGCGTTGGCGCTGCTGGATCGGACTGCTGCCCTGACGTGGGGGCTCTGGCGCGGAAGGTCGTAAATGGCCATCGGCCCGTAGAAATCGTCTCTACGGGCCGATCACGGCTCGAAGGTATTGATACCGCACACGACGGCCAGGGCGCGCTGATCCTCCGCGAGACCATCGGCACCGGCGGCATGGGCACAGTGGACGCCGCCACCCAACGCTCACTGGGCCGCGAAGTCGCCGTCAAACGCGCCCACCAGGAGCGCCCCGATCTCGCCGCAACCCTCGTCGCCGAGGCCACCATCACCGGCCAACTGCAGCACCCCAACGTGGTGCCGGTCTACGATCTTGCCCGCGGTGCCGACGGACTGCCCGTGCTGGTCATGAAACGCGTCGAGGGCCGCACATGGCGCTCTCTGCTGCGCGAACGACCCGACCGCGACGCCGCCGACTACCAACGGTGGTTGCATGCCCAGATCCGCGTGCTGATGCAGGTCAGCAACGCCGTCCATTTCGCCCACAGCCGCGGCTTCGTGCACCGCGACCTCAAGCCCGAAAACGTCATGCTGGGCGGCTTTGGCGAAGCGCGACGACGCGATGATCACCATGGCCCACGCCGAAATCCGCGCCGGCCGCATCGAGATCGCCGACCGCCTTGTCTCCGAGCTAGACGACCCACCAACAGACCTCGTCGACGCCCTCGCCGCCCTCCGCGACGCCCTCGCCCAAAGCGCACAGGAGCTCGACGACCTGCGGCACTTCCGCGACCAGTACGACATGGACGCCGGCAGCGACAACCGCAAAGCCATCCTGCGCACAGTCGGCATCGTCTACACGGTATCCGCGCTCGGCGTCGCCACCGCAGAACGGCTCGGCAAATTCGTCGTGACCAACGCCCACCTGCTCTCATCGGCGCTCGCGTTCCTCGTCTTTCTGCTCGTGACCGGCTTGATGGGCCGCAACCAGCTGCGCGCGACCCGCCTCAACCGCGCCGCCTACCTCATCTTCGTGTCGGTCGCCGCGCTCATCGTGCTCGTTCGCGTCGCCTACCTGGCCAGCGATACCCCGGTCGCCGCAGGACTGTCCGTCGATCTCGTGCTCTACGCGATGGCCGCCGCCGCCGAAGCCGCCGTCCTCGACCGTCGCATGTGGGTCGGTGCGTTCGTCTTCGTGCTCGGCGCCGTCGTGTCGTTCTTGTGGCCGCATTGGGCGCTGTTCACGGTCGGCGCGACCATCGGCGTGGCGGTCGGCGTGATGGACCTCGTGCTCCACGGCCCGGCGCGACGCGATCCGCATGGGCGCGGTTAGCCTCATGCCGGTCACCTATGGTGTAAAGGTTTGGTTTTCCAATCAAATTCATGCGAACGGGCGAAGCCCCGGGGCTGAAGGCCCGGGCTCAGTTGAGCAAGCCCGCCTCCGCGGGCTCCGCCGTGAACTCCACCAGCAGCGGCTGCCTTACCCACGTTTGTCGGCATCTCGTGCACCCACATACGCCGCACCGAATCCGCCATTCGGACCGCAACGCCGAGCCCTCGAAGGAGGGCTTGCTCAACTGAGGCCCCGGCTTCAGCCGGGGTCGTAAAGTGACCGGCACTATGGCTAGCCTCGGTTGGCCCTGACAGATTACCGCACAGGCGTCAGCTTCCCGCGCCGCAGCACCGGGATCTTCAAGAGCCCTTCCATTGTCGGGGCGGTCATCACCGTCGGCGGCCGGGGCAGGGCAAGCGCGCGTCTTCTGCGTTCCTCGGCCTCGCGCCGGATCTCGGCATGCCGTTTGCGCATCAACTCCCGCCGCGCCATCGCCCGTTTGCGTGCCTCTGCGGCCCTCTTGCTCGCCTCGCGCTGCTCCGCCTTGTTGAGCTTCTGACGCCGGGCCAGCTCGTCGACATCCTCGACGCTCAGCCCGGAAAAATGCCGCGCCGGGAGCACCCTGTTGTTGCCATGGAGCGTATCCTGCCACTCGAAATACGTGGCGATATCGCAGGCATCGAGCCCAAAGTCGCCCTTTTCGTTGAAGAACGGCTTGCCTTCCTTGCACCGTTTGCGCGCGTGGCCGGGGCCCATTTCACGTTTATCCCGCTTGTCGGCCAGCATCAGCATCCGCGTGCCCATTCGCCCGGTGATGACCTGCCGGTCGCGTCGCGTGCCGAAGATCGAGCGCCCTGTAAACGAGTTCGGTCCCATCTTGCCGCCCAGCAGGTGCATCATCGTCGGCGCGACGTCGGTGCTGCCGCTGACAACCTTCACCTTGGTCGGCAGGTCGTGTCGCGGGTCCCAAATCATCAGCGGGATCGGCGCGAAGGCTCCCTGCCAGCCCTCCTTGAAGAGAATCCTCCGCGCCCCCGGCGTGCGGATCAGCGCGTGATCGGACGTGATGACCCACATGGTCATGTCGGCGCGCTTGGGGTCGAGCAGGAACCGGCCGGTCTTGCCGAGCTCGCGGTCGGTGCAGAAGAACGCCGCGAGCTGCTTCTTGGACGCATCGTCATCGGGCACGTCGGCGATGGCCTTGCCGGTCGCGGTTACCTTGGCCGGCAGCTCGCAGGTCGCGGGGTCATGCATCCCGGGTTCATGCGCGTCGCCGGTGATGTACACGACCAGGAATGGGCGCCCGTCCTTTTCGCGCAGCTTCTCCAGCCGGAGCACCTGCCATTGGATGTACTGCGCGAGCGTATCGTCGTGTACGCCCCAGGCGTTTTCAGCGCGGCCCGGAAGTGTCCTTCGAATCTCGCCGCGGCCGTGAATCTCGTCGAAGCCGTGGGTCAGCATGAAGTACTCGATGCCGGTGACGGTCTTCTCGGTGGGCATCACGAAGAGCGTCCGATAACCGCGCGCCCGCAAGACGTCGGGCAGGCATGTCATCGGGGTTTGGCCGTCGATCTCCTCGCCGATGCCAAGGTCGCTGGGATGCCGAGACGGATGAATCGAACACAACGTCGCGACGAGGCCGTTCACGGTGGGTGAAGCCGTGTTGTAGAAGCTGTGGACCGTTGTCATGCGCTTGGCGAGGCTGTCGAGCTCGTTCATCAAGCCCTCGTATTGGCCGCTGAGCGTCGACAGGAAGTGGCCGCTGCCCGACTCGATGAGGGTCAAGACGACGTTGGGAGAGTCGGGCGCGTTTTCCCGCAGCGGATGGGGCACGTCGGGCTCGCCGAGGCCAAATCGCAGCAACGGGAACGGCGCCTCGGGTGAGCTGTGGTCGGGCACGAAGCCGGCTTTCTTCCAGCGCTCGTAACGCCCGGCCGGCACCTTCGCGAACGCGTTGGCGTGACGGGAAACGCAATAGGGGCTGTCCCCGGCGCAGATCGGGCCGCCGACGAAGTCCTGGTACTGCTGGGCGAAGTTGACCTCGGGGATGATGGCAGGGTCATGGGCGTCCGGTGGCGCGTTGATCGCTGGCGTGATGACGAGGTGCAGGACGAATCCACCGACCGCGACAGGGGCCGCGAACAGGAGCACCGCAAACCAGCGAGGCAGCGCTTTGTGGACGACGTCGACGCGGCTGTTGATGTCGCGAATCAGCGCGATCGAGGCCGTCGCGATGGTGCCGCCGAGGATCGCGAGAAGGATGAGGCCGCGCGTGTCCAATGTGACCGGCGCCACGGCTGCGTCTGCGTACAGAAACCCTTCCGCGGTGAAGTGGCATTGGCCGAGGTAGCAATACGTGAAGTCCGCTGCACGCACGACGAAGACCGCGGCCATCAAGGCAACAAGCGGCAGGTACCACAGCGACCACTTTGGCCACCGATGGATGACGCTGTGCGGCCGCAAGAGCAAGCCGACGCCGCGACCGATGAGCACCGCGCCCCAGCCGATACCGAGGTCCGAGATGACGCCGCGCCACGCCTCGGGGCGCGTGAAGAAGGCGGCGATGGTGTCGGGGGCAGTGAGCGTGATCTCGCCCAGCGCGACCCATGTCCCGGCCCGCCAGAGCCAAAGCAGGACGATGAGGGTCACCGCCGCGCCGAAGGGCAGCAGCAGGTTGGTCTGAGCCCACGCGATATCGACGGCGCGTTTGACGAAAGACGTCGCCTGGTCGGGTGCTGATTCGGGAGTCTGGTCGTGCATTCAGGGCAGGAATCGTCGCGACAGCTATTTGGCGGAAACACGCCTGGAACGATTGCCGTTCTAGAGGCCCCAGGACGGGCGATAAGTGCTGGCAGGTATATCAACAGGGGGGTGGGGGTAAAACGGCTTAGAACGAGCCTGGACGGCCCTGGCGGGCATATCGGTCCGAAAACTGGCCCCGCAACGCACGTGGTAGCCTCCAACTCCGATGCGCGCGTTCATGCCTATTCTTGTCGCCTTTTTCCTCGCGTTGACCGCGTGCAACAAGCCGCCGGTCGCGAGTTCGAAGTCCGGCGGCAACTGCAGACCCCGCACTGCGCCGACCGGCGACGCTGGCGAACCCGTGGCTTCCCTCTCTGCAAGTTGGCTACGCGCCAACCTCAAGCCGGCGACGATTCAAACATTCGACACCTACTGCGCATCATTGCCCGATCCGGTGGCCACCGTCGCCGAACTCCCGGTCACGCGAGCGATGGCGTGCGACGAGCTCATGCGCCTTGCGCCCGCCGGACTCCCCGCCGATGCGTCGGAGCGCCAGTCGATTCTCAACCGCGTTGTCGGCTTCCTCGCCGATGGCCTGCGCGTGCAGTCTGCCGTGGAGCTGGCCGGCCTCGTCACCGCCGTCAACGACAAGACCGACGCGGTCGTCCGTCAAAAGCGCGAGGCCCATGTCGACCAGGCCACCTACGAAAGCGAGATCGCCAAGCGCTGGTTGTCTCCAGCCGCCCATCGCTGGCGGTGGTTCCGCATCACAGGCCTGCGCGCCATCGCCCGCAACAAGGGCGCCGCGGACATTGCCGACGCCGACATCGAAGCGCGCTACGACCGCGACCCGTCCGCGATGACAGACGGCGACGGCAACCCCCTCGAATTCGAACAAGCGCGACCCTTTCTGCGCGACATCATGGCCAACGAGCGCTTGCGCGAAGAGTCGCGGCGCGAGATGCGGCAGCTGCTCGACAACATCGACGTGCAGTGGCAACTGACCGCGCCGGCCAACCAGCCAACACGCTGAATTCCCCCACCTGAGCTGCGCGGAATTCCGCATTGAAACAGCGATGCGCGGGAACACCTTAATGCCGGGCAGCGTCGACTTTGCGTGTCGGCCCATGAACGCAGGGTCGGGGAACCGCGTGTTTGATGCGTCTAGCAGACTGCGCCGTAAGTCGTGTCGGTCATCGTGGGGGACCTGGCTGCAGTCTGCAGCGCGGAGCGCGAATTTGGGGTGAGGCCGGAAAAATGACACTTTTTTCGGTCGAGGGGGCGGTTTCAGCCCCCTTGCAAACAACGAGCACCTGCGCCGAGGCGAAGCTTTGGCGCCGTCTGCGAGCGTGGTCTTTCATTGCAGCGCTCGCTGGCCTCGCCGCCGCGTGTGGCGAGCCAACCGCCGTCGAGCGTTTTGCCGAGGACGTCGCGCCCGTTCTCGAAAACCGCTGCGCGTCCACTACCTGCCATGGTGTCGCCGAAGACGCCGAAGAGCGCGGCGAGCACATCGACTGGTCGCTGTTTTTCGTCCGCGTTGATCGCGACGGCAAGCTGACCGACGTCGCAGCGGCGATGAAGGCGGCGCTCCGGGCGCGTGCAGGCGAGCCGGATCCGGCGTTCACCCGCCTGCTGCGAAAGCCGCTTGGTGTCGTCTTTGGCGGCCTGCCACACCACGGCCGGGATAACTTCTACAGCCCCGAAGACCCGGCTTACGTGGCGGTCGCACAGTGGCTCGAGTCGGTCGCCGATGACGTGCCCGAAAAGCACCTGACACCGGATGAGCAGCTCTTCGCCGACACCGCCCAACCCGCGCTCGATGCGGCGATGTGCGGCAACGCGAACTGCCATGGACCGCGCGCGCCCGTCCCGTTTCGACTCGATCCCGGGATCGGCGGCAAGCGCTCGCGTTCGGCGATCCTGGCGAACTACGAAACCTCCCTGGCGATGATCAGCCTCGACGGGTCGCCGGAGCGGTCGCGCGTCGTCGTCAAAGGTCTGCCTGTCACGATGGGCGGCATCGCACACAAGGGCGGCAACGATGGGCTGTTCACCGGCCTGGGTGACCCGCGCGCCAAGGCGCTGCTGACCTGGATTTGCGCCGAACAGAAGACGCGAACCGGTGTGGCATGCGCTTCCAAGCCCGGCACCAAGGCACCCGCGGAGCAAACGAATCGATCGATCGATCTTTTCTTCGTGCAAGGAGCGCTGGGGGCGCGCGATGCGTTCGATCTCGACGCGTGGATGCCGGGAACGCAGGTTTGGCGCGGCCGTCTCGACACCAAGACCGCACAACTCGCCGACGCGAAGTCGTGGACGCCCGCAGCATCCGATGCGCGTGATCCGGCTGTGTCGCTCGACGGCACCTTTGTCGTCTACAGCCAGCGCGATGACGTCAAACACGGCCATGCGATCTGGCGACGGAGCCTTGGCGGCGGCGATCCGGTGCGGCTGACGGAGCCCGGGACGCGCATCAAGGGTGTGCTCGCGACCGACCGCGATCCAGCTGTCGCGCCGGACGGTCGCATCTGGTTTGTGTCGACCCGCGCCCGCCAACGAGCCGATTCGCGCCCCGTCGACGCCGAGCTGTTCGTCATCAATGGCGACGGCAAAGGGCTGCAGCGCCGCACATTTACGCCGCACATCGAACGCAAGCCCATCTTCTTGCGGTCCGGCGACGAGAACGGCGGCGAGATCGCGTTCGTTGCGCTGCGAGACGTCTTCGACGGTGGCGCCCGCGCGCATCCGTTCCGCTTTCCGCCCGATATGTCGACCGAATACCACCAGCACTTCGGCGTCACGCCGCTCGAAAACCTCTTCTGGGACATGCGCGAGCTCCCCGACGGGCGCTACGTCGCCATCGCCGCAGACCTCGCGGGCAAGTGGCGAGGCGGCCAGCTGGTCATCTTCGACCGCAACTTCGGCCCCGAGCTGCGCGCGGACCACGGCGACCTCCCACTCTCGCTGCCGGCCTACAGCGCGCCCATGCAGCGGCTCGACGAGAAGGCCAAACCTCGCGGCTTAACCGGGCGTATGTGGCGCGATCCTGTCGTGCTCGCAGATGGGCGCTTGCTCGCCGCAACGGTGGATGGGCCCCTGGACCTCGGCGCATCGACCGGCACGCACTGTCCGCACCTGGTCATCGCTCGCATCGACGAACTCCCCGGAGGCGATGGGGCTGCGCTGGGACCCGTCACCGCGATCAGCCAGTCGCCGGGCATTTGCCGCCGCGATCCCGAACCGGTCCGAGCGCGATGGACACACGCATCCGGCAAGGGCAGCCCCAAACCCGCAAAGCCGGCGCTCCTCTACCACCAGGGTCTGCCCATGATCGACGCCGTGCTCGCCAACCTCGAGCCGACCGGCCTCAAGAAACCGCGGCCCGACATTCGCGGCGTGCGCGTCATCGAAGCCCTTCGCCACACGGCCAACCCGCCGGCGACCAGCGGTTCGGCGAGTTACGGCGATCCCACCCACCGCCACACCGGTCGCGTGCTGGGGGAGCTCGCGTTGGCAGCCGACGGGTCGTTTCAGGTCGAGGTCCCACCCGGCACGCCGTTTCGCCTGCAGGCCCTTGACGCGGAGAACATGGCGGTCGGCGTCGCCCACAACCGCTGGTTCTACATCGAGGCGGGCCAGGTCATGCGCCAGGGCGTCGCTCACCAGCGTTCCGCCGACTACGACGGGGCCTGCGCGGGCTGCCACGGCGCGGCAGACGGCGACAAGAACCACGCGTTCTCCGACGTCGACGCGGTAACCACCGCATCCCTCACCCTGAGCCGCTACGAAAACGGCGACCCACGGCGGCCCAAACCGCCGGTCGTGCTCGGCGACAAGACGCGAACCGCCGTCGACTACAAGCGGGACATCGGGCCGCTGCTGGACAAGCGCTGCGCAACATCGGGCTGTCACTCCGGCGCCAAACCCGCAGCCGGATTGCGCCTCGACGCCGCCGACACCAGCGCCGCGAAGACCTCCTACAAGGGCCTCATCCGCCGCGGATTCGGGTCCAAAGGCGGCCGTGTCTACATCGACCTCGCCTACGGCACCGCGCGCGGCAGCCTCCTGGCCGAACGCATCATGGGCAAAGAGCTCGACGCGCCCGCTGTGGTCGCCGGCAAAGCGCCCCATCCGCAGGCCGCGCCGCTGACCGTCAAGGAACGCGCGCTGGTCTTCCGGTGGCTCGATCTCGGCGCCCCGTGGGACGTCGATGGGGGCCAACCATGACCGCGCTGCGCTGCCGAGAATCGATCCCCGATCGCCCACGGTTACGGCGGTTGTCGGGCCCATCGCTCGCCACCCCGTCGCTCACAATCCGGTCGCTCACAATCCGGTCGCTCACAATCCGGTCGCTCACAATCCGGTCACTCACAATCCGGTCGCTCACCGTCCTGTTGTTCGCCAGCCTGTTGATGGCCTCGACCCCAGGCTGTGTCGCTGATCCCGGCCACCAACCGCCCCCCGGCACGCTCAACGCCGACCAGTTTCGGGTCATCCAACCCGTGCTCGAACGCGGCTGCGCCAACCCGACATGCCATGGCAACGCTGAACGTCCCTGGCGCATCTACGCGCGCCACATGCACCGCGCCGATGCCGCCGCTACGTGGTCGGACGCGCCCCTGACCGACGCTGAGCTGACCGCCAACGCCACCTGGACGATGCCGTTCATCAAGCACGCCGATCCCGACGGCTCCGAGCTCGTTCGCAAACCCCTGCATCCCTCGGCAGGCGGCTCTCCCCACGTCGGTGGAGCCCAATACCGCGACCGCGACGACCCCGATTTCGCCGCGCTCCGTGCCTGGGTCGCCGACTGCGTGGAGCTGGTGCGATGAAGCGCTTTGTCTCGCGTGCAATTCGGGCGCTCCTGCTCACCTTGGCGGCGGCGAGCTTGTGCCTGGCCACCGGGTGCGCCCACGTCCAGCCCTGGCAGCGCGGTCGCCTGCAGCGACCGTGTATGAAAGCGACGCATGGCCCTCTACGGACCGCCGCTGATGCCCACGTTCACGAGACCCGCGAGTCAATGTCGGGCGCAGAAGGCGGTGGAGGCACATCGTGCGGCTGCAACTGACCGTCGCCCGGGTGTTTGCCGGTGTGCTCGCCGGGTTGGTCATGGCCAGCCCCAACGCCCACGCGCGCGGCCCCGGCGAGATCGCGACCCGCGTCGACCGCTACGAGGACGGCTGGATCAAGGTGACCAAGGGCGGGTTGCGCGGCTCGGCCAAGGCCACCAAGCAGACGACCGTAAGCGCGCAGTACAACATCGACGTGCTCTCCGGAGCGACGCCCGTCCTTGTCACCGACGTCGTCAGCACCGCCACGTCCTTCGTCGAAACCCGCCACGACGCGGCGTTCGACGCCAAACACGAGCTCTCCACGACCGCCTCCGTCAACGCCACAGGCCGCGTGAGCACCGAGTCGGACTTTCGCAGCTTCGGCCTGTCTCTCGGCGGGCAAGTCGAGCTCATGAAGCGTCACGCCACCGCCGCCATCACGTTCTCGGCCGGCTCCCATCGCGCCTGGCGCAAGGGGGACACGAGCAACGCCGCTGACTCGGCCACATTCGGCCTGGCCGTCTCCTGGGCCCACCTCCTCAACGCCGACACCGAGCTCACTGTGCTCGCCGAAACCCGCTACGCCAGCTGCGCCGCACACCTTGGCTGCGACGCCAATCCCTACCGCTACGTGCCCACGTTCACCGCCGCGCACGGTTGGGTCGCCGTCACCGAAAGACACCCCGACAAGCGCGGCCGCGGCGCTGTCGGCTTGCGTCTACGTCGCTACCTGGGCGGTGGATTCGGCCTGCACGTCGGCGCTCGCGGCTACCGGGACTCGTGGCAGATGACCGGCTACACGCTCGACAGCACCGTCGCGCACGACAGCTTCGGAGGCCGCCTTGTCCTGCGCGCCAACGCCCGCTGGTCCCAGCAATCTGCCGCGTCCTTTTATCGGTCCCGGTACGTCACCACATCCGACTCCACCGCCGCGTGGCGCACCGCCGATCGCGAAGTCACGGGCCTGCAGGCGCTCTATCTCGGAGCCAGCGGCGCCTGGACGGTCGGCAAAGTCGGTCCGTTCGGAGCGGTCGCCATCTCGGCCCGCCTGCGCCGCATGGACTTCACGTATCCCGACTACAGCCCCATGCCCAAACGCGACGCCTGGCTCGTCGGGGGAGGCGTCGATGCCGCGTTTTGATGCACGCAACGATCGTGTCGCAGCGATGGTCTTGGCTCTCGTCCTGGCTCTCGTCCTGGCTCTCGTCTTGTCTCTCGGCGCCTGCGTGGCTGAGCAGCCGGCGGACGACGACAGCCCCATCCTCTTTGACTGCGAGCTCGGTGAAATCGACAAGGCAGGCGCCTTCAAACCGCTGCAAGACGGCGCGCGGGTCGAGCTGATCGTCGGCTTCCAGGGCTTCTTGTTCATGGAACTGGCGGTCCGGGCCAAAGGTGATGTGCCCGATGTCACCCGCGCCGCGTTCAGCGTCCGCGCCGAGGAACGTAACCCCGTCGGCACCATGAAAAACCGCGTCAAGCTCGCGCCCGATGGCGACGCGATGCGGACCGACAAGCTCGTCATCTTCCTCAACCCGGCCCAGGTTGGCATGTGGAAGGGCCGGGAAGCCGTGCTCGCCGCCAAGCTCCAGGACGACACCCGCAAGTGCGTCACTGTGGTCCAGGTCGATCTCGTCGACGACGACGCCTGCATCCATGTCGACGACGACAAACCGATCTGCCCGAGCCCGAAATGAACCACGCGTCGCGCAGCAATCCGTTTTCCGCTGGGCTGGCCGTCCTGGTCGCGCTGTGTGCTGGTCTGGTCGTGTCATGTGGCCCCCCTGAACCCGTCACGGATGTCGAGCAACCGCGCCACCTCCAGGTCGGATCCAACCCTTTCGGCGCCGGGCATCCCCAGTTCGTCGCCCAGCCGAATCGACCCCGACCGTCCGACATCGCCGTGTCCGCCGACGGCAAGCGCGCGTGGGTCCCCCTGCAGGGCAGCATCGACAAGCCCGGCAACCAGGTCGCCGTCCTGGACCTCGATGACGGGACCGTGCTCGACCGCGTCACCACCTGCTCCAGCCCATCGGGCGTGGCGCTCCATCCCGACGGCGACCTGGCCGTCACGACATGCCGCTACAGCAACCACCTCGCGGTCATCGCGACGAGCGACCACAAGGTCCTGCACAAGCCCGCCGCGGACTTCTACATGGTCCGCGCCGCGTTCACTCCCGACGGCGGATCCCTGTGGCTCACCAACCGCTGGCGCGACGCGGTCTACCGCTGGGACGTCGACGCCCGCAGCGACGGCTTGCACATCGCCAAACGCCACAAACCGATCGCCGTGGGCACCAACCCGCGCGACCTCGCCATCACCCCGAATGGACGCACAGTCGCCGTCGCGTCGGTCACCGGCATGACCGTGTCTCTGGTCGACGCCAAGGCCCACATCGAGACCCATCGCATCGCGGTCGGTGCACCCGCCGCTGACGTGGCGCTGGACGATGACCGCGCCTACGTCGCCACGTTGTCACGGGCAACCCATCACCGTGCACACGCTGGCCCCGACACCGATGGCGACGGAAAACCCGGCGACGGAACGCCCAACATCAACTTCCAGGACCTGCAAAACGAGCTCGCCGTCTACCGGCTCAGCGACGGCAAAGAGCTCTTCCGCTACACGTCCGACAGCATCTGCTGCCGCGATTATCGCGACGTTCACCCCGCCGATATCGCCCGCGGCGGCGACCTGCTTCCCCCCAAGTCGACCTGGATCGTTGCAGGCGCGCTGCCCGAACAGCTCATCCTCGCCCCCCATGCCGGGTCCAAGGCGCTGTTTGTGACCTACGCGGGCTCCAACGAGCTGCAGCGCTTCACCGTCGACAAGGCCACCGGCGCCCTCACAGCCGGACCCACGTGGCCGACCCCGGGTCACAATCCGCGCGCCCTCGCCCTCGCCGCCGGACGACTCGCCGTTGTTCACACCCTCGCAGGCAGCGTCTCGATGCTCGATCCAGGCACCGGCAAGGCCGGCAAGACCATCACCCTCCAGACCGCCGGCGCACCCGCCTATCCCGCCACCGACGTCGAGCTCGGCGAGCTCGTCAACCACGTCACCGCGCCGTTTTCGGTCGACGGCGACCAGACCTGCGCCCACTGCCATCGCGACGGCGGCAACATCGACAAGGCGTTTTCGATGCCGCTGACCCGCTACCCTGGCGTCGGCTTGCGGATGACCATGGCGTACCGCGCCGCCTTCGACACCCGACCGTGGTTTTTCGAGTCGGCGATGGACGAGGACAACTTCAAGCCCGTCATCAACGAGTTCGCGCGCATCGAGAACTTCTGCTGCCACGACTACACGCTCTTTTCCGGCGGCGCGCCCGGCGATTGCAGCGTCGATCCCCCCGCTCAATGCACCGCGTCCAGCCCCTACTCGCCCGACGGCGTCGTGGCGACGCGACCCGCAGACATGACCTACGCCCACCCGCGACCGACCCCACACCCCTCGCGCGATCGCTTCTTCAAAGCCGCCGCCAAGTCGCTCATCGGCCGCCGCTGGTCGTTTGGCGATGGGCTCTATTTCGAAGACCCCGTGACCGACGAACGCCTGCCTATCGCGTTGGATTTCGACGGCATCACGCGCGCGCTCGGCCTCTTCTTGATGGCTCGCCCGCGCCTGCTCCCCAACCCCAACCCGGCCGACACGACACCGGCCGTTCGTGGTCGCGCGATCTTCGAGTCAGCGGCAACCGGTTGCGCTACCTGCCACCCAGCGCCGTCTTTCGCGGTCAGCAGCGAGGTCAATCCGCTCGGTGTGCCCATCCGCATGCCCCCGGTCGTCAGCCCCTTGCGCGACGACAAGGACCGCAACCTCGACCTGATGGCGGGCGGCTTCGCTCAAGCTTTTCCCAAGGCCGAACAAGACACCTGCGAAGACGTCTGCTCCAAGGAACAATGCGCCAAGGACCCCAACTCGTGCGATCACCTGCGGCGCGTCTTCCTCGGCGCCCCGACCCTGCGCGGCATCTGGGATCGGGCCCGCTCGATGCTTCATCACGGCGAGGCACAAGGGCTGCGCGAGGTCCTTTGCACCCCCGGACATCCCGCGCTGCGAAACGGCGAAGTTGGCCGCAACGAACGCGATGGCGTACCCGACACCCACGGCGGCACCAGCCACCTCAAGCCGCAGCAAATCCGCGACCTGGAAGCCTATGTGCTCTCGCTCTGAAGCGTTTGATTGGCGCGTTTGGCGCTAACCCGGTGGTGGCAAGGGCGGGCTACTTCGCGAGCGCGGCGGCGACGGCGGCCTTGATCTTGGCGACGTGACCGGCCTCGAAGCCGCCCAGCACCTCGGTCACCTTGCCCGTGCGGTCGACAACGTAGGTCGTAGGCATCTTCGCCACCTTGAGCTTGGACACCACCTTCTGATCGCGGTCCCACAGCCAGAGCAGCTCCCTGCTGAATCCCTTGGCGTGACGCTGCCCGGCGCCGCGGTCCTCGTCGACCCCCAACGCGACGACAATGAGCCCGCGCGTGCTGTTCTCGGCGGCCATCGATCCCCACGCTTTGAGGGCCTCTTCACACGGCTTGCACCAGCTGGCCCACACGTCGACCACGACGACTTTTCCGCGCAGGGAACGCAGCGAGAAGGCCTTGTCGTCATCGAGCCCCACGGCGTTGAAGTCCAGGATTGCGCCGACGTTGGTAGCGCTTGCGTCAAGGCCTTTCGCCTGTCCACCCGAACAGCCCCACGACGCGCAAACGGCGAAGACGATGGCAAGCGCAAGCGCGGCGGGCCTGCTTTCGGACGGGTTTGATCGGGTCATCGCAATCTCCACTGCGGGCTCGGGACCACGACATCAAGGACCGGCGCCGGCCAATTTCAAGGCACGGCGTCGCATCGCGCAAGGTCTTGTTTGTGAAGCGGGGTTGGTGACAGTGGGCGGCACGGGCCCGTTCTGACTCAGCTACGCAGCAGCAAGCACGAAGTCCACGCGGATTGAATCAAACGGCCACCGGCCGCTGCCGCTGACTCCGAACCGACCCTCATCCAACGCCGTATCGAATCGCGCACCGACGTGGCTAGGTTGAAGAACATGACGGCAGCGATCGCAGAAGCGGCAGGCGGCCTCGGCCTCTTCCTCGTGGGCATGGTCGTGATGACCGGCGGCATCCACGGGCTCGCCGGCCATTCCCTGCACCAATGGTTGCGGCGAGCGACCCGAAACCCGGCCAGTGGCGCGCTCACCGGCGCGGTGTCGACAGCTGTGCTGCAAAGCTCGAGCGCCACCACTGTGGCTGCTGTCAGCTTCGTCAGCGCGGGGTTGCTCACGTTTTCCGAGTCGCTCGGCATCGTCGTTGGCGCCAATGTGGGCACTACGATCACCGGTTGGATGGTCGCGCTGCTCGGCTTCAAGCTGAAGATCGGCGCCGCGGCGTTTCCCCTCGTCCTCATCGGCGTGCTCATGCGGCTGTTTGGTCGCGGCCGGCTGGCGAAACTCGGCATGTCCGTCGCCGGCTTTGGTGTGCTCTTTGTCGGTATCGGCACGATGCAGACGGGTATGGCGGGCCTGCAGACCGAGATCGACCCCACGACCCTTCCCCCCGACACCTGGGGCGGCCGCGCGCTGCTCGTCCTGGGCGGCATCGTCATCACGCTCGTCACGCAAAGCAGCAGTGCGGGCGTCGCCATGGCCATCACCGCCATCGCCTCGGGCGCCATCGCTTTTCACCAGGGCGCCGCGCTTGTGGTCGGCATGGACATCGGCACGACGGCAACCGCCGCGATGGCCGCGCTCGGCGCTCAACGGTCCGCTCGCCGCACCGGTCTGTCCCACGTCGTCTACAACCTGCTGACCGGCGCGATGGCGTACCTGCTCATCCCCGTCTACACCGCTGCGCTCGCCTGGCTCGCCCCCTCCTGGCTGACCACCACCGCGGAGCTCGGCCTTGTCGCCTTCCACACCGTCTTCAACCTTGTCGGCGTGATGGTCGTCCTGCCGTTTGTCGGCCCGTTCTCGACGCTGATGTACCGGGTCGTCGCGCCAACCGCGCGCGCCTATCACCTGCATCGTTCGCTCGCCTCGACGCCCGAGGCCGCCACAACCGCCGCCCGCGGCGCGCTTGGACGCCTCACCCTGCACCTCATCGCCGATGTCCGCAGCGCTCTCACCGATGCCCGCCTCGATGGCGTCGTCGATCATGCCCGCAACGGCCTGCACGAGATTCACACCTTCCTCGGCGTCGTCGACAACAGCGACTGGTCAAGCAGCGGGGGCGGCGCCAGGACGCTTTGGCCAACCGTGCTGCACGCGTACGACCACATCGACCGTCTGCTCGATAGCTGGACCGAAGCGACCGCCATGCCCGATGCGGTTTTCGACCCCCACCTCGACGACGTGCGTGCGTCGCTGATCGCCGCGCTCGATGGCAGCGAAGCCGTCGGAATCGAGCGCTTGGTGCAGCGACTGGGCGATGTGCGCGACGCACTCGACGACGGTCGGCATGCCTTTCGGGCGCGAACGCTCGACGCCTCATCCACCGGCTTGATCCCCGCTGACCAGGCCTTGCAGCTGCTCGATGCTTACCGCTGGTTGCGTCGGCTCGTGCGCCATCTCTTCGCGTCCGCGCGCTTCACGCTGACCGATTCGCCGCCCGCAGTCCGCCAAGCGACATTGCAAGCGGTCTCGCAGGGAGCGCAGCTGGTGCCGTTTGCCAGCGCCGTGGCTGTTCCGCTCTCAGAACGCCCAGCCGACCGATAGCTCCAGGTAGACGCTCGACTGCGCGAGCCCATCGGTGATCTCGTCGAGGTCTTTTTTCGCCTTGATCTTGTCGTCTTCATCGAACTGGCCGGTGAATGACACGGTCGAGTCGTCCATGCCCGCAAGAGCCTCGCGCCAGCCCGCCAGGACCGACAGGCGGAATCCTCCGTAGGCTCGCAGCGCATAGCCCACCCCGCCGACCGCGATCGGGATCATTCCCGCGCGGCTGTAGGTCAGTGAGTTGCCGCTGGTGTCCGTCCCCGTGGCGTTGAGCGTGGTCGCAGATACCCCGAGGCCCGCTTCGAGCAGCAATGAATGGCGCCCCATCGGCAGGTAGCGGCCGCGCACCAGAAACGTGTTGATGCTCGCCGCCGCCGTCGCGCTCACGGACCCTTCGTTCTGCGACTGCTCGGCGCTGTTGAGCCCCAGCCCCACGATCGCCTCGACGTTCTTGCGCGGTCTCACAACGCCCGAGACGCTGAACAGACTGGCCGGTCCAAGCAGGCCGAGGTCCAACCCGAACATGCCGCTGGGACCTTGCGGGGGGGGCAGGGGGGCCAATCGGCGGACCGACCGGAACAGGCTGCGGCATGGGCATGGTCGTCTGGGCCGCGGCAATCGCCGGCACGAAAAGCGCCGCAGCGACGCAGACAGCGACGAGCCGTCCCACCATCGGGAGGGCGCCAGGGGAGCGCGCGTCAACGCGAGCGGCCGTACAAGTAGTCATCGAGGACCTCGTGAAAATGAGCGATTGGTGTCTCTTCGTTGTGCAGCAAAAGTCGCCGTTCGTCAGCCCCCGCCGCGTTGGCGACCCCGCGCCCGAGCTGCATGGTGGCCAGCAAGTCGGCGCGGGCCATGGCTCCCGACTCGCCGCTGGGACCGAGCGCCTCGGCGGCGTTGAAGAAACGGCGTTGCAGCGGCGGATGGCCACCGGCGTCGGCGGCGAGCGACCACTCGTCGAACAACACCTGCCCGACATCGCGCGCTTGCGGCCGATGACGAACGATCATGGCGCGGGTCGGATGGCGGGTGATCGACACGTTCGGAAAGATGGTTACCTGCGTCACATCCCACGTCTTCTCGCCGGCTGGTTCGATCGAAAAACGAATGCGGTGATGGGGGCCGAGCGGGTCGAAGACAACATCTGCAGGGTCGACAAGCGGGGCCAGCTCCGGGTGCAGGTGATCGAGGTGGTACGCCTCGTTGTGCATGTCGACGGACGTCTTCCAGTTGGCGTCGACGGCGATCGACGTGTCGCTGATCTGCGCCCATTGTTCGAGCTGCCAACCGCCAAGCACTCTGTCGGCGGGTCCAAGGAAGTCGGTCAGGTCTGGCGCGGCATCCGACCACGCAACCCACACAAATCCGTGTCGCACCGCGCAGGGCAGGGCCACCAGGTCACCGTGGTCCACCGTGCGCATCATCGCGGCGCGTCGTGGGATCGCGTCGAGTCGGCCGTCGAGTTGCCATCGCCAGCCGTGGACCGGGCACACGATCGCGCTGTCTTGGCACCCGTCGGCCGATTCGTCGCTGCACAGCTGCGCGCCGCGATGCCGACATGTATTCGCGAACGCCCGCACCTGCGCATCATCGCCGCGAACGATCAGCGCCTCGAAGGGCCCGTTGGCCAAGACCATCCGCTGTCCGGGGCTGGCCAATCGCGACGTGTGGGCAGCAAGCGTCCACACCCGAGGCCACAAATCCCGCCACTCCGCCGCCGCAAATTCCGCCGAGGTGTAGCGCCCAGCTGGGACTTCGCCGCGGGAACGGATACGCAGGTCGTCCAGGACGGAGTTGGCGTGCATCGGTCGATGGTCGAGCCCCGGCGGATCAAGCGCAACCTCCAACCGCGCGAACAGCCGTTTCTGCCGCAGAGTGACCTAACATGGTGGCGGGAGGCTCTTGACGCGATGCCACACGACGTACCCGGCTTGTCTGCGGACCACCCGCATCACGACCACCGCCGCACGCGGAGCCTCGGCAACGAACGCGCGCTGCTTTGGGCGCTCGGAATCAACGCCAGCTACCTCGGTGTCGAGGCGGCCGCCGGTTGGTGGACCGGCTCCTTGGCGCTGCTTTCCGACGCCGCCCACATGCTCAGCGACGTCGCCGCGCTCACCATCGCGTTTGTCGCCACACGCTTGGCCAACCTTGACGCCGCGCCCGATCGCACATTCGGCCTGCGCCGCGCCGAACCCGTCGGGGCCTTCATCAACGCGTTCGGGCTCATGTTCGCGTGCCTGTTCATCTTCGCCGAAGCGACCCAACGCCTGCTTTCCGAACCGCCCGCAATCGCCGCGGGTCCGGTTCTCGTCGTCGCGGTGATCGGCCTGCTCGTCAACCTGGGAAGCGCGTGGATGCTCGCGCGCGGCGATACAGACAACCTCAACATTCGCGGCGCCTTGCTGCACATGCTCGCCGACGCCCTCGGCTCGGTCGGCGCCATCGTCGCGGCGATCATGGTGATGTACGACATGGCTTGGGCCGATCCCGCCGTCAGCCTCGTCATCGGGGTGTTGGTCCTTTTCTCGGCCGGCAAGCTGCTGCGCGACTCGGGCCGCGTCTTGCTCGAGATGGCGCCGCCGACGATTGATGTAGCCGCGGTCGCCGACGCGCTGCGCGGCCTCGATGGCGTGCAGGATGTCCACGATCTGCACGTCTGGTCGCTCGACGGTGCCTACACGCTCATCACTGCTCACATCGTCGTCATCGATCAACGCCCGACCGAGCCGGTGCGCCTCGCCGCCGAACAGCTCTTGGAGCAGCGCTTTGGTGTCGAACACCACACCCTGCAGCTCGAGCGCGACAAACGATGTCCTGAAATCGCGCCCGCTTGAGCCGCCGCCGCATCACGTGGAGATGCGGGCAGCCTTGAGCGTCACGGTCGCCTTCGCCACGAGCGCCTCGTCCTCGCCGCCATAGACCCACGACTCGACCACGACGATCCGGTGGCCGGCCTGCAGGACCTTGGCATCGCAGCGCAACGTGGGGCCGAGAGCGGGTCGCAACATGTTGATCTTGAACTCGATGCTCAGCGGTCGGCGCCCCTGGGCAACAACGGTCCCGGCCGCACCACCCGCGGTATGGTCGGCGAGCGTGGCCAACGCGCCGGCGTGTACGTAGCCGTCCTGCTGCGTGTGCTCGGGGCAGACCATCATGGTTGTCGTCAGCGTCCCCTGGCCGACGTCCCTCACCTGCACTCCCATCGCCTTGACGAACGCCGCATCGTTGAAGATCTCCTCGATGAACGCGCGCCGCGGGTGGTCGCGCTTGCTCGGGCTCGGCCGAGGGGTTCGTTTTCGTTGCACACCGGCGAGGCGGTCGGCAACGCGCGGCAGGTCTTCGGGCTTGAAAGCGTCGCGTCCCTCGAGCACCGCCTGCACGTCATCGAGCCGGTCATGGCCCCAAATGAGCTCGCCCTGCACCGCACAAGTCGGCACGCCAAACACGCCGGCGCCGATCGCGGCCTTGGTGTTTTGAGTTAGCGCGATCTTGGCTTCGGCGGACCGCGTCTTCGCCAGCATCGCCGCGCCGTCCAGCCCGATCCCATCGAGCACTTCCGCCAACTGTTCAGGGTCGCCAATATCGCGTCCGAGCCCCCAACCCGCGCGCCAAATCGCCGCGATCACATCGGCCTGGCGGTCTCCGGCGACCAGCGGAAGGCTCAAGCGTAGAGCTTCGATACTGCGAAACGGGTGGCGGATGGGAAACGCAAACGGGACACCGAGCTTGGCGGCGATGCGCAGGCAGTCCTTGCCCACGAACGCGCGCTTGGCGGGAATCTCTGCGGGTCCGAGCTGGCCATGAGCCTGCAGCAAGCCGGCGAACACGACGGGAATCGGACGAATCGTGACGCCGCTTTGAGCCCACTTGCGCGTCGCCTGCCACCCGAAATAGGCGTAAGGCGAGATGAAATCGAAGTACAGGTCGACGACGCGACCACCGTCTTGTCGCGTTTTTGTTTCTGCGGGCGTTTTCGTTGATGCCGTCATGGGCGTCTCCGGATCGTTCGCGGCGACCATGCACCGTCGATGCCGCACGTTGTACACTGGCGCACATGGCACCTGTCGACCCCCGCAAACGCGTCGCGATTCACTACTGTCCCAAGTGCCGATGGCTGGCCCGCGCCGCCTGGGTCGCGCAAGAGCTGCTTGCCACGTTTGATTCCGAGCTCTCCGAAGTCGCGCTCGTGCCCAGCGAGGTGGCCGGGCGGTTCGATGTTCATGTAGGCGAGGTCGTCGTCTTTTCGCGCAAGGCCGAGGGCGGGTTCCTGCAGCCCAAGGACCTCAAGCAGCGGGTTCGCGACGCCGTGGCTCCGCAGCGCGACCTGGGCCACGCCGACAAGCCTCGGGACTAAGCTCAATGCCGGTCACTTAGGGCTAAGGTATTGATTTCTAAGCTAAGCCAAGCGAGCAAAGCAGAGCCCCGGGGCTTCAGCCGGGGTCGTTAAGTGACCGGCATTGGGACTAAGCTGGACTAAGCCGCGGGTTCAGCAGCTAAGCGTGAATGGCGTTTACTAAGTAAATGCGATTTACTGAAGCTTTTTGCGGAACGAAATCATCGTCAGCTTGTTCAGGCCGACCTTGCCGAGCGTGATGCGACCGGCCTTGCGCACCGACTGAACGCCCTTTTCGCGCTCGTTGAGGATCGTGCTCATCGATGCGAGTTGGCCTTTGGCCATCGCTTTGAACGCCGCTTTCGTCTTGGCGTCTGCGACCGGCCCGGGGTAGCTGGGCGAGCCCATCAATTGGTGCGTGCCCGGCAAGTCGAGCAGCGTGCCACCATGCGCCCGATCCGCCTCGACCAGCGCCGCGAGGTGCAGCAACGCCGCGACGTTGTACTCGAGCTTGGCCAACGCCGCGTCCGCCTCGGTGACGAGCTGTCTGGACGCCTTGAGCCGCGCATCGTTGCCAGGTGGCGCCATGATGACCTTGCCCGCATAACTACGAGCCACCCGCGCTTCGAGCAACCAGCGAACCACTGCGATCGACAGCGCTTCATCCGCACCTTCTCGCAGCGTCATCGCTTCGGCGACATCCCACGCACACGGATCGCCGGGCAGCGTCATGCCCGCCGCGATCGCCTTGGAACCGAGCAGCTTCGCAAACACCGTGACCCGCGAGATGTCCTTGCCGGCCGTGTCGAAGAACCGCAGCCCACATTGCACCTTGCCGTCGACCTGCGTGGCCTCGACCATCTTGGTGCCGTCTTTGCGGTGGATGCTGACCGGGCCTTTCTTGACGCCCATGTCGTACATCGTCTTGCGTTTCACGATCTCGGTGCCGGGGAAGTAAGCCACGTAGACGCCGTGACGTTTGCCATCGCGATCGGACCACGTCGCGGTCTTCTGGCCCTTGTCGTTGAGCGACGAGATGCGCAACTGACCGTCGACCAGCTTGCCCTCGCGGACCAGGTTGCCGCCGTCGTACCAGACGTATTTGTCGAGCTCGCCATTGGCGTCGTAGAGCTTCCACTCGCCGTGCTTGATGCCCTGTCGGTAGTGTCCGTCGGTCGCCGGTTTGCCGTCCTTGCGAAAGGTCTTCCAGCGGCCGTGCTTGACGTTGCGCAGCCACTCGCCTTCCCACGCGCGATGGCCTTCCTCGGAGTTGAGCCACGCCGGCCCCGTCTTGCGGCCGTTGTCATCGTAGGTCTTCATGAAGCGGGCTGTGCCGTTGGCGTACCAGCCCTGCCACTTGCCGAAGCGCTTGCCCTCTCTCCATTGGCCTTCGTCGATCTTCGAGCCGTTCTTGCGCAGCAGCGTCCAGACCCCGTCGCGCTCGCCGAGGATGTAGTGCCCGTGCAGCGACCGGCCCTCTTTGCAGCGGCTGCACGACCAGCTGACGACCGGGCCGACACGATCTTTGCGGCTATGGGTGCCGGGTTTGGCGCAGTAGACGATTTTCCCACGCGGTGGCGCCGCGCCATGAACGGTCGTGCCCGATGGGCAGCGCGCGCCCGAGTTGGGGCCGCCGACGCTGGCTGGTAGCGGTGGTCCAGGGGCGGCTGAGCATCCGGCAACGACGAGCGCCCCGATCGCCAAGAGCGGACCGAGCTGCCAGGCGATCGCGTGACTGTTTCCCATTTGTGCGACGCTTCTGCCGATCAAGGGGGCCTCCGTGCCGTGGACGTTCGCGGTGTTGTCCACCGATCCGGCAGCGGATTGCAAGGTGCCGTGTGCGGCTCGACCTTCTGGTAGTCTCGCTTCAACGGAGGCTTCATGACCGAGACGACCACCCGGCCCGAAGGCGTTGTCTACATCGCGACCTCGATCGATGGTTTCATCGCCCGCAAGGACGGCGCGATCGACTGGTTGATGGACAAGGAACCGACCGAAGACGAGATGAAGGAGGTCTTTGACGGCGACGCCGAGGACTACGGCTGGGCGGACTTCCTCGCCACAATCGACGCGATCGTGATGGGGCGCGCGACGTTTGAGCAGGTGATGGAGTTTGGCGTCTGGGCGTACGGCGACATCCCGCTCACGGTGCTCAGCCGCTCGATGAATGCGGTCCCGGCCGATTACGCGGACAAGGCGTCCGTCTCCGCGCTTTCGCCGACCGAGCTGTTCGACGAGCTCGGACGCAAGGGCTGCAACCGCGTCTATGTCGACGGCGGCGCGACCGTGCAGTCGTTCATCCGAGCGGGGCTTGTTGGCGAGCTTGTCGTCACGACGCTGCCCGTTCTCATCGGCGAAGGAATCTCCCTCTTCGGTCCGATCGACGCCGACATTCGTTGGCGGCACATCAAGACCGAGACGATGGACGGGATGGTCAAGAACACCTGGCGGCGCGCCGATCTCGAAGCGGAGTCGACGTGAAAGCCTGGCGTCTGCATCACCCCGGCGGCCCCGAGGCGTTCGTCTGCGAGGATATCGCCCGCCCCGAACCGGAGCTGGGCCGCGTCCTCATCGCCGTGCGGGCGTTCGGCATCAACCGGTCGGAGTACTTCACCAGGATCGGCGCCTCGCCATCGGTCAAGCTGCCCCGCGTGCTCGGGATTGAGTGTGTTGGCACCGTCGTCGCATGTCCCGGCGGCGATTTTGAAGCGGGCCAGACCGTCGCCGCGATGATGGGTGGCATGGGGCGCCAGTTCGATGGCTCGTACGCCGAGTTTACCAACGTGCCGACCGCCAGCGTCTTCCCGCTGCAAACCGGCCTGGCGTGGCCGCACTTGGGCGCTTTGCCCGAGATGCTGCAGACCTGCCACGGCTCCCTGCACACCGGCCTTGGCCTGCAGCCTGGCAACACGCTGTTGATTCGCGGCGGCACGTCTTCGATCGGGCTGACGACGCTCGCGATGGCCAAACGTGCCGGCGCGATCGTGCTCGCCACCTCGCGATCCGAGGCCAAAGCGCCGCTCCTCCTCGAAGCTGGCGCCGACGATGTCGTGATCGATACCGGTCAAATCGCCGCTGACGTGCGCAGCCGTGTCCCCCGCGGCGTCGACCGCGTCTTGGAGCTCGTGGGAACGCGCACGCTCATCGATTCGATGCGAGCCACACGCGCTGGCGGGGTCGTCTGCATGACCGGAATCCTCGGCGGCCAGTGGGAAATCCCGGCCTTCCGACCGATGGAACACATCCCGACAGGCGTGCGCCTGACGTCCTATTCAGGCGGCGCCGGAGACATTCGTGTGGCAGATCTGCAGCGCTACGTAACGATGGTCGAGCAGGGCGATCTCACCGTCCGCCTCGGGCCGGTATGGTCTTTCGACCAGCTGCCAGAAGCTCACCGCGCCATGGATGAAAACCGCGCCAACGGCAAGATGGTGGTCGTGGTGTAGCGGTGTTGGGCAGTCACAGCCGATGGTATCCGCGTTGAAGCGCAGTTGGAGAACCAAGAGTAGGGTACCTTCGGGGACGTCTCGCAGCGCCGCGAGCACCTCGAGGCGGGCCCGGATCTGATCGCGAGCGACGCGGAAGTGCTGCAAGCGCTCCTCGTCGGTCAGGTCTTCATGCTTGCGGTCGGGGTCTTGCAGCGGCCAGTGCATGCGCGGCGCGCGCGAGAGCAACACGGGGCAAACCTCCTCGGCGCAGAGCGTAATCACGAGGTCCACGCTCTCGGGGTCGATGGTCTGCACCGACTTCGAGCAGTGCGTCCCGAGGTCGATGCCGAGCTCGGCCATCGCCTGGATGGCGAAGGGGTTGACACGGGAGGGCTCGGAGCCAGCCGACTGCACGCGCACGGCGTCACCGAAGAGGTCGCGGGCGAGCGCCTCGGCCATCTGGGAGCGCGCCGAGTTGGCGACGCAGAGGAACAGGACGGAGTCGAAGTGATGTTCGGGCATGGTGGTGTTTCAGGCGGAAGTAGATGATGGGGCCGGGAACCAGCCCTTGGTGCGGTTGGCGAAGGCGACGAGCGAGAGCATCACCGGCACCTCGATCAGCACACCGACCACGGTGGCGAGCGCCGCGCCTGAGGCGAGGCCGAAGAGGCTGATCGCGACGGCGACGGCCAGCTCAAAGAAGTTGGACGTGCCGATCATCGCGGCCGGCGCCGCGACGTTGAACGGGAGCTTGAGCAGGCGGGCCAGGCCGTAGGCGATCGCGAAAATGCCGTAGCTCTGGATGAGCAGCGGGATGGCGATCAGCACCACGCGACCGGGCTGCGAAGCCCTCGAGGCGTCGCCAGGTCCGGCAGCATCGTGTCGCCCCGCTCGCGTTCCGCACGTGAGCGCACGTGGAAGTGTCCGGGCGCGGGTGACCCAAGCCTCGCGCGCGGCCTCGATCTCGTAGAAAGCACGCGCCTGCGCGTTCTCGACGCGCATCAGGATGAGGTAGTGCGTCCAGGACAGATCGGCGGGAAGAGAACCGGCGCCGCACCCGCCAATTGGCTCAGCGCCGCTGAACCTTTCTCGCCCGGAAGTGCGGCCGCGGATTGGCTCAGCGCTGCTGAGCCTTTCTGGTAGCTGGCCACCTCGTCCGGGATCGCAGAGCCCTCGGGGAAGGTCAGGTAGAACTGCTTCATCCGCTCACGGACGGGTAGCTGAATCCCTTCCCAAACCGATCCGTCAGTCGGGCCGCGAGGCGCTTGACCGTCTCCTCGCCGTACCGCGCTTGCTCCTGGCCGTGCTGCTGCACTTCGACGATCTCGCGCCCTGTCATCCAGTAGGCGTGGACCATCGCGGTGTTCACAGTTCGCGCGACGTGAGCCCGTGCGGCCTCGATGATTCGAGCGGCGCGCTCGTAGAGGGCGTCTTCGGTCAGGTCGTGTCGCTCGGACATCCGCAGCCTCTCATGGGTTCGCCGCCTCATACGACAAATGCCTGTCGCATACGATCTCGTCATGGCGCAAAAGAGGGCGGCCAAACCGTCGGAACGGCCTTCGCCAGAGAGCACCGGAGCGGGGCTGTAAACCAACCAGCCCACGGGCCGAGGTCAGTAAACCAAGACCCCGCGCTCTAAGTAGAAACTCACCACCTCATGCCGCCTCCTTCTGCCGAATACCGCCGTCAGTTTCGTTCACCGTGGTCGCCGCAGGCGGTGGATGCTAAGTAGAAACTCACCACCTCATGCCGCCTCCTTCTGCCGAATGCCGCCGTCAGTTTCGTTCACCGTGGTCGCCGCAGGCGGTGGATGCTCTCCCCGCACTCGGCCCCAGAGAGCAGGGTCTGGCCCGAGACGGCTCGGCGAGCGCGGCGGGGTGGTCTCTGCGGCGGTGGGGTGAGAGCGCTCGGGTGGGCTCGCGGGCCGGGCGGGAGGCGCAAAGGCCCGCGGACACTGGGCCTTCTACGCGAAAGCCCCGACCGTTGCCGATCGGGGCTCCCGTTAAACGAAACGGCCCCACCCGAAGGTGGGGCCGCTTGAATGGCTCCGCTCAGTAAATAGGTCGAGTACCGTCTACCTGCACGACGAAGTCCCTTTGAATCAGCCACTTCGGGCTCGACGGCGTTCTCGGCGGAGGACCGCTCGTACTCCAGCCCCGCAACC
>Ga0114932_10000585_pt1 | contig 43168 bp, 43 predicted proteins | sample 2SBtaG_2_FD_87286 | JGI IMG/M metagenome (GOLD analysis project Ga0114932, IMG submission 87286) | Deep subsurface microbial communities from Kolumbo volcano to uncover new lineages of life (NeLLi) - 2SBTROV12_ACTIVE470 metaG | ecosystem: Environmental > Aquatic > Marine > Volcanic ...
CACAGCGCTCACGGCGGAGGAGGCCGAGGTGCAGGTCGAGCGCTACCTGGCGCGGCCGGGGCAGGCGGTGTCGTACTGGGTCGGGGCGGCCGAGATCCGCGCGCTCCGGGAGCAGGCCGAGGCCGCGATGGGGGACCGCTTCGACATCGTGGGGTTCCACCGCCTGGTGCTGGAGGCGGGCGAGATCACGGTGGAGATGATGCGAGAACGCGTGACACACTGGATCGAGGGCTGAGCTGAACGGGTCAGTACCCGGCGGCCGGCACCACGTACACAGCGCCCGACCAGCTTGCCCCACTCGCCGAGCTCCCACGCGCCCCCAGGGCGGGGTCGAGGAAGCCGTCGCCGGTGAGGTCTCCCGACGCCAGCGCGCCCCCGAGGGAGTCCGAGGATCCCGTGCCGAGGAAGGTCGCTCCTGCGTCGTTCGGAACAGCCGTGCCGCTCAGGTCGCCGTGGAATAGCAGCACCATCCCGCCGTCGCTCGCCAGATCATCGGCGCCTCTCGCGCCCACCAGCAGGTCGGCGTGTCCATCGCCGTCCAGGTCACCGGGCCGTGGATCGCGTAGCCCAGCTGCTGGTTAGATGTATCTCCCTCGAGTGTCCAGGTGGCCGCGAGCAGGTTGGTCGGCGTGTCCCCCCAGCCTGCGAGCTGGCTGCCGGACACCAGGTAGACCCGCCCTGCCCCGCCGTTTGCGGCGTGGGCGGCGACCGCGAAGTCGTCGTAGCCGTCACCGTCCACGTCGCCGAGGCCCTCCAGGCTGCGCGGTGTGTAGGCGATGCGCTCGCTGGAGGTACCGAGACCGTGTGGTCCGCCGCGCTCGCGAAGGTGGTGTCGCTGCCCGGTGACAGCCACACGAGTGCGGCACCGACGTCTCCGACCCCGGACTCGTAGTACCCAGCCGCTCCGACGAGCAGATCGTCGAAGCCGTCACCGTCCAGGTCGCCGCCCGCCGCCACCGCGGAACCCAGGTACAGCCCCGCGTTGCCGGCGTAGTCGCCGTAGACGATCAAGTCCGCGTCGTCCGTGGTCCCGCTCGAGACGGACGCCCCGGACCAGGCGTAGGCCGCGCCGTACTGGGACGCGTAGGTGCTGTCGAGCCACGCGCCGACGACCAGGTCCGCCGTCCCGTCCCCGTCGATGTCGCCAGCCGAAGCCACAGAGCCTCCGAAGCAGGTCGCCTCTCCGCCGTCGAGCGCGATGGGAGCATCCTGGAGGCTTCCATCCGCCGGACCGTCGAGCAGGAACACCCAGCTCTCGTCACAAGGGGTCGTCTTGGCGGAGTTCCCCGGAGCCCCGATCACCAGCTCGTCGTCACCGTCTCCATCGACATCCGGCAGTGTGGCGAGCGTCTCGCCTGCGTAGCCGTACGCGGCGGCGCCGTACACCTCGTGGTCGGTCGCGTAGAGGTCGATGTCCCCGGTGACGGGGCCGAGGGAGAGGTACACGCTGCCCTCGGTGTCCGAGGCGACCGTGTCGGCGAGGGGAGCTCCCGTGGCGAGGTGCCATCGCCACACGTGAGGTCCGTGCCAGTCGTGCAGCCGAGCCAAAGCGCCATGATCCCCATCGTTTCTCCACGACCCCAAGCTACCGCATCCCCGCGCCGCTGCGGAGGGATGTTCTCGTCCGTCTACTTCATCGTCACCGCCACGTTGTAGTCGACGGTGACGGTGGGCCCCTCGAGCACGACCTCGCACTCACCGAGCAGCTCGAGCGGTGCACTGCCTCGAGCACGCACCCACAACAGCGTTCCATCTCGATGCACGGACACCTCGTCATCTTCGCAATCGTGGGACTCCACCTGACCCCACCTCGTCGGAACGGGGATCCCCTGGCCCACAGCAGCCTCAGAACCAGCCACGGCCTCTTCCGCTACCTCGACGGCCAGGTGCTTCGACGCGCAGCCCATCAGCAGGATGACCATCCCTCCCATCTTGTCTGCCTCCCGAGAAAGTGGTGACCTCGCGCTTAGTCCACCCACGCGTCCGGACGCTCTTCTCGCTTCATCCCGCACACCTTGTCACCGCAGTAGATGTCGACCAGGTCGTGGCCATCGTCCAAGAAGACGCGCTCGACGGTGAGCTCGACGTCCCCCTGCACGCGGCGGACGCTCAGATCGACGAAGGTACCCTCTTCTCCCACGCTGACCGCCGACATATCGCCCGTGCCCATGCCGGCCGTTGGCTGGCCGTCGACGGTGGTGATCAGGTCCCCGGCTTCGAGTCCTGCCGCGTGAGCACCACTCCCCGTCCGCACCCGCTCGACGATCAGTCCGTCGTCTGCTTCAGCTACGCGCACGCCCATGCCCGCGGTTCTGGAGGTCGGTAGCCTGAGCTCGACGATGGTGTCGTGTGCGCGGTCTGGATGCACGGTGACTGGCTCGGAGTAGGTGGAGAACAAACCGTCCTGTCGCTCCGCTGTGACGTCACAAGGCTCAGTGACATCGCCCTCGATGTAGAACGCTCCGCTCTCGGGGACCGAGTCGAAGCCTCCGCAGCCCCTGACGTTGATCTTTCCCTGTGCCGGCCGTACGAAGCCTGTGATCGATCCCGCTGGTACCAGCTCGTCGACCACGCAGCGGTCTGGAGCCTCGCCCCAGTCCACGACCGTCGGCAGGTACCCAGGGATGGTGAGCTTCCCGAAGTGCAGGGAGTCCGGCCGCTCTGGGAGGTCGACATACCCTTCGCCGACCACGGCTCGGAGCATCCCGAAGGTCACGGTGTCGGGCTCGCTCGATGGCATGTGGAGGAGGAACTCCACGTCCCCCTCGACCCGCACCTGCGGGCTGAGCTTGCAGCGGACGGTGTCCTGGGCGAGCGCCGCAGGAGCCGCCGGCCAGAGGGTGCAGGAGGCAGCGAGCAGGAGCATGGTGTGACCTCCAAGGACCACCCTACGCTGTTTCCAGACGCCCGCGGTCACGAGTCACTCGAAGCAACTCGCTGACCTCTCGCGGTGCATCACCTGCGGCAGCGGAACACGGTGCCGACGAGCGTCAGCCACCACAAGGCAGCGGGCAGGTTCGTGGTCGCACATTGGGACACCCTGTGGCTCGTCGGTTCGGTCCACGGACCTGCGTTGGAGCTCGCGTCCAAGAGGCGTGCACGAGCCCAGTATTCGTCGCCATGGTCGACCTGGAGTCCCCCGCCCTCGCATGTGCCGTCGATGCGCACCCGACCATCCACGTCGGCGACCCAGGCCATGGCCTCGAGGAAGTCCTCGTTCTCGGCGAGCTGGACCTGGATCATCGCGTCTTCTCGGGCCTCGAAGACGAGCTCCTGGACGGGGGCCGAGCCACCGCATTCCCAGTCATCTGGATCGTCGCCGCGACTGGAGGTCCAGGAGAGCCACTCCGGCGGCTCGAGCGAGACCGTGTCGCCGGCTCCCCCTGCCGCAGTCCGGAACTCGAGCACGTCGGCGTGAAGAGGTTCGACAAACGTGTGTTCGGCCCACCGGGCAGACAGGGAGTAGCCCACGTCCGGCTCGAGCTCCTGGCTCGGCGTGAGCCGGACCAGGGTCTCACCCCTGGTGGTCAGTCGCTCGCTCGTCCAGGTCACCGCGGTGCCGTCTTCACTCGCCAGCTCGAACGTCGGGTCGTAGTAGACGACGTCGCCAGTCAGCAGTGGCGCCGTCGTGGTGGCCTGGCCCGTAGAGCCGTCGGCGGGGAGGACCGCGGTGAGTCCACCGACCTCGCACTGGCAGTAGGCCGAGGCCGGGGCGCTCGACGACGACGCAACCATGGCCACCGTGATCAGCAGGCTTCGCGTTGTCACCAGCTCCGCCCCACCCCCACCCCGAGGCCCAGGAGGCCTCCGAGGTAGTCGAGCAGCATCCAGTCGACACGAACGCTGACGAAGCCCGCGCCGAGGTCTCGCCGAACCCACGGTTCCAAGGCGAGCTGGTTCCGGTAGGGTCGGCCTCGCGTGTAGACGTGGAGCCACGGGACTCGGAGGCCGAGAGCGAGCTCGGGGGTCAGCCACAACGCCGTGCCGGGCACCAGAGTGGTGGCCACGTCGTGGGACTCTCCCCACCACGGGCCGGCCCACGTCCGGAGGTACACTTGGGCGCTGCCGTCGATCGCGACCACCAGCCGCTGTCCATGTTCGACGTGGAACGGAACGCCGATCCCGACGCGGTACGGCGCCCAGGACAGTGCGTGCTGTGCGCCTTCGTAGAACGAGCCCCAGATCGCATAGTCCTGGCCCTGTTGGCCTGCACTCAGAGCGACGGTAGCGCCCACTGAGGTGCGGATGTCGCTCTCGGTGTCCACCACGAGGGCCTGGACGACCAGGTTGCCGGGTTGAGTCGGCCAGAGCCAGGCGAACTGGACGCTTGCCTCGACCCGGCCGAGCCTTACCCCGGTGCCGGCGACGGTGCTGACCAGCTCGAAGGCGGCGACCCCACCGTCCGCCCACACTCGGGCCGTCTCTGACGCCGCGAGCCCAGCGCCGTCCTGTCCGCTGGGCACTGCGAGGGGGGCAGCTCCGGCTGGGGAGGCAGCGAGCAGCAGCGTCAGGAGCAACGGGCAGCGGGCCATGGGACACGGCTTCGACCACCCGACCACCCCGGTGCGATGGGGGTCAGCCAGCACGACCAGCCCCCGACAAGCACTCCAGGGCCGGCGTGCGGATCTTGCGATGGGCGCACTGGGCAAGCCTGCTATTCAAGGTGCGAGCCACTCCAAGCCGATCAGGACCACCGACTTGTCCCTGTCCGTCCCGCTGTTGGTCTCCTCGTACAGCATGCCCTCCAGGCGTACGCGCAGGGCGTGGCCGTCGCGCCAGCCAGTCACAGCGAAGCCAACGATGCTCGCGGCGTGCAGCTCACGGACCTCGTCGGGGTCGGTGGCCTGGAAGTGGGTGGTGTCGTCCACGGTGTACACGAGCCCGCCACCAGCGTAGAGGTCGAGGGTGGAGCGCGTCGCCCCGACGCCAGCGTGCGCAGCCTGCACCCAGAGCACAGCGCGGCCATCGGCGCGGATTCGGCTCAGGTCTGGCGCGACCTCGTAGTCTTCGACGGCCCACCGAGTGCGTGCGGTCCAGTCGTGACCGTGCAGGTCGGGGAAGCCGGACACGGAGAACTCCAGCGCGGCCTGGTCGTTGAGCGGCGTGTGCCGTCCACCGCGGACGCCGGGACGTACGAGAAAGAGGTCGTTGAGGTCCACCGCGAGGCCGGCAAGCCAGAGCGCGGTCACCGGCGCAGCTCGCAGTTCGCGGCGAGGTCGAGGGATCGGCTGGCTCCACTCCAGGTGGCCTTCAAGCGAGCCGTGACGAGGCCTCGGGCACGGGCCTCGCACCGGGAGGCTGGCAGAGACATGGACAGACCAGCGCCCACAGCAGGCCCCAGCCCGAGCTCGTTGTAGCCAAGCTCTCGGTGCTGTCGTCCGGTCTCCAGAGTGTAGGACTGGAGCCACGCGGCATCCCCTCCGACGACGCCGAACGGGCGGAGGTCCTGCCCTCGCGGCGTGGGAGACAGCTCCAGGACGAGCAGCGCCTGGCCACGGACTGCCCACCCGACGTAGTCCTTCTTCGGGCGGAAGACCTCGAACGACCTGTCGCCAGAAGCCGTTCCGCGCGGTGTGGGGTCCACGCGGAGATCGATGCGAAGTGCGGAGTGCTGGGACTCCAGGGCGGTGTGGGCGCCGACGGCGAGCTGTGAGGAGTCGTCCGCGGCGACCACACCGAGCCCTGCTGTCCAGGTGAGCAAGCTGGCGAGGTTCCAGGTGGGCACGTCGCGCAGGGTACTGCGCGGGAGAGCGTTTGGGCCGCATGATCGGTAGCGTTCAGGCCGCCCGTGTCCGCAGCAGCGCCTCCGCCACGGGCAGCACCACCTCCCGGAGACAGCGTCATGCCGCCGCCTGCCCCGTCGCACGGCCCGAGAGCCGATTCCCACCGGAAGGGGCCCCACGGATGACACAACCTCCCCGTGACGCCGCTCCTCCCGTGGCTGCTCGTCCTCGCGGGCGGCGAAGCCTCAGCTTCGGTCTCCTGCAGGGTCGATGGCCCGTTCCCGTCGGGTGAAGGGACCTTCGTCCACGATCGCGTCCGCACGATGTCGAGGTACACCTCCGATGTCCGCGTCCGCGCGGGATACTTCCGGCTCTGGGCCGATCCCGGGGAGGCCGGAACTCTCTTTCTGGATGGCGCGCTGCCAGCGCGTGTCACCTGGTCCGAGGAGGGGGTCTGCTCCGTCGACGTCGAGCCTGGCAGCACCCCTGAGCTGAGCGGACAGGTGTCGCTCGTCGGCCTCCCGACCGACGCTGTGGTGTGGGTCCGAGGCTGTGGGAGCGCCGCTCGAGTCGACGATGGTGGGCGCTTCTCCATGCCAACTGGTTCAGAGCCTTGCGCGCTCCAGGGCATCGCGAACACCTGGTCTCACGTCTGGGTCGGTGAGCCGACACCCGTGTACCCGGTTCAAGAAGAGGGCACCGACCTCGCGCTCGGCGCACTGGCGCCCGACAGCGGCATCGGGGCGCTCGCCTACCGGGACGAAGGGCGCGGGATCGTCGTGGAGCACGTGCTCGCCAGGAGCTCGGCGCGCGATGCCGGCCTCGCCCCCGGTGACCGCGTCCTCCTCGTCGACGGGCTCGGGTTCGACGACGTGCCGATGGGGGAGGAGCGGGCACTCGGGCGGGGGCTGGCCGGGGAGACTGTGAAGGTGGTGGTGGGGATCGGAGACGTCGAGCGGACCCTCGAGCTCGCGCGACGGCCGCATGACCAGAGCTACTGGGGCTGGACTCTGGGGATCGCAGTCGACCGCACGGAAGAAGGACTCGTCGTCGCCGAGACGCTGCCGCATGCAACGGCGTCGGGCGTCCAGGTCGGAGACCGGGTGGTCGGGTTCTGGGACGAGAGCACCGCCGAGTGGCACGCTGGACAGTTCGCAGGACACAGCCGTGGCGGCCCGTGCGACGTGGAGCTGACCCTGGAGCGCGAGGGCGGTGAGCGCGTCGTCGTGAGCGTTCCACGGATGAGGGACGTGGGCTCGTTCGCGGACTGGGACCCCGGAGAGCCTCCAAGACGGTGACTGCGCAGCCTCGGAATCTCCGTGTGCGAAGGCACGCACGCAGTCCCACCATCCGTACGGTGGTACCGGCGCCGCCCTCCAGACGCGGTGCCGTGATCGAAGTCGCCCCTCATCAGCACTCGTGCGCTGACGTGGTCGGCCCTCTGCGCCACTTCATCCTACGTACTGCGTGCCCGGAGCAGTGAGGTTGATGGAAGCCCTTGGCGTGATCGTCCTCTTGGCGGCCTGACGACGTGGATGGCCACACGGTCGCGAAGACGCTCGACTTCGAGGCCGACGCCGACCCGGATGTGTACTGGGCATGGCGCTACACCCCGGCGGGACGCTCTACTGCACGGGCCGGTGGTTGGTCACTTCCCACCGTAGATCGAAGCTCATCTGGCCACGCTGGGACAGGAGCTCCGGCGGTGGCGCAGGCAACGGCGTCGACTCCTCGATGGCCTGGACGAGGAGGCTGTCGAGCTTCTCGCTGCCGCTGCCTACCTTGATGGCGACTTGTTCGACGTGGCCTCCGTTGCCCACAGTGACCACGGCCAGCATCGAGTAGTCGGGCTTCGGGAGACGCAGCGGCCGGCCCTGCTCCTGGAGCAGCTCGACCCACCGGTTCTCGACGTGGACGGCCACGTCGCGGTGGTAGCTGCCCTCCTGGAACATGATGACCTGCCCCTCGAGCATCATGACGCGGTTGGTCACGTCGTAGAAGTCGACCCTCAGTTCCATGTCCGGCCTGGGTGGCCTCGAGAGCTTCGCACAGCCAAGACTGAGCGCGATAGCGGTGGTTGTTGCTACCATTTGAGTCCCCTGAGAGGGAAGCGTACCACGCTGTCGACTGCCCGTTACCCAGGCATCTCCTCACCCGTCCAAGACACCGCCAGGAGCGCCTGGGGATACGACGGAGTCTTTGCCCGGCTCGCCTGGAGCTGCACCCCGAGGTCGAGTTCGACGCTCCCCCCCACTGGGATGCGCCAGAGGCCTCGGAAGGACAGGGGCACGGTGTCGGGCGCCACCAGCTCGGCCTCCAACACGCCGTAGGTGCCGTCGGGTCGCGGGCGTTCCCAGGCCCACCGAGCATGGACCATGGGAGACCCGTCTCCCGAGGTCGTCCACCGCTGCTCCTGCAGGCCCAGGCCGCCGCGGAGGACGTGACGACCTGCACCCTCCAGCTCGGACTCGACGAAGCCCACCACATGCCACCCCGGCTGGGCCTCGAGGCTGTGGCTGCCGAAGGTGACCACCGCGAGGTCGTCGATGTGGGGGAGCGCGCCGATCTCGAGCCCGATGAGGTGGGGCTGGTCGGGTCCTGTCCGCCTGCGGACCGAGGCCACAAGGCGTCCTGGGCCCTGCTCGGACCAGTCGTCCATCCATGCGACGACGACGGGGAGCTCGACGTCCACGAGCTGCTGGCCAGCCACGAAGCGGGTCGCGAGCGTCTGCTGGACGACCGTCAGCTCGTTCGGTGCGACGACCGTACGTGCGCTCGCGGTTGGGGCCGCGTAGCCGTCCGCCTGCCGAAACCCCACCGGGGCGGCGAGAGCGGCCACCACCAGCAGGCTCACCACCCCGTGTCCCCGGTGTCGCGTGCGAAGCCGCAGTGCTGGAGCAGCTCCTCATTGTCCCACCGAGGCCCGGTGTCGCACCAGGAGGTGTTGTAGTGGTCGGAGGCCCAGCAGTCCTCCGCTTGCTCGACGGGGTCGAACTGGCTGCAGGGTGCGGTGGTGAAGGTGGCTCGGAGAGGTTCGACGTGCGGCATGGGGATCGTGTTGGCCGACGGCGCCGGAATGTCTCGGACCTCCCAGACGTACGTGGTCTCCGGATCGAGCCCTCCGAGTGGACAGATGGTGATGGTCTCCTGGTCGTAGTCGTAGATCCAGGCGATGGGCACGGTCTCACCGTCGGGGCCCGTGACCGTGGTCCACTCGTCCGCGCCAGGGGCGTGTTCGGGGTGGTCCATCGGCCAGCCGGCGACCTGGTCCGTCGTGAGCGGTCGGTTCGGGTCCCAGTTCTGCTCGCCACCGCAAGGGACGTGGGGCGGGGGAAGCCACACCTGGCTCGTCAGGCAGGCGGCGGCCGCCACGGGGAGCGCCCACGTCCGGTACCTCGCGCGTCGCCAGCACAGCCGAGCCAGGAAGAGCGCGGGCAGGACGATGAGATCGCCGACATCCGCGACGTGGGGAGAGCCACCCAACAGGAGCCGGACCGTGTCCCCAAGCGGCGGCCAGAGCTGGAGCGTGGTGTAGGTCGCCGCGGTCGTCGCGAGAGCGATCCCGGGCACCCGCCGCACGTCGAGCCGGGTGAGCACCAGCACGGACGCGCACACGGTAGGCGCGATGACCAGCCAGGCCACGTCGGACAGCTTCCCCGTCAAGAACCCGGGATGGAGCTCCTTGAGCACGAGATCGTTGAGCAGCAGGCCGGCGATGGCCGCCAGGCAGAGGGGGTGCGAGGGCCCCCTCCGGAGGTCGTCTCGCGTGGGCGACCGGCCATGCATGGAGGCAGGATAGTCGACGTGCAGTCCGTGGCGAAGAAGCTCGCTTCGACGGGCGTTTCGGGGCTACGCTCGTGACCTCATGGAGGTGAGGGGTGCTCTTCCTGCTTGCGGTGGCCGCCGCGGAGCCGTCAGGGACCTACCAGGTCGACGTGACGGCCTCCTTCCCCGATGGCACGCCCGCCGCGGGGCTGTTCGCCGCGGGGCATGTGAAGAAGCTGGTAGAGCTCGACGACGATGGCCGAGCGGTCCTCGAGCTGAGCGGCTCGGACCGTGTCCGCATCTACGGCTGGACGAAGGCCCGGCACGGACCGGAGGTGAACGGCCCGACCAGCGTCCACTTCGACCTGCCCGAGCCCTGTTCGCTGGACCTCACGGTCGTGAACCGACGAGGCGCGCTCCTGGATGGTGGACTCTTCCTGTTCGTCGAGCACGACGAGGGCTACTTGGAGGGTACCTGGCCCGTCGAGGGAGGCCGCGCAGGGCTGCAGGTTCCGTGCGGGGTCGGCTCCTACGCAGTGCACGGTGGGCCGGAGCTTGCGGGCGAGCATGTCCCCGACGTGGACTTCCACGGCGACCTGGAGCGGGAGATCGTGCTGGTCGAGGGAGAGCTGCTCCGCGGCCAGGCCACGAACTGGCTGGGCCAGCCCATCGAGCGTGCGACCGGTGGAGAGGCACTGTCGGCCCACGGCGTCACCGACGCCCAGGGCTTCTACGCCGTCCGCTTGAACCCCGATCAGGACCACCACCTTCGCTTCATGCGGGCCGGGCGGACCAGCTGCGCGACTGCTCCCACGGTGCACCTGCCGGCTGGCGAGCCCTTCCCCGAGACCCTGGACATCCAGCTCCCGCTGCCGGAACCGCGAGAGGGTTGGTGGGGCCGGGCGTGGCGTTCCTACGCGATGCCGCTGTTGTGCTGACGTGAAGCTCACCGGACGTCCTTCCATCGGTGACAGCAACTACGACTTCGACGCGGGGACGAACGAGTGGGTCCGGGTCCGTGCCGTGGACGGGAGCGGGAACGCCTCCGACTGGAGTGCGTTCTCCGAGGTCCGGTCGTGTCGATGCGCAGGCGCTGGCCCTGCGGGGACGTCGACGTTCCTGCTGCTGTTGCCGGTGGCTCTGTGCAGGCGCGGAAGGCCTCACGAACGGTGGTGCGCCACCCGCCGCTTGTCGTGATGGGGGGCCAGGATGCCGTCGAGCTGCGGCCCGAGCAGGAGCACGTAGTGGCTGTCGTCCCTGCCGAAGCTCCGCACCTGCCAGGCGTCCGCCAGGGCGACGTCGAGCTCGACGTGGAAGATCTCCACGACCGGGGCGCCCTGGACCAGCCGTGAGAAGTCCGGCTGCTCCACCTCGATGCCGAGCTGAACGTCGGTCTCGCTGGTCGGCGAGGCGTGGAGGGAGAGCCGGTTTGGCACGGTCCGGTAGACGGTGCCGTCGTTCGAGCTGCTGATGTAGGGGATGGCGATGTCCCGAACCATGATGCTCTCGTCACCAGGCTCCGCGACGAGCACTTGTCGCAGGACCACCTGCCCTCGCTTCTCCAGACGGTGGAGCTGTCGTGGGGAGAGCTCCACGTCACGCCAGCCCTGCTCGTGTCCCGCTGGTAGTGAGGCCATGTTCAGCGCCTCATCGTCCAGGCGAACGATGTGGACGTCCACGTAGACGGGTTTCGCCGCGTTCGCGTCGACGAGCGACAACAGGACGGACAGCATCAATGTCTCCTGGCTGGGGTGACTGTACCGTGCGAGCCCAAGCCCGAGGATGAGAGAGGCGTAGCGGATCGCCCGTGGGCGGGAGGAACGGATTCCTCGCCTTCAAGGCCGAAGAACCTGCTACCGTCCACGTGATTTGGGGAGGTACGGATGCGCATCCTGTTGCTCGTGGTGACACTCTTCGGCGGCTGCAAGGACGACACCATCGCGCCCGACTCGGGCACGCCCGACACGGACGGCGTGGAAGACCAGGACGGCGACGGCCATCCAGACGCGGAGGACTGCGACGACGACGACCCGGAGGTCCACCCTGACGCCGAGGAGGCCTGCAACGACGAGGACGACGACTGCGACGGTGAGGTCGACGAAGGCATCGTCGAGACCTGGTACGTCGACCGCGACGAAGACGGCTACGGCGACGACGAGCTCAGCCAGGACAGCTGCGACGAGCTCCAGGGCATGTCCACGGCCGGCGGCGACTGCAACGACGGAGACGAGGCCGTGCACCCCGGAGCGGACGAACTCTGTGACGGTGTGGACCAGGACTGCGACGGCGAGCTGGACGAGGAGGCCATCGACGAGGTGGTGCTCTACGCGGACGGCGACGGTGACGGCTTCGCCACCGAGGACGGTGAGCGGATCACGGCCTGCCCGGGGACCGAGGGCTACGCTGAGGCCGCGGGCGACTGCGACGACGGCGACGCGAGCCGCTACCCCGGCGCGAGCGAGGTCTGCGACGGCGTGGACAACGACTGCGACGACACGACCTCCGAAGAGGGTCTAGTCGCCCTCGACGGCGTCGATGGCTACGGCAGCATCCAGGAAGCGCTCGATGCAGCGGTGGCGGGGAGCGAGGTCGAGCTTTGCGAAGGGATCTACATCGAGACCCTCGACATCTCCGAGAGCGTCACCCTCGCGGGAGCGGGCAGCGCCTCGACCACCTTGGACGCGCGCTCTGGTGGTTCGGCGATCATCGTCCGGGAGGGGGTGAGCCTCACCCTGTCGGGGCTCACGATCACCGGCGGGACCGGCTCGCCGCACGCGCTCGTCTCGGCTCTGTCCGGGGGCGCTGTGCTGGCGGTCCAGGCCGACGAGCTCGTCTTCACCGACGTGGTCATGGAGGACAACAGCGGGGAGTGGGGCGGTGCGATGTTCGTCTGGGAGGCCGGGCTGATCAGCTTCGACGCCGTGGTCATCGACGGCAACGATGCGGACGAGTGGGGAGGCGGGCTCTACCTCCTCGAGGTGGACGAGCTCGTCGCCAGCGCAACGGAACTCACCGACAACAGCGCGCAGCACGGCGGTGGTGCCGTGCTCGCCGAGGTGGAGCTGGTCGAGCTGGACGGGGTCACCGTCGACGGCAACCAGGCCACCGGCGACGGTGACAGCGCCTGGGCTGGCGGGATCTGGGCGGAGTTCGTCGACGTGGTGTGCACCGACACCACCGTGTCCGGCAACCGGGCGAGCTCGGTGGTCGACAACGGCGCAGCTGGCGGCCTCCTGCTCTACGACGCCACCTGGACCGGCGGCACGATCGAGGACAACGAGGCGGCCTACGGGGCCGGGCTCTTCGCCTACAACAGCGGGACGGCTGGCGCGCCGGGCCTCAGCGGCATCACCGTGCAGGACAACACGGCGTCAGCATGGGGCGGCGGCTTCTACGCCCAGGGCGATCTCGACTGCGAGGACAGTACCGTCGCGGACAACACCGCCGAGGCTGCGGGGGGCGGCGCCCTGCAGACCTCCACCGGCAGCACGGCCACCCTGGATGGCGGCGGGACCTGTGTGCTCACGGGCAACGAGGCCACCCACGGCGGAGGGCTGTTGTTGTACGAGGACCTGGGGCGGATCGACGCCGTGGACCTCGAGCTGAGCGGCAACGAGGCTTCCTGGGGTGGCGGCCTGTACACCTATGGGGGTGACGCCGACGGTCTGGTGATCGACGGCAACGTCGGCTTCACGGGCGGAGGCGGCGTGTATTCCATCGGCGAGGCCGTGCTCGAGGACAGCAGCGTGTCGGCGAACGAGGCCGAGTACGGCGCTGGCTTCGCCATCGACGAAGGCGAGCTCGAGCTCGACGGCGTCACGGTCGACAGCAACGCCGCCGACGAGGCGGGCGGAGGTGCCCTGCTCTTCTCAGGCGCCACCCTCACCTCGTACGATTCCGACTGGAGCTCCGGCGCGGCGGACAACAGCCCCGAGGACATCGCCGGTGATGGTGCCGAGGACACCTGGGACTACGGCTCGGGCGAGGACTTCTCCTGCACCGTGAGCACGGCGCTGGGGGAGGCAGGTGACACCGGTGGCGAACCCAGCCTGGTCGCCGAGCTGGCGTGCAGCGCTCTCTGAGGTGTCGCTGGTGCCGCTCGCTTCGCCGAGTGACCCTCTAGCGCTGGCTCGTGGGCTCCGGTCGGGTTCAAGGCCTTTCGCTCGACCGGCGGCCCAGCGGTGGAGTTGGCTTGTGAAACCGACACGGACACCCCACACTGGTCCCGATGCTCGTCAGCTGGCTGCTCGGATCCGCGTGGGCCATCGCGCCCGTGGGCTCCGTCCAGCGCCTGGCTGGAGGGAGCGACGAGCCCATCTTGGTGGAGCTGGCGGGATCGGCCACCGACAGCGATGTCGTGCTCATGCAGCGTGCCCTTGGGGGGGGGGTACCTCGTCCAGCTGGGGGAGGGGCCGGGCATCTGGAGGAGACGGGAAGCGGCCGGAGCCGCCTGTGCTGTGGAGGTGACCTACGAGGGCGCTGTCTGGCACGTCGACACGTCGGGTGCCTGCTTCGCGGGCGTGGTGACCCAGCGCGACCTGCTCGACGGTGTGCTCCCGACGCCGTCCCCGCGGCCCGTCAAGCGGATGGTGGACGAGCGCCATGCCCTCCCGGCGGAGCTTCTGGGCAGCGTGTTGCTCGCTGGTGTTGCAGGAGGGAGCACGGCACTGGTCCTCGGGCCCGTCGCGAGTGTCGTCATCGACGGGTCGAAGTGGCAGGGCGAACGGGTCATGGTCGTTCCAGGCGCCATCGTGGGAGCAGCTCTCCCTCCGGTGTGGGGCCACGGGCCGGACGCACGGCAGGCCTCGTACACTGGCGCGAGCCTTGGAGCTGCAGCCGGTGCGGCCATGGCAGCGTTTCTGGTCGCCGTGGACCCGGGATCGGACATCCCACCGGCGGGCGTGGCCAGCCTCGTCATCGGGCCGGCGATCGGCGCGACGGTGGCGGCTCATCCGTTCTGGCGACGGGGGAGGCGGTGAAGGCGAGCAAGGCGATCCCGGTCCTCGGGGTAGTGGGCGCTCTGGCCGCCGCTCCTGCAGCGCATGCAGGGCGTCATGCGCTGGCGGGACTCCACTTCGTCTGGGGTCTTCCGGGAGGGCCTGGGGCCGCGGTCGTTCTGTGGGCGCCCGTCTTCGCGGAGCAGCCGCACCTGTCATGGGCGCCCTACGTGGCCCCTGTCTTCGAGGCGCGCTGGATCCGAGATGCGGGGGGGAGCGTCGCCGCGTCCGCTCGGTTGGGCTCGTGGAAGGTCGACAGGAGTTGCAGGCGCGACCCTATGGCCTCGATCGGCGCCGAGGTCGGCGTCCGGACCGCCCATGCGACGGGGCCGGGGGGTCAGATCGGCGTGCACGGACTGGTGGACCCACCCTCGTATGTGGGCCCGCTTCGGGACGCGGGAGCGCTGAGCGCGGGCCTACTGGTCGAACTGGACCCCGTGGCGGGGTGGGAAGCACGCGCCGTGACCGCCAGCCTGGGGCTGGACGCGGCGTATTACGGCACCCCGGGTTCGTGCGTGATCGATGGCCGTCCGCTCCGGCATGGCTCAGGCCTGCTGCGGCCTCGAACCTCGAGCTCTGCTGGACTCGACGAACTCGCGGCCACTTGGCTCCGTCGCGCGGCCGACGAGCAGGCGGCGGTCGGTGCCTTCCGCCGCCTCGCTCACGAACTCACCCAGCTCCAGGCGCCGCAGCGGCTGGTGCGCTGGGCGTTGCGCTGCGCCCGCGAGGAAGTCGGACACGCCGCGATGAGCCTGGTCATCGCCGTGCAGCACCACGGGGCCCCGCTTGCGCTCGGCACGCTCCCGGTCCCGGCGCGCCCCATGCGCACGCGACGCGGGTCGCTTCGACAGCTCGCCTTCGAAGCGCGCGTCGACGGGGTGGACAACGAAGGGCGGGCGGCGGCTCAGTCCGAGCATGCCGCGGAGCGTCTTCGGGACCCCCTTCTGGCGACGGTGGAGCGCCACATCGCTCGTGAGGAGCGCGGACATGCCGCCTTCGCCGTGGAGGTGGTTCGGTGGTGTGCCGCGGAGCTCTCGGTCGGGTGCTAGCGAGCTTCCGGCCGGCAGCAGGAGTTCCAGCGGCGAACCCCGAATCCGGGGCTGCTCCGTGCTCGGGAGTTTCCCGTCCTCGAGGTCGACATCCTCCTGGCAGCTGGGCGAGGCGTGCAGGGAGACGCCTTCGAGCGGGCCGGGTCACGTTGCGGCTCCCCCGACTTGTCTCTCGCGGCCCTCACAGGGCGTTTCGACACTTCGCCCCGAAATGGCCGGGGTCGTGACCCCAGGTCACGCAGTCCGCGTACACGTCAGCGCCGTCGTAGACCTTCAGGAGCCATGTGAGGCTGTTCTCGTCCTCGCACCAGAACAGCGTCGTGCCGCCCGACACCAGGTCCTTCACGCTCGCCACGGTGTCGAGCTCCACGTACAGGTTCGTGCCGTCCGCAGGGGACGAGCTGTAAAGCGGGACGTAGTGCTCCTCTCCCCATGGGCTGGAGGCACCTGTCTCTTCGAGCCACAGTTCACCGTAGTTGGCCCGTCCGGTCGTGTACGCGTCGATCCAGAAGCCGATGCTGTCGCAGTTGTGGCCCACCTGGGTGATCCACACCTCGTCACTCGCGGTGCCTGGCGTCGACGTGTCGATGGCTGAATCACCACCGCTGTCGAGGTCACTCGCCGAGTCCGTGTGCGCGCGCGGCGCCGAGTCCTGTTGGAGTGCCGTGTCGATGTCGACGGCTCTGTTCCAGGTCGAGCCACACGCAATCGTCATCCACACCAACATGCCAGCAAGGCTACACGGTGCAAGGGCGTGTGCGTTCGGCGAAGTGGCCGCAGCTACCGACAAGGGTTCGCTCAGCGACATCCGGTACGGCAATCGACCGCGAGGTCCCACTCGACTGTCGTCTGGCACTCGCCGGGAGAGAGCTCGCGCCAGCCGGGATCGAAGCAGGTCACCTGCTCACACTCGTCCATCGCCTCACGCAGCGCCTCGGGGGATGCGGTTGCAGTCGCAGGTGCAGGGTCTTCGCAGACGTTGCCCACGTAGCAGGCGACGGACACGCAGTCCGTCGGGTCGTCCTCGCAGGCTTGCGAGCGCTCGGCGAGGCCGGCGCAGAGCAGGTCCGCATCGCCGACCCAGGTGCGACCACACCCCACGATGCCCGCTGCCAGCACTCCCGCGGCCAGAGCCTGCACGGCGCCTCGCCAGCTCGGCCGGCGGGAGAGGGACATCACAGCAGGTCTCGCAGCCACTCGGCCTTCATCGCGACGGTGGCACTGCCACAGGCTGCGTTCAGGGTCCCGCCTGCCGCCAGGATCTCGCGGACCCGCACCTGGCACGCTCCGATGTGGTCGTGCTCGATGGTGTCGAGGTCCCTGATCTCGAGCTCGATCGTTGGGCTCCCGTTGAAGAAGGGGTGCGTCGCGTGCCAGCTGTAGGTGGGGCGGCCGTTGTTCTGGATAGGCCCGAGGGTCCACGACGTTCCAGCGATCGCGACGTGCAGGGACACGTCCGGCGCCAGGGGTAGGCCGGCGGTCAAGTCCTCGACCGCTTCGCCCACCGCTGCTCCGCCGCTCGTGCTCGACGTGGCCACGGTAGTGACCGCCGCCGCGGAGGCTCCAGCCAGCTCCGACAAGTCGGGATCCCAGGAGCTCCCGTCCGGCTTCGTCGGCTCGACCACCACCCCCTCGATCTCCAGTCGGAACCAGCCTGTTCCGGACGCCAGCCCCTCGGCACGCCTCGCCTCCACGTCGGCAGCCTGCAACTCGGCCGCCGTCCTGAGCGGTGGCGGCTCGGGGGCATCGGTGAGGGGTTCCTTCTTCGGCGACAGCCCGGCGAGCACTGGTTCCGACAGCTCGATCGAGTCGCGAGCGGCTTCGATGAGGGCGCGACGGACCTGCTCCAGCGCTCGGGGATCGCTCACAGCCGCTGCGGTCCAGGCTCCAGCCACGTCGTCGTCCCAGAGGCGGTCGTGCTCCGAGACCTTGAACGTCGCCTTGCGGCGGGTCTCCCCTCCGACGATGTGGAGCTCGATCCGCTGGCGCCGCTCCCATCTCGCGGACCGTCGCCGACTGGCCTCGCGCACCGTGGCGACGCGTTCGAGGGTGATGGGGGTGGGGTCAGGCAGCAGCTCGAACCCGGTGGGAGCCACCACCGCCATCAGCTGTCGCAGCTCGTCGCCAGACATGGTCGTCCAGAGCCAGGTCAGGCGTTCCGACTCCGTCGCGCGCCAGCGAGCGGCCAGTGCTGGCCGGAGCCGGCTCTCCAGGCGGCGCGCTGCCTGATCGTCTGCGGCCCAGGTCGGCTCCGGCTTGTCGACCTCGTGGAGGCGTTGCTCAGCGACCGCGGTGACGGTCGGTGTGACCTCGCCGGTGGTGGCAACCTCGACGATCAGGCGCTGCCGGGTCTGCCGAAACCACTCGCCCGACGCGTTGGTTCCTGCACTCGAGCCGAAGCGCCAGTCCGTCTCGAGGCGCTGCGGGAAGATGACCGCGATCTCATGGTCTCGCGCGAGCACTTCGTGGGCAGCTGCGATGACGTCGCTCGGCTCGAGGTAGTACCGGCCGTCGTCGTCTGCTCGGGTCTCCACCTCGCTGGCGAGTTGCTGGTCGTGCGCGACCAATGCTCGCTCGACTTTGGCGCGGGGGAACAGCCCGGCCGAGGCCGGGAGGGCCAGCCCGCACGCCACGAACACTGCCGTGCCTGTCCAGATCCTGAACGAGTCCAGCGCTGGCTTCAGTACCGAGCGGCTCATGCGACGACGGTAGCAGCGGCCGGCTTCGCAGGTGGTCCCGTCCTCGGCAGATTGGAGCCGAACAGGTTCTGAAGCTGCGATGTGGCTTCGTCGGCCTGGTGGTGTCGCGGCTTTACGTGTGAGACGGGAGACGTCAGCGCCGTGCAGGTCTGGACGCCCGATGGTGTACGCACCGGCCCCGTGCCGTTTCTTCTGCGCTGAGACCGTCACTTCGGCGGTGGAGCGACGACGGTGGCGCCCTTCTCATCGGTGCCGTTTCCCCGAACGGCCGGGTCAGCGACGCTTGAGGGCGCTTCCCGGCGACACGCCGGTACGCGCGGTGAAGGCACGGGTGAACCACGCGCGGCTCAGGCCGACCGCTGCGGCCACCTCCCCGACGGTCTCGAAGGCTCCCTCCCGGATCAGCGCCTCCGCCCGGACCATGCGCCGCTCTCGCAGCCAGGCCCCGGCTGCCAGCAGCCCAAGCGCGCGCATCCGGTCGTGCAGGTTCCTGCGGCTGACCCCCACGGCTCGGGCCAGGTCTTCCGCGGTCAACGAGCTGCGGCCGAGCTCGGCGTCCGCGTAGCGCTCGAGCCGCTCCAGGAACTGCCGCTCAGCCGCTGTACGCTCGTCGCCCTGGCTCTCGGCGGCCGGACGACGTCGCAGGAGCAGGTCGCAGCGCGCCAGGAGCTCTCGGATCCGGAAGGGCTTGCCGAGGAAGTCGTCGGCCACCTGCAGGCCCTCGACCCGGGTGTCCACGTGGCCCTTGGCCGACACCAGCAGCACCGGAACACCCTCGGGACGCCGACGGGCGAGCTCCAACCCACTCATGCCCGGCAACATGATGTCGCTGACCAGCAGGTCGACCCGGCCCCCCGCCAGCAGGGGTAGCGCGGCTTCGGCCGAGGCCACGTCCGCCACCCGAAACCGGAGCCGGAGCTGCTCCGCCATGAACGCGCGCAGCTCGTCGTTGTCCTCCACCAGCAGGATCCGCGCAGCGCCGCCGCCCGGGTCCGGCGCGTCGTGTTCGGTCGCCGGCCCGTCGTCGGCGTCCACGTCCTCCAGCGCCAGGTGTTGCACACCCAGGGGCAGCGTGAACCAGAAGCGCGACCCCGGCGCTGCCTCCTCGGCGCCCACCTCGCCGCCGTGCAAGGCCACCAGCTCGCTGACCAGGGAGAGGCCCAGGCCGAGCCCGGCGCTGCCGGAGCGCTGGGCCAGGCGCTCGAAGGGGTCGCGCGCGCCGGCCAGGCCCGCGCCATGGTCTCGCACGGCCACCAGCGCGCTGTCGCCCTCCCGCGACACCGTGACGATCACCGCCCCATCACCGTGCTCCTGCGCGTTGGCGACCAGGTTCCCCACGATGGTGTCGAGCATCTCGGGGTCGAACCACAACGTGAGGCCCTCCTTGCCCTCAAGCACCACGCCCTCGAAGCGCTCCAGGACCGCGCGCACATGGCGAAGAAGCGAGCCGCGTCTCACCCGCAGGCGCAGGCTGCCGGTCTGCGCTCGTGCCAGCTCGAGCAGCTGGTCGACCAGAGCCTCCATCCGTTCCGCGTTGCGGAGGGCCAGCGCCGCCCGTTCACGCTCGCGCCCATGGAGGCTGTCGTGCAAGGCGTCCAACGGCCCGATGATGAGCGACAGGGGCGTCCGGAGCTCGTGGGAGACGTTCGCCAGCAGCTTCCGCTTCACCTGGTCGAGCTGCTCCAGCCGGGCGGCCTGGGCCTGGCTGTGGCCGTAGAGCGCCCGGAGCTCCTCGGAGCGCGCGCGGAGATCCTGGGTGGCGACGCGCACTGTCTCCTCCAGGTCTTCCCGCCGGCGCTGGACCTGCCGAAGGCGCAGGCCGACCAGCCCCACCATCAGGCCGAGGCCGGCGGCGAGTGCTGTGATGCGCACCAATCCGCGCTCCCAGAAGGTGGGCAGGCGATCGAGGACCAGCGCTGCGGGTTGCCCCCACGCGCCGCCGAGCCCCGCCTGCACCTGGAAGCTCCTCCGCCCCACGGGCAGCTCCTCGACCACGAGCGACCGCGCGTCCCGAGGTCGGCTCCACGGTGCCTCGCCCAGCCGGTACCGGAAGACGAGGTCGCTGGGCCAGTCCAGCGCCCCCGCGGCCCAGGTCAGGGTCACGGACTCGCCCCCTTCCACCACCACGAGGTCGTCCCGCGCCGCGTCCGCGGCGAGCGTCACCGCCGGCGCCTCCGGAGCCGGAACGCGCTCCTCGGTCAAGGCCACCGCACCATCCTGGCTGGGGTACCAGAGCACGCCCTCCGGCGTCACGGCCACAGCCCGCCCCTCGCTACCGTTCGTCTCCGCCGAGCGCATGCCGTGCTCCCGCCCGAGCCAGAGGAAGGGCACGCGCTCCGCGTCACCGACCGCGAAGGCGCGGAGGCTGGCCGATTCGGCCCACCCCAGCCCGCGGTTGGCGCTCACCCACACGCGCCCGTGGCCGTCGTCGGTGCTGGTGTGCACGCCATGGGTGCCGAGGCCCAACGCCTGATCCAGGCAGCGCCACCCCGACCCCCCACCGAGCTGCTGGGGAAGGCCCGCGGTCTCCACAACGCACAGGCCCCGGTCGTCCGTCGCCAGCCACACGTGGTCACCGTCGACCCGCACGTGCCGGACGGAGGGCTGCGCCGCGGGCAGCGGAGGCTCCTGGGCTTGGCCATCCCCCGAGGCCCACCCCAGGCCGGAGGCGCTTCCGAAGAGCACCGAGCCATCCGGCAGGGACGCGAAGGCCCGCACGCCAAGGTGAGGCTCGCCGTCGGGCCTCCGGAGCTCCACCCACTCGAGGCCCGTCCAGCGGAAGATGCTACCCACGGTGCCGAGCCAGGTCTGTCCGTCCGGTGCCGTCCATGCCTCGAGCGCCTCCCAGAAGCGCGGGCTCCCGTCGACCTCCGCCAGCGCCCCGGTGCTCGGGTCCTCCCGGCGAATGCGGCCCTGCGCCGCCCACCAGCGCCCCACGCCGTCGAGGGTGAGGGGCAGGGCCTCCGGCGGCAGCGGAGCCTCGCCGGAGAGGGGCTCTTGGAGGCCCACCGGACGGAGCTGCTCGTAGGGCGCCTCGACGTTCCACCACACGTCGGGGTCCGACTGCGCCCAGACCACGTCCGTGGCCGCTTCGTACCAGACCCGGAGCACCCGCCTGCTCAGGCCGTCGGGAGCGGGCACCGCGTCGACCCGGCGTGGCCGGAGCTGGAGCAGACCCTGGCCGCGTGTGGCGACCCACACCGCGTCCTCGTGGACCTCCAGATCGTTGACGTGCTCGTCCAGGGGCACCAAGGTCCCGGTGGCGAGCTCGAGCAGGCCTCCCTCGACCAAGCGCCAGCCGAGGCTCTCGCGTGGCGGCGGGTCGGGCGACGGCTCCCGCGGCCGCAGGCCCTCGTCCAGGGCCACCCAGCCGTCTCGCGCGAGCAGCCACGGGGCCCCCTCGGCGTCCACCCGGACCCGAGAGGCCCCAGGCTGGGCGATGGCGACCTGCGGCTCGTCGTCGAGGCGGTAGAGGGCGCCTCCGTCCGCGAGGTACCAGGTCGCAGAGGGCCCACGCGCGAGCGTCGGAGCGCCGTTCCCGAGACGCTCGAACACCCTGGAGCCCTCGGGCCCCCGTCGCTGGAGCCGCCCGTCCTCGAAGGCCACCCAGAGGGCGTCGCCGTCCGCCTCCCACGCGAGGTGGGTGGCTCGGGGCGACGGAACGCCGTCGCCACCGATGCCGACGCTGGTGAACCGGAGGCCGTCGAACACGTAGAGCCCGTCGAAGTGGCGAGCCAGAGCCGCCCGTCCGGACCGACGTCCAGGCCGTTGATGTGGCCGAGCGGCAGCCCGTCGTCCACCGTCCACCGCCGCATCACCCACGCGTCGCCGACGAGGGTCGTCTCCACCGCGAAGGCCATCGGGATCCAGACCATGAACCGTTGTACCTCGGCGGGCGGAGGGGGCCTGTGTCGTGCTGGGCCGGAGCTGTGCGGATCTGTGCAAAGCCCTGAAACTACTTGGACAAGGCGGGTCGTGTCCGCCATCTTCTCCTCGCCAACACCCCCCTGAGGAGTCCTCATGTCCCTGCTCGCCATCCTGCTGTCCCCCGCCCACGCCGCCCCCGCCGGCAAGATCGAGATCTGCCACGCGACCTCGAGCGCGACCAACCCCTACGTGGTGATCGAGGTGTCCAGGAACTCCTGGGACAAGGGCTCCGGTCACGGCGCCCACGCCGGCGACTTCGAGGCGGTCGGCGGAAGTTGCTCGGTCTCGGCCTGCGACGACCTGACCGACAGCTGGACGCTGACCGCCGGCGAGAGCGACACCTGCGTGGAGGTCGATGGCGACACCTGCGGCTTCTCGTTCACCATCAGCGGCGTCACCCTGAGCGGCAGCTCGAGCGACGGCACGAACTTCACCCTCGAGGACCCGGCGTCGGGCGTGTCCTGCACCGGCACGCGCGACGGGAACGGTGACCTCGACTTCACCTGCGACGTCGGCGGGCAGTCCCTGGCGGTGAGCCTGAGCGATGCTGGCGGCTGCGAGCCCGGCGAGTGCAGCGGCGACGACGGCTGGGACATCAGCAACACCGGAGAGCTCACGGGCAGCGCCGGCCAGACGACGGACCCCGGCACCGCTGACGGCGCCGGCTGCGCCTGGTACAAGAACTACGATGGCGGCGACCTGGACATCCAGTACTGCCTGGCGGACGTCGCGGACGGGGACTGCGTCGACGTCGACGGTGGAGACGCCGCGGCCGCGAGCACGACCAGCGACGCCTCCGGCGACGTGTTCGACACCCAGCTCTACGCCGCGCGCGTGGACGAGTGCGAGCGCATCGACGACCCGCCCGAGACTGCGCCGGACGCCATCTGCACCGACGGAGGCGGCGCGGCTGTGGGCGCTCACTACGACAACGTCTGCACCCTCGGCTACGAGACCTTCTGCGATGCGTGCGACGCCGCGGGGGGAAGCACCGACGGCTACTGCTACTGAGGCAACATCCGCCTCACCACGACCTCGGCTGGTGCGACCATCGCGTCGCGCTGGCCATGGGTCGTAGCCCTGTGCTCTTGACCACCTGCCACCCAGCCAGCCAGGCCGTCGAGAGCTGAGCGCCCTGCCGCTGGCATGGCCCAACGACGCGGCTCGACTCGCCGTGGCGATCCGGGAGCAGATCGACAATCACCACTCGTGACCCGAGGCCTCATGAAAGTCGTGGTGGAGCCGATTCAGCTCTCGAGAGGATCGACATGCTCGTACTCCACGACACCCGACAAGAAGCGCAGGACAGGGCTCGGGAATCAGCCTTCAGGGTCTACTGGATGCAAGGTGCACCCGAGGCCAGGGGGCGCGGTCTGCTGCTGGCGGCGCTCCTGTTCGCCGCCTGGGCCCCGCTCGACGTGTGGCTCGCGCCGGCGTCCTGGGAGCTGCTGCACACCCTGCGCGGCGCCGTGGTCACCGTCCTTCTCTGTGCCGCGGTCGCCACGACGCGCCCGGAGCTTCGACGCTTCTGCGACGCGGGCACGGTGACGGTCTCGCTGATCGGTGGCTGCGCGCTGGTCGCGCTGGGCGTCGTGCCCTCCCCCGAGGAACCAGCTTCTACGCTCTACCCGCCCGCCCTCGTGCTCTTCCACCTGTGGCTCTTCGGCATCATGCGGCTTCGACTCCGCGTGGCCCTGGGGGCCGCAGCGACCGTCAGCCTGATCTACGTCGTGGTCTGCGGCGCCGTGCTCGCGCAGACGGGATCAGCGGTGCTGGTGCCGGTGTTCGCCGTGACGGTGGCCTCGGCGGGAAGCGCGGTGGTCCTCGGGGCCCTGGCCGGCTGGGCCCTGGAGCGCCATGCGCGCGAGGCCTTCCGACAGAGGGAAAGAGCGGACGCCCTGCTCCACAACGTCCTGCCTACCGACGTGGCCCGGAGGCTCGCAGAAGGTGAGCCGGGTCGGCTCGTGCAATCCCTCGACGAGGTCACCGTGGTCTTCGCCGACCTCGTGGGCTTCACCCCACTCACGCGCGAGCTGGGCCCGGAGCGTGTGGTCGACCTGCTCGACGACGTGTTCACGCGCTTCGACGGTGTCGCGAGCGCCCACGGTCTCACGAAGGTGAAGACGATCGGGGACGCCTACATGGCCGTCGCGGGGGCCCCCGAACCGCTGGCCGACCACGCAGGCGCTGCTGCGCGCGCGGTGCTGGACATGCGGCGCGTGGTGCACGAGCTGCGGCAGCGCCACGGGGTCCTGCTGGGCGTCCGGGTGGGCATGGAGTCCGGACCGGTGGTCGCCGGCGTCATCGGGCGCAAGCGACTGCAGTACGACCTGTGGGGCGAGACGGTGAACACGGCGAGTCGGCTGGAGAGCCACGGCGAAGCCCATCGCATCCAGGTCGGGCCGCGGGCGCAGGAGCTCCTGGCCGCGCACTTCGAGCTCGTCCCCCGTGGCGATGTCGAGCTGAAGGGCGTGGGGCCGATGGCCACCTGGTGGCTCGTGGCCGAGGCTGCGGACCCGGCGCTGGACGAGCGTACGATCCGAGCACACCTCTCGCTACGCTCCGCCCTCCAATGACAGGATTCGTGTCGCGCCGGGGTCGAGGGCGGCGTACGCGGATACCGTGACGGGTCTCGAGGTGACCATGGACCGCTACCGCGCCGTTCCGCTCCTGCTGGCGATGGGCTGGATGGCCTGCAAGGGCTCCACGCTGAAGCACATCGAGGTCGAGGAGGGCGCGAGCACCACCATCGAGGGCAGCTCCCTGTTGGACGAGGTGCTGGACACCGTCGGCTTCGACGGCTTCACCGAGGTCGACATCACCACCAACCAGGAGCTCCAGAACCAGGGCGTGGCGCCAGGCGACATCAGCTCCGTGGCGATGCTCAGCTTCGAGCTCGAGGCCACCAGCGGCGATCTGGACCTGGCCTTCCTCGAGAGCATGTCCATCTACGCCAGCGCACCCGGCCTCGACACCGTCCTCGTCGCCAGCCAGGACGAGTTCCCCGAGGGGCAGGCGGTGGTGGGCTTCGAGCTCGAGGGCGTAGACCTGGTGGACTACGCGGTGTCGGAGTCCATGAGCTTCACCACCGAGGTCACCGCGGAGGCCCCGGAAGACGACACCAGGGTCGAGGCGCGGGTGCTCATCGACGTCGGCGTGACCGTGCAGGGAGCGTGCGCCTACCTGAAGGGCCACGACACCGGCGCTTGAGGGACCACGTCGGTCGCGAGGGTGCCGTCCGTGCGCATGGCACAGTCGTGGGCGCGGCCTCAGGGCTCGGGATCCGCAACGGTCCCCTTGCGGCCCAAGGACAGTTCGTAAGGCGGCCGAACGCCCCCTCAAGTTCTCCCCAGCTCGATCCGCTCCCTCTGAGCGAGGAACCGGGAAAGCAGAGTGTCTTGAGGCCCGGCGAACCCCCAGAACGAACTGCTGTCCAGGTCGAGCCGGCGTTTGCAGTCGCCGTCACGCCAGATCCCCTGCTGCGCGAGTTCCTGGGAGCGGCCCTGTCGGAAGCGGGTCTCCCGCAGCTGGTGTTCGCGGAACCTGGCGAAGCGTGGGCCTTCCTCGACTCGACCGGACCGCCCGTCGTGCTTGTGCTCGACCACCGGCTACCGGCCGAGGCGGCTGAGAAGCTCCGAGATGAGCTTCAGGCGCGCGGCACCGTCCCACCCAGCATGTTCACGCTCGTGATCGGCGCGGACGGGGGCGTCGGGACGATCTCCGAGGGAGCCGTCCACCTGCCGCGACCTGCCAGTGCCGAAGAGGCCTCGATGGTGCTGGAGCCTGCCTTCTGGATTCTCCGCCTCACCCAGCAGACACGCGAGCTCGGCAGCGCACTGCGAACCCGTGCTGCCCGCGACCCTCTCACCGGCCTCTGGAGTCGCGCCGCCATCCTCGATGTGCTCGACCGGGAGGTCGAGCGTGTTCAGCGCGAGGGCGGGGCCCTGGCAGTAGGGCTGCTGGACCTCGATCACTTCAAGCGGATCAACGACACCCACGGTCACCTCGTCGGCGATGCCGTTCTGCGCGAGGTGGGCAGGCGCATCACGACGTCGGGGCGTCGCTACGATCTCGTCGGGCGCTACGGCGGCGACGAGTTCCTCGTGGTGCTGCCGGGCTGCAACCTCGTGGTCGCTCGCGCGGTCCTGGAGCGCCTCCGGGCGAAGGTCATGGAGAGGCCCGTCACGACTCCAGTAGGCGAGGTGCCGGTGGGGTTCTCGGTCGGCGGTACGGCCTGGACGCAAGGCGATTGTGCGTCGCAGCAGCTGGTTGACCTCGCGGACATCGGCCTCTACCGAGCCAAGCGGGCGGGCCGCGGGAGGGTCGGCATGGTGCCTTGCCTGCCTCGCGGCCGCGAGCTGGTCCGGCGACGAACGACCATCGAGGAGGACGAGGACTGAGCGACCCCGCCTCCAAGCGGACGTATCAGTGGACGATCAGGGCCAGCTGGGCTGCAGACCCCATCGGAGCGTCGGAGTCCAAGCTCAACGTCCAGCCTCCAGATCCGTTCTGCCGAACGGGAACCGAGGTCCAGCGAACATAGAGACGCCACGGGCACGATGGGCGTTGCCCAGCACGAGGCCGCGATCGTCAGCCCCTGGTCTGCATCCGGACATGGTACCCGTACGACGCACGCTTGCCTGCCAGGCTCAGCGGAACAGACCGCGCGAGCGTCCGCGTGCTCCGTCGACCCTACTGGGACCTGGCCAGAGCCGGCCCGAGCGGCGCGAGGCCCCGCAGGGCCCGAGAACGGGTCAACCTTAGGCTGCCATCAGAAGCCGCCTACCCCAAGGTGCTGGTTCGGTTCGGGACACGCAGTACACTGGTTCGGAGGAGGCCCCCATGCCCCGGGCAAGGCGCGTAGTCGCATCGACAGGTCGTGAGCGACATCTCTGGGCCCGCACCGCATGAGCCTCGGTGCGCTCTTGCTGCTAGCATGCGGAGAGGCGTCTTCCGTCGACAGCGGCAAGCCCGACGTACAACAGGCTGAACCCGTCGTGGAGGCCTGTGACGCCGCAGACAACGATGGTGATGGCGCGGTCGATGAGGGCGCTCTCCTCACCTTCGTTCCAGATGCCGGAGGCGAGCCTCAGGAGCTGGGCGGGCTCCTCGCCGAGGACGGCCCCACCGCCATCGGGCTCTCGGAGTCGGGCGTACTGCGCGTGTGCCAGGGACGCCATCTGCTTCGGCTTCGAGTGGCCGCCCCAGACGTGCGCATCGAGGGTCTGGGCGGTCCCGATGGCGTGGTGCTGGATGCAGCCAGCAGCGGCTCGGTGCTCAGTTTCGCGGGCAGCGGCGCCCTCGATGTCAGCGGGGTCACTTTGACCGGCGGGTCGGCGACCTATGGTGGTGGGCTCCTGGCGGTCGGCACCGACGCAGCCTCCATCCATCTCGAGGATGTCGTGATCGAGGCCAACCACGCAACGCTCGACGGGGCCGGCATGCACGCCACCCGCGTGGAGCTCGTTCTCGACCGGGTCGTGGTCCAAGGCAACCATGCAGGCAACAACGGTGGTGGAGCCTGGGTGCGCGGGCTCCCTGCCTTTGTCGCGACCTCGACCAGCTTCGTGGACAACGAGGCCGAGGACGAGGGCGGTGCCCTCCGCGCCTTCGAGAGCAACCTCACCTGGGACGACGTGGTCGTCCACGACAACCGCGCTACGACCCGTGGCGGCGGACTCTCCGTGGACTACGATTGCGCTGCAACCATCTCGGAGGCCGAGATCACCTGGAACGAGTCTCGTGGTTCCGGAGGTGGGCTCTTCGTAGACGGTGACACGGTGCTGGTCATGAAGGACTCGGTCGTGGACGACAACACCGCTCTTACTGGCGGTGGCGTTCATGTCCGAGACTCGAGCCGAGTCTCCCTCGCTGGAGTGAGCTTGCGCCGAAACTACGGGACCTCGCGAGGCGGCGCAGTGTACGTCTACGACAGCTGCGCGGAGCTGGACGCGAGCGAGCTGCACGGCAACGTGGCCTTCCTCGGAGGCGGCGTCTTCATCGACAGTGGCGACCTGGAGACGGTTGGCAACAGCTGGGGCACGGGCGAAGACGCCAACGATCCCAGCGACATCGCGTGCAGTTCGGGTGAGACGGCCACAGGTGACCTGGAGACCTTCCCATGCAGCTGGAGCTCGAGCAACTGTGACTGACGTGCTCTTGCTCTCCGTGTGGTTTCAGCTCGTAGCCTGTGACGGGTGCAGCTCGCAGGACCCGACGCGCCCGGCCGCGTCCGGGACGGAGGACACGAGCTCCGCCACGCCAGACCGGGACACGGATCCTCCTCCCACGGACGAGGAGACAGACAGCGGTGAGCCGCCGCCCGAGGGGTTCCTCGAGAGGGTCAGCGTCGCCTCCGACGGACAGCAGGCCAACGTCGCCGGCTATGAGTCTGGCTACTCACGGTCCCAGGGCAGCTTTCAGCCGGCCATCTCCGAGACAGGGAGGTACGTCGCCTTCCGCTCCTTCGCCAGCAACCTCGTGGCAGGTGACGCGAACGACTTCCTTGACGTCTTCCTCCACGACCGCGAGAAGGGCGTCACCACCCGGGTGTCGGTGACCTCCGACGGTGCCGAGGTGGCGGGGACCTCTCAGGACGCCTCCGAGGGCGTCCTGGCGGTCGCACGCAGCGGTCGCGTCGCGCTTTCGACCAAGCAAGCGCTCGCGACACGCGACGGCGACACCCTCGACGATGTCTACGTCGTCGAGCCCGATGGTTCCGCATTGCTCCAGGCGAGCTGGCCCAGCGCGTCCGAGTCGGCGACCTGGCCCTCCATGACGACCGAGGGCGACGTCGTGGTCTTCGCCTCTGGAGCGCACGACCTCGTTGCCGGCGATCAGCACTCGGGTGTGGATGTCTACCGCTACGAGCCTGCTACGGGCGCCCTCACCTGCCTCACGGGATGCGAGCAGCCTACCCAGGACAGCACCTATGCGATGCGTCCCGCGATCTCGCCCGATGGTGGCTGGGTGTGCTTCACGACAGACGCGACGCTTGCTCAGGAAGACACCGACGAACAGCTGGACGTGTACCTCCTCGAGGTCGCGACGGGAGCCCTCCAGCGAGTGAGCGCGCCAAGCGGTGGTGAGGCAGACGATCACGCCTACCGCTGCGCCTTGTCCAACGACGGCGAGCATGTGGCCTTCTCGTCGCACGCCAACAACCTCGTGGACGATGACACCAACGACTCGGCGGACGTCTTCGTGTGGTCGAAGGACGGTCTCCGTCTCGCCAGCCGCACGACGGCGGGCGAGGTGCCCGAGGGCTCGTCGTGGGGGCCTTCGATCTCGGCGGACGGGCGCTACCTGGCCTTCACCTCGAGCGCGAACGACCTCGTCCCCGAAGACACCAACGGCACCCACGACGTCTTCCTGTTGGATCTCGACGAGGGCGCGCTCGCACGCGCCAGCGTCGGTCCTGGTGGGCAGGAGGGCAACCGGGCGTCCGGCGCCGCCGTGCTGTCCGCGGACGGAACGACCCTCGCCTTCGACTCGGAGGCGTCGAACCTCGTCGAGGGAGACAGCAACGGCGTGCGCGATGTCTTCGTCGCCTCCCGAGAGGCGCTGTTCGGGCAGCTGTCGGCGGACGACCAGGCCGATCAACCCTCCCAGTAGCCAGCCTCCCTGAGCGCCTCGCGCAAGGCGGGGGACATCGACCGGCCGTGTTCGGAGGTCTCGAGCGTGTCGTACCAGGTCAGGAGGAGGTCTCTGAGCTGCTCGGCCAGCTCGGGGTGCACCCCCACGACGTCGTGCTGCTCGCCCGGATCGGAGGCGTGCACGTAGAGCTCGAAGCCGCCAGCCTGCACCGGCGCAGCGAGTCGCGCTCGGTAGTCGGGAGCCGTGAGGGACGGTCCGTCGAACACCAGCCGGACCCCGGCGCTTCGGACGCTGACCTGGCCGAGCACCCCCTGCTGGAACACCGGATCGGCCTCGGGCACAGAGGCCTCCGCCACCAGCGGCCAGAGGCTGTCCCCACGGATGCCGTTCGGCGGCGCGATGTCCGCGACCTCTGCCAGGGTGGGCACCAGGTCGATCGCCTCGACCAAATCACCGAGGCGGCGCCCGCGCGCTTGCTCCGGCACCGCACCACCAGCGAGCACGAAGGGGACTCGGGTCGTGCTGTCCATCACGAGGGCGCGGTGGCTGGAGAACCCGTGGTCCTGGAGGTCTTCGCCGTGGTCGGAGACGACGACGAGCAGGGTGTCGTCCCAGCGGCCCGCAGCTTGAAGATCCTCGACGAGCAGGCCGAGCCACGTGTCGGAGGCGAGCACACCGCCGTCGTAGTGGGCCCGGATGTGGTCGATGTCCGCGCTGGTCAACGCCGTGCCGTGGGCGGCGTCACGCCGAGCCTGGTCGCGGTAGGCGCGCGGGTCCGACATCTTCGCGCCGCTGACGTGGGCGATCCGCGGGATTTCGAGGTCGGGGTGGTACGCGCCGTCGAAGATGCGCTCCACCGCGTTCCGGCGATCGATCCAGTCGTCCACGGGCCCTTGGTAGTCGCCGTCGAAGGCGTGGAAGAAGACGGACCCCTTGGCGTACGGACGATGGCAATCGTAGCCGTGCACGAAGACGAAGCGTGGCCCGGTCACCTGCTCGGCCCATGCCATCGCGCGCGGCACCGTCTCGTACAGACTGCCGAACCCGGGCGCCTCCCAGAAGGTCTCGAAGCCTTGGTGGAAGCCGAAGGCACTCCGCACGTGGCCACCTGCAACGAAGCCGCCGGTCCGGTAGCCGGCCGCCGCCAGGACCTCTGGGAGCGTCACCTGCCCCGGCGGCACCAGGTAGGTCGCGTAGAGAGGACGCGCGACCTCCGAGGGGTACTTTCCGGTGAGGAGCGAGGCATGTGACCAGGCCGACTCGTTGGACTGGCTGAAGGCGAAGTCGAACACCACGCCTTCGTCCGCGAGACGATCGAGGTTTGGCGTGGTCGGGCGGTCGTGGGCACCGAGGCCGGTCCGGTCCCAGCGCAGCCCATCGATCGACACGAGTACGATGTCGGGGAGTGAGGTCGTCGGTGAGGAACAGGCAACGAGCAGGAGGGGGAGCACAGGAGCAGGATCTCACGCCGAAGGTGGCCTCAGCGAGTGTGGCGGTGATCGCCGCCGTGCTCGCCCTGCTGGTGGCGGGCTGTGACCCCGAGGCACCGTCGCCAGAGGGGCAGCTCCTCGACGTGCTGGACAGCGATCACGACGGCTGGCTCTCGCGCGCGGAGTTCGAGCATTGTGCGTATCCAGGCACGCGCTTCGTCGACTTCGACGAGGACGGTGACGACCGCGTCGACCACCGGGAGCTACGAGCCCTGCTCGAGACGGTGAGCCCCGTCCTGCCGCGGTGAGCGCGCGGTCCGCGACTCTCGGGGCCGCGTCACCTGTGCGTTGGTTCATCCCGAGTTGCCGCGAAGGATGCGCAGGTCCCCCTCCGTGTTGGCCACGACCCGCAGCGTCGGGCCGATGGCGTCCTCGATCTCGAGCCCCGTCTGCACCAGCCGGCGCCTCAGGTCGAGGACCGCCTTGACGGCTTGGAGGAAGGCGTGTTGCAAGTCGCCGTCACTGTGCGGCAGGAGCTGCGGTGCCACGCTGTACACCAACTGCGACCAACAGCTCTCCAGCTCGTGATCGAGCGGAAAGCGCAGCACCCTCTCGTCATCCATGACCCTGACCCTCTTCTTGAATCCACCTGCCCGAACCCTACCTCCCTGGCAGGGCCACGCAAGACCGGAGGACCGGAGGTTTCGGCTTTCAGGGCCGTGGTCAAGCAGACTTGCGCAGCTCGGCTCGCAACAGCTCGGACACCTCGTCCATTCGAAGTGGCTTCGGCACGAAGAGGTCTACGATGCCAGCGGTCAGCGCTCCTCGGATCAGCGCCTCCTGACCATAGGCGGAGACGAGCACGCGTCGGATCGCAGGGTGTCGTTCGCGCACGGCCTGACAGAGCATGAGCCCGCTCACCTCCGGCATCCGAAGGTCGGCTACGAGGACGAGCACGCTGGCGTCCGCTTCCAGGACCGCGAGTGCTTCAGCAGCGGATGCCACCGACTGCACGCTCACGACGTCCTGAAGGGACAGGTCGAAGACCACGCGGTTGCTCGCGTCGTCGTCGACGTAGAGGACGCCGCCGAGGGGCGGAGAGTTGGGGTCATTCATTGACGGGAGCCTGTTCAGGGGTCAACGAGAGATCGGATGTTCGTGCGGAGGGCTTGACCCTTCGTCCTCACCCCCCGAGCGTCTGCAAGGCGACGCCCGCCATCTTGAGAATGGAGGCGGCGTCCCGGCTTGGCGCGACGAGGTCGTCGAGTGCTGCGCTCGCCGCCTGCCACGTGGCGCCGGCCGCACCCACCGCGACGTAGGCAGCGATGTCACCGGCATGCACCAACTCAGCAAGCTGGCGGAGCTCCGACGGGCACGCCTGAGGGACGTGGTGATGCCCGACAGCGACAGCGACACCTGGCGCGAGACCCCAGACCCCGACGGCGAGCGCGCTCCAGATGGCATGCGTCGCGCCAGTGACTTCCTGGACGAGCTCAGGGCGCACGCGATCGGAACGAGAGAGGGCATGGGTGCCGTTGTGGATCAGCAGAGCGCCGACGTCCCGGAGGAGACCTGCGAGGTACGGCTCGCCGCGTGACTGCCTCGCGAGCCAGGCGGTGACGGTCGCTCCAACAGGTGCACGTCGGCGGATGTCGGTGACCTCTACCTGGAAGTCGGGCACCTCGAAGCGGAGGGAGCGGAGCGCGCCCTGCACACCGATCCGCCAGACCTCGTCCAACCCGACGCGGGTGACGGCCTGGCCGAGGTCGTTGGGAGCCGAGCCGAAGCGCGGGCCAGACGCGCGTGCCCAGATGGCACGAACGAGCTCGGGGTCGCGCTCGACGATTCGGAGGATGTCGGCTTGCCTGGGCTCGACCTCCCTCAACACCTCGTCCAGCAAGAGCGGCGTGTCCGGGAAGTGGGGGAGCCCGAGCGTCGGGCTGTCCAAGACGTCCATCAGCCCATGCAGAAACCTCCTGTCCACCTCCCGGACTTGTTCCGCAAGTAGCTGCGCCAGGAGGTCCGCCAGCTCCGTGCGCAGCTCATCAATGACACATGAGCGAGGGGCGCGGGCGCCCTTCCACGGGGGCCGCCCCACAGACGGACGCCTGTCCCGCTCATCGTCGCTCCTGAACATGCTCATCCGGCCCCCTCGTCGCGGAGCACGGCCTGCGTGTCCGCGTCAGCTCGTTCGTTCATCATGACCTTGACCTCCCCGGCCTCCTTGCCGGGGTCACCCACTGGAAGTGTAGCTCCGCCAGGCCTCAACGTACTGGACACCTGATCCGATCCAGACGGTGGATCAAGGTCAGTACGCCTGTGCCCCAGGCGATGGGAGGGGCCATGAACGTCGTCAACGCGACTGTCGCCAAGCCGGTGGCGGCCGGCGTCGCCACCAGCAGACACGCGGCACCGTCGTCCGAGCGGGGCTTTGAAGACGCCGTGTCTGTCGACCTGACCGACGCGGCGCTCCGGACCCCGCCGATCGCAAGCGTCATCCCCGATGGCGTGGAGCTGGAGCCTCCAGCTCAGGCGATCGAACGCCTCAGCATCGCCGAGAAGGCCTTCGAGGACTGGCTCTTCGGGCCCAACCTCGAGCACAGCCTCCTCGGCGGGGGGAACCGGGCGCCCAGCGGTGAGGTCTTCGCCGAGCTGGTCGCCGCAGAGCTCGCCGTGCGCTCCTGAGGGTGGGGACTGACATGAGGACGCACGAGGTCACCGAGGCGGGCAGACCACACTACGTGCTGTGCCTGGAGGACGAGCCGATGCTGTCGCGCTCGATCGCGAATGCCCTCCGTGGCTGCGGTCACCGCGTGCTCCAGGCCGCAACCCTCGAGAAAGCACAGGCCATCGTCATCCAGGAGGGGCCGCCCGCCGTCCTGCTGGCGGACCTCCACCTGCCCGATGGCAGTGGCGTCGACCTCCTCGTGCAGATGGCCGACGACCATCTCGCGTGCGTCGGGATCCTGATGACCGCCTACCCGGACCTCGACTCGACGCTGGCATGCATCAACCGAGCACGTGCACTGCGGTACGTGCAGAAGCCGCTGGACCTGGACGAGATGGTGAACATGGTCGCGACCGCGATGAAGGAGCATCTGGTCCGCGAACAGCTCGTCTCGGTGCGGAGGAGCTTCGCCCACGGAGATGGACGGCGCCGGGCCGTCTACGTGGAGGATCTGGCCGAGAGCATGGTGCTGGACGCGGACGTGCGAACCTCCGACGGGCTGCTGCTGGCGCCGACGGGCGCGCCCCTCACCCGGGCCCTGATCGAGAGGCTCGTGAAGATCGCGCGCAGTCGAGGCGTCGACCAGCCGCTGCTGGTGCACGAGGCTTCACAGCTCACTGCATCCTGATTCCCGGCCGGAAGGGCTCGTGGAGACCGTCCGAGTCCGAGGTGGCTCGGGAGACCGAGTACACTGGGAGCGGGTCCTACCAGTCAGGCCTCACCGCTGCGCGTTCCGTTCGCGGACCAGCAACGGCTCGCGAACGCCTCGAGTCCGCGCGATCTTCACGAGCTTCTCGATGAGCAGCGGTGTCAGCTCGGCGCCGCTGGGGGCGAGCAGCATGCCGTCGCGTGTGCTGACGTCGGCTTCCAGCACCATGCTGGCTGCAAGGTCGCGGACGTAGACTGCCCTGCGCCCCGACGTGGGGGGCGAGGCGCCGGGCACGCGCAGCTGCCTCCGGACCAGGTGCTCGGCCATCGCCTCCGCGACGACTTCGCGCAGCTCCTTCATCCCGAAGGGCTTGACGAGGTAGCGGAGCACCCGCGCCTCGTTGATGCCCACCAGCATGGAGCCTTGGTCGGGACGGCCGGTCAGCACCAGCCCCACCGTAGACGGGTGGGCACGCGCGACGGCTGTCAACAGCTCGATCCCGCTGCCGTCCGGGAGTTGAAGGTCGGTCAGCACCACGGCGGGTGGGCCCTCGACCCGTAGGGTCTCGTGGGCCATCCGCAAGGTCCCGGCGCCCACGACACGGTGTCCCGCAGCGCCCAGGACCCGGACCACCCCTCTGAGCAGGATCGGCTCGTCCTCCACGCAGAGGACGTAGGACCCGTCGGCATCGACGGTAGTGGGCGAAGCCATCACAGCGCCGCCTGGAGGAGCTTGTGCCGGAGAGCGAGCGTCATCTGGAAGCGAAGCTCCGGCCTGATCGAGCCGCGGGCTTCGATGCTCGCTGGCAGGGTGAGCACCTGGCCGTCGGGCAGGCCCAGCTTGAGCGTGACCTGGGTCGCGCCGTGGGGGTTGCCCTTGAGCTTGATCCTGCCGCGCCGGAGGCGCCCCTTCAGGCTGCGACGGAGGGACGTCGCGGAGCCCCACCTCACCTCGACAGTGTCGGCAGATGGCCACGACAGCGCCCGATCATCCCTCGTGCCAGCGGGGTCGGGGGGCGTCGTCGGGATCGGGACCGGCGGGGGGGCGGCTTCCTTCAGCGCCCTCGCCAGGCCTCGCCGGCCCGACTGAGGACCCTCGAGGCCCATGCGGACGCCCGAAGGTGTGCGAGACACCGACGCGCTCACGCTGGCGAGCCAGGCCTCCCAGGTCTGTCGCGGCCCGGAGGAGAGCTCCGCGAGGTCGAGCAGCACCCTGTGCTGGCCCATGCTGCCGGGCGCCACCGAGGCGACGCGGGCGGAGGTGTTGATGCTGGTGTGCAGATCCGTCACCCGGATGGAGACGTCGCAGACGTGCCCGACGGCCGGCGCCTGGTCCAGCTCGCAGCTCAGCCGGTCCCCCTCGACCCACTCGGTCCTGCCGAAGCGGATCATGCCTTCGTCGTCCTTCAACGCGATCTCGCAGCGGGGTGGCCAGATCCTCATGGGCCCTCCACCAGGGCACCCCCTTCCAGCCGGCTCGCCACACGCAGGAGGACGAATCCGAAGGAAGAGGAATGCCAGGCATCCTGCGGACGAAGCCTCATCATGTGCTCCTCGTCCGGCTCTGAGAGCGCCTGCACACCACCTCCATTCGATTCTCGGTAACGTCGATCGCTTTCAACTGGCTGACGAGTGCCGCTCGCCCAGGTGGTGCATCTCCCTGGTGCGGGCATGCACGTACCGGGTCAGTGCGGCCTCGCACCGAACGTTCCCGAGCGTCCCGCGGACCAGCGTGCAGCCGAGCATGAGCTCGTCCCCCTGGCGCCGAGACCAGATGACCTGGAACGTGGCCTCCAACGCGCTGTGCTCCTCGGGCAGGCGGAGAGCCACCTCGAAGCAGAGGTGCTCGTCCACCTGGGGCACCCGCCCGGCCGAGCAGCGCAAGCGAAGGCCGCCAGAAGACACGTCGGTTGCCCCCACCGCAGAGAAGTCACCGTGGTCCGACTCGAAGCGCACGCTCACCGACATGGTGCGGCTCGTCGGAACACGCGGATGGCGGCGCCGCTCGTCGTCGGGCCTCACGGCGTCCTCTTCAGCATGGGCGTTCCCGGCAGGCTGCGGATGGACTTGCCGGGACACGCCCGAGCCCGTGGGAGAGAGCCCGATCCCGTAGGCCTCCCACACCATGCTCCCGAGGGTGATCGCCTCGGCTGCTGACGAAGCACGCTGACCTCCTACTTCTATAGGGGGCACGCGCGAGCCAGAGATCATCGTGTTTTTGCACGGCTGCATCCTGACGCGCCTGTCGATGCGCTGCCAGTGGGGATCGAGACCAGGGCGATCGGACGAAGCGGGGACGAGGGGTTCCTCCAGATGTCAACGAAGTGTCAAGGCGGGCAGAAACACGATGATGCCCGAGCTGCGCGCACCCCCTAAGAAAGTAGGAGGAAGCCAGCTTGGCGCGCTCGGATGACGATCAGCCCCTCGGCGTGGCCGATGGAACACGCCCGGTGAACGAGGCGAGAGTCCGCAGGCTGTCGGCGACACAGCTTGCCGTTGCCTTCGCCGAGTCCAAGACGCGGCTTCAGCGCAAGCTATGGGCCGCTGGGCTGAACAGCCAGGACGCCCAGGACGCCCTGCAAGAGGTCTACGTTCGCGCGTTGAAGCGGCCCTATGACGGTAGCGCCGACCCGAAGGCGGTAGGGCGGTGGCTTCGGGACCTTGCCCGCTACGAGATCGAGACCTGGCGGCGGCGCAGTGTTGCCCAGCGCTCCATGGGCGAGCCCGTCTCTGCCGACGAGGTGGCTCTGCCGCCTGTCGAGGGTGACTTCCTGCTCCACGAGCTGCTGAGCGAGTTCCTCTCCCGCTTCTACGACAAGCTCGATCACGCCGATGCGTTGCTGTTCATCGAGTTCTTCGAAGGGGCCGCGCCCGACGCTGTGCTCGTCGACGCGCTGACCTTCGCCGGCACCCCGATCACCGTGGGTGCGCTCCGCAACCGCCGCTGGAAGCTCAGGCGCCGACTGAGGGAAAGCGTGTCGAGGTTCCTCCGGCGCCACAGCGAGGCCGACCATGTCTGATCCCTGGACCCACGACGAGATCGAGAAGTCGGGTCTGCTGGGCGCTCCGTCGCTCCTGCACGCCGGGCGAGCAGACTGGCCGGAGGGGGCACAGACCCACTTCGAGCGGTGCGGGGAGTGCCAGGACCTCGCGAAGGTCGACCAGGTCTTCCAGCTCATGGCCAAGAGGATCCCCGGGGTCGCGAACCACTTTCGTCGTCGGAGCTGGAAGCCGGACTGGAGGCGGATGGCCGAGCTGTCCCGTGAACGCGGGCCCCGATCCGGCATCCGCCTTGCCGCGCAGCTACCAGCCTTCGCCTCGGTCTACCGGAACGAGCAGGCCGGGTTGGAGATCGCCCCCCGCTCCGATGACATCTGGATCTTCGACAGCGAGGCCACGCACCTGTTGGTGCTCGGGGCGGCGCGCGAGCAGCCGGTCGAGGTCATCACGGCGCGGGCCAGTGGAGAGCCTGGAGTGGGCTGTGACCTCGTGTTCGCTCCCGAGGAGGGGGGCGTAGTGGTCGCCCTGTCCTCGCTCGCCGCGCTCGACCAGACCATGTGGGAGCTCTGGGCGGACGACCTCGTCATCAACCTCGAAGCGGGGCGCGAGATGATCGACGAGATCGCGGACCGCGTTCGCGTCGAGGTGCTGCAGGTCCGCCCGGCCCTGCACGCACGGCTGCTGAACATTCGGGAAACCCCACTGCCCGAACGCCCCGACGCTATCAAAGACCTGTTCGGGCGGGCGCGGCGCGCAGCGATGGCTGGCGATGTGGACGGCGCCTTCCGGCTCTACGACAAGGCGCTCGCCACAGCTCGGAGGATGGAGAACGAGACGGGTGTCGTGGTTGGCCTGATCGGCGTGGCCACCGCCTTGCAGCATCTCGGCTACCACCAGGACGCGCTGGCCGTCATGGACCAGCTCTTCGACCAGCACCAGCTGGACAGAACCTGGGGAGGCTGGGCAGCCAACTTCATGGGCAAGGCCTCCCTCGGTTTCCGCGACACGAGCACGGCGCTGGCGTGGTTGGGGGAAGCACGGCGGCTCGGTCGTCTGGAGCGGCTCTACGACGTCCAGGCGCTGGAGGAAGCGCGGCTCTGGGAGGAGGTCATCGAGCTGGCCGATCTGGACTGGATCAAGGGCCATCACGCCGAGAACGCCGCAGGCGCGTACCTCTGTCGAGCCCGTGCCCACGCCGAGCTCGGCCAACGGGCGGAGGCCATGAGCATGATCGCGCTCGCCGACGAGGTGGTGCCCGTCGAGCAGGACCACCTCGACCTGCAGCTCCATCGCCTCTTCGTGCAGGCCTTGGCCACCGAAGACCTCCGGTGGGACAAGCTCATGGAGAAGGCCATCGCCCTCCTGGAGCCCTACGACGAACAATGGGTCGGGCCGACCGACCTTCGTTTCCTCGTCGAGCTCGCGGTCCAGGCCCAGCTCTCGGGGCAGCCACGCATCGCGCGCGAGCTGATGAAGCTCCGCTTCGTGCCCACGCACGCGGTGGAGGCCGCCCGCGGACACCTGGTTGCGGTGGCCACCTCCAGCCGGGGAAGCGTCGTGCTCCGCCCGTGCGACCCGGGCCTGCTGTTGCCCGGCATCGCGCCCTCGGAGTGGCACGCGCTGGTGCTGCAAGCGCGCTCAGAGGTGGAAGCGGGGCGACAAGACGAAGGACTCCGGCGACTCGCCCGCTACCTGGTGGGCGACCAGCGTGATCCGGGAGACCTTCTCGTAGGGTCGGACGGGCTGCTCGCCGGCGCACCCATCGAAGCCGTCTTGCAGGTGGCCTATGGGCCTCGGAACGCGCCCGCGGTACGGGAGCTGGTCGGGCACCGGCGTCCCTGGCTGCTGCCGCCCTCGCCGATGTGCGAAGACGTGGCCTCGCTCGCGGACGCAGCAGGGGACCTCCTGCACGCCGCTGTCGAGGTGTTGCCCGAAGAGGCAGCGCACCACATCCGAGGAAGCGCGGTGCGTCGGTCGGCGCTGAGCAAGCTGCCGATGGTTGGGCTGCTGCACGTCGGGGTGCACGCTCGGCGGGTCGAGGGTCGGCCCACGCTGGTGCTCGCAGACGGGCTTGCTGACGCGCCTTTCGTCGAGGGCCTGGAGCTTGTCGGCTCTCCTGTGGTGCTCCTGTCCGGCTGCGGCACTGGCCATGGCGCGCAGCGCATGGGGGTCGAGCAGTCGCTGGCACAGGCCTTCCTCAAGGCCGGGGCGGGATCTGTCATCGCGACCCGGTTCAAGGTCGAGGACCGTGAGATGCACGCCTTCGTGCGCGAGCTGATGGCGCTCTGGCCCTTCGAGGACGCCGCCCGGGCCGTCGCACTCGTGTGCAGCCGCCTCCGGGACCGTGGCGCGCCCATGCGCCTCTGGAGCGCCCCGGTCGTCTACTGATCTGTTTGCTTTCACCCCGCGCCAAAGAAGGGCGCACTCATGACAGGGCCTCTCGGGGCCACAACACGCAGGAGAAACCATGCCCCACTTGACCGTGTGGCCGGAGTACGTCCCGGACCAGGTCCTCAAGATCGACTTCACCAACGGCACCATGACGCTGGCCGCCGGCTCGCGCCTCCGAAACTACGGCGACTACGCCATGGGCGGCGCCACGCCCGAGACGAAGGGCGAGGTCTGGAAGAACGGCAGCAAGCAGGGCGACGTCACCATCAACGCGGACACCCGCGCGCTCAGCATCTCGTCGGTGAGCGTCAGCTCGGGCGACGACATCGAGTTCCGCATGGAGTTCACCTGCGGCCACGACTCCGCGCCCTGGGACACCAAGATCATCCTGCGGCGCACGGCCTTCGTGGAGGTCAGCGGGAACAACGAGGTCGTCACCTTCGACGCGTCGACCAACGCCATGCCGGTGCCGAAGTGGCGCTCGACCTTCGGCTGGGACGGCTCCGACAACTTCAAGTGGGGCATCGTGGTCGACAGCGACGACGGCGCGAGCCAGGACATGACGCTCTGGACCCGGCTGGTCGGCACCACGCCGGACCAGGAGAGCTCGTCGACCATCGATCTCGACACCACCAACACCCAGACGCACGTGTCCGACTTCGACAAGACCGACGTCGACACCCGCTTCGAGGTCGAGACGCTCCTGAAGAGCGGCACGGGCACCACCCGGCAGGAGACGCGCTGCAAGTTCGTCTTCAACGACGTGGACGAGGTGCCCAGCTACTCGTCGAGCTTCCCGTCCGACGACGTGCTGCTCGACCAGGTGAAGGTCAAGGCCTCGGCCCGGATCGGCGAGCCGTGAACCCCGTGCAGGCCACCCTGGAACGCGCCGACCGGGGGGATCCCGCGGGAGGGGGTTCCAGGGTGGTCTGCACCAACCACTTCGAGAGAGACGAAACACGAGGGGGGTGAGATGGAAGATCAGCGGGTCGAAGCGGTCCTGGACGTGCTCGTGGCGAGCGTGCGCAGCTCGATGCTGCACGCTGTGCTGAATGTCGGCGAAGTGCTCTTCGAGCAGGTCTACGACGGCGACGAGGCCTTGGTGCGCTCGCGCTGCCGAAAGGAGATCAGCCTCGAAGACGTCGCCTCTCGGCCGGGAAGCGGTGTCAGCGCGAGCTACCTCTGCCGGGCGATCAACATCTTCCTCCAGGTACGGGAGCTGCCAGAGGAACTCGCGCATCAGCTGAGCGTGTCGCACCACCGCCAGCTGTTGAGGCTGAAGGGCGACCTGGAGCGCAAGATCGAGCTCGCGCGGCTCGCAGTTCAGGGCTCTTGGAGCGTGCAGCGCCTCGAGGCGAAGGTGACCACGGCTCTCCGGGAGTTGGGCCAAGGGCAGACCAACACGGGTGGCCGCCCGCGCGTCAGCCCGCTGGAGCACGCCCAGCGAGGCCTGGACCAGGTCATGCGGCATCTCGGCGGCGAGGTCGACTCGATGTTTCCGGCCGACGCCGTCCAGGTCGTGGGCGACCTGAAGCGTGCCGCGCAACGTCTCCTTGCCCGCCTGGAGGTGATTGAAGGCAGCCTGTTCGCGGAGGAGTCCTGCCGCGTGGCAACACTCGTGGGGCCGACCGTGATGCGGGCTCGGGACCGGCCGAGCAGTCCTCGAGCCCAGCCCGGGACTCTGCTCCCACCCGCGGATCCGCGTGTTCGAGCTCCTCCACCCCCTGACCCGGGAGCTCCATGAAGCTCCAGAACACCTTGCCGCGTACCCGGCTCCCCGGAAGCCCCGGTGGAGTGCGTCATCGGGTCGCACTCGACTCCGGTGAGCACCTCCTGTTCATGCTGCACACCGTCTCGGCGGACTTCCAAGAGTTGAACGTCATGCTGGAGACCGAAGGGCCAACTCGGACGTGGATACGCGGTCCGAAGATCCTGACGGTGAGCACGCCGGGACTCTGCGCCGCCTCACTGACCTGCCCCATCGCTCAGAGGGTGAGGGTCGAGTTGGTGGTGCGTTCAGAGCGAGGCGGCTGGGCCGAAGTAGAGGGCTGGGAGGCGCTTGAGGAGTAGCTCGTGCCGGTCGTGACCCCCGACTACGTCTTCGGGCACATGCCGAAGACCGGCGGGACCTGGGCGGCCGACTACTTGCGAGCGACCACGCGGAGCACCTTCGTAGGGCGCTCGCACTGGCCGCTTCGGCTCGTGCCCGAGCACGTCTGGGAAGACCGGCGCGCCCTGGGCACCTGGTCCTGGTACGGCTCCTGGTACCTCCACGCGATGTGTGAGCCGTTGGCACGGAGGAGGCTCTCGCAGATAGACGGCGGCGCTACGGCCTTCCAGGACGTGCTCGAAGGCCTCTTGGTGCGGAAGGACACCCTCCCGAGGCACATCGGGGCGATGTGGGTCTTCGAAGAAGGTGGGGACTGGCGCGACGACTTCAGGGAGTCGGGGCTCGGGCTTTTGGAGCTGGGCTGCGCGGTACGTGCTCGGCGGACACGACCGCGAGCTGACCCTGCTCGACACGGCGCAGCTCAGGGCTGCGATGGGCCAGCTGCTCGGCCAGGACATCTCCGAGGAGTCCTGGCCGCGGAAGCGAGTGAGGGCGAAGGGCCGAGCTCGGGACTCTGGACGCCCAAGCTCCTCCGGCTGTTGGGCGCGGTGGACAGGGAACTCGTCGGGTGCTCGGCTACAGGGATCGAGGCGGGCTCGGCTTCCCTGAACGCAGGACTGCGAGCCCTCGACAGGTCAAGTTTCCACCGGAAACACTCGGACCCGACGCGAGCGTCGCCTCTACCCGCCGCGTTCACTATGCTGATGTCCGACCGACACCGATGAGGCCCACATGCGCGACGCGACCTACATCCAGTTCCAGGACGACGTTCTCCTCGATGCCAACGGAGACGGCAGTGCGAAGACGCACATCCTCACGCCGAAGGCGTACTGGTCGCTCGGGCTCGGCCTCAACGCCTTCATCGCGTGCCTCAACGTGACGGAGCTCGCGCCCAACTGCGGCGTCACCGTGAAGTGGCAGTGGTCCGTCGACGGGGTGAACTGGAACACCGGCGCCACGGTCATCACGGAGAAGACGGCGATGGGCTCCTACACCGGCAGCCAGACCAGCCGGACCGAGTTGACGCCGTACTGCCGGATCGTGCTGGAGGTCCGCGACACGGTGGGCACGGTGCAGGTGACCGCGCGGCTGAGCGCGTGGGGCC
>Ga0114932_10000586_pt1 | contig 43146 bp, 54 predicted proteins | sample 2SBtaG_2_FD_87286 | JGI IMG/M metagenome (GOLD analysis project Ga0114932, IMG submission 87286) | Deep subsurface microbial communities from Kolumbo volcano to uncover new lineages of life (NeLLi) - 2SBTROV12_ACTIVE470 metaG | ecosystem: Environmental > Aquatic > Marine > Volcanic ...
AGCGGGTAGGTTGAGCTGGTCTATTAACTGTATCTCAATAAAAAAATTACCTTTTCCAAAAATGTCCTGATGCTTGTAGGCTAAGTTTTTTGTTTTAATAAGCCAGTCTGGGCTAACGATTTTTCTGGCTTGCTCGTAAGTTCTTGCATTATAAGCTTCTTGAGGATCTTCAAAAACAGCGTTGGCCAGATCGCTTCCCATGTGGCCACTGAAAGAAAAGAGGTTGCCGTCAACGAATCTAGACAGATTCTCTAAATCAAGTCTGGGTTTATAATAGAAAAAATCTGGCTTGTTTGATTCGGAGGTGGCGGCCAGCAAGCTTTTCCATCCAGCTATGTTCTTAGCTAACACGACAAGGTGGCTGAGCCTTCTCTCTTGTTTTTCTTCTGGGTTTTCTTTACATATGTAAAACTCACACCCCAGTATAGGCTTTTTGTTCTTGTTTTTCATAGCATTGACAAAAGAAACAGCACCGCTGATTGTCCCGTGATCAGTAAGAGCAGAACCCTCTAGGCCAAGTTCTACGCAACGGTTGGCGATGTCCTTTGGCTTACTAAGCCCATCTAGAAGGCTATAGTGGCTATGAACATGCAATGGAAAGAATTTCATTATAGTAAATCCTCAATATCTTCAATAATTTGTATGACTTCTTTTTTAAAACTGCCGCCAAAGACTTTGCCTTTGTTTTTATCTCTTACTTCAACAAGGCTTTCCATTATAGACCTAAGTCTTTTAATATCATGTGCTAGCTTGTACAGCACCGTTCCTTGTACGGCGTTGCCATTTCTTGTTATTTCTAACAGCTGCTCTAATTGTTCTTCTTTTAGTAGTCTCATGATCCGGGGGCATGATAGTGGTCGAATGTGTGGTTTTCGCTAATGTCCTCTATGATTGAGGCATTAATGCCTTTCTTTCTAATCTTGTTAGCCACATACTCACATATCGTATATGGAGACCCTGTTGCTGGGTCTATGTCTCCGCTTTCGTGTGTCGTTTTTCCAAAATGGCAGAACTTTGTACACTTCCACGACTTTATTAGTCTGGGCCTGTTGGAAGCCTTGATCTCCTCAAATCTTTTCTTTAACATCTCCATTGTATCAGAAAGATCATCCTTTGTAAAGGCCAAAGTGTAAGGGCCTCCGTCTTTTATGAAATAAATTGTCATTATAAACTGATCAACATCTGGGTACATCTTGGACAGGGCGTAGTGATATATCCTAAGCTGCGGGTCTGTGGTTAGTCGCTTGAAGTTCTTCTCCTTGCCAGTAGCCCAGTCAAGCCTTCTTCCTGTCTTCCAATCTATCACTTCATATACTTTTGGTCTCACTTCAGTTATTAAGTCTATTGTTCCCTTCATTGACAAGTTTCCAGACAGATTGGTTCCATCTGGAAGGTTGTAATCATACTTAGCCCAAGGCTCATCTATCTCAAAATCAAACGCCCCTTCGGGAGAAACAACATTCCTGTTTCTTGGGTCAAAGGCGGCGTTGCAATGGGTGATTGCTTCGTAGCTCCATTTAGTACATTCCTTTAGATGTCTGTTGGTATACTTGTGGGGTGATTTGGATGTATAATATGTGTAGCTAGATTCAATTAAGTCATCTACAAATTTGTCCGAGTATATGTACTCGTGATCGCCCACCTCAAAATAACCGAGAGCATCGTCCGTAAAATCCACATGCCCTTCTTGGTGAGCAAGCTTTGCTGAGGCAAGACACTCCATCACCTTGTGCACAATCGTCCCTTTTTCTGCCGCAACACCAGAGGGAGACTGGTGTCCTAACACATATGTCAAATAATATGCTTGAGGACACATGCTATACTGGTTATAGGAGCTAGATCTAAAGTATGTTATAATCAAGCTTTTGTATACTCCATTTTTACCATATTCCATTGAAGCATTAGATCATAAACAGACTCATTCGCTTCTTGGACCGTCATATTTTGGTTATCTATAATTGCGTCAAAATTTGACCAGTCAAAATTTTCCTCATCTAGAGCCGTCTCGCTATCATGATTATCTTCTCCATGATTGTTTCTGTTCATCCTGATTACCTTTCCTCCAGCGTCGTGTATGGCTTTTACTTCATTAGGAAATCTGCAATCACAGATCACCGCCAACGCCGAACCTTCTGTCTCTATTTGTCTTATGGTTGCATTTGCCCATATATCAGTATCAAACTTCCTGAAGATTTCTGTGCCAATGTACTGCATTACTTCTCGTGCTGTCATCTTGCCCTTCTTCTTGCTGCCTGTTGGAATGTTTTCCCACATCAGATGGGTCTTCTCATTCTTGCTTGAATCGGAGCCATAACACTGGTCGTAGGTTAATCCGAAGGCATTCATACATATACTGCTTTTCAATATATCGGCAAAAGAGTATAGCTTTATGAAAGGCCAAACAGTCGAAGACATGTAATCAACGAATTCCCAATCTTTTCTGTCTATACTAAAGACCCCATACTCAATTGACTCATTTCCATCGTCATCAAATTTCTGGGTTGGGACTACAAGATCTCCCTTGTCTGTAAACCTAAAGTTAGGAATAACTCCGCACTCAACCATTTGCATACCGTGAAGGAAGTTGGCTGTGGTATTTTTGCCACTCTGTTTTCTTCCCGATATCCCTAATATCTTTGTTTTCATAATATTTTTCTCCGTAGAAGATTATACCACAAGTTACACGTAGATTCCGGCCTGATCCAAAATTGGTCTAATATCGGCGGTAATTTCGTCTGAACCCATATCCCCTGCATCAGAACAAGAAAGCTGGGGAAAGAACATTCTAAACAACCTTTTACATCTTTCGTTTATCTTGGAGGCTGCCTTTTTTCCTGCTTCATCATTATCCGTAAGGACAATAATCGAGTTTGCTCCAGACCCGTAAAGCAATGACATTTGTTGGTCGGAAAGGTCTGTTCCAAACATGGCTACAGACATATGAATTCCGTTTTCTTCAAGCCTCCAGACATCTCCGGGCCCCTCAACGAGAACCACACACCCCGTTTCCATGATGTGTTCTTTGGCAAACCAATAATTATAAAGATGGTCGTTTGCAAGAAACCCAGTATTGTGTACCCACTTGTATTTGAAATCTTTATATGTCGCCCTCCCTGTAAACCCAACAGCGTATTTATATTCGTTGTCATAGACTGGAACCACAGCTCTGTTATACATCCTCTTGCCTTTTGTTGAGCATAAGCCGACATCATACTTATCTAATACCTCTGGCGAGTACCCCCTGTCAATATAGTAATCGCAGGGTATCTTTAGACGACTTCTAACATGATCTCTAGTGATTCCATCCTTCTTTTCCTTTTGGTTACTCTTAAGACCTCTTATGCTAGCTACAAACTTACGTTTCTCTATGTCTGACGAATTAGAGTCTACTTTTAAATTGTCAAGCGAAACCCCTAAGAACTTACATGCCCAGTCAACAGTTTTCGACCAAGGAAGCTCTAAGTACCCCCTGAGAAACGCCAGCAGGTTGTTACCATGTTTTTCTTCGCATTGATGGGTTCTGCACTTCCAGTTCCCAACTATTCCGTTTGGAAGCTCCTCTGTGTAAAGGTTAAATGCAGACTTATTATCTCCCCCGTGTATAGGGCAGGCACACATAATCATTTTGTGCGTTCTTGTATGCTCTATGTCGAGAGTGTCCAAAAGTTCATCAATATTATCTGTAAGCATTCCATTTATTTTGGTAAGCTTTGCCTGATCAAAATATTTATCTTTATCATTCATCTTCAATAATCATCTTATTAATAGTGTCTGGATTTAAGCCTCCTGATAAGTTATCGGGCTCTTCATCAAATATAACTTGATCGGACCCGTCAACAACGAAAGAAGGCCTTGCGTTTTGTTCTGAAGTTGTGTTTTTAAGTAGGTTGTTTCTTGTTTCTTTTTCCACAACAGACCCATACTGTCCTTCCAGAACCATATTTATGTAGTCTCCGGAATCAAGACCTGCACCGTGACGACACTTTAGAGTTATCATTTTTCTATTTCCGAATTCATCCCCACCATCATGGGCTATTTCTTCATCCGACTTTGGCTTAAAAACAGAGAGATTTGACGTAAGCCACACGACTCTATCTGAGCCAGAAACAATATCTGTACTTTCCCTATCAATACCGTCTCTGTTAAGCTGTATAAATGTAAGAATTGGCAGGTCATACCTAACAGCAAAGTTGTGTAGTGAGGTCATCATAAAGCCAAGAATCTGGTATTCTTTCATTGATGCAGATATTCCGTCCCCACTCATCATTTTTAGATAGTCATATATGACTAGGCAGTCATTTAAGTTTCCATTGTCATCAAAACCAACAACCTTGTGCAGCCATCTTCTCATGATAGATAGAACTTCCTCAAAGGGCTTACCCGAAACATTTAGGCAGTGATGAGGAATGCCTTTAAGTTCTTCCGCTGCGTTTCTAATCTTTTCTGTTTGGAACTTATTTTTGGAGTATCTTCCAGATTCAATATTATTAATACTCACTCTTGCTTTCTTTGCGAGTATTCTATTCCAGTGATCTTCTGTTGGCATTTCCGTGTCTAGATATAAGACTGGTATTTTCATCTTTTCTGCTACGTGTATACCTATATTATCCGCAAGCATACTTTTACCAATTCCAGTTCTAGCCCCAATCATATTGACCGTCTTTCTCCTAAAGCCTCCGCCAATAGCAAAATCATATAATGGGAAACCGCTACTGATTCCAACGACATCTCTGGGATTGTTTTCTAGTCCCTCTAGATATTCATCAATGCCTTCAGATATCTGCTGAGGATCGTCCTGAGACCCCTGTTGTAGTAGGGTTGTAAAATCAAATATTCTCTTTTCGGCAATTCCAAGGATGTGTTCAACTGGCTCATTTCCATTGATGGATGAGATGTCGGTGCTGGCCGCATCTAGCTGTGCCTTTAGAAGATTGGCTATTTCAAGTTTCCTAGATTTCGCCGCCCAAGCCCTTATGTTGGCTAGGTTTATGGTTGTATTGAGTATGGCCTTAGCATGTTCTCTCTCTGTCTTCTTTTCAAATATCCAAGAAAAGCCAAGGTCGTGACAAGCAGATATCACGGAGGCCTCGTCTAGATCCACTATCTCCTTTTGTTCAATGAGATACTTGAACGCCTTGAACAGAGCTTGATTTGATGGGTCTGTGAACGTATTCTCAGTTACTATATCCGCAATCTCTAGATAGCCATCTTCTCCATAGGAAAAGATTCCTGCCAGTACATTTCTTTCAGCAATTAAATCACAAAGCATATTATTATTTCTCTAGCTTACTACTTCTGTCTACTCTGATTTCTCCGTCTTGGTTAGACCTCTTAGCCGCAGGAGGTCTATTTCTTGCGACTGGGTTGGCAACACCGAGAGAGGGGTCTTTACTTACCATTTCATTTGCGGCAATGGTGCCATCATCAACCCAAGAATTTTTTCTATTGTTAATGTCCATCGCTTCCCTTCGAGCGGCTCCGGAAGTGTTTGTTTTTTCATAAGATTCTCCGTTCTTATAGGAACTTGCGACAAAAGACTCACTTCCATCGCCCTTGTCTTCCTCTACAGTTTTATCAATTTCTGTAGAGTTAAGGATGCTTATTCCGGTAAGAAGCTTGTATGCCTCATCCACTTTATTCCAATCCCGTTCGTTTATACCCTGTTTCAGTAAGTCTGGCAAACTCATTATCCTTGGCTCCTTTTTGTTGTCTGTAACTCTATCAAAGTTTTTGACATGTAAGATATTTTATTCGGTATATATGACAGCCTGTCTATAACTTGTTGAGCCTTGACTATGATCTGATAAAGCCTGCTGGTATAGTCGTTATCTTTTATAGCGAGTATCCTTCGGTTTTCATAGGGGGTATATTTACTGCCGTAAGAGTCTATGTTGCCAGCAATCATAGTGTCTATGTTGGTCTTCGCCCAGTTTATTCTCTGGGTATGTTTGTTTATCTCTCTCTGTATATGAAGAGATTTCTGAGACAACACAAAGGCAACCTCGCCACATTCTTCTGGACTCATCTTTCTAAGCTGTGCAGGTGTTGTGTTTAGAAAATTATAATCATCTGATTCAAGAGACAAATCTAAACCTAGAGACTTTTCGTATTCACGAAGAATTGTCTCAACCTGTTCAAGCCTGTCCTCAACCTTTAAGTCTCTTTCTCCACTCATCGTCTGTCTCACTATATGGCAATTCTATAAATTCAATATTGTTCATTTCACACCACTCTTGTTTTTTGGCGTCATTTCTTCTGGCTTTCAGGAAGTTGAGCCTATTACCGTGGAAGTGTCCTATAAAATTATAATGCTGCTCGCCATGACATTCCACAACCATTTTTCGGCAAGGTAAATAAAAATCAGCAGAGAGTCCTTTTGTCCCCGGAAGGACTACTTCCTCAAGCACTCTCTCTGTGGGATACATCTTTCTGAGTATTTCTCTGGCTCTTAAGTGTAGTGAAGACCTTTTTCTACCGTCGTTGTCGTTAGGCATTTTTCCTGAAGGCGGGAACGGATATTGTCTGTCATCAAATCCTAATACTTTCATTTTGTTTGTTCAATCGGATAAAGCTCGGATATCTTGAGGTTGTAACAATCTGCCTTAACAACAAAATTATTAGACTTGTCAACGTCTCCTTTTTTAAGCTTAACAGCTTTTTTGAAATATTCTTTTTTATCAATCTGACCAAGAACCCAAGCCCTCTTCCATTCGTCTGGTTTATTCTTGTGCCACTCCACCCTAACAAAAACATACTTGTCACACTTTTGGTGTGTGCTTAAATCTGCGATAGAACAATCATAGTGTTCTTTGGGAGGGGAGGTGCATCTCTTTGTTTTTACGTCAATCCTAACATCATCTTTGACTATATCATAGTCATAGGTGTTATTAATTTTTCCTCCTAAGAAAAGGTTTGCAACTTCTTCACCTATAAAACCAGCGATGTTACCTTGCCCGTGCGTAATGGAATTGTTAATTCTTCCCATTGACACAGCCTTTCTTTTTGCCTTTTCCAATATATTGTTTGTTATTTCTACTTCAATCATCCTACAAGCATATCCTTTATATCTGAATTTAGTGCTTCGAACCAAAGGGGGTTTTGCATTAGGAGGGTTCTGACTTTTTCTTGACCCTGAGCCTTGCAAGACTTCTCTGCTTCTTCATCCCACGAATCTACTCCAAGTATGTCGAGATGGTTTTCCATAAACGAACAGGTCATCCAAGACCCCTTTTTAGTAATAAATCCCGTATCGACAGCAAGACCTATAATTTCAGTAACCTCATCAATCCCATTACCATACCTAAGATATGACGTTATTTTTCTTCCGGGGGCTATAATTGCCGTTGACTGCGTTTCCCAAGTTACTATCTGTCCTATTGGAGAATCTTCGTCCTTACCAACTGTCCATTTCTCTACTCTCTTTGCTTCTAATTTGATGTCTACGGCATATGCAATTTTTCTACCTCCGCTCTCCACCTTGCTTTTTCCATAGCCACTAACATTAGCTATCTGGTGGGTAATTGCCAAGACTATAGATCTGTTGACGGGTATTACGTTCGCCATTCTTTTGCAAAAATTTGAAAGAAGCTTTGCTCCCGGAGCACGATGAAGTTCACTAACACCACTGTTTATCTCCTTCTCTGTAATAAGCTGTGATACAGAGTCTATGATAAGAACACATCCGGGGTCATTTTTTATAATTTGCTCTCCCGCGTCCAGATACTCTTCTGCTGACAGTATTCTACCTTTTCCCTCTCCTTCATCGAAATAAGATCCAACCACATGAATGTTTTCTAAGTCAAGACCATCTATACCACGCAAGTCTCTAGGCTTAAGCCTGCCTTCTATGTTTAAATAGTATATATTTCTAGAGCCGTTTTCTTCTTTTTGGGCTTTTGCTGCGAAGTGAAGGCAGGTTGTGGTCTTACCACACTTAGGCTCTCCTGTCAGAGTTACCCAGCTTCCTTCAGGTACTCCTCCACCTAATATAATGTCTAGAGCTGGAGACCACCCTATGATGTGTTTGTCTTCTTCTACGACCGCGCTTGCTGGCAATACTGCCTTATCTCCAAATTGTTTTATTATTTCGCTAACTGTGCTCACTATCCAAATCCTTTAGCTTAGAGACGATTGATTTTTTGCCAACCTTCTTGGAAGGTCTGATGGTAGTTTTGTGTTTCGGGGTTTCTTTTATTGGTTTTGACTTCTGATAATTTATCTCTTTTTGATATTCCTCAACTACAGGAACAAGCATAAAATTAGCCCCCAAAGACCTTATCTTATTTTTAATCCTTCTGTCTTTCAACGCCTTTAGTATTGCGTCTATATCATATTTCTTCAGCAGCCTATTTGCTAGAGTCACTTGATGACGAAAGAATTTTGCCCACTCCTCACTCTCCCAGAATCTGTCGGGCAGGTTTATACCTCTCTGTCTGGCCACAAGGAAGCATAGAGCCTCCGTGAGGTACTGGGCTGGAGTTACAAAGCCATTACCATAAATGGATTTGAACGTGCTCTTGTTTGTTCTATTCTTAGCCATTAACACATTGTACCATAATATTTGGCCGTGTCAATGATTATTCTTGAGAAATAATGGACCATTCTGTAGACCTACCCGTTTCGGGGCCTACGTTATAGCTTTTTGAATAGGTGTCGCCATTAATTATTTTTTCAGCAACCACCACAAACCCATGGCCGCCTGAAGATTTATAGGAGTCAATTCTGATTCTACTCAGCATCTGTTCTGGGATTATTCCTGAAGCTATGTCGTTCCAAGAGAAGTCTTGGTCTGTCGGGCTTTCGCCTAGCTGGTCTGGAGCAGCGGCACTTTCATTGGATGGTGGCGAAGAGTGTGTGAATAAGCCTTGCCAATATCTGCCATTTTGAGAAAAATATTGCTCTTGTAGCTGTGTTATAACAGGTGTATATGATGCAATTCCACTGTCAATCTGATCTAGTATTTCTTGGACGTTAGCCATTTGGTCTTCCCTTAATCATATTAGGTTTATATTTCTTCAACTCCTCAGTAACTGTCTTATTTGTGATGAGTATATGGGGTATCATATACCACACCCTTGTAAGTTTTCCTGCCTTTAGGGTGCTAAAGATGAAGTAGTTTTCGTAATCCTCTCCAATCATACAGGCAATAGCCTTGGAGAAATGATAGTATTCGCCTGAACGAACTTTCTCTACATGGCTTCTGAATTTGATTGACAGTTCTTCTATGTAAAGACCATTCTCATCTACATATTCCTTCATCCTTAACCAAGAGCTTGGCTGGACTAGTCCCGGCCTATCATCGTCCTGATATACGGTTGTACCATCAGAAAGCTTGGCTACCCATATTGTTTTCTCTTTTAAGAATTTATCTTTTTCTTTTGTGCAGAGATTCATTTTATCTTGTGTATTTTGTCTGAGTTATCAATCTTAATATCTTTTTGGGAATCTCTAAACTCGTCGGACATTTGGCTTGCATTCTCTGTCATGACGGCCACGCCCTTTTTGGTATCCCTTTCCATCATATCTCCCGAAGTAGTTTTTTGAGGCTCTTCGGGAGGTAAAGATCTTAAGTACTCGTTTACCACCTTTTCTGTTACGGCTTTTCTCATGTGTCTTGATATCTTATGCGGCTTGAGATGTCTGTGAGATTCTATATAAAATTTTTCTATCTCATTCAGATTAACCATTTTTGACCTCTCTTTCGGCGTTGTGTAAGTATGATTTGTTTTTAGATTTAAGATACTGGAGATAATAGGTAAATGCTCTTCTGCTCACTTTTCTGAAATTCCAAGCCATCTTTCCAGCATGTTTTGCCTCTTTATGTTGTGTTCCTTCGCTATATATTCCCCAAGGATCGTACAGAAATCCGTTAACACCGAACTTCAGATAGTGGTTAGACCTTTTAGACTCTTTTAATTTTCCGTTTTCTCTAATAAGAAAGTCTACTCTCTTAGCATAGCAGTCATTGCTGTCCGGATCTATTGTTACGTTAACCATGCTTTGGTGAGATTGCGTAGACCCATCAGTATACCCAACAGAATACTCGAAGCTTTCGTCTGTTGGTATGTCTTCCTCGTGACTAGAACCCTTTTTCTTATTGATCTTATATATGCCCATCTCTCTGTTTTCCTTTCTTACGTCCCGAAGTAGTGTTTTTTTGTGTATGAATTAGATAGCAAAGATCCACGTTACCTTCCAATACGTCCTCATCTTGATCTATAGACTCGCAATGTGCTATTGATGTTTTGTTGGTTGCCCCAAGGTGAAAGATGCCTGTTATTATTTTTGAGAAAGACTTGTCTTCACAGAAGCAACACTTTGCAGACATTTTAAACTTCACACTAGCTTCTGGTTTTGTAATCCATATATCAACCAGAGGGGCGGCACAGGACGAACATTTTAATATTGTGTGTTCACCATCCTCAACCGAAGACTCCTTCATCTCTCTCTTTATTTTTTGTTTATGTTCTTCATCCATAGATCTTTTGTTTCCTTTATCAATTTTGCAAGACCGTCAACACACCCTTCCTCTGAGTCGCTTTCTACAGTGAAAGTTAGACCTTTTCGAAACTTAGGTTGGGCGGAAAGTGATGCATCTTCAAGTTTTTCGTGAATATGTATATTGAATCCTACTATTGCTACGTGAGGAACTTTTGAATCCATTATGCATCCCCATCCTTTATAAACTTTACCTTTTGGGCATCAGACATGCTGTTGATCTTGTTAATCCTTTGGGCAGTTTTTTTATCTAATGTCTTACCATTCGATATCTTCATCCCCTCTTTAAGCTTAAGGGCGTTCCTCTTCTTGGTTCTATATTCTTCTGTCAGCTTTTCCACTTTGTTCTTACCCAGAAGTTTACTGTTCTTTTCAGCCAGACTCCCAAGAGACATAGACCCCTCTACATGACCCGCAGGAGGGTGATAAACTTGATGTACCTTGGCGGAGCCCTTACAACATATTGTATCAAGCTCGGAAGCCTTTTCCGGAAGTTTGTCTCCAAATTTTCTGTATATTTCCTGAACAGATCCGCAGGAGTCGCACTCAAAATCATACAACGGCATTTATAGGTATCCTTTAAAAATCGTCTTCTATATTTCCAACAGAATATTCTGTGACCCTTGTTTCAAAGAAGTTCTTACACTTCTCAAGATCTATAACTTCGCTCATCCAAGGAAACGGGTTTTTAGCCTCCCCATAAGGAGAGTCTATATTTAGATTATTAAGCCTTCGGTCAGCAATAAACTGAACGTAGTCAATAAACATGTCGGAGTTAAGTCCAAGTATACCGCTAGGAAGCACGTCTCTTGAATAGGCAAGTTCCAACTCCATAGCGGCCTCTATGTGGGCAAGCGTCTCCTGCTCAAAGGATTTGGTCCAAATTTTAGGATGATCTTCTCTGATTCTGTTTATGAGTTTAGTTCCAAATTCTATATGAAGGCTTTCGTCACGCAAAGTATACTGAATTTGTTCGCCAATCCCCGGAAGTTTATTTTGACGATTGAAAGAAAGAAGCATAGCGAAGCCGGAGAAGAAGAAGATTCCCTCGCAAATAATATAATATGTAATAATATTACGAAGGAACTCCCTCTTTCCTTCTAGTGTTCCAATGTTAAAATCTGGTCTATTGATATCTGAAGTGATATTCATTAGAAAGTCGTCTTTTGCTTTGATACTTGGTATTGAGTTATAAGCTTGATACACCTCGTTAATATCTAGATTAAGAGAATCACACACATAAACTACTGTTAGGTTATGCAGACTTTCTTCATAGGCTTGCCTCAATATATACTGGCGACATTCTGGGTCGGTTACGAACTTAAATACGGAGAGCAGTAGATTGTTGGCCACGAGAGACTCGCTTCCAGCAAAAAACCCTAGACATCTTTTTACAACCAACTTTTCGTCTTCTGAAAGCACAGACCCCTTCCACTGTCCAATATCTTTAGACATGGAAACCTCTGTGGGCATCCAGTTGTTGGCTGCTCCGTCAATAAACAAATCCCAAGCCCACTTGTTTGTATGGGGCAGTATTTGGTTGACCACCGCAACCTTGTCCGAAATTATTTCCTTACTCTTTTTCATTGTTTTTTATTCTCTTTATTATCTCATAAACCAAATCTTTAACCTCTTCAATTTCATCTGGAGTAAGCTCCAAATGATATCTTAGGGGTGACGTTTCTGATTGCCTAAATTCTATCAATCTCATTGACAGCTTTCACAGTCTGGGTCGGTGATGGAGCAGGCTTGAGGTAGATCGTCACCAGAGATATCCTTATCCCTGTCTATTGTACTATCTACTGTAGATTTTTCCAGTCTGGTTGCGGCTTTGCTTCTCAAATAGTATGTGGTTTTTAATCCTTTTTCCCAAGCATACATATACATATCATTTAAATATTTAAGGCTACTGCTTTTATTGTACAGGTTCAGGGACTGACCCATATCTATCCACTTTTGCCTTTCTGCTGCGGCATCAATGAGAATCTGGTGGTCTACATCAAACGCTGTTTTGAATTCTTCTTGTATCTCTTGATCGAGGTCAATGGACATTACATCCCCATCCGCTGACTTAAGTGCCTCTACTAGTTCTTGACACCATATGCCCTTTTTCTTTGCCATATCAACAAAGTATTCGTTGACCATAGTAAATTCTCCACTAAGCGTTGAATATACGTAAAGCATAGAATAGTCTGGCTCAATTGACTGTGTACACCCTTGTATGTAGGAGATCGTCGCCGTTGGGGCTATAGCCATAACATTTGAATTTCTCATCCCGTATTTTTCAACGTGCGATCTAACTTTGTTCCACTCTAAGGTCTCTAGTTTTTTTGCCTTGTAATTGTCCGTTGATAGTCTCGTGTTCATTAGGTCGCAGTATGTGTCAATGGGGAAGTTACCCTTAGACCACTCTGATCCATCGTATGAACTATACTTTCCCTTTTCTTTTGCTAATTTTGAGGATGTTAGTATTGCGTGATAAGATATAAACTCCTGAATCTGACCGCAAAGCTCAATGGACTCTTTAGAACTATATGGTATTCCTAGCTTATGCAACACGTCGTGGGTTCCCATAACGCCCAGTCCGATAGGTCTGTTTTTCAAATTAGAATTCTTTGCCTCTTTTGTGGGGTAAAAGTTTATGTCTATTACATTATCTAAACCTCTAATTGATGTTTCTACAGTTTCTTGCAATTTTTTCCAATCAATTGTGCGAATCTTTACGTGATTCGATAGGTTTATGCTAGCTAGGTTGCATACAGCAGTTTCTCCAATTATATCGACTTCGCCTGATTTATATGTTGTAGGCTTTGTGTGTAGCAATATCTCGGTGCAAAGATTAGACGAGTGGACTGTTCCTCTGTGTTTATTGCTATACCTAATGTTAGAAGGGTCTTTGAATGTAACCCAAGGATGGCCTGTTTCGTGTAGAGATCGCAGCATCTTTTTCCAGAGGTCTTTTGCTCCAGTCTTTCTAAAGGACTCTAAGGAGCCTTTCTCAGCCAGTCTTTTATATTTCCTGTACTGTTTTTTGAATTCCTTACCGTATGTTTCGTGTAACTCTGGACATTCAGAAGGATCAAAAAGATACCAATCTGCGTCCCTTGAAGCAGCCTCCATGAACTCGTCACAAATCCACAACGCAGTATTCATGTCGTGGCATCTTCTTCGGTCATCCCCAGTATTCTTTCTTAAATCCAAGAAGTCTTCTACGTCTAGATGCCAACACTCAAGATATGCACATCCAGCCCCCTTTCTTTTACCCCCCTGATTAACACCCACAAGAGTATCATTAAAAATCTTTAGCCAAGGAATTAGCCCAGAAGACTTACCGTTTGTTCCTTTTATGTAAGAACCTGAAGATCTAACTGGCGTCCAGTCCACACCGAGACCTCCGGCATATTTTGATAGCCTTGCTTGCCCATGAATTGTTCCGAAAATTCCGTCGATAGAATCTTCGACTGTACTTAAGTAGCAGGACGAAAGTTGTGATCGTCGGGTTCCGCTGTTAAACAATGTTGGTGTTGATGGACAGTATCGAAATTCAGAAAGCATATGGTATACTTCTACCGCCTTCTGTTCCTTGTTTTCTTCCTCTAAGCAGAGACCCATAGCTACACGCATCCAGAAAGACTGAGGAGTTTCAGCTCTGGAACCAGATATGTGAATGAAGTATCTGTCGTATAGAGTTTGTATTCCCAGATACTTAAACTTTTTGTCGTTATTAAGGTTTAATCTATTTGAAAGCTCTTTTAGATCGTAGTCGAGAAGCTTCTCGCTCAATCTCTCTTCCTTGATGAGCTTCTTAATATTTTGTACGAATGATTTTCTATATTGAAATTCAAAAGTGTCGCTGTCAACAGTTTCGCCAAAAACCTCTTTATAAAGATTATTAAGCAGCATCCTTGCCGCCACATGAGAATAGTTTGGCTCTTTCTCTATTTTAGATCTAGCAGAAAGTATTAAAGCCTTGTCAATTTCTGTGGTCGTTATTTTATCATACAGCTGTAGGCTTGCATCTAGCACAACCTCACTGACTGAAACGCCATCTAAATCTTTGCACGCCCTCTCGACGCACTTATTTACTTTATCTAAATTAACCTTTTGTAATCTTCCGTTGCGTTTTTTAACCCTGATGCTTGCTGGAGTCAATTTATATATATCCTATTCTTCCGTTGGTATCCTATCCGTGTTCTTGTAAACAAAAAGCCCGCAGCGATTATGACCGTTTCATTCACGCTACGGGCTATCTTCTGCTTCGAGAGCTGTGAACTATTCGGTGATTCTTAGGCTGTCGCCTACGATCCAAGCACCCGCGATTAATACTACATTAGTCACCATTGTAGGGTCGAGAGTTCCTTCGCCCAACACAGTGTCTGCACAAACAATAACGAGACCAGATACAGCTACCCAAAATCTTCGTGACTGGAGCATTGCCTTCAACTTGCTCATAAAATTACTCCTATAGTGTTAAAAAATTCAAAAAAATGACTTCCTTGTACTTAAGTTGCATCCTGCTCGTGTGTTATTATAACACCAAAACAGGCTGCCTCGTCCAACTTTACTTTTTTTTCGAGATTAAATCGTATCTTCTTCTTCGTTTGTCCCTCTCTGCCCTCATCTTCTTCTTTGTTCTCGAATCCCTCTGTTGACCCCTTAGAGTCTTTCCCACAATATTCTCCTTTTATTTAATTATCTATTTGTGACCTAAGTCCGGATATCTCCGCATTCAGCTTGTTTATCAGCTCGTTGTTCTTCTCTAGCTTGTTGTTCAAACTTTCAAGACTTCTCAAAACAAGTTGCTGATCTCTAGCATACGGAGATTCTTTTATTATCATTTCAGAAACTTCGCCTCTACTGACATAGGTGGCCCCAGTGGTTAACCAGAAGCCAGTCATAGTCACTAGACACCCCGCTAGCCCTATAGAGCTTGTTTTCCACCAATCTCTCATATCTTACCTCCCAAGATAAAAAAAGAGGAAAGCGGGGGGATAAGCCCCGCATCCTCAGATTGTTATTCCTAGCCAGTCTTAGCTTCGTACTGTACAAAGTTACCGCTATTAACTGGATCTGCCCCAGAAATACCGCTACTAGTTTGCGAGAAGTCGGTATGGTCTGTTAGCATGAACAGGTAACCCGGAATTGCTCTAGTAGGACGTGCGGCAAGATCAACGTCGCCAGTTCCTGTAGCAGCCTTGTAGGTTTCGGTCAAAGCACTTGGGTAAGAGGACCAATTGTGTCGCTGATTAGCAACCCCGAGAGATCTCCAGTTACCAGCTGCGTGAGCAGTAAGCGTTTTGGCTCCGTACTGAGCAACTTTAAAGTGGAGAGCGCTTCTTCGAGCATTTGATCCTGCTCCATCTAAGAGAGTATTAACTAAGCCAGCAATAGTCCCCTGCTGACTTCCACCACCAATCATAACGTATTTACCGGCGGCGCTATATTGGAACGCTGCGCCATCGTTACATTTTGCTGTGTGGAAAGCTCCGGTGGCAGAGTCGTTTTCTATAACGCCCTTCATTCCAACCGAGTCACTACCAAGAGATCTTCTTGTGGTAATTGCGGGAGAAGCAGATGTGCTTCCTCCATCCATGTAAACTCCGCCATAAGATTGCGCGGGATCAATCCCGGTGTTATCTGCGGATCTTGTGTGCGTAGTGGACGCACTGCCTTTAATCGGTACAGCCATTTCTAATGACCTCCATATGATAAAATCATACTTTTTCCTAGTAGTCCTAAAATATATACTCCTGAATCTATATATTATACCCCAAAAGGAATATTTTTCTTCAAGTATCGCTCCGGATTACCCCAGCGCCCCCATTCTGCCGAGCCTAATAAGAGGGAGAATCTTACCACATGCATCGGATGCACACTTGCAAGAGTCTTTAATCGTGCTAACTTTGTGGGCTTCTCTTATATAAGGCCAAGCACTATCAAAATCTTCAAAGTTTGTGTTGTTTATAACTTCCGGTATATCATACAATGCAGGCCAGCATTCACAAGGGCTTTGTTCACGGTTTACCCACGTCATGCCACAGCCGCATCCTTCGGGCCTATCGTCAGGAGCGATACACCGCATAACGTTGAGACCAACCCCCACGATGTGATCCCCTTGCACCGGACTGTACTCAGGAATACTAATTTCGTATTCGAAGGTCTCCCCTCCCACATGTATCGAATCGGGGTGAATATATGCCCAGACATTATTAAGAAGGTTGACAGTCCAGTAGTTTGTCTCCCGACCACGACTATCAAACCCGCTACCCCTTGGGGCATCTACCCAAGTACCATTATTCTTATATGCATTTACTGTAACAGTATTGCTTAAGGTGGCCGGTGATTGGCATGGATGATTAGAGGTGTGCCCCCATTTAAATATTACTTTATCACCAACTGGTATGGGGCTAGTATATCCCCCCATATCCTGTTCTTCTGTGATTTCTTCTTTTGACTCTATTGTTATCCGAAAATAATGATTTTGGCGAGCCCCTCCCCACCACCTTGGTCGAACAGGAGATACACCGGACCCCGAAGCTACATCTTCACCATCTAATTTTCCACTGCTATCAAGAATCTTTATTAATTCATAATTCGCATCCCCATCAACGGCACGCACCTTATCCAGCTTCCCATACGTACCTCCTCCAACTGGGGCATCAAAATAGTAGTGCTTAACGGCATGTTTCATTACTTTATCTAAATCGCTACCCGCAGCCGTTGACCAATCCGCATCGGGGTCAGTATCCACATGGCAAAGGTTAGCCCGTCTTTCAGCTGTTCCATCCATAAACAAATCTTCGTGAAACCCGTCCTTCTTCTCCCACCATTTGCAATCATTGGAGCCAAGGTATTTCTCCTCATCATCCATCTTCCCTCCGCTGATGCCGAACGAGCCCGCAAGCACATTATTGAAAGTAAATTTGTTACCATTCCATGTGTAGTTGAATGGATTGTCCCATACATACTCCGAGTTCCTCAGTAGATTTAATGCGGCTGGCTCTGCCCAGACAATAGGGTCTCCATTCGAATAGGTCTTAGTGTGATCAATACACGACTTTATGAGGTCAAGCAGTGTACACTTATGTAACACCGGATCAATGGAGCCGATATGCAAAGGAATGTCACCAAGAATCGGGATCTTGAAAACAAATTTGCATGGCCCCTTATCCATGGTGTCGCAGCATTCGCAATCATCAGGTAAATAGTCATAATCCCATCTAGCGTTCATCGCCGCTTTGTCGCAGGGTTCAAAACCCTCTCCCTGTTCTGAAGGGAATGGCGTCCCATCTATGTCAGCACCTGCGCCAAAAGAAGCAACAAAACTGGTGTATCTTGTACCTCCCGCCGCTACCGCTCCAGACGAACCTATGATTGTACGTATAGTGTTGTACTTAGGGTTGATAGACCTTACCCCCACAGCTTTTGCGGAGTCGTCTTTTATTATTGGTTCGTGTAGGCCTCCACCTTTTGCTCCAGCTCCGGGGGAAATACTGCCAATCAGCTCTGAATCTCCTACTGGACCTAGCCCCATCACGGAGCCCCCAAGGTCTTGAGGTTGGTCAACCGATCCTTCTTTTGGGTTGTGTATGCTGGAGGTAGAAGAATTTCCTTTGATCGGGACTCCGCCTCCCTTTGCTTTATTGTAAGCCATTATCTAAATTCTCCTGAATCCCTACACGACTGGGTAGTGCACTTACAACTATCTTTAATCCAACATATTTCATGGGCTTCTCTTATATAAGGCCAAGCACTATCAAAATCTTCAAAGTTTGTGTTGTTTATAACTTCGGGTATAGCATACAATTCAGGCCAGCAATCGCAATCATTGTTCAGTTGCGCATCCCATCTCCTGACACATACGCATTTATACTCATCAGAATCACACTTGAGCAAATTAGCTCCTGAATCCATCACTATACCGTACTCAGGAATCTCCATTAAGAATTCCATGATATAACTGGGTTCACCACTAATCGGATCGACACCAATTGGGACTACAGTCTTAGGGTTTATATATGCCCAGACGTTATTCATAAGGTTTACAGTCCAGTAGAATTCCTCCCGACCACGACTATCAAACCCGCTACCCCTTGGGGCATCTACCCAAGTACCATTATTCTTATATGCGTTCACTGTAACAGTATTGCTTAAGGTGGCCTGCGCATCGCAGGGATGGTCAGTGGTGTGCCCCCATTTAAATACGAATTTATGGCCAACTGGTATAGGGGTGGTTATTCCGCCTCCAATGTCCTGTTCTTCCAAAACTTCTTCTTTTGACTCTATTGTTATCCGAAAATACTGGTTTTGGCGAGCCCCTCCCCACCATCTTGGCCGAACAGGAGACACATCGGGCCCCAGATCATTACTGGTTAATTCTCCACTGCTATCAAGAATTTGTATTATCTCATTACCAAGAGCGCCCCATTTGGTCTGAGATAGCATATCTATCTTCATCAGTTCCCCGCCTCCCATTGGGTCATCAAAATAGTAGTGCTTAACTGCCTGCTTCATTACTTTATCTAAATCACTACCTATAGCCGTTGACCAATTCGCATTGGGGTCATAATCCACAGTACAACTTAGTAGACCTCCCGCTGGTTCGATTAGACGTTCCCTGCCTACTACCGGATTACTAGCCTTCCAAGGACCGTTTATAATAAAGTCATTGACTGTCATTCCATTATAGTCGTTAATTTCCATGAGACCCCCGCCAGCAAGAATATTATTGAAGGTGAATCTGCTGCCATCCCATGTCCAGTTCTTTGGATGGTCCCATTCATAATGCGTGCCCATCAGTAGATTTAATGCGGCTGGCTCTGCCCAGACGATAGGGTCTCCATTCGAATAGGTCTTGGTGTGATCAATACAGGCCGCTATGAGGTCAATTAATACACACCCCCATTGTGCCGGATCAATGATACCTGAAGTATCTCTTAGCAGACCTCCAAGCTTCGGAAGGCCGTATTCATATTTGCATGGTCCATGATCCAAGCTGTCGCAGCATTCGCAACCGCTAGGTAAATAGTCATAATCCCATTTATCGTTATTCGCAGCTCTGTCGCAGGGGTCAAAATCATCTCGTGAAGGGAATGGCATTCCATCTATGTCAGCACCTGCACCAAAAGAAGCAACAAAACTGGTATATTTTGTACCTCCCGCCGCTACTGCCCCCGATGAACCTATGATTGTTCGATTAGTATTATACTTGGGGTTGATGTCTCTTGACCCAACAGCTTTTACAGAGTCCTCTTTTACTATTGGCTCATGTAGGCCACCACCTTTTGTTCCAGCTCCGGGGGAAATATTGCCAATCAGTTCTGAGCCTAGCCTCCTGCCTAAACCCATCACGGAGCCCCCAAGTTCTTGGGGGTGGTCAATTGATCCTTCTTTTGGGTTGTATATACTGGAGGTCGAGGAATTTCCTTTAATCGGAACCCCTCCTCCCTTTGCCTTGTTATAAGCCATTCTGAAGCCTCTTCCTGTTTTTAGGGGTTAATATATCTCTATATTATACCCCAAAAGAAGAGTCAGAGCAAAGAATGTGGCCTCCTAAAATAGCCTTGACTCTCGCCAAAAACGTTATTTTGTTGATCATTTCGTCTTCAGAGTCGTGCATAAACGTAGACAATGCTCCGTTTGGAAAAACAAATATAGACCACATATTAGAAGAAACAGAAAGGTCATCCTTGGCTTTATTTATTTCCTCCTGAATCTCTAGGTCAAAATAAGATAAATCCACCTCATACCCATCCTCTTGAAAAAGGCTGGGTTCTTGTATAGAAGAGTCTATAAGATGCGCGGTTAGGTTGTCTTGTATATCAAGCTTTACTTTTCTATTGTCAAACAACCCCGCTTTTGTTAGACCAATTTTAGCACGATATCTAGTGACCTTTTGAAAGCTTTCCACTCCTTCGGTGTTTTGAATTATCTTCTCTATCTCTGGAGATAGGTCAAAATTAGTATGCAAAACCCAAAACTCAAAAGACTCCATAAACTTATTCTGCTCTATGAAGGCATGTATTAGCTGAACCGGAACTTTGTCCTGCATGTACACTTCTTCCCCATAAGCTTCCTCCACCATCTCCTCTAAATCGTCTGGATCTAATCTTTCGGCGTCTTCTGCGGGCTTATGATATATCAGGGACTGGTGGTAGTCTTCGGTGGGTGTATTCCACTTTTCCCAGATAAACTTATATTCGTTTTTAAAATCTACCATTAAACTACCTCAAGCCGTTGTCATGGACTCTAAATGAAATTTATACATGGGTATTTTAACAAGCTCGTCATAATTTGACACACTGATCCAATTTATTTTTTCGGATATCTCGTGCGAATCGCTTACTTTAGCCACAAACCAAAGATAGGTTGTCGGTCCTGAATCCCCTATCCTCTTTCCAGACTTTGCATCTATTATCGGGGGAAGTTTGTCATCAACAGAAAAAAACCCAGTTTTCTTAACATTTAGTCTATCTAGACTGACATTCACATATTTCATCGCCAGCTTAACGCCTGTAGATGCTGCTGTGTCAATGTCGTTTAAGTCACAGGTTATAGTTCTATTTTTTAAAAACCCAAGAAATGTCGATCTACGATTTATCTTTAAAATAGACAGGGCTACCTTAACCTTGTGTCCCATACGATCTCCTTAGCTTTTTAACGGCTCTGTCTATAATACTATACACAAATTTATCGGTTCTATTAAGTTCTTGTGAGATTTCTTTTACATTCATATGATCTAAAAACCTCTTTTCAATACACTGTTTTTCCATGGTAGATAGAGAAGATCCTTCTAATAAAGACCTGATTTCTGAGCGATCTTCCGTGTTTTTAGTGTCAGAAAACGAAAGGTCTCTGGTATCTTCTAGAATCTCATATAATTGTATCAGATTTTCGTCGTCATTCAGGTCTTTGTTGACAGAAAGTAGGTTTCTTGTCTTAGATAATCTTGACATCCAGTTTTGTATAGCCCAAATTGCACATTGGTTGTGGTAGCTACGAAGTGTTCTTCCTCTTTCAGCAGACCACCTGCATGTAGCATACATCAAGTGTTCTGCGACAAAAGATATAGCATCCTCGCTTCTTAGCATCTGAATCTTTAGGTCTCGGTTAGCAAAGTGAGCTATACACCTCTCTGCTATCTTCAGATACTCATCCATGCCAAACATTCTAGCAACTGATTCTTTGTTGTTAAAAGTCCCGTTATCCTTTAGTTTTTTCGGGTCAATGTCTTTAATAATTAATTTCATTTAAAGTTTCCTTAATCTTATTTTTCCAATAGGTTAAATCCAATTTATCGTAGTTCCACTCGGTCTTAGACTTTATTTCATGATATTTTTCCTGTAAAAAATCAAAGTTCAACTCGCCTACATCCTCAATCTCAAGAATAGGAAGGTCTCTAAAAAACGAGGAGGTAGAACTTTTTTCCAATATTGGTATTGATCCTAAATATAACGCTTCCCAAGTTCTGTAGCAATCGACACCATTTCCGTTAGGGCTTAATGTAAATTTGTGCTGAGCAATGTCTTTTAGATACTGGTCTAACGGTTTAGATGCTGATGGGACAAAAGTCATCCAATCTTTAAACTGTTCTTGTTTGCTATCCAGATATCCCTTTATAAAAAACCTGTCTAGGGTATATGTTTGAAAGTTGACATACAACCACCCCGGCTTATTGCTTGGTATTTCAGTGTTTTTAATTTCGCTTTCAACGCCGGGATGCATACCAAATGGTAGGCATGTTATCTTTGGGTGGCTTGTCATGGCGTTGCTCAAAAACCAATGGGTAATATTAGCTGGTATATAATCAAAGGTAAGGATAGTGTGGCTGTCGCATTTAACAGAGTATCTGTCATTTATATTGCACCTCTCTAATACACATCTAGGAGGTATGACCAAGGGTTTGTCATTAAACTCTCTAAAGTCTATTACTGAGCCGTCCATATGAAGGAGGCTTTCAACCCACTTTCTCATATCTTTCCATATCGGATGTTCTTCCTGATGGGCAAGTCCGTAGTCTGTCTTTGCGGTTACGACCACATACTTATTATTTGTCTTCTTGCATATCTCTATAAATTCATATAAAGACTCCATATGAACAAATATAAGTCCTGACTCAGGCGGGGTTGGGTCTTTGGGGTCAAATGCCCTAGGGCATAAATCTCTGTATTTCTCACATGAAAGATATTCCATTACACACCAACCTCCTCTATAGCGTTTATCATTTTACTTACTGTATTGTCCCAAGTAAGTATGTTTGCTGTCTCGATACCATTTTTATTCACGATGGAAGATCCATTCTTCTTGCTTTCATAAACGCTTCTCATATGTTCCGCACACTCTTCGACCTGTTCGTCTCCGATGGATGCCCATTTTCCTTGCCCCTTAAACCATATACCATCAAAGGCCTCTTCTTGTTCTTTTGGGGTTACTAATAATGAGTTCTTCATGTTGCAGAATTCTGTGTGGGCTGTACAGTTGGTAATAATGACCTGTTTTCCGCAAGCCATTAACTCTAGGGCTTCTAGGTTCCATCCTTCAGCCCTAGACATAAACACTCCACAATCAACTCTTCTCATAATATCGGCAACGTGATCGTGATTCTCCACTCTTTCTATAAAAAATATCTTGTCTCCCATCTTTGAGTTTTTGTATAGCCTCATCCATTCCTGCTCTTCTTCTTTGGAGATAAATGGGTTGTGGTTCATCATTAGAAGCTCAACGTCATCCTGCACGTCAAATGCTTTGTTAAAGGCCTTGACTAGCACATCGTGACCCTTTCTTATTTCCCACTTCCCTACATTGATAAACCTTGTCGATTGCCATGGATCATGCGGTTCTTTCGGGAAAAACGTGTCTGTATCCACCCCAAGAGGAACAACAAAAGATTTCTTGTCGTGGTTTGATATGACCCCTTTAGCCCAATGAGAACAGACAAACACAATATCTTGAGAGTGAATATGATGGACTTCTCTGTCTGTCAGTCTATCAAGTTCAAAGATAGGAAACCCACAACGAAGGCCATCTCCAACGTGTTGAGCTAGATCGTGTTGGTGCCAGATACGAATACTTGGCGATTGAAAATCGTAGAACGATTGATTGTTAACACACTGCTGAAATAATTGGGCATCACTAGTAGCGGGTGTTACTGGCCCGATAGGAAAAAAAGACACCTCATGTCCCTGAGTAACCAAGGCTTTAAGGACGTTAGTTCCAACGACGCCGTATCCCAGTGGGTTCACTGGGGCTGTTAAGTTTATATCCATGTTATCCTCCGCTATATAGTATAGCAGATGTGTCCTTGTTGTCAAGACCTTTTTAGCATTTTCTTCAAACTGAAGAGTATTTTATTGTCCTCAGCGGCGTCTTTTGGGCTTACGTATTGCTTGTGTCGGTTTCTTTGCTTTGTGGACGTTTCGGCCAAGCCTCCCTATTCTTTCGGGTTTCTGACCCTTGACACTCCTGTCCCACTGGCTGTAGCAGAAAGAGGCTCTCGACCTGCTGTCACTGAAGGTTTCGATGGACTCCTTGGATGACATGCATCTATAAATAAAATCGTTTCTTTTCTCACCTTGGTTTGGCGACGGCATATATTGCTCCTATTCTAGTCTTTTAATATCAAAGACAATTCTCATTCTTTCTATAAACTTAATGCTTCTTTTCTGATGCTTTGCTTCGAGGTAGGCTAAGGTAGGACAATCCTTAAGAAGCCTGTATATCACATTGAGATCCTTTGCCTCTTCCATGTCTCCGTCTAGAATAAGTTCAGCTATGATTAACTCTAGGTCATCTACAAAATTTCTTTGACCTTGGCAATGGGGACAACTCATAAAGGAATCTTTGTGGTGGTAAACCCCGCTGTCTCCGCAAAACGAGCACAACATTTTTATTCTCCAGTAATTAGGTATATACTACAATACACCATTAGTAGTCCCTGTATACTAGCATCGTTATCGGGTAATAGTTGTCTCTGACTTTGATCTGAGTGTTTTTTGTTGCCTCTTTTGCTGCTTCTATATATTTTTCCTGAATCTTATCTGTGACAATAAGAAGAATAGCAGGAGCTTTGTCGGTACATCTAGCATAGTGACAGGACTGCCCCACAGCCTCGTACCACTTCTTTGCAAAATCTACCTCAATTGCTAGGGTGTCGGTCAATATATCGACTCTGGTGGCGTCTGGGAGCCTGTATTCGACCTTTCCTTGGAGTATTTGATTACAGTGTAGTTGATAGTCACGCTCTGTTCTTAATCCCCCCTCTTGGAGGGGTAACATCTCTGGTTGTTTTTTGAACCAGTTAAGTATTGTTTTGATCATAAACCGCCCAATCATAGATTATATCCATAGTTATATTAAATATACAGAAACATTTGAACAAATGTTGTCCCAAGACTTTACAGCTTCTGCTTTTTCATTGGTGGTGATTACTGTTGTAATTGGGCCAATACCATCGAAATCAATGACTTGGTATCCGTCCGGTATAGTCCATTTATTTCTTTGCTTCTTGTGTTCTGTGTCGTGGGCTACTATTATGTCGGAGCCTGTTAGTGCGGCATTAACCTGCTCTCCTCTCGTGTCTCCGTGACCGTCAACGAAAATCATGTCAAACTTTTCATTCTCAAATATCCCCAGACTATGGTGTATTGCTGGGGATGATCCTATTAACTGCTTATGGCTCCAGATATCTTTAGTTGATTTATTAGAAAGTTCTTTTACGGCATATTCATACCAACTCAAGTTTTTGCGGCGATGATTATTCATTTCTACCGAAACAACCTTATCGCACTTATCTAAAAATAATTTGGTAGAGTACGTGCCTATGCCGTACTCGAAAACAGATTTTATACTAAAAGTTTCTATTATTTTTTGCAATATTGGAAGATGGCTGGAGGTTGTTGTTAACAAAGGTTCTTGTGTCAACCCCAAATCTAAATCCTTGCATTCAGCGGCGGGCCTAATCTTATGTGCCCAGCTATGACCCTCTCCCGGTCTAACAGGAAAACAATCTAAATAATACCCATCAGATCTCTTAGAGTTATCTTTGTTCCACCAGTCTTGTTTGGGCCAGTTGGATCTATCTATTCTGTCTGCGATAGAATAAACCAAGTTGCTGGGACGCGGTATGTGGACAACCATTGCCTCCTTCTTTTCGCTTTTTATCAATGATGAAAGCAGAGATTCGTCTGAAAAATTCGATGGGGGGTTGCAGGGATTTTCGTTGTTCCTGTATAAATTTCTCTTCCAACTTTCTACCAAGTCTGTATATGAAAGATCTTCTGGGTTTATAATTTCTTTTATTATATTTCCACGACCAAAAGTAAAATACATAGGCCATTTATTTTCGTCTTTAGATCCTGCATATACATTCGCACCGATAGCCCCTATTTTGTCTGGTTCTCCTTTGTTAATCAGATCTTTTAGCTTATCTTCATTTATAATCCATTGATCTATATCCATCAACATAAAATAGCAATTCATGTTTGATGCCATATACATTCTGGTTATCTTCGCTTGGTTTCCAGTGGGAACATCCGGTATCGAATCAAAAATAACAATTTCACCACCTACTTTTTTAAGGTCATGAATAATTTGATTGTCTTTTTTTAATCCTTCAGTGATATAGCCAAGGTGAACATCTAATCCAAGCTTATGTTTTATATTATTGTATGTATATCTGTAGAACGAATAGTATCTAGAGTTACTGTTCGTAGTTAATATTATATTTTTAATTTTACTAAACATAACTAAGTATTTTTTTTGCTCTTTCTAGATAGGTGTGTTTTTTAGAAAGGGCTAGTCCATTACTGCCTATGCGGTTTAACTCTTCCTCATTGTCTTGATATTGAGCAATCATGTCGCCAACATCGTGAGGGATAATGGATGCATACTTATCATCATAAACTAGGCAGTTTTCTTTATCAATAAACCCAAGAGCCTCTAGCTGGTCGTTCCAGTTGGTTAGGAGGACTGTGCCACACCCGATGGTTTCAAAATGTCGGTAGTTAAAGTCATATGAGTGATTTCTATTCATGTGAATATGGTAGGAGTTAATGGCCTCTACCATATCGTCGCCAATAACGAATATGTCTAATTTTACATCGTAACGCAATGATAGTATATTAACAATATTTGTTCTATTTCCCATGTTTCCGCAAAATCCAACAAAATGCTCTTTCTTGACGTTTGGCATGGGTTTGATGAGTGTATCATCAAATGCGTTGGGGAGCCATCTGTGATAGTCTTTTTCTACATATTTTCTGGTAGAATGGAAAAGAATGTCGTATTTTCCTTGGTGAAAAATATTTTCATAGGGATCTATGCCCCTGCAATGAGCATCAATACTCCAAAGAAACTTTTTAGGGTGTCGATAGGAGGATAGATCTGGCAGCCATTGTGTATTGTATTGTTCTAGATTAAAAATCAAATCAAAAGAATTGAAGTCTACTTCTGAACCCCATCCCTCGTGCCCCATTCCCCACACCTCACACACACAACCAAGAGACTCGAACGCCCTTTCTAGGGAGAAGCACTCTCTGTATTTTCTGTTTCTGTCGTGCTTACCATTTTCTTGTATTATTAATATTTTCATGCTAGTAACTTAAACACCTCTCTATTTGTTCTGGTGAAAAATCAGGCCAATTATAAGGCATCCCAACAAATTCGTTTTCAATTCTATCCGTGGGGAACACCGACCAGAATTCATCGTTCAAAATTGCTTGCTCGTTACCTACATGTAACATTATTGACTCCTTTTTATTGTAGTCGGGCCACAATACGTTGCACAGAAAGTCCTGATCAGCACCGCGTTCCGACCCTATCCTACCTTGCCGAAAATAATTCTCAATGGCTTGTTTTATTTTTTTGTTCCTGCCTTTGATTCCCCACATACCCCCCAAAATCTTCACATCGTGCCATTTGTGATCTCTCATCACATGCAGTGCTTTATCAGAAGAAAGCCATTCGTTTACTGCGTGCTTTTCTCTCCATAAAATTGGGCTATCAGCATCTCTAAAAATAGTTACGTCTCCGTCTTCACAAGCATAAAACCTCCAAAACATCGACATTTCATCTTCGGGCAAGCCCTCCATTCTTATTGTCTTGCATCCCTTGGATTTCAATTCATCTTCAATGCTTTTAGGAATAGAATCTCCCAAATAAAACCTGAACTCCCAATCGGGATACTTTTTTAGACCACTGTTTACCGCTTTAATGGCTCCGTCGTGATAAAAGGGATTTTCTCCATATAGGGAAAAGGAAACAATCTTCTTAGGTTTTGTGCTGTGTTTATAGCTTCTGTCTTCATCCAAACAGAAGTTGTTAGTTAGCTTTTCCGATGGAATACCCATAATATTTCTTTGTATTCTATGGAATGTGCTTTCTTCCTCATTGTAGTATATTTTTTTGCACTTAAATAAAGTCATCCAATCAGCAACCGCTCCAACACAATGGGCTTTCTCTCTTACTATGTTAAACCCTTCTGCCACCTTGCCATCGTCCTCATACCTAGGAACCTGATTTACTATTACTTTACTGCTCAACCTGTCTGCAAGAATATGGCTATCCGTAGCAAGAAATACATTTTCATATTCCGACAAGTGTTCGACAGCAGAAATCCAGCGGGCATAATCCGATTCCCTGCCCCATGAATGGTGCATTCTTATGTGTACCCCAACGCAATCTTCTGGGATATCTGACATCAAGTTTTGTACTTGCGTGGATGGTTTTAGCGATTCAATGAATGGTTTAGAAATTCTAGCCGCATGTATATTATTAACATCATGCCACGCCCCCGATTTGTCGGAGCAATACACTATATTTAATCCGGCGTCTTGAAATATATCATGCCACTTGCAGTCAAAATGCCAGTCCGACCATCTAACGGTAATGTTGTCCGTTGTGCCGCAGTCGTGGATTGCGTTTACAATATTAGAAATCCTATTTCCTATCCCTCCATATACAACGCTAATCATTATGATAGACACCCTGAGAAACCGTTTCTTTGGAGACATAATAAAAATCTTCTTCCTTGCCCAACAAGTAAGAATCGCCTATAAACTTAACGGTGGATCTGCATTTAAAAAATTCATCACACGCTGGTTTGCATCCCACCCATAATTTGCTTGGGTGTATAAAGTCGTCAAACACAATTATGCCACCGTCCGACATGTTCTTGTGAGTTTTTTCTAGCATATCTAGGGTTGATTGATACAGGTCTCCATCGGACAACGCAAAACATATCTTATCGGGGATGTTATTTTTAGGTATATCTTTAAAAAACCCTTTGGTAACTGCTGGCATTTTGATGTGATGGTTATTGATGTTGTCGGTAAAGTCATCTAATGAACAAGACATTTCTCCTTTTTGAGGACATTCACCGTTACTTCTTTTGTCGTGTTTTTTGTCTGAGTCTGGCAATCCCTCGAAAGAATCATATACATATATCTTTTTGTCTGAGTTGTTCAAATCAAGCAACCTTTGCATGGCAACTGTGGTGTTTCCACGAAAGCACCCAAATTCCACTATATCTCCTTCTACTTTGTTGTCTAGGACATGTTGAAGATATGTCAATACCACCTTATGTTCATTGTACGACATCATGTGGTCTATAGTGTCGCCCATTTGGTTATGATTAGTGTAGACGTGAGCGTAATTGGAGAAATACTGTTTTACTAAATCTCTTTTTTGTATATCTTTCTTTTTCAACCTACTAAGAAAAGCATCAATATAATGTTGTGGCATAAAGCTTGGATCAACAACCTTATAATCTTCACCAAACCTTTCTAGCCTATGCCTGTCTGGGCTTGCCTTATGCCCTATCATATCGTGCACATGAACATGGCACAGTTTGGGCTCATAGAATACTTCCTCGCCCTTGTCGTGATTTACAGAACAATCTATTGTGTGGTTTACCTTATGATGATGGAGGGAATGATACCAAGCCTCATCTGTTGTTCTCCATACCCTAATGTGTGGATCATGCATGATGCCTCGCATGGAGGATACGTCGATCATGTGTATCGAGGGGGAAATAAAGTGATAGCAACTAAGGCTAACAACCTTTTCTATATTTTCACGTATCATGTGATCAAGTATCTCGCCCAGCAATGGAGTGTAAAATTCATCTGAATCACACTGGATTAAAAACTCATTACCAAACTCTCTTGCCCAAGCAATACACTCATTTCTGCATTTAACCTCATCAAAACCCCCGTCTTCTACAGACCTATCAAATCCGTGGCCATAGCTCTGCCACCTCTCTGTTACTTTGGGAAAATACTTTTCTGTAAGATCGCCCATCTGACTCGGCTTTTCGTCGTCTGTGTAGACGATAAGTATATCTGTCACCCAATCATACGCAGACATAGTTTTTACCGACAGATCTAAATAAAAGAAGTCTGAGCTGTGGGTAATATACCACACTGTTGACTTTGTACTATGAACCATCTCTATCCCTCATAACATCATAGAATTTATGTATATTAAAGTTAATATTTCTATTTTTGTCTTCACACCAGTCTAGATAGTTATATAAAACAACGAGGTTGGGATTCATGAATATATTCCCCCCCCTTTGTATTATATCTAAATGAAAGGGTACATGTTCAGAAGCTTCCCCAGTATATGTAGAATTAATTACATCACCTATCTTGTATATAGCCATTCCACCAAAAGCAGAATTCACCTTTACCCAAGGATCTCCTCTGCCTGAAGTAGCATATTTACCATGATAACCCTTCATTCTTCCTCCGTGTGTACCCATCCCATGCCCAAGATCTCTGTGGGCAAATGTGTCCCAATATACATGGTTGCCTCTTCTTGAGTTTTTCCCGTTAGCGGCAACTCCAGACCACAAAAATTCAGACCCGATAGTATTAGCTACTCCATCATAACTAAAGCCTCCGGTCAAGTCCATATCAATTAAAATATAATAATCATAATCTAAAAACTTTTCCCTAACCTTATCTAAGCATTTGTTTCTGTACTCAGCCATCCTAACCACCCTTTGTTGACCCATGCCACCAAGACGTTCCCTATCTAGCTTCTCGGTTGTAAGAGATATCCTTTCGGGGTCTTTCATCTGCCAGCTTTCAAGATAGTCAACTGTTTCGTCTTCTGAGTCGTTTTCATAAACTATGAAGGCATGGTCTTTAAACAGGGAGGCAAGGTGATTGAATCTTGCTTCTCCTGTGGCTCTCCAATGTCCAGCTATACCTCTAGCCAACCCGCATATAACAGCTCTGGACTCGGACATCTTCTTATAACCGGCTTCAACCGCCCTTGTGTAGTATGGAAGATCGCAGTGGTACTTATCTTCTGGAAACATGTGGCAGAATTTTGAAATGAGAGTCTCTGAGTCTTTTTTTGTTTCTGGGTAAAAGTTCTCTATTTTTTCGGCGTCATGATACACACAAACATCTGTGCTCAAATACACAAACTTATAGTCATTAAAGAATAATCTTAGGGTAAGGTCTTGTACAGAAGAGTTTATGCTGTCGTAAGAATCATCGAGCCCTCCGATTTTTGACCACATCGACCTTGGTATACATGGAACCTGCAACGACGCTATTCCTATCGGGGTATAGCTAAACCTTTTATCTTTGGATGATTCGTCTGTTAGTATAGAAACAGCCAGACATGAGTCTGGGTTTTGTGATGCTACTGACGCTATGTTTTGTAGCATGGAGGTGTGAAATTCCCCGTTCACTAAAAATAAAATATGATTAGAAGATCCTTGGTCACAAAGAAAGTTTATCGTTTTTATTTCGCTTTCTTTGGGCTTGTAGAAGTTTATCTCTTTGAAGTTCCAGTGGGGCGAAGATTTAATGAAGTCTACGGCAGACTCCGGGCCCGAAAAGTATAAGTTAATTTCGTTGGAGATATTTGACGCTAGATTAAGCGTTTGGAGAGACTGTTGGTGTGAGCCGTTGTTGGACAGGAGGCAAACGTCTATAGATTCAGCTGGATTATTTTCTTTAGAAAATTCTATCTTCATATCAGAATAGTCTCTCTTTTGGTTGTGTTTAGCATCTGTGCCATCTGAGAGAAGCTACTATTTAAAGTGCCCACCATTTCTTGACACATAGAAAGAAGGCAGAAATCAGCGAGAGCCTCTTTCATTCCATCCACAGTTCTGTTTTTGTTTTTCTGCTCAAGATAAATCAATCTATCTCCATACATTTTAAATTCATCTAGATCACTAGGTGTGTCTACACAGACAAACACCTTGGAATTTGTGTAGGTATCTATGAACTCTTCTATCTTAGCAAATGTTTTAGAAGGAAAGCCCCCATATGTTCTTCTGACATGAACGCCGATTGTGTTTCCAGTAAAATTCTGCATACACTGATCTATCTTTTCGTGTATGTCTGGAAGAGGCACCACTAATTTTTTAAGATATGGGTTGAGCAGCTCCTTGTGATTCCATCCGTTACAGAAGTAACCAGCACAGGCCTCAATCCATTTGTGGTCAGAATCTTTGATGTGGTCTACTTGCTTACCTTCATATCTCTTTAAAAGGCCTTCTCTGTGTAGCTGTTGATGGTCGTGCCCCTCATAGCACCTATCTTCATCGCCCAGAAAGACAGCCATGTTTGTTTGAAAAAGATCGTGCCAATGAGCATCGCAACCCCTTCCCGGAATCCACCTTATCGCAAAGGATCTTCCCATTTCTTCCGCTGCCGCCCAAGCTGAGGCTGTTAGTTTAATCCTGTCTCCTAGACCATTCTTTGGCCAAGCTATCAAGTGTTTCATTTTAAATTTCTTATAGACTGTAAGAAGGTTTCCATTTTTTGCTGAGGTGTCTTTTTTGAGAAGAAAAATTCTTGACACTTTTTAACCATATTATTTCTAGCCTCTCTATGCCCCGGTCTCTTATGCAATGCTTCTGATGATGGTAGCTGTCTGGTGGGTAGTTTCATTTGAAGAGGTTTGTTCTTATACGCAAACAGGGAGGCGTAAGCCAAGAAGATGTCTTCTCCATTCATGTCTCCATGATAACCCCACTTATTCAGTTCAGAATAGCTTAGGTTATTTTTCCTGAAGAAAAGTCTTTCAGACTCAACCAAAAAACCAATGAGACCTTTTGGTACGGAAGCTAAACAAGTTAGGCATATATCCACTTCTCCGTAGCAATTTTTTAGACTATAATTTCCTTTTTCATCTAAATTTCTACCCCAAGCACAATATACCCTATGAGGGTTATTACAAAAACTATTCCACATCGAATCAAAAGCCTGCGGCTCTGCTACTAGATCATCGTCTTGAAAGACAAGGCAGTCATTTGATGCCAGAAGACCGTTGGCCCATCTCGTTCTTAAACCAAAGTCTGTATTGCAATTAACTATTTTTACTTTGTCGTGGCAATAAGATAGGGAAACCTCTCTGTTGTTATTAAATACTATTATTTCACCGATTATAGAATATTCTTTTTGTCTTTCTATAATCTTATATATATTATCCGGTCTTTTCCAGCTATTTATTAAAAGGCTTATCATTTTTATAAGTGGAGGCGGCGGGAATCGAACCCGCGTCCTGTAATATTTCCTTAACAACCTCTACATGGTTAGCAAATTGTATTCACACAAAAAGCAAAGTTATCCGAATTATCGGAGTCATTGGTTGCCTACAACCATCGGAGATAGAAACGAGTACCTCCTCTCGTTCGAGTTATCGACTTCATCGTGATTGGATAAAAAGGCTCACGAAGCCCCCGCAGCTTAAGCTGCCAATGCTAAACTAGGTTCGGCAATTGAAAAATTTGGTCAACTTTTATAGTGGCCTGTTGACCAGCCACTCCATGCAGCCATTAATTAGATACCCAGTCGATGCCATTTCGCCCCCTAGGTATGCTATTGTACCTTACTCTTCATCCTTTTTCTTTTTGTTTTTTTTCTTAGTCCAGTCCGCTTCAGATTCATCTACCGGAACACACTTGCCATCCTTCTCCACATAGCCATCATTACAATTGGGGGGATAGCCAGCTTTTTCGTCTGCCTGAATTTCTAATTGTTCTTGGACAGCCTTATAAAATTTTTCTCTTTTCATTGTTATCTCCATAAAGTTTCTGTATTCGTTTTATATCATCTTTTCTAGGCTCTAATGCATTATTAATATAGGGATACATCAGAGCATTTCTGTCATCCGAATGGCCGAGGCCTAATAGATGACCTATTTCGTGAGCAGCTACAGAAAGAAGCACGGTTCCATATTCGTAGCGTTCGGGCAAAACCCAATTTTCCGCATTGTCAAACTTTGACAGAAGTGTGCCGTCAAATTTTGGCGATGGGGGCAGTTGGGCCCAAGCAAGAACCCCTCCGGATCGACCGAATTTTTCTTTTCTTCTACTGCTTGTTGTTATTATTATATCATATTCTTCCCCTTTATCAACTTGAGTAAAGGATAGGGGGGTAATGGCAGCCCAAGAGTCAAAAGCTAGGGAAAACTGTTTATCCCAAACCTCCTTCTCTAAGTCTGTATCTCTACCCGCTATAAAATATCTAAAATGTTTTCTATTCCACTTGTGTGGTTTTATAGCTGCGTTTTCAATATAACTGTCTTTTACATTACAAACTGGAGCCTTGCCCGCAAAAGCAGACCCAAGACCAAAGCCAAGAGTTGTAAGTAGACTAAGACACAAAAAATCTTTTCTTCTCATGACCAAACCTCCAAAAAAATAGAGCCCCCATTTTACTGGGGGCTCTTGTGGAACAAGAACTAGTTACCCAGTAACTTAGTGAGAACATCTAGGGACCACCATCCCTTGTTGACACCCAGAAAGAAAATTCCGGTGCCACTAAGCATCAAAAACATCAACGGTTTTTCTCTCGCCATCTGTAAAGGATGGGTAATTCCATAAATAAGATTCTTGACCAATTTACCTTTTTCAAAACCCATAATCAAACCCCTTTGATTAAAAACAAACAAACAAACAAAACAAACGATTAAAAAAAGCTTTTTATTTTGTCCATCCACCCGCCACCAAAACTAAATCCTCCTTTGAATATCACAAGGTACGCCGCAATAGCAGCCACAATCATTAGTGTCAGCCACTTTCTTTTGGCTGCAACAGCATAAAATTTAGCTGTTAGTTCTTTGATTCTATCAAGTCTAAAAGTTCTTCTTTTTTCTTTTTTGTCTCCCCTCTCCTGTTTCTTATCTTCCTTCTTTTTATCTCTATCTTCTTTATCTTTATTGCCGAATAGGGGCATAGCAAAGCTCCATATTAATTATTTGGTTTTCCATAAATATCTTGTATGCGTGTTATATCGTCATCTTGTTGCGGCTCAAACACGTCTTTGTTATAATAAGGAGCCATTAAGGCCAGCTTCTTTTCGGAATGTGTTAGACCTAATATATGTCCTATCTCATGAGCAGCGACATTTTTGAGAAGAGTTCCTTGAACAATCTCTTTGTCTGCCCAAATTTCTTCTGTATCAAATTTCATTAGCAACTGACCTGAGTAATCTTCCTTTGGAGGTAAGTATGCCCAAGCCAATGTTCCGCTAGGCCCGTCAAAGTGATGGGTCTCACCGCTTCCTATATCTATAAGTATGTTGGCATTGTGTCTGTTATCAACTTTTTCAAACAACAGATTTGCAACCTTAGACCAAGAGTCAAAAGCTTCTCTGATGAGACCGTCCCAAACTTCTTCGGGTAAATCGGAATCCCTTTGAAGGATGCAGTATGTCAGATTATTATGTGCCCACCTTCTTTTTCCGGAAGAAAGGTTAAAGTCTGGACAACCACACCTAGGAACGCCATCATTACCAATATAAGTGGCAGCAATATTATTCATAGCAAAACTCCAAAAACATAAGTATAACCAACCGTTATACTATACACCAAGAGATTTTGCCTATAAGCTAAAAAACATCCATCTAGAATCTAGATTGCACTTACCCTCGTTGATATTATCTAAATACTGCTTAACTTGACCCCACTTACTGAAGATAGTTTCGTGCGGTATAGTTCCTAATAACCAGTCCGGAGTGTTTTCTTTTCCTTGTGGAATTCTTAGAATTATTGGTTTTTTTTGTCTGTTGGCCAAAAAGAGTTCTTCATACGTTCCACACGGCTGGTAGTCTAGGTCTAGATTTACGATTAAAAAATCGGACAGGTCTACCATTCTTAGGTCTGTGTTTCTTATGACCCTCATTGACTTAGAAACTTTTTCATAGTCACCCTGTTTTTTCCACTCTTTTCTAAGCGACCTGTTTTCTAAATCCTCTACTCCTATATTTATTGGTTTATTAGAAGGGTCTAAAACTGTAGCCTCCATACCCAAAAGATAATTACTCATCATCTTTCGCCATTTTACACCTCCATCAACAGCCCTGTCCATACAACCACAGAGATAAACTCTGAGGTTTTTCAATTTATTTGGCCTTCTCTTAAGAGACACTGAGTAGGTTTTCATTTATTATTCCTTCTTTAATGTGAGACCAAGCCTCTCCCGATTTTATTTCTTCATGTGTCCATTGGGAATAAGCTAAATTATAAAACCACTGACACATATCTTCTTGTTCCCTCTTTGGATATTCCACCTCAGATAAATCATGACTTGATATGTCATATACCATAGACATAGGATCTGAAGTTATTACTGGGATACCAGCATATATCGCATCTACAGCGGCATTACTTGCTGAGGCAACAACACACCAGCAGTTATTTAGACAGAGTTGTAAGTCTTTAAATGGGCTGAGTTGAGAAAATTGTGGGATTGAATCTAGTTCTCGTAAAGAAGTCCGACAATACTGATGCCATTTTGATCGTCTGGTTGGATGTGGTCTATAACATATGCTTCTGTCTGTATGTTTTACCATTTCTTTAACCGTATTTACTACCCACTGTTCATACGACAGCCCTCTTTTTCTGATATTAGTAGTTCCAAAACCTCTAGGATTTTGACCAACGATTAATATATGGTCTCCATCCTCTCTCCATTCACTGCAATGATTCCATCCTCTTTTCGACGCTTTGTCTTGAAGCTTTTTCCATCTATCTGGAGGACTGTTTTTATTAAAATAGTGTGCGTTCCTTTTAATTCCACCCACACCTAAAGATACATAATAATTTGATTCGTCTTTTTGATTAGACTTTCCATGGAATACATAACCCTGTTCTGATACAATAGAGAATTTTTTACAATCCTCTATTTCTTTAATTAGCCTTGATCTAAATACCGACTCTTGAGGCTGCCTGTCGCCGTAGCTATATATATATTCTGGAGTTCCATCTGGTATTTTCGTGTAACTTAACCAGCAAGCGTGGTAACATATGTCTTGGCTGCTTACCTTCTCTATGTCTGCATAGTCAGATACCAAACAGACCTCTTCTTCATGTAGCGTTAAACCTTCCGTAAAATATTCTCTCAAGAGCCTTGCGGCAGGAGTATGTTTTGTCTCGCAGACAGCGACCTTCATCTTAACTTAATTCCATGGGTTTGGGTGGTCTTCTAGTTTGTGATCATTTTTGCCATTACAATTACACATATCGCTTGTTTCTTCAGAGCTACAAGAAGTTAGTAAAAGACAAAATAAAAATATGAAAGTGTAAATATACTTGATTTTTATTACCTCCCTTGTTTTTAAAATAAACTCTTGATGATTTTGCCAGAGTTGGCAATTTTCATTGGTCTACCGCTGTTGCTTGTGAATGTAGTCTGCAACGATATTCCTAACGCTTTGCATATAGACGCCATAACGTCTTGTGATGAATACGGCTCAGTATCAACGCGGGTTCCGTCTTTGTTTGTCGATCCGATAGCAACCCCACCATTCATGCCTGCTCCCCCAACAACCACGCTCCAACTACGAGCCCAATGATCACGACCGGCATTTCCGTTAATGCGAGGCGTTCTACTAAACTCTCCCATCCAAATAATTGCCGTGTCTTTAAGGAGGTCTTTTTCCTCTAAATCTTCAAAAAGAGCACTCATTCCCTGATCTAATATAGGTAGCTTTGTGTCTCTTAGGGTAGGGTGTATGTTCTGGTGGTTATCCCACCCTCCTAGATTGACCTCGATGAATGGAACTCCTGCCTGAACTAACCTTCTCGCCATCAAACACCCTTTACCGAATCCACTATTTCCATATCTCTCTTTGATAGCTTCCGGTTCGTTGGCAATCTTGAAAGACTCCATCTCTGCGCTAGTAATAACATCATAGGCCTGCTTTAACACATCCCTATGATCTTTGGCTATTGAACCTCTTTTTTGGTTAATAAAATTATTCTCGATGAGATCTAGTGCATATGCTCGTTGTAAAAATCTGGCATCAGGCTTGATATCTAAATTTTTTACCCTTCCATCACTATTTACTACAAAAGGAGAATACTTCATTCCCAGAAACCCAGCCCCAATACTAGCCCCTCCAACAGAGACAAATTGTGGAATTGATAGATTGTCTCGCTTTAACTGGTGTGACAGTACGGCTCCATAGCTTGGGTGTTGCATATTGGGGTTTGGTACATACCCAGTGTGCATATAGTACCGACCCCTAGAATGATCTGCTTCCCGTGTACTCATGCTTCGTATGATTGCTGCATTATGCATCTGTTTTGCCATTAGTGGCATATGTTCGCTAATTTGTACATCTCCAGAAGTGGAAATTGGACGAAAGGGACCTCCTGTCGGAGCATTTGGTTTAAGATCCCATATATCCATAGTTGAAGGGCCTCCTCCCATCCATAGGAGGATGGCGGATTTCCCGTTTTTCTTTAGTTCTTGCTGATTAGCCTTAAGCGTCTGGGTTAGACCGAAAACACTAGCGGTAGTAGTTAAGAAATTTCTTCTATTCATTGTTTTCCCTCTCTAGTAGTTGTTAACGGCGTCTACAATGTGTTTTAAATCTTTTTCAGTTAGCCACCATCCACAAGGAATATTCATTAGCTTACTATCGAATGACTCTAGCTTTGTCAATTCAGGATCTCTAAATTGTTTGAACACAGAATATCTTAAGTTGCTTGTGTGGCAAGCGTCAGATTGTATTCCAAGACTTTCCATATATCTTTTAAATTCCTTCTTATCATCAACTAAAACACTGTATATCCAATAAGAAGACACTCTATCTTCTCTTAGGCAAAGAGGCTTGACTCTATTGTTATTAATGTTGTCTCTGAGAAAGTTACTGTTTGCTACGTGTTTATCAATAAGACCATCTATGTATTTTAATTGCAACAAGCCTATTGCTGCGTTCGTATTGTTCATATGAAATTTGAAGCCAGACTCAGTTATATCCTGTTCCCATTTGGAACCCTTGTACGTTCTGTCTAGACCAAACCATCTGATCTTTCTTATTCTCTCCGCATCTTCTTTAGACTTGCAGGCAATCGCCCCTCCATCTGCCGTTGTAAGATGCTTCACTGCTTGAAATGAGTAACAAATAAAGTCTCCATGATTTCCTATAAGCTTTCCTTTGTATGAAGACCTGAGTGCATGAGCTGCGTCTTCTACGACCTTTATATTATATTCTTCTGCTATTGCTAATATTTCATCCATATCACACGGCTGACCAGCCCAGTGGACAACAACTATGGCTTTGGTTTTGTCTGTGATCTTATTCCTTATGCTCTGTGGGTCAATGTTTCCGGTTTCTATGTCTATGTCTGCAAAAACAAGCTTTGCTCCACAGTTAAAGAATGGTTCATTGGTGGCCATGCAAGTCATGGCAGTGGATATAACCTCATCGCCTTCCTTGATTCCGATTACTCTTGCTGCCAACACCAATGCATTTGTGCAGGAATTAACTAGGCATGTGTTGGGGTTCCCTATATACTCAGAGAACTCCTTTTCAAATCTGTCGGAATATTCTCCTTCTGTTATGAAACCAGAGCCCCAGACCTCTGACATCGCTTCCGCTACTCCGGGCGGTGTATGAACCTTCATTAACGGTATCATTCTTCTAGCCACTCCTGATGTTGAATTGTCCATTGTATTGTTTTCCTTAGAGCATCTTCAAAATTAACGGGAAGCTTCCATCCTAAGCTATCCATTTTATCGCCAGATAAAGCGTATCTTAAATCGTGTCCGGGTCTTTTAGTGTGGAAGTCAACCATTTTATATTTTAATGGTTTTCCTATTTCTTGGGCAATAAACTTGGCCATTTCTAAATTGTCTACCTCTTTTTCACCAACCACATTATACTTTTCTCCAATATCACCTTTTTCTATTAAAAATAAAATAGCGTGCGCTATATTTCTTGCGTGGATATAGAACCTACTACCCGCTCTTTTCTTATCGGGATAAGAATGTATTAATACCTCTCGGTCGTGAATGACATTCTTTATCGTCATGGGTATGAATTTTTCTACATGCTGTCTTTCCCCAAAAGCATTCATTACATTGATGCTCATTATCGGCATCTTGTATGTGTTTTCATAAGCTACACATATTTGCTCTGCCGCTGACTTGCTTGCTGAGTATGGATTAGTAGGCTTATGTCTGTCCCATTCACCATAAGCGGTTCCATCGGGAGCATCCCCATAAACTTCGTCTGTACTGAAGTAAAAAAAGTTTTCCAAATTATTGAGACCTCTTGCATACTCAAGCATCTCTACTGTGCCATTGATGTTGTTTTGAAAAAATTCTCTAGGGCGAGAGATACTATTGTCTACGTGAGACTCTGCCGCCATATGAATAACAATATTTACATCACCAAGCTCTCTGGCAATTCCTTCGCTTAATTTATAAGAGATGTCGGTAGTGTAGACACCCACCCTTTGGTTTGATAATGCCCCAAACGATCTAAGGCGATCAAACCCCATACTGGCGTAGTTTAACTTGTCTATAACCGACACTTCCCAGTCGGTCTTTCTTAAAATATGTTCTACTACATGATGCCCTATAAAACCACACCCTCCAGTAATCAGCACTTTTTTGCTCATAAGGCTTTTCCTCTCTCATTTTTGAACCAGATATACCCGTACTTTGCTAGCCATCTCATAATATGCCCATTGTGATATTCTTTAGGTTTGCTTATGGACATCTGCAATCCTATCTCTGCGTTTTCCCATATGATTTTACCAACAAGTATTGCATCCAGCAAGGGTTTTGTTAGGGTGTGGGTGGTGTCCATTGTACCGCCACTTATTATTCCCCTGTTAATCTCGATACTGACCCCCTCCCCGTCATCATCTTGTATCCTTATTTTAGATCCAATTATTTCTTCTTGGTAATTACCCAACCTTTTAATACTGGATACTACATAGTCATTAAATCCTTCCAGAAAAGATGCGATCTTTGCTGACCTTTCTTCTTTGGTTAATAGAATTTGATTGTTTACATAGCTATCGGTCATTTCGTATTTTTTATAAATATCATAAAATTTTTCTGATGAAAGTTTTAAGCTGTCTTGTGTGGCGACATTTGAAAACTGACGAACAATACTTCTTGACCCTGTGTCAAACGTGTCTCCCGGCAGCATCTCTAGGAAATCTATGTCCTTCCACTCTACAGCGTCCTTGTAAAAGCTGTGGGGTTGAGAACCACCAAGACCCATGATATCAGGATCTTTAGTATACGCCTTTGAATGACCAGCGTAAACAAAGAAGTGGTCAATACCCATGTCCACCATTTTCACATAGAGGTATTCGGTGATCAATCTCAGTTTTTCTTGCGCTATTTTCTCTCTCTCGTCTACGCTGTAATCATTGTATAAATAAGGCCAACCATTTGCAATGCCAATTTGCGTTGCCATCACCGATGTCAGACCATCTTTGTTCTTTATGATGTCTGTTACCACATCTTCTTCAAATCTCCAGTTGTCGTTTGAATGTACTATGTAGGAGTCTGATGTCTTTATTGTAATTATAGCATCTTCGTGTGATACATCGTGATGAATGTAGCAGTTGTATGTCACACCATCTATCGCGGCGGTCTTATCAATTTCTATTATATTGTTAAATCCAGCCCTTTCCACCCTCTTTTTGAATCCGGGCGAACTAAACTTGGGTATGACCACCTTTATGTCGTTTGGGAATAGTTTTAAAAAGTCGTCGTCACAGTGATCATCGTGACCGTGAGATATTAGCAGCGTAAACTTGTGCTTATTCGACTCAGCTAGACTGGCTAGATATACCGGATGGTATATTGGGGGCGGAACTGGCAACCAGCTTCCAAACGCTGGCTTTTCAAACCAAGGGTCTGTTAGAATTATATTGTCCTGATTCTCAATCAATAAGGAGGAGTGATTGACCCATTTAACTGTTGTCATTATACTCACTTCTTAATATTGACATGTATAGATAATCCTCGTATTTTCCATTTCTATAAATTCTTTCCCTCAATCTTCCATCAATTGTCATTCCTAGCTTTTCATACACACGGATTGCTACTGCATTAGTATCTAAAACCTCCAAGTAAATTGTGTGCATGTTATATTGATAAAACAGATAGTCAAGTAGCCATCGGTAGATTTGAGTTGCCAACCCCTTTCCTCGATAGGACTTGTCTATGTCAAGGCCAATCATGCAATTTGCATTAACACTATCTATGTTGTCTATCCTTATTAGACCTACAAAATTTTCTCCAGATGAGACTACTATTCTTTTAGATGAAGCCGGAAGGCTTTTTATCCATTCGACAGTCTGATCTTCGGAATATTGATTTACATCCTTTAAACATAACAGCGTATCCAAATCATTTCTCATTAACGAGATTGCTTTTGCATCGCTTGTTTTAGCTGGCCTATACGACAAGCTCGTCATAATATTTTCCTATCTCAAAAGCAACACCCTGAGTGATGCTTTTTTTGCCTGAGCGTTTGTATTTTGATTTTGGTAGCACCCGAAAATCAAAACTAACTCTAGTTGATCCGGTGTCGTTCTTCTTGTTTCCGTGGGTAAGGTTGGCTCCATTCCACATATAATATTCTCCGTATGAGGCCTCCATAGGAGAAAAATCTCCTTTATCTTCTTCACTCTCAACCCAAACTGTATTAGAGCCAAAGGCTTCGGTTAGTGGGACAAAAAAGTTTATCTCGTGCTCGGAATGATTATAATCCCTATCCTTATGGTATCCACCAACAGCAACATTTCCTTTCATATGAACCCTAAAAGTCGGTTTTTTCTGAAATAGAATGTCTTCATCAAAAAGCGGACGAACCTCATCCTCCACAAACCTCTTGAAGTTTATGAAGAATTTATGGTCGTTTGACAGACTATAGAATATCTTATGGTATTTTGAAGATTGATCTGTATCGACATTAAACACCTCTATATCTTCGTGTAGGCAAGAAATATCCACACAAGAAAAAACGTCCTGTAGCATTGAAGCAAATTCATACTTGTTTGTATTATAGCTAAACTTATTCATTTCCAAAAATATAGTATACCTCCTTTTCCACACGCATGATTCGCTTCATACTTAACATTGAATTCTGATTCAATCCATCCTATTTGTACTTTGCTTATTGAGTTGTGCGTTATTCTATTATGTTTAGGCCACATCTTTCCTAAAATTATTCCCATATTGCATTTCCTTATAATCTTGTCAAAATAAAATTCTTGCACATCAGGACTTAACTCCGTGAAAGCGAAGTTAGATATAAATAGATCATAATGAGTTTTTAGATTGTCAATATCTTGGTATGGGTTTATGTAGATGACATTTGGTGTTTTAAAGTTGGTCAGATAAACCGACTGTAGTTTTAA
>Ga0114932_10000589_pt1 | contig 43019 bp, 39 predicted proteins | sample 2SBtaG_2_FD_87286 | JGI IMG/M metagenome (GOLD analysis project Ga0114932, IMG submission 87286) | Deep subsurface microbial communities from Kolumbo volcano to uncover new lineages of life (NeLLi) - 2SBTROV12_ACTIVE470 metaG | ecosystem: Environmental > Aquatic > Marine > Volcanic ...
AAGTAACGAGCCCTTTCAACTACTGACTCCTGCGGGGGCCAGCCCCCGCACCGCGCGCTGGGCGCGCTCCCCCCGGCCTTCGGCCGCCGCGCGCGGTGCGCGCGGGAGCGGTTCGTTACTAACGAACCGCTCCACCAGCCGGGCTGTCCAAGGGGGTGAAGAGCAAGGGCACCCCCGACGCCGCAGCCCAGGCCTCCAGGGGGCGCCGCAGCTCGGAGGAACCCGCGAAGCGCCGCTCCACCACACGCCCGTGGCCTGCAGGCAGGCGCTCGTCCGGAGCCGGGCGCCACGGGTCGGCGTGCAGGCTCGTGCGGACGTCGTGACCGATCACGTCCTGATCGAGGTGCAGGAGCAGCCCACGACCCAGCTCGCCCGGCACGCCGGCGGGGAGGACGAGACCCGGAAACCAGAAGGGCCCGACGCGCGCGCGGCTCACGCGGACCACGTCGGCAACGCAGGTCCGCTGCAGCAACGTACGCAGCGCCACGAGGGGCACGGGCGCGTGGCGTGTGAGCACGTGCAGCACGCCTGGGTGCACCACCACGCGGCCATCGCGCACGGCCACCGCCTGGCTCCTGTCGACCAGCGCGAGCTGCACCACGATGCGGACCCACAAGCCGTCCGAGCCGTGGTGATCGAAGAGGAGCTCGACCTCGTCGCAAGGGGTCCGTGTCCGAAGTCGTGCTTGCAGTCGCGTCGCCGGAAAGAGCCCTCCCGATCGCAGCGCCACGAGCACCCGACGACGGGCGTCGAGGCGAGCAGCCAGCTCGGGAGCGGCGACTCGCACCGCGTCGACCCGACCCGGCGAGGGCACCTCCGGCGTCGCCTGGGCCTCCCCGCGAGCGCGGGCCAACCACTGGAAGGCTGGGAGCCCGGTGCGTCGGTCGACGTCCGCGGGCTCGAAGAGGTCGCCCGAGATCGCCGGATCCAGCAGCGCCAGGCCGCCCTCCAGCTCGGCCAGGGGCGGATAATCGCGGGGCGGGGCCGCCGCGCGCAGGGCGGTGGCCAGGGCCCGGACATAGGGCCCGACGCGCTCGGCTTCGAGGATCAGAGCGACTTCTCGGTGCCCAGGAAGCTCTCGATCTCCTCACTCGCCGCCTGCCTGAGCGCGCGCTCGGCCAGCGCTCGAGCCCGATCCCGATCCAGCTCGTTGGCTTCGCCGACGGTCAGCAACGCTTCCACCGCTCCGCGATCCTCGAGCTGCGCGCTCATGCGCGGGAGCACTTCCCCCAGCAGGTGCCGGGTCTGTTCGACGTAGGTCTCGGTGACCTCCATCGCCTCGCCCAGCGCGTGGAGCGAGCTCTGGAGCTCCAGCACCACTGCGGGGGCATCGGCCGCCATGCCGAGGGCCTGGATGCGGCGCCCCGCACCGTCGACGGTGGAGCTGGCCGACAACAGGAAGTGGGACATCTCCTCGTGCAGCCTCATCACGGTGTCCCGAAGCGAGCGAGCGGGCTCGAGGTGCTGCTCGAAGAGCGCCTCGCTGGCCCGGTGGATCTCCAGGTCGAGCGCCACACGCCGCAGCTCGAAGGTGATCGCGTCCAGCGTCGGTCGCTCGTCCGGTGATCCGCGCAAGGCCTCGAGCTCCAGCTCCAGCTCGAGCACGCGCTCGCCGGCCTGCCGCTCGGCGTCCAGCGCCCCCGCGCGATCCCGGTGCAGGGTCTGCACCTCTGCGTCCAGCTCGACGGCGCAGAGCCGGAGCTCGTCGTTGAACGCGCTCGCCTCCCGCAGCCGGCGGTTGACGGCCTCATAGCGGCGGTAGAGTTCCTGGGCGGCCGACCGACGCTCGAGCACCACGTTCCGCCGTCCGAAGCGCCGCAACAAGGTGCTCAGCGCACCACCGCCAGACCGCTTGAGCGCCTCGAGCTCGTCGTCGGAACCCGAGAGCTCCGAGAGCTCGTCGTGCAGCTCACCCGAGAGGGCCTGGTGGCGTTCGACCATGCGGCCAACGCGGCCGAGCGCATGGGTGCGGACCTCCTCCATGCGCTCGCGCCGGGCGAGCAGCGCCTGCATGCTCTGAGCCAGCTCGGGCTTCACGCGACCTCCCCTTCCACTCTACCCGGGCCTCAGGTGACCCACGTCGCCCTGGAAGACGAGCTTCCAATCGTCATCCCGGAAGCCCAGGAGCGACAGGGCGGTGTTCTTCTGACGCACCTCGTGCTGCCGCGAAAGCGGGAGCCCCTGGGCCTCCAGCAACAGCGCGCCGAGCACCATCTGGTGGCTGACCACCACGATCGGAGGCCCCGGTTCGTGCCGTCGGACCAGGTCGCCGAGGACGGACCAGGCCCGATCGCGGCACTCGCCGAGGGTCTCGCCACCGGGCAGCCTCACGTGGGTGGGATCGGCCACCCACCGCGCCAGCAGGTCCGGGTGGTCGTCGACCAACGCGCTCGACGGATGGCCCTCGAGCTCGCCGTGATCGATCTCCTGCAGCCCTACGACGACCGTGGGCGTACCGAGCGCCTCGGCCGTCTCCACCGCCCGCGCCAGCGGCGAGCAGTACAGCGCAGCACGCGGAACGTCCGCGAGCCGATCGCGAAGCGCGTGCGCCTGATGGCGGCCGAGATCGTCGAGGGGCACGTCGGTACGACCCGCCATCCGGCGCGTCGCGTTCAGGATCGTGCGCCCGTGCCGGACGAGCAGCACGGGCACCCAACCGGCCGACGCAAGCTCTGTCCAGCGTTCTACGGGATCCATGTGCACACCGTCTTTGCCGACTTTCGACACCATGGAGGCCTATCGCGCGTGATGGTGCGTGGGCCTCCGGGGAGAACACCATGGCGAAGAATCAGGGCTTCGATCCGCTGTCGAGCCTCTTCGATCCGCCCAGCTTGCCGCCACGCATGGCCCGTCGTGCACGGATCGACCCGCTGCCCGAGGAGGAGACCCTGCTCACGTCGCTCGAGCCGGAGGTCGTCGAGGAGCCCCAGGCCGAGGTGCCGGCGAACCTCGCGATGTCGGCCGAGGAACCTCGCCGCGCAGCCGCAGGTGGCGCCGTCGACAAGGCCGCCCTGGCGAGAACGCTCGCCCGCGCCGCGATGGCGCGAGCCGGTGCACCGCAGCCGGTACCGCGTCCGATCAACGCCATCGTCGAGCCGCCCGCGCCGGCGGCCTCCGGGCCCAGCCGGACGAGCCTCGCCTCCCGCGCGTCTCGTCCGATCTCCGCCCAGGAGGCCATGCGGCGTGCCCGGAAGCAGGAGGCGGATGCGGAGGCCGCCCGGGTCGCCGCCGTGGAGGCCGAGCTGCCAGGCCGGATCGCCGAGATCCTGGCGCGGCAGCTGCCCGGCGTCGAGCACCTCACCGTGGTGAACGCGCTCCGCATGGACGAGCGCCAGGTGCTCACCGCGCTCTGGAAGGCGCACCGAGCACGCCTCGCCAAGGAGGGTGCGGTCGACGCGGTGGTCGCGGTCACGACCGTCATCCGAGCGCTCGGAGCCGTCGCTCCGGATCAGCTCGTCGCGGCCATCGTCGACACCGACACGTCGAACTACCTGGTGTGGGTCGACCTCGGGTCCGAGGCCACCATCGCGGCCTTCCCCGACGCGCGCTCCTGGTACGCACGCCTGAAGGTCTGAGGCGCACTCAGGCGATCGACGCGGCCAGCTCCTGGACCCGGGCGGGGCTGACGTTGTAGCGCGCGTTGCAGAAGTGGCAGGTGACCTCGGCGAAGCCGGGGTCCACGAGGATCGCCAGCAGCTCTTCCTTGCCGAGGGCCACGAGGGTGCCCTCGACACGTTCGAGGGAGCACGTGCACCGGTCCTGCAGCGGCCGGTCCTCGAGCACGGTGAGCGGGATACCGAGCACCTCGAGCTCGCCCGACACGTCGGGCTGCCGCAGGGGTGCCACCAGAGCTTCGAGCGAGGCCGTGCGCAAGTGGCCGAACAGATCCTCGAAGTCCTGCTCCCCGAGTCCTCCCGGCAGGAGCTCGACGAGCGCACCGGCAGCAAAACACAGGCCGTCTTCGTCCATCGCGGCACCGAGACGCACGATGCCCACCGTCTGCTGCGAGCTCGACAGGAAGCCCTGGAATGCGGCCTCGAGTCCGTCGTGGTCCAGCTCCGCTACGCCACGGTAGAGCTCGCGGCGGGCGTCCCACTTGATCGCACAGAGCGTGCCTTGCAGCGCTCCGACCGGGGGTAGACGGCGGGGCTTGAAGCGCGCGCGGCAGCTGCCGTCCGCCCAGACCTCTCCGCTGTAGGTGAGCGCAGGGAGGCGCGACGCCAGCTCGAGCAACAGCCGTTCCTCGCCCTTGATGTGGGCCGAGAGCAGCACGTTGCCCACCAGGGCTTCCGACGCCAGCCGAACGGCCTCGCCCTCGAGCTCGTGGGCGGTGGTGATGGCACGCGCGGGCCCCTCGGCGGTGACCAGGAGGACGCGCGCGACCCCCCCGAACGCCAGCCCGCGAACGAGCCGGCTCGTGACCTCGTCGACGCTCACCGTGACTCTGCGGCGCGGCGATTGCACGATCGCCGTGTCACTTGGGTTCCCCGTGGCCACGCGTCCGACGAAGGCGTGCCAGGGGCACGTCGTGGAGGCGCGGGGTCGCTGGGGGCCCGAAGGGCCGACGAGCCCCGATCAGCTCGGCGTGGAGGCACAGTCACGAGCCGGCCCGCGCCAGCGCTGCCTCCATGCGTGGCAGGAAGTCCTCGGCCGGCTCGAAGCCGGTGAGCGTGAGGTCGTGGAAGGTCGTTCCGTCGGGCGCGAGAAACTTGACCGTGGGCAACCCCGACACCCCGTACTTGTCGAGCAGCGCTGCCACCGTCGGGTCCGAGTCCGACGTGCAGTCGATCATCAGGGTGACGAACTCGTCCGACGCCGCGATCACCGCCGCATCGGAGTAGGTCAGGTGCTCGAGCTCCTTGCACGCCGCGCACCAGTCCGCCGTGAAGTCGATGATCACCGGCTTGTTCTCGGCCTTCGCCTGGGCGAGCGCAGCCGCTTCGTCCGCACCCCACACCACGTGTTGTTCCGCGCCTGCCGCGCCTCCACCAGTTCCGAGACTCACCGGCGGCAGGATGAAGCCTTGGGTCATCATCGTGCCCACCAGCAGCCAGGCGCCGACCAGCCCGCCGACAACACCGTAGAGCTTGCGCCCCTTGTCGATGCCGGGGGTCGCCGGCTCGTCCGGCCAGGACAGCACCGCCGTGACCAGCAGCACGAATGCGGCGAGCAGCGCGGTCTGGGCGGTGTCCAGGATCGGCGAGATGTACCAGACCGCAGCGAGCCAGATCGCCACGCCGAAGCCCTTCTTGACCCACTCCATCCACAGGCCAGGCCGGAACACGAGGTCGGAGAAGGTGACCGTGAGGATGAAGATCAGGCCCATGCCCTGGGCAAAGACCCACATCAGCAGCGCGCCGAGGAAGATCTGTCCGGACTGCCCGATGTACGCGAGGATGGCCGCCAGCACCGGTCCCGAGCAAGGGCCCGCGACCAGCGCACCGACCATGCCCAACACGGCGGCGCCGCCGAAGCCGGCTCCGCCGTACTGCGCGAGCCTGGTCTGGAGGCTCGGCGGCACCTGGACGTCGAAGAGCCCGAACATGGCGAGACCCATCGCGAAGAAGAACAGGCCCAGCGCCACGATGACCCACGTGCTCTGCAGCCAGCCACCGAAGAGCGAGCCCGTGTACCCGGCGAAGACGCCGAGGGAGGTGTACACCGCGGCCTGCGCCTGCACGTAGACGAGCGCGAGCACGAAGTTCCTGGCCCTGCTGTCCTCACCCCGCGCTCCGATGACGCCGAGGGTGATGGGAATCATGGGCAGGACGCAGGGCGTGAGCGACACACCGAATCCGCCGAGGAACGCCAGCCCGATGGCGACGAGCACGCCGCCTTCCAGCAGTCCGTCCCCGCCTGCCGCAGCCTTCTGGGCCGCCAGGGAGTCCGCGCCCGCCCCCTCCCCGTCCGCTTCGACGGGCGCCTGGGTCGGTTCGGCGGGCACCTCCGGTTCGTCGGGCGGTGCCGCGGCGTCCGCCGCCGGGGGGGGCTCGCCGGTCAGCGTGAAGGCCAGCGCAAAGTCCTCGTACCGGGGCAGGAGGCACTTCTCGGCCTGGCAGGCCTGGTACCCCACCGTGCCGGCCACCTCGTGTTCACCGGCGTCGCCGTACACGCGGGCCGTGACCTGGAAGTCGCCGTCGTACTCGCCACGGGTCAGCTCCACAAAGGCGGGATCCGGGCGCTGGTGCGGCGTGGGCCACGTCTGCGGGCCGAGGGTGAACGCCGAGTCCTCGGGCAACTCGAGGAAGGTCATCGCGTCGGTCAGGTGCCAACCGTCCTTCTGGATGAAGGACACCGTGATCTGGTCGCCGTCGGCCGAGACGCTCACACCGACCGGATCGTTGTCGGTCAGTCCACGGGCGTCGGGACCCTCGTCCCCTCCGCCAGCGGCGTGGGCGGCCGGGAACACGGCGTTCCAGAGCCGCGAGCCCTTCTCGGTGACATCGACCTGGATCGCGAGCTGCTCAGTCTGCGGCATGTAGCACAGGGAGCCCTTGCAGCCCTGCCAGCGCGCCTCGACCAGGACCTGGTGCGTGCCGGCTGGCGGGGCCGTGACGGGAATCTCCACGAAGACGTCGAGCTCGTAGACCTCGCGGGGCGCTCCGGTGACAGGGTCGTTCTTCTGGAAGCCAGGGGGCAGGCTCGGCTCGCCGAGGCCCAGCCCTCCGGCGTCGAGCACCGTCACCTCCATCATGTCGCGGTACAGCGTGGTCGAGGCGGGCACCGTGATGACCACCGTGAGCGCGCCATCGGCGCCGGCCTCCAGCTCGACCGGCTCCGCCACAGCAGAGAAGGGCGGAGCTTCGGCCACTGCGGGCGTGGCGAACCAGCAGAGCAGCGTCATCAAGGCTGCGAGCATGTACAGAACCTCCGGCAGAACGCTTCGATGCCGCGTATCCCACTCCGTCGCGCGTGGTCGGTGGAGGTTAGGCCCCGCGGCGATGCGAACCGCTGCGGTCATCCCTGCGCTGAACGAGGAAGGCAGCCTGCCGAGGGTGCTCGCGGATCTGGCGGCCGCCGGGGTGCAGCGGATCGTCGTCGCAGACAACGGCTCGACCGACCGCACGGCCGACATCGCTCGGGAGGCCGGGGCGACGGTCGTGGGCGAGCCTCGCCGTGGCTACGGCAGTGCCTGCCTGGCCGGCTTGGCGGCCCTCCGCTCCGACCCCCCCGACGTCGTGCTCATCGTCGATGGCGATCACGCGATCTACATCGAGGATCTGCCCGCCCTGCTCGCCCCCCTGCTCGCCGGCGAAGCCGACCTCGTCCTCGGCGACCGCACGCGGCGAGCCGAGCCGGGCAGTCTGACGCCCCAGCAACGGCACGGCAACCGCCTGGCCACGGGCCTCATCCGAGGGGTGACGGGCCACGCCTACCGAGACATGGGGCCCTTCCGGGCCATCCGGTGGACGGCCCTGGAGCGCCTCCAGATGGAGGATCCAACCTGGGGCTGGAACGTCGAGATGCAGATCAAGGCGGTGAAGCGCGGGCTTCGGGTGCTCGAGGTCGACGTCGGCTACCGCAACCGGGCCGCCGGCGTGAGCAAGATCAGCGGCTCGCTCCGGGGCACCCTGCGGGCCGGCGCGAAGATCCTCTGGGCGACCTGGCGCTACCGGGCTGGCTGATGCGCGCTGTCCTCCTCGGCAAGGTGCCGCGGCCCGGCGCCGTGAAGACGCGACTCGCAGCAGCCCTCGGCGCGGCCGAAGCGGCGCGCCTGCAACGCGCCATGTCGGAAGACGTGCTCGAGACGTGCAAACGGGCGGGCCTCGCGCGAGCTTGGAGCCTGGCCGGCCCCCTCGACCACCCCTGGGTCGAGGCGCTCCGCGGTCGCGGAGAGGAGGTTCTTCCGCAGGGCGGTGGAACGCTCGGGGAGCGCATTCGCCACGGCCTGGACGCGGTGGGCTACCCGGCCGTGGCGCTCGGCATGGACGCCCCGTCCCTTCCACCCGACCTGCTGATCGATCTGCAGGCGTCGACCACCGACGTGACGCTCGGACAGGCCTTCGATGGTGGGTACTGGTGCGTCGCGCTCCGGCGCCCCATCCCCGGCCTGTTCGATGGCATCCGGTGGTCCCACGCCCGCACGCTCACCGACACCGTGGAGCGCGCCCGTGCCCTGGGTTGCACGGTGTCGTTGGCACCGTTCTGGTACGACGTGGACGACCTCCACGATCTCGCGTTCCTCATCCACCACCTGGCTGTGCTCCCGCCAGAGCGCGCCCGTCACACCCGGAGTGCCTTGTGCCCTTGATCGACAACGGCCTGCCGGAGCCGCTCCAGACCCTGCACGTCATGGGCATCTGCGGCACCGCAATGGGTGCCTTGGCCGGCATGCTCGCGGACGCCGGCTACACCGTGACGGGGAGCGACACCGGCATCTACCCACCGATGAGCGACTACCTCGCGAGCCTCGGGATCGACGTCATGGAAGGCTTCGTGGCCGAGAACGTGGACCACGCTCCCGACCTCGTCGTGGTCGGGAACGTCGTGCGTGCCGTGTACGAGGAAGCGGTGGCCGTGGTCGAGCGCGACCTGCCCTACTGCAGCTTCCCCCATGTCCTGGGCGAGCTCTTCCTACGCGAAGCGCGCAGCATCGTGCTCGCCGGAACCCACGGAAAGACCACCACGACCAGCATCACCGCGTGGCTGGCCGACGCGGCCGGGCTCGACCCCGGGTACCTCGTCGGGGGCATCGTGAAGGGCTGGGACCGGACGGCCCGGCGTGGTGCCGGCACCCACTTCGTGATCGAGGGCGACGAGTACGACACCGCCTTCTTCGACAAGGGGCCGAAGTTCCTCCACTACCGTGCCAACACCGCGGTGCTGACGAGCATCGAGTTCGACCACGCCGACATCTACCGGGATCTCGACCACGTGAAGGAGAGCTTCCAGAAGCTTGTGGCGAGCATGCCGGAGGACGGGCTGCTGGTCGCCCGGTGGGACGACCCGAACGTGCGCTCGGTCTGCGAGGACGCGCCTTGCGAGGTGCAGGGCTACGGTCCCGGCCAGACGTGGGACGGCCGCGTGGAAGGGGTGGACACGGCCCGCGGGCGCATGGAGTTCTCGGTGCTGCGCAACGGCAAGATCTGGGGCCGGTTCTCGAGCACCCTCGTCGGAGAGCACAACCTCTACAACCAGGTGGCTGCGGTCGCGGCCCTCGCCGCCGAGGGTCTCACCCCTGAACGCCTCCGTCCGGGCTTCGAGAGCTTCGCCGGGATCAAGCGCCGCCAGGAGGTGCGCGGGGAGCCCGGCGGCGTCACCGTGCTCGATGACTTCGCCCACCACCCGACCTCGGTGCGCGTCACCTTGGACGCGCTCCGACTGCGCTTCGGCGGTCGGCGCCTCTGGGTCGTCTTCGAGCCGCGCAGCGCCACGTCTCGGCGCTCGGTGTTCCAGACCGCGTACGCCCAGGCCTTCGACCTGGCGGACCGGGTGATCATCGCCGCACCCCACGACCAGAGCCGCATTGCGACCGAGGAGCGGTTCGACAGCAGGGCGCTCGCGAAGGCGCTGCGCGCACGTGGGCTCGAAGCCCAGTCCCTGGCGAACGTGGCGCACATCGTGGCCGAGCTGGGGGCGAACGCGATGGAGGGCGACGTGATCGCGGTGCTGTCGAACGGCGGCTTCGGCGGCTTGCACCAGAAGCTCCTCGACCGGCTCGAAGAACGGTTCGGCGACCGGGCGTGACGCTCAGACGGAACCGAGCGCGTCCAGGAAGGCGCTCAGCTGCTCGCGCGAGATGCTCAAGGGTGGCGTGACCGCGAGGACCTCACCGGCTTCGCCCGCCGGCAGGGCGATGAAGCCGCGCTCGAGCAGACGCCGCATCGTGCCGAGCGCATCGGGCAGCTCCACGCCGAGCATCAGTCCGCGGCCCCTGACGGCACCAAAGCGGCCCAACCCCTCCGCGAGCCAGGCACCGATCCGCGCGGCGCGCTCCACGAGCCCCTCGTCCTCGATGGCGCGCAGACAGGCCAGGGCCATCGCCGCCCCCACGGGGTTGCCGAGGAAGGTCTGGGTGTGGAGCGCTTCTCCCGCGCTCGCCCCCCACGCCTCCATCACGTCGCGCCGGCCGAGGCACGCCGAGATCGGAAAGCCCCCAGCCAGGGCCTTGCCGACGCACAACAGGTCGGGCTCGACCCCCTCGTGCTGGCTGGCGAACCACCTCCCCGTCCGACCGAAGCCGGTGAAGATCTCGTCGAGCACCAGGAGCGCCCCATCGCGACGGCACCGCTGAGACAGCGCGGAGAGCCAGCCCGGCGGCGGGGCCCGCATCCCGCCCCGCCCCTGGAGCGGTTCGACCAGGACGGCGCCCACACCGGTGAGATCGGTGGGCAGCTCACCGTAGGGTGCCCAGCGCACGTGGTCCGAGAGCTGACCCGCGAACGGCGCCGCGAACGCGCTGCGCCGGTACGCCGTGACGGCGAGCGCGCCGTAGGACAGCCCGTGGTAGCCACCATGGAAGCCCAACACGCCATCGCGACCCGTGGCGACCCGCGCCGTCTTCAGGGCGGCCTCGACCGCGTCGCTCCCCGAGCTGCCCAGGATGCCGTGTTCGAGGCCGCTCAGCTCGGCGAGCCGCTCCAGCAACTCCACACGCCGCGGGTCCGGAAACGCGTCGCCCATCGCGTGGGGCAGACGCCCCAGCTGCGCCTGGCCAGCCGCCACCACCGCCGGATGACGGTGCCCGACGCTGGCCACGCCGAAGCCGGCGGTGAGATCCACGAAGCGGTTGCCGTCCACGTCCCAGACGTTGGAACCCGCGGCCTCCGCCCAGACCACCGGGTCGGTGTCGGCCAGCCCCAAGGACGCGGCGCGTCGGGCGCGGCGCGCCGTGATGGCCGGGCACTCGCGCGCTGCGAGCCGATCCACCCAGGCACGTGAGCGCGGACCCGCGGGGGCTGTGACGATCTCGGGAAGGAGCGCTGGCGGGGGCGTGTCCACGATGCCGGCGTCTATCCTGTGGCCACGGAGGTGAGCTTGAGACCCTTCAGGACCCTGCTCTTGAACGGCTCCTACGAACCGCTGTCCACGATCTCCTGGCAGCGCGCCATCACTCTGGAGTTCCGGGAGAAGGTCGACGTGGTGGAGCGCTACGACGCCTTCGTGCACTCCCCTCGCAGCGCCTGGCAGCTGCCGGCCGTGTGCCGTCTCAAGCGCTACATCCACGTGCCGAGGCACCCGGTCCGCCTGTCCCGAGAGGGCGTGCTGGCGCGCGACGGCGGCTGCTGCCAGTACTGCAGCGTGCGCCTCACGCGGACCACCTTCACGCTCGACCACGTGCTGCCTCGCTCCCGCAACGGCCGCGACACCTGGGACAACCTGGTGGCAGCGTGCAGCCCCTGCAACCGACAGAAGGGCGACCGCACCCCCGAGGAAGCCGGCATGGCGCTGCTCTCCACCCCCTACCGCCCGCGTTGGTTGGCGGTGGGTCGCGGCGAACAGGTGCACATCGAGCACCATGCGCTCTGGGAGCCCTGGCTCCGCGCGGCCTGACGACCTTCGCGTCAGGCGATAGGATCCGAGCATGTGGCTCGTCGCTCTCATCGCCTGCACCGACGACACCACCGACACCGCGGCCCCGGTGGCGGAGGTCCCGATCGACGATCTGAACCTGGTGGTTCAGGATCCGGCGCGCTCGAACCCCTTCTCCGGACTCGACGACCTGCAGCTGCGGCTGCTCAACGAGTCCGAGGCGGTCGTGTTGGACGTCACCTGGGACGCCGACGAAGACCCGGAGATCGACAGCATCGACCTCTACGGCACCTTCCGCATGACGCTCGCGGGACTCGACAACGGCGACGTGGTCGCCTTCGGTCGCACGGCCTGGTTCTCCCTCGTCGCGGGCCACACCACCGAGCTGACCATGCTCTTCACCACGATCAACACGGCGGTACCCCTCGAGTCGAGCATGGCGCGCGAGCGGAGCGATCACGTGGCCGAGCGGCTGCCGGGCGGCAAGGTCCTGATCTGCGGTGGTCGAAGCCCTGATGGCGGCACCGCCTACGACGACTGCGAGGTCTACGACCCGAGCGACTTCGACTTCGACAGCGCCCAGGTCGGGCTGCCGCGGGCCGTGTTCGGCGCGAAGTCCCAGTGGTCGGGCGACGGCGACCTGCTCTTCATCACCGGTGGCACCGAGATCGACGGGCCGCTGGGGGAGACCGCCACCGCCATCGGCGCCATCTACGATCCCGTCGAGGAGCAGCTCGACGAGCTGCCGTTGATGAACTCGCCGCGCACCGGCCATTGCTTCTCGATCTTTCGCGAGGAGTACGGCATCGCCATCGGAAACGGCGAGGCGAAGCTGGACTACCTGATCCACCAGCAGGACGGCAGCTACGAGTGGACCTACGTCTCGATGATCGACCTGGACGCGGAGAACGTCTACAGCTGCGTGACCACCACCGACCGGAAGGTGGTGATGCTGGGGTCGACCGCTGGCGCCACCGGGGTGTTCGACTACGCCGACGACGCCCAGTCCACGCTGATCACGGAGGCCTACACCCCGATCACGCAGGCTCTCGCGGGCGACTACACCTACCGGAGCGGCGCCATGTTGGTGCCCATGGCGAGCGGCAACGTCTGGATCGGTGGCGGCCTCGACACCACGCTCCAAGCACCGGTGAAGGAAGGCCGGGTCTTCAACCCGGACTCGCTGGTCTTCGGGTCTGGCCCCGACACCGACGTGAACCGGGTCGACGGCGACGCCGACCCCTGGATCGACGAGGACTGGGTGGCGCTGTCGTGCGGCACCATCGACGGCACCGATCCCCAGACGCGGGTGGAGTTGCTCCACGTGGGCGATGGCGACCTCATCGCCGTGGAGCTCGATCGTCCCCGTCCCGGATGCCGCGGCACGGTGCTCGACGACGGCGCCATCCTGGTCACAGGGGGCTTCGACAGCGAGGACAGCACCACGGCAGCGGCCGCGGTCATCGTTCCGTACCGGGCGTCCGACGACAGCTGACCGGCGGCAGAGGTAGTCTGGGCGAGCAACCGACGGAGTGACGCGTGCTCTCACGAATCGATCAGGCGAGAACGCGCCCCGACAGCCGGGCGGTCCACGTCTGGGGTCGCGACGGCGAACGCTTCGCCATCGCGTGTGAGCTGGCCCGACTCCCCATCTTCCGCCTCGACTCCGGCGGCTGCCTCGCGGAGCTCTCGCCGAAGGTGCACGAACTGCTCGGCAGCGGCGAGTTCCAGGTCGACCAGGAAGAGCTCGCCTGGGAAGTCGTCGAGTGGCGTGAGCTGGGACGGGAGCTGTTCCGGACCACCGTGGTGGATCAGGAGGAGGAGACCTGGTCGCAGACCGACGCGTGGGGCGACGAAGACAGCAGCGAGGACAAGGCCTACGACGAAGAGATCGGAAACGTGGCCGCGGAGGCCGCCGCGCGTCTCAGTCGGTGCGGCGGCGACGTGGTGCTGATGATGTGCAGCTGGCGTGTGTTCCTGCGTCAGCGCGCCCTGCTGGTGGCCCGCTACGGCTACGAGCACGGGACTCCCGAGAAGGATGCGCAGCGCGTCTTCGACGCTGCCGGGGCCCAGGGTGCGGTGCGCGAGCGGTTGAAGCAGCTGTTCGTCGCCAGCCAGGCCTGGTGGTAGGCAGCGCGGAGAGCGTCGCTCGGGTCGAACGCACTGTGCTCGACCACGTGCGAGGCTCCGGGACGGCCGCTGCCCTCGCACCGGCCCTCGCCCGCTGGCAACAACGCAGGATTCCCGCCTATGGGCGCTTCTGCGCGGGCCTCGAGCCACGGGAGCTCACCGACATCCCGAGCGCGCCCGTGGCCTTGTTGAAGCACGTGCGGTTCTGCATCACCACGCAGCCGGGCGCCGTGTTCCGCACGAGCGGCACCACGTCGGGCGCACGAGGTGAACACGCGCTCGCGAGCACGCGGGTGTACGACGAAGCCGCCCGCCTCTGGTTCGAGGCGTGCGTGCCGGACTGTCCGACCGAGCACACCATCTCCCTGGTCACCGACAGCGATCAGCACCCCGACAGCTCGCTCGGCCACATGGTGTCGAGCTTCGCCCCCGACAAGCGCAGCTTCTTCGATCTCGCCCGCGGGGTGGACACGCGGGGCGCCTGGCAGGCCCTGGCGGGGGCCACGGAGCCGACCTGGCTGCCCACCACGGCGTTCGCGCTCGCCGAGCTCCTCCGCGCGCCCGGCTCCGTCCGGCTGCCGGCGGGCAGCGTGTTGATGGTGACCGGCGGCTTCAAGGGGCGCAGCTCTTCGTTGGACGAGCAGGCCCTGCTCGACGCCGCGAGGGGCCGGCTCGGCGTCGAGCGCGTCGTGCGCGAGTACGGCATGACCGAGCTGTCGAGCCAGCTCTGGGACACGGGCCGTGGCTACCGCGCCCCCCCGTGGCTGCACGTCTACGCCGTCGATCCGGTGACCGCGGAGCCTGTCGAGGGCGTGGGCTTGCTGCGCTTCGTCGACTGCGCCAACTGGAGCAGCTGCCTCGCCATCGAGACGGAGGATCTCGGCGTGGTGTGCGGGGACCGTGTGGACCTCGCCGGACGCCTGAAGGGCGCACCGGCCCGGGGCTGCAGCCTGAGCGTCGAGGAGGCCACGGGGTGGACGAGCGGGTAGTCGCTGCGGTCCGGCGTTTCGGCTCGATGGACCCGACCGGGTGGGAGACGGGACTCTCGGCCCCGGGCGCCCGCGCGGCTCTCCACGAGGCCGTGGCCGCGGTGCTCGCCGGTCCATGGCAGGCCCCGGATCCGGTGCCGGACCGCGTGGTGATCTGGTGCGCAGCCAACGTGTTCACCGCCCCCCTGGAATGGACCGCTCAGCTCGTCGCCGCCGGATCGAAGGTGGTGCTCAAGGCGCCCTCCCGCTGCCCGGCTCCCGCGCGGGCCCTCGCACAGGCCTTCGATGGCCTCGGGGTCCGCACGGTCGTCCAGCCGCACGAGCGAGCGGTGGAGCTGCTCGCGACCGGCGACCCCGTGCTGGGCATGGGCGGCGACGCCGCCATGGCGCAGCTGGCACGTCACCTGCTCCCAGGTCAACCCAGGTCGCTCCACGGTCACCGGGTGAGCTTCGCGGTCGTGCAGGGCTCGTCACCCGATCTGGCTCGCGCCCTTGCGCGCGACGCAGCGCTGTACGACGGCGCTGGCTGCATGAGCCCCGCCGCGGTCTTCGCGTTGGGCGACCACGAACGCCTGGCTGCACACCTTGCCGATGCGATGGCTGCAGCTCAGCGACGCTGGCCGCGGGGTGAGGTCGATCCGGCGATCGGTCCCAGGTGGCGCACGCGCACCGGTCTTGCCAGGGTGCTCGGCGCGTCCCACGAGGGACCGGGCTGGGCCGTGCCCGTGCTTCCCCTGCACCTTGCCCAGGCGAGCGTGCTGCCGCGGATGTTGCCCGTTCACCCCGTCTCGAGGCTTGCGCAGTTGGCAGGGCTCGCCGAGCTGCCGTTGTCGTCCTGTGCGACCGACCTGGGCGAGCTCGAGCTCGGCTTCCCGCGGCTCTGCGCCCCGGGATCCTTGCAAGCCCCACGCACGAACCGTCATCACGACGGGGTCGACGTGATGGCGGTCCTGTCGGGACAGGTCTCGGGGGGCTCGCCCTAGTCAGAACGAGGCCTGCTAGAGCGAGGCCTGCTTCGCCGCGGCGTCGCGCTTCTGCGCGAGGATGTCGCGGATGCCGCTCTGATCGCGGAGCCGCAGCAGCGCCTCGCGCTCGATCTGACGGACGCGTTCCCGGGACAAGCCCATCTCCTTGCCCACCTCGGACAGGGTCCGGAACTCACCGTCGTCCAGGCCGTAACGGCGGGTCAGCACGAAGCGCTGACGCTCGCTGAGCACCGAGGAGAACGCCGAGTGCATCCGCGTGAGCTCCTGGGTCTGGATCGCCTCCCAGTCGGGCTGCGGCGCGTCGTCGTCGCTCAGGAAGCGCTCGAGCGGACGCGGGCGCGGGCCGTCGTCGACCGGCTGCTCCAGCGAGATGGTGTTGCCCTGGGAGAGCAACAGCTCGGCACGCTCCTTGTCGATACCGACCTCGTCCGCGAGATCCTGGATCGTGTACTCCAGCCCGCCGGACTCGAAGCGCTTCATCGCCTTGCGCAGGTTCCGGGTCTGCTCGACGGCGCAGCCGGGGAGCCGCACCGGCCGCCCGGTGTGGTCGATCGCGCGCGTCATCTGCGCGCGGACCCACCAGCGGGCGTAGGTGGAGAAGCGGATGCCACGGTCGGGGTCGAAGCGCTTGGCCGCGCGGAGCAGGCCGATGTAGCCCTCCTGGACAAGGTCCTCCTCGTCCATGAACGGGCCGGCGAGCTTCCGGGCTTCGCCGTGCGCGATGCGCCGACCGCTCATCGCCAGCCGCCAGCGGAGGTTCTCGGCCTCCTGCCAGGCCGCGGACGCCTCACGGGCGCGCTCACGGAGCTCGGTGTTGGTCCGGGCGGCCTTGCAGGTCTCCATGACCGCCTCCTCGAGACGGTCGACCGCACCAGCACGGGTGCGCTCGGCGCGCTCCGGGCGGCGGTTGAGGATGACTTCGGCCGAGGGGACACCCGTGATCGCGATCCGGGCGCGGTCTTCGGCACGCCGGATCTTGCGGGCCATCTTACGTTCTTCTTCGGCGGTGAGCCGCTCGCGGCCGCCACTGTCGGAGAAGGAAGAGAGGCCCAGCATCGGGTTGGTCATCGTCGCCATGCGGTGATGCTCCTGATCTTCGTGTGCACAAAGTCGGAAGGTTGGGTAGAACGAATGGGGTAAGCGTCCACCCGCTCCAGAAGAGCAAGCGGGGGCTTCAGGTCGGATTCGAGCGGGGGTGCGCCGGAGACGTTCTCGGAGCGCGGGGGTCGGGATGGATCGGCGTTTTCGGTGGGGTTCGCCGTCAGGGCCCGAGCGCCGGGAGAATACTCAAAGCGGGGGGAAAAGGAAGCCTTTTTTGCTAGAACGACCAAAAAAGGTGATGAGGTCGGTTCACGTGCCCTCCACGAGCTGTTCCGCGAGTTCCACGGTAGTTCGAGGAGCGCTGTAGTTTTCGACCAGTGGGCGTGAGGGTGTCAACCCCGAAGTGCGCTCCGCCTTCCGTTCCTGACAAAATCCGACGACGCCCTCAGCGCAGGAAGTCGCCCACGAGCCGCTGCACGTGGGGATCGTAGACCGCCGCCGTGTGTCCGACGACCACATCGACGTGTCGGGCCCCTGGGATCGCCGCGGACGCCGGCGGCCGGACCTGGTGGTCGTGCAGACTCGCCACGCTGAGGGTAGGCACCGGCTCCTTCCCCGCAGCAAGGCTCTTCTGCAGCGCACCGCCGGGCCTCAAGGCGGCCCGCAGACCGGGTGGTGCGACGATCCACAGACGTGTGCCGTGCTGGGGTGCACACAGGCTGACCAGCCGCCTCACCCGCGCGGCGCCGCCGCTCTTGACGAACACGCGGGCGGCGAGCCCCCCGAGGGAGTGGCCGACGAGGTCGACGGGCTGGTCGTGCGCATGGACCGCAGTGGCCACCGCCGCGACCAGGGCCTGGAAGCTCCCGGTGAAGCTGGCGTAGCGCACCACCGACAGGGGCCCGGAGCCGCCTCGCGCGAGCACGGTCGCCAGGGGCGCCAGCAGCTTCGGGTGAGCGCCCAGCCCCGGGACCATCACCACGGGCGTTCCCTGGCCACCCTCGGGCCATGCGGCCAGGGGCGCCAGCGCGGCGCGGCCGTAGGCGGCCTGTTCACTGAGGACGGATCGGAGCAAGGACACGGGATATCGGCGGCGCATGTCACGGAAGCGCGCCCTCACCGGTATCCAGCCCTCGGGGGTTCCTCACGTCGGGAACCTGAAGGGGATGATCGAACCCGCCGTCGCTCTGCAGGAGCGGTCGGAGACCTTCTACTTCATCGCCAGCTACCACGCGTTGACGACGATGCGCGACCCCAAGCGGCTCCGGGAGCTGCAGCGTGAAGCCGCGACGGTGTTCCTGGCATTCGGCTTCGACCCCGGGCGCGGCGCCCTGTTCCTGCAACAGGACGTGCCCGAGGTGACCGAGCTTGCCTGGATCCTCGCCTGCCACACCGGCCTGGGACTGATGGACCGGGGACATGCGGTCAAGGCGGCCCAGGACGGCGGACAGGCGATCACCCTCGGCACCTACAACTACCCGGTGCTGATGGCGGCCGACATCCTGCTCTACGACAGCGACCTCGTTCCCGTCGGACAGGACCAGAAGCAGCACGTGGAGATGGCGAGGCTGATCGCACGCAGCGTGAACCACACCTATGGCGAGGTGCTCCGGATCCCCGAGGCCGTGATCCAGGAGGAGGTCGCGGTGGTCCCCGGTCTCGACGGTCGGAAGATGTCCAAGTCCTATGGCAACGACGTGTCCGTGCTCCTGAGCGGCAAGAAGCTGCGCAAGCGCCTGATGCAGGTCGTCACCGACTCCACGCCGATGGAGGACCCAAAAGACCCCCAGACGTGCAACGTCTTTGCGCTCTACAAGCTCTTCGCCGACGCAGACCAGCAGCGGGCCCTGGCAGCCCGGTACCGAGCGGGCAACTTCGGCTACGGCCATGCGAAGCAAGCGCTCTACGAGGTGGTCGGCGCGTCGCTGGCGGCGCCCCAGGCGCGCTACGCCGAGCTGGTGGCCGATCCGGCCCAGGTCGACCGGGTGCTGGAGCGCGGGGCAGACCAGGCGCGCACCGTGGCGCGGGCCACCATGGCCCGCGTCCGGGACGCGGTGGGCCTCTGAGGCCGCTCACATCGCGGTGGGCACCTGCCCGTCGGTGACCAGCCCGCGGGCGAGTCGATCCAGGATCTCGCGATGGGGCGTCTCGGGCAGCGTGCGGAGCGCGCGCCGCGCCGCGAAGCTCTCGGTGACCACGAGCTGCTTCACGGCGCCGAGCCCGCCAGCCGCCACCACGCGCTCGGCGAGCACGGCCGCGTCGGACGGTTCGCCCTCCACGAGGACGTGATCGAGCAGCGCATCCACCTCCGGGTCGCGCTCCAACGCCCGGATGAGCGGCAGCATGGGGCGCCCGGTCGCGGCCCGATGGGCGAGGTAGCGCAGCAACTGCTCGGGGTCGGAGTCGAAACACCACTGGTCTTCCAGGGCATGCCAGGCGACGCCCATGTGCCGGCCATACCGCCCCAGCGCGGTGACCATCGGTCGGGGCGCTCCCGCCAGGTGCCCGCCTGCGCGGGTGCAGAACGCGAAGACCGCGCCGGTGTGCACCTCGGCGAAGTCCCTGTAGTCGGCCTCGCTGGGATCCCGATGCCGCAGGTCCTCCGCGAGCGCGTGACCTTCCCCGATCTCTCGCAAGGCGTCGAGCACCTCACCGAGGATCTCCGGCGCGTCGGACGACCGCGCAAGCTCCAGCGAGCGCAGCGTGAGGTGGTTTCCGCCGAGCCAGTGTGCTGCGCCGCCGAGGAGCCGGCGAGCCACACGGCGCCGACGACCGCCCTGCCGGCCAAGAGCCGCGTCGTGGACCGCCACCGCGAGGTGGAGCAGCTCGGCCGCGCTCGCCACCTCGTGCTCCGAGGGCATCTCGTCGCCAGCGGCACGGGCTGCGAGGAACACCAACAGAGGCCGGATGCGGGGCACGCCTGGCGCGAGGTGGGTGGTCGGGCTGAAGCCCGGCGGCGACGCCGCTCCGGTGCCGAGATCGTTGAGCGCCCCTTCGAGCCGCCAGAGAAGCGGCTCGAGCTCACCCACGTGGCGCTCGAGATCCGGGCCCACCTCACCGACCAGGCGCGAGAGCCCTCGTCGTAGCCGGCGGCGTCTCCGGTGCTCCTCGGTCACAGCCACGGCTCCAGCGGGAAGGGCGTCGAGCCCCGACGAATAGCACAGGCAACGGCCCCGTGCGTCCGTGGTAGCGTCGCCGACCCGATTGATCAGGAGAGCAGTCATGTCCCTCACCCTCGTCCTCGCGCTGGGCCTCGTCGGCTGCGGCGCAGACAACGACGAAGCCACCAGCGACGATCACGCAGCGCACGAGGACGGTGCGAAGAAGCACAAGTCGAAGGCCATCAAGATCAAGGTCGACAAGGACTTCGACGACGTGAAGGTCACCTGCTGCGGCCACGAACGGCTGGACCAGGTGCTCGGCGAGTACCTCGACATCCAGAAGAACCTCGCCGCCGACACCTTCAAGCCCGGCGACGCCTACGCCCTCGAAGGGCACGCGAAGTCCATCGTGGACGGCGGGATGACCAGCGGCGACGCGCTCACCGCCACCCAGGCCATGGTCACGGCGGCCGGCGCCATCAAGGACGCTGACCTGGAGGGCACCCGTGCCGGATTCGCCGACCTGAGCAGCGCCATGCAAGGCATCGTCGAGGCCCGCAAGGGCCAGGGCAGCACCGAGATCGCGCTGGTCGAGTGCCCGATGGAGAAGGGTGGCATCTGGTACCAGACCGACGCGGAGATCAAGAACCCGTACTACGGCTCGGAGATGCTGGGCTGCGGCGCCTTCAAGTAGGCGATCCACCCTCAACCGCGCGGCCGATGGATCCGATTCGGGTGGTGGGAAGGACTCACCCACTGGTCGGAGCAAGGAATGCAACCGCAGCGAGCCACGAGGGCCACACACACCACCACGACGAGCGCGCCGGCGCGGCTCGTCGCAGGAAGGGGACGGTTCCCCTGGAACGGACACTTCCGTGTCGCGACCGGCGACGCCTGCGCCAAGGCGTGGCTCGCGGGACGGGTCCGACCCGCCGCTGACCCCGTCGCGACCTGGAAGCGGATCGAGGAGGCCGTGGTCGCCTGCTCCGATCTGGCCGGCACCAACAGGGACGTCCTGAGCCAGCGCGTCTGGGCCGCCGTGTCCGACCACGTGACCTGCGCCATCCTGGTGGCTCAGGACGCCCAGGGCGCCCACGTCGAAGCGCTGAACCTCGCCGGCGTAGTAGCTGGGGCCCACGCCGCGCGCCCTCGCCACCGCGGAGACGCTCGGCGGCGAGGGCCTGGTGCGCTTGCCGTCGGACCACCCCGGTCCGTTCGTCGGCTGGTCGTCGCGCGATCGGCTGCCCGAGATGGACGCGTCAGCCCTCGATCATGCGACCGGGCACGTCCGGTGAGGCCCGCCATTGCCGAGCGCCTGGAAGAGGCTGGCAAGCTGGAGAAGGCGCAGGATGCCGGTCCGGTGTACGCCAGGCTCTGCGTGGACGCCGCCCAGGACGCCGCGGCCGTGCTCGAGGTGGCCGCTCGACGGCATCCGGCGGCCAGCTGGCTCCTCGACCTGGCCGAGCGCCACGAGACCGTCCCCGGCACGCTGCAACTGCGAGGGGCATCCACCCACGCCAGCTTCCAGGTGGTGGCCTGGGCCTGCGCCGCTCGCGGCTTCGTGGACGCCCTCGTGGAGGAGGGAGCCCTCGGGCGCCCTGAGACCGCTGCAGCGCTGCTGGCCCACGGTCATCCGTCGGCCGCCGTCGAGAGCGCAGCTCGCGCCCTGGCCGCCAACCCCGACTGCCAGGTCGTGCCGTGGCTCGCCGCGGTCGAAGGCCCCGCCGCCGAGGCGGTGATCGCGCGGATCGTCCCGAGGGTTCGAAGCCGTGCCGCGGCCGCGTCGTTGGAGCGCCAGCTGACACCGTTTCCGATGACACGGCGCCTGGTGCGCGCTGCGCTGGCCGGCCTGGCCTGACGCTCGGGGTAGAACAGGGGTACGAGGAGTGCTCCGAATGGCGCAGACCGTCGCGTCCTATTGCCGTCTCTGCTCCGGTCTGTGCGGCGTCCACGTGCAGCTCGACCCACGAGGCCCGAGCGCTCTGACCGGTGACGGGGTCAACCCGAAGAACGCCGGCTACACCTGCGCCGAGGGGGTCGAGAGCCTCGCCCTTCCCGGCGCCGCCGATCGTCTGACGAAGCCGCTGAAGCGCGAAGCAGGCGGCCTGGTGCCCGTCTCCTGGGAGGAGGCCCTGCAGCAGGCCGGCGCGGCCCTCGGTGCCCTCCGACGCAAGCATGGCCCCCGCGCGCTGGGCGTCTACGCCGGCGCACCCCTGGCACACAACCATCGAGGTGCCATCCGCGCCGCCGCGCTCGCCATCGGAGCCGGCACCCCGAACCTGTTCTCGTCGCTTGCCGTGCACGGCGCGCCGCTCCTGCTGGCCACCGAGCTGGTGGTCGGAGCCGCCGTGCCGCTCATCTCCGACGTCGGTCGCGCCCACTACACGATCCTCCTGGGCAGCGAGCCCAACGACCACCGCTGGGGGCCGCTCCAGGCGGGCACCGTGCACACGGAGGCGCTCGCGCACTACCGCCGAAACCGTGGCACCAAGCTCATCGCCGCCGGCCCGGTGGCCACCTCCAGCGCGCGCGACGCCGACCTCCACGTCCAGCTCAACCCGGGCACCGAGGTCTTCTTCCTCCTGGCCCTCTGCCGACAGATCCTCGTGAAGGGCTGGGGCGACCACCAGTTCCTGCGCGACTACGCGTCGAACCTCGACCGGGCCGAGGCCTGGTTGGAGCCTTGGACCCTCGATCGATGCGCCGGGATCTGCGGCGTCGAAGCCGACGTGATCGGCGGCATCGCCCTGAAGTTCAGCCGCGCGGCCATGGGGACCGTCACGGCCTCCAACGCCCTGACCCTCGGCCCCCACCCCACCGTGGCGAGCTGGGCATGGCTCGTGCTGCATGCGCTCACCGCCAACTTGTTGCGCCCCGGCGGTGCGTATGAGGCGAAGGGCGTGCTGGATCTACAGCCCCTGCTCGCCAGTGTTCCGTCCTCGCAGGCTCCGACCCTTCGCGTCAGTGGGCGCCGCGCCCTGCTGCTTCAGCAGCCCGGCACCGCCCTGGCCGAGGAGATCACCACCGCTGGCGACGAGCGCCTGCGCGGGCTGATCTGCGTGGCCGCGGATCCGAGCTCCCACCTTCCGCAACCACGGCGCGTGCTCCAGGCGTTGGAGGGACTGGACTGTCTCGTCGCCGTCGAGCTCAGGCCGAGCCCGATCACCGAGATCGCGGACTTCGTCCTCCCGGCCCCCTCGTTCTGGGAGCGGGAAGATCTCCACCTCCTGGACCAGCCGATGCTTCCGGCTCGCTTCATCCAAGGAACGGGCGCCGTCGCGGCCCCACCTGGCGAAGCCCGCAGCGAGGACCACATCCTCTCCGAGCTCTTCGGCCACCTCGCGCCGCCGCTACGAGGCGGCACCTGGGGCGCTCACCTCCAGCTCATTGCCCGGTACGCGGCCGGCGCCGATCTCGACCCGTGGATCGAACGCGGCCTCGACCTGGCCGGGTTGCCGCCACTGGACGAGCTGATGGGCGCGGCCGGCGGCATCGACCGCGGCGAGAGCGACCGCTCCATCTGGCGGCCGCTCCACCCGGACGGACGCCTCGACCTGGCGCCCGAAGCCCTCACAGCATCCATCCAGGCGCTCGCGCCGCCCGCGACCACACCGGAGTTCCCCTTGCTGTTGACCGCCCTTCAGCCTGTCGACGGTGTGCGCGGGTGGTTCCGCGGCTCCTCTGCTGAGCCCCAGGGCGTCCGGGTCCACCCCGACGCAGGCTTTGCCGACGGGGCGCGCGTGGTCATCGAGAGCCGCGCCGGCCGCGTCGAGGGCACGTGTCGCCACGACGACGAGGTGGCCCCGGGCGCGGTCTCGATCCCCTGGGATGGCGAGCTGCCGGTCGGCGAGCTGATCTCGGACACGGCGCTCGACGCTCTGAGCGGCGCCCCCGCCCTGACGGGCGTGCCCGTGCGCGTGACCCCAGGTTGACCCCGCGGGCGTCGCCGCCCCGGCAGCAGGTGGGGCACGGACGCACGGTCCCCACCAGGATCCGCCCCACCGGGCCGCTGACGGTGGCACGGCTCCTGCAGTGACACCGGGCAACCCACCACAGGGGTGTCCATGTCGCGCGCCATCCTCCTCCCGATCTTCGGCCTCGCTCTCACCACGGCGTGCGCCGGGCCGGACCAGGCGCCCGACACCCTGAACACCGCCTTCTCCACCGCCGCCACGCAGTACGACGTCCCGCGGGACCTGTTGGTGGCGGTCTCCTACAGCCTGACCCGGCTGGACCACCGTGTCGGCGGGGAGAACTCCTACGGCAACGTGGGCATGATGAACCTGGGCCTGCACGACGACGGTGCCGGACCGCTGCTGGACGAGGCCGCCGAACACCTGGGGCTCGATCCCCAGACCCTGGTCGACGACCCCGTCGCCAACATCCGAGGGGGCGCCGCGCTGCTCGCCGGCATGGCGAAGACCTGGGAGGCACGCACCGGGCAGCCGATCGAGGATCTGAGCGACTGGTACCCCATCGTCGCGGAGTGGAGCGGGGCCGCGGATCCGGCCATCGCCGAGGGCTTCGCGAGCCAGGTCTTCGATCACCTGGAGTGGGGCATCGTCGCGGAGACCTCCGAGGGGGAGCTCGTGATGGTCGAGCCGCAGCTCATGTACTGGCGCAACCAGCGCGCGGCGCGCACCGGCTCCGGGCTCGTGTCGCAGTACATCCCGGCGTCGAGCGCGAACTACACGAACGCGAGCCGGCCGAGCGACTACGGCATCGACACCGTGGTCATCCACACCATGCAGGGCAGCTACTCCGGCTCGATCTCGTGGTTCCAGAACTCCAGCGCGAGCGCGAGCGCCCACTACATGGTGCGCTCCAGCGACGGTGAGATCACCCAGATGCTCGACGAAGAGGACATCGGATGGCACGCCGGCGACTGGAGCACCAACGCCAACAGCATCGGCATCGAGCACGAGGGCTACATCGAGTCGCCTGAGACCTGGTACACCGAGGCGATGTACCAGTCGTCGGCCGCGCTCGTGGCCGACGTCTGCGACCGCTACGGCATCCCCAAGGATCGCAGCCACATCATCGGGCACAACGAGGTGCCGGGGTGCTCGAGCTCGGGCGGCGGAGGCAGCAGCTGCCACACCGACCCGGGCAGCGGGTGGGACTGGGACTACTTCATCTCGCTGGTGCAGGGCGGTGGCGGTGGCTCCGTCGGCGGCGGCACCCTCGCTGAAGGCACGATCAGCGGCAGCTTCGAGGGGTCCGTCGAGGTCCCTGGGTGGGGAGCGAGCGACGCCTGCAGCGGCAGCGTGAGCGGCAGCGCCACCTCCGGCCACCTCTACCTGAACGCGTCCTGCTACGTGGAGATGATCGGGAAGAGCGACACCTTCGAGGTGGTCTGGACCGGTGACGAGGTCGGCGGCAACAACCTCGACGGCCGCGTCGTGGTGGACAGCTTCTCGGACCCCTACGCCGGCCTGGTGAACGCCGACGGCACGATCTACGCCGAGATGAGCGGGGAGAAGGACCTCGGCGGCGACGTGGGCATCGTGCGCTACCAGATCAAGCTCAAGACCAACCCCTGACCCCTACTCGGCGGCTTCGGCCTCTGGCGGCTCAGCGCCCTCGGCGGCTGCCTCGTCCTCGGCCGGCGGCTCCGCAGCGGTCGCCTCGACGGGGTCGGCGTGCGTCGCATCGTCGGACTCCGGACGGTTCTTCTCCAGGTACCAGAGCCCCACGAGCTCGAAGGTGAGGCCAGCGTCGTCGCCCTTGTAGCCCTTGGGCGCATCGCTCACCCACGTGGTGTCGCCGTGGAAGTTCTCGTACATGTTGAGCCAGATCTTGGCGAGCTCCTTCTCCTTCTTGCCCCGCTGCTCGAGCACGAAGAGGTTCACGATCACGGAGTCGTGCTGCTGCTCCCCGGAGAGCTTGAGCTTCACGGGCACGCCACCGAGCTCATGGTCCCACTCGTGCTCGAGGGGGAGCGTGTGCTCGCCGGCGAGCAGCTCCTGCCCACCAGGGGCGATCACGGTGAGCTCGAGGACGGGGTCCTTGGGCCCGGCAAGGGCCAGGCCGAGAGTCAGTGCAGTCAACATGGGGGTCTCCTATCCCAGTGCGGCCAGGTGCCGCAGGAGCACCTGGTTGGCCTCGGTGCGTCCACCTGCGTACCATCGCGGCGCGGTCGGCACCTCACCACGCCGGTGATCGTTGAGCTGGAACCAGGGCAACGTGCCCTCGCCGCACGCCCGCATCATGCGCTCGGCGTGCCGAACCTCGCCCGGCTGGGCATGGTCCCGCTCCGCCTGGATCCGCACGTAGCCGCACGGCAAGGCGCCCACCGAGCGCACCGCTTCTCGAGGCTTCCAATACGACTCGTCCTCGAGCGTGTGGCCCATGGCCGGCGCCATGATGTCGCCCCCCGCCGTGATGATCTCCCGATCGCAGGGGCCCTCCCAGTCCAGGAGCCAGTCCACCCCGAGCTCGGCGCCGTGCCGTGCCACCGCGCCGACCCCCATCGCCACCCCCATGCTGATCGTGAGCACGCCCAACGACCGCACGTCGGAGCGCCCTCGCAGGTGTTGCAGGCAGGCGCGCACGTTGTCCTGGTGCTCCAGCCCGCCGTAGTCTTCTTCACCCCAGCTCTCGCCCCGACCCGCGGGGTCGAAGTGCAGCACGATCCAGCCCCGACTGGCCAGCTCGCGGGCGTTCACGGGCTGGCTCCACCCGTCGAAGACCGTGCCCGGATCGTCCGTCCCAGGACACAACAAGACCGCCGGCCAGGGCCCACGCGACGCAGGCCGTGACAGCTTCGCCGCGATCCGGTAGCCGGCGCCGCTCACGAGCTGCAGCGGCTCCTCGTCGACAGGGCGGCCGCCGAGCCGACGGCGGGCCCGGCGGGGCACGGACTGGATTCGCGTCACCGCGCCCTCGCGAAGCTTGTTCCACAACGGCATTCCTACCACCTAACCAGCGCTGACGAGGATAGGGGGACCGCATGCCCGACGACCATGGCAAGCCCAAGGACGCCCCACGGCGACCCGAGGGGTGGGACGAGGACCTCGACTGGGGGGACGAGCTGGCGGCGGAGCCCGACCCGGCGAACGACACCGAGCTCTGGGCCACACAGGACGGCGAAGACGCCCTGGACTGGGACGATGCGCTTCTCGAGCAGCCTGCGAGCCCCGACGACCTCGAGTGGGAGGAGACCGAGGTGGGCGACTGGGACGAAGAGCTGGACTGGGAGGAGGAACAGGCCCCGGTCCCCGACCCCGAGCTGCCGCTGCTCGAGCTGGAGCACGAGCTGGTGGTGGTGGGCTGGTCAGCGGAGGCCTCGTTTCCCGATTGGGACGGCACGGTGGTCCCTGTCCACTGCTCGACCGATGTGGCCACCTCGAGCTTTGCGGTCAGCTTCCACGTAGCCGGCCGGTCCGCGGTCGTGGAGCTGGACGGCACCGCGCGCAACCTCCCGCTGGTGGAGGCCACGGGAGAGCTCGTCGTGGGGATCACCTTGAAGCTCGCCGGCGTGGTGTTCACCGTGCCCGTGAGGCTCCGAGCGACGTCCGGGGAACCGAGCCTGGAGCTCGGTCGCGACGCTCTGGCAGGACGCTTCCTGGTGGACGCAGCGCGCCAGGGCGCGCCGGGTCAGCACTGACGGTGCACACCCTCGTCCGACACGCGAAGGCGTACCTGGTCCGCTGGTGGTTCTGGTACGTCACCGGCATCGCCTTCCTGCTCGCCACGAACTGGTTGGCGGTGCAGATCCCGCTCGAGCTTGCCGACGGCGTGGATGCGCTCCGGGACGGAGACCAGCCAGGCGTGCACCGTGCCGCCCTCGTGATCGCGCTCATGGGCCTGTCGGTCATCGTGGTCCGAACGCTCTCGCGGGTGCTCATCTTCACGCCGGGTCGCCTCGTCGAGTACCAGGTGAAGAACGACCTCTTCGCGCACCTCACCCGGCTCCCGCCGGCCTTCTTCGGCCGCCTGGAGGCCGGCGACATCGTGAGCCGCGCCACCAACGACATCACGTACGTGAGGGTGCTGTCCGGCTTCGGCGTGCTGTCGCTCTTCAACGTGACCAGCGCGTTGGTGCTCACCGGTTGGGAGATGGTCGCCCTGTCCTGGCGCCTGACCCTCTGGGTGGTCCTGCCCATCGCCCTCGCCCTCGTCGGCGTGCAGGCGGGCATTCGCCTGCTGTTCACCTTGGTGAAGCAGGCCCAGGAAGAGCTCTCGGAGCTCTCGGCGCACATCCTCGCGAGCCTGCAGGGGGTCACCACCATCCAGGGCTTCGGAGCCGAGGAAGCCTTCGTCGGGCGCTTCCTCGACCGGAACCAGGCCTACCTCGCCACCACGCTCCGCCTCGCCCGCATCCAGGCCTTCGTGCTGCCTCTGTTGACCCTCGGGGGATCCGCAGCGGTGTTTGCGCTGTTGGCCGTCGGCGGTCCCATGACCATCGAAGGCGAGCTGAGCGTGGGGCAGCTCGTGGCGTTCGTCACCTACGTCGGGTACCTGTTGATGCCGCTGCGTGGCCTGGGTTGGATGCTCAACATCTTCCAGAGGGGCAGCGCCAGCCTCGAGCGCGTGCACGAGATCATGGACGCGGATCCCGAGCGCTCGGAGGGCGACAGCCCAGCGCCGATGCCCGCGATCGCGCCGCCCTCCATCGCCATCAGCGGCCTGAGCTTCGCCTACCCCGATGCGCCCGACGAGCGGGTGCTGCACGACATCAGCTGTGCGCTCCCGGGCGGCTCCCTCGTCGGAGTCTTCGGGCCGACGGGTTCCGGCAAGAGCACCCTGCTCCGTCTGCTGGCACGCTCCTACAACCCTCCGGAGAGCTCGGTCTTCGTCGACGGCACCGACCTCACCGCGCTCGACCTGCTCGCATGGCGCCGGCGGATCTCGATGGCCCCGCAGACCCCCTTCCTGTTCTCGGAGACCCTGGCCGACAACGTGGTGATGGGCGTGGCGGAGCCCGAACGGTTGGCGCGCGCACTGGAACGTGCATCGCTCGGCCGCGACCTGGAGCTGCTCCCCGAGGGCCAGGACACCGTCGTGGGCCAGCGAGGCGTGATGCTCTCGGGTGGCCAACGGCAGCGCACGGCGCTGGCGCGAGCCCTCTACCGGGACTTCGACCTGTTGCTCCTGGACGACGTGCTGAGCGCCGTCGACCACGCCACCGAACAGCGGATCGTCGATGCCCTCGTCGAGGAGGTCAGCGAACGCGGGGCAAGCGGTGTGGTCGTGAGCCACCGCATGAGCGTGCTGGCCAGGTGCGACAAGATCCTGGTGCTCGATGACGGCCGTCTGGTGGCCACCGGGACCCACCAGGACCTCACCGACGTCGTCGGGCCGTACCGGGACGCGTGGCTCGCCAGCACCACCGAGCCCGCCGCCGAACCGGTCGAGGAGGCCGGATGAGCGCGGAGGTCTCCACCTGGAGCCAGCTCAAGCGCCTCTGGCCATGGGTGCGCGAGAACCGAGCGGCGGTCTGGATTGCGCTGGCGTGCTCCCCGCTGGCGATGGGCCTGTCGATGGTCCAGCCGTTGCTGGTGAAGCGAGCGATCGACGACCACATCGTGCCCCTCCAGTCCGAGGGTCTCGGCACGGTCGCGGCACTGTACCTCGGCACCGTGGGCGTCGCGTACGCGCTCACCGCTGGCTACACGCTGCTCATCATCCATGCTGGGCAGCACTCACTCGTGCGCCTGCGCGAGTCGGTGTACCGCCACCTCATCACGATGGCGCCGCGCTTCTTCGACAAGCGCCCAGCAGGCGCCCTGCTCACGCGCGCCACCTCGGACGTCGAAGCGATCGGAGAGACCCTCCAGCACGGGGTGATGGGCATCGTGCTCGACGTGCTGATGATGATCGGTGCGCTCGGCGCCATGCTGTGGCTCGACTGGCGACTGAGCCTGCTCATCCTCGCCGTGTCGCCACCGTTGCTCATCGGCATCGAGCTCTGCCGGCGCGCCCTGCGCAAGCTCTACCTGCTCACCCGGGAGGGCCTGGCGCGGGTGAACGGCTACCTGGCCGAACGCATGAGCGGCATGGAGATCGTGCAGCTCTTCGGGCACGAACAGCCCACGATCAAGCGCTTCGACGACCTGAACCGCCGGTTCCGCGACGACGCGATCAAGGCCAACGTCTTCGACGCGTTCATGTACGCGCTGGTGGACGGCGTGGGCCAGATGTGCATCGCGGTGATGCTCTGGTACGGGGCCGGCGGGCTGTTCGGGGAGGCTGTGAGCGCCGGGCTGCTGGTCGCCTTCGTCGACTACCTCGAGCGCCTCTTCCGACCCCTTCGCGAGTTCTCCGGCAAGATCGCGGTGCTGCAGCGTGCGTCCGCGGCCATGACCCGAATCTTCGAGCTGCTCGACGACGACGACCGCATCGCCGAGGGCACCGCCACCATCCCCCTGCCCTCCCGGGGCCACGTCGTCTACCGCGACGTGCGCTTCGGCTACGGCGACGACGACGTGCTCCACGGCATCAGCTTCGAGTTGCTGCCGGGCGAGGTCGTCGCACTCGTGGGCCCCACGGGGTGCGGCAAGACCACGCTCACGCGGCTGCTCTCGCGTGCCTACGACGGCTACCGCGGCTCGATCACGATGGATGGTGTCGAGCTCTCCAGCCTGAAGACCGACGACGTTCGTGAGCACGTGGCGGCTGTCTACCAGGACCTCCACCTGTTTCCCGACACGCTCCGGTTCAACGTCACGCTCGGTCGGGCCGGCCTGGACGACGCCCGCCTCGCCGAGGTCGCCGCCCTGGTGCGCATCGATGATCTGGTCGCCCAGAAGGGCTGGGACATCCACGTGCGCGAGGGGGGCGGCAACCTGTCGGTCGGTCAGGGGCAGCTCGTCACCTTCGGGCGCGCCATGGCCGGGGAGCCCACGATCGTGGTGCTCGACGAAGCCACCGCGAGCGTGGACCCGGTGACCGAGCAACGCATCACCGAAGCGACCGAGGCGATCCTGGCCCGCAAGACGGTGCTCGTGGTCGCCCATCGGCTCGCCACCATCACGGCTGCCGACAGGATCGTCGTGCTCGACGCCGGCCGCGTGGTGGAACAGGGCACCCACGCCGAGCTGCTCGACGCCGAAGGCAGCTACGCAGCGCTCTACCGGCAGGGCTTCGCCGAAGCGCACGGATAGGCTGACTTCGTGCGCATCCTGATCCTCGACGACGAGTCCGACACCCTCGCCCTGGGGCTGCTCCGCGAGGTGCTGCAGGAGGCGCTCGACGCGCAGGTGCTGGTCTGCCACACCGTCGAGCGCGCCGTCGAGGCCTTGCACGATGCCCCCCACGACCTCGTGGTCACCGATGTCTTCGTGCCCATCGGTGCTCGACCCGGCGGCTCACTCGGTCGCCGCGCCGCACGCTTCGAGGATCACTACGCACACCTGGGTGGCCTGGTGCTGCTCGACGAGCTCGACCGCCTCGATCCGACCCCCGCCGTGCTGGTGCACACCGCCTGCACCGAGGCCCCCCTGATCGAGGTGTTGGACGCACTCGGCCACGACCGGGTGAGGAAACCGGCCCCTCCCGATGTGCTGCTGTCGGCCGCGCTCTCGGCGCTGGGGCTGCCCTCCCCGTCGTTCTGAGGCCACGACCGCCAACGCGTCACGCGGTACCGTCGGGACATGAGCACCGCTGACCGCCTCGTCCAGCTCCTGTCCAAGATGGAGCAGCTGAACGCCTCCGACCTCTTCTTCACGGAGGGCGCGGCGCCGGCGGTGCGCATCCATGGTTCCGTGCGCAAGGTGGACATGCCGGTGTCGGACCGCGACGCCCTCCAGGGCTTCCTCGCCTCGGTCCTGCATCCGCGCCAGCTGGAGATCTTCGAAGCGACCGGCGACGTGGATGCCGGCTTCACCGCCGCCGACAACGCGAGGTTCCGCCTGAGCTGCTACCGGCAACGAGGGCGCCTGGCGGTCGTCGCGCGCGCCCTGCCCTCGGGCGAGCTCTCCTTCTCCGATCTGGAGCTGCCAGACACGGTGCAAGCCCTGGCGGATCGCACGCGTGGCCTGGTCCTCGTCACGGGAGCGACTGGATCCGGCAAGAGCACCACCCTGGCCGCCATGATCCACCGCATCAACACCCAGCGACAGGCACACATCGTCACGATCGAGGACCCGATCGAGTTCGTGCACAGCGACAAGCGCGCCCGGGTGAGCCAGCGCGAGGTCGGGGCCGACACGGCAGACTTCCACGCCGCGCTCCGGCACGCGGTGCGCCAGAGCCCCGACGTGCTGGTGATCGGTGAGCTGCGCGACGCCGAGACGGTGCAGGTGGCGATGTCAGCCGCCCTCACCGGCCACCTGGTGCTCGCGTCGCTGCACACCATCGACGCCAGCCAGACCCTCCAGCGCATCCTCAGCTTCTTCTCCGAGGATCGCCGCGTGCAGGTGGCGATGGACATGTCCCTGTCGCTCGCCGGGGTGGTGAGCCAGAGGCTGGTGCCTCGCCGCGACGGTCAGGGCAGGGTCGTGGCCGTGGAGACCCTCACCCACACCCCCGGCGCAGCCAGGCTCATCCGCGACCGCAAGGTCGAGGAGCTCGCCGACCTCATGCGCTCCGCCCGCTCACCGCACACGGTCTCGTTCAACCGTGCCCTGCTCAGGCTCTACCGCGACGGTGTCATCGACTTCGAGACCGGCCGGGCCTACGCCACCAACCCCGACGAGTTCGCGCTCTCCGCCCAGGGCATGGAGACCGGGGTGGACGGCTACCGCGAGCGCAGCCTGGACGCCCTCGGCGGGCTCGACATGAAGGCCTTGCTCGAGCTCGCCCAGGAGAACGGCGCGAGCGACCTCCACCTCACCGTCGGTCGCCCTCCGATCCTGCGCATCGACGGACGCCTGCGCCCGATCGACGTCGCGCCTCTGACCGGCGGCGACATGCGGATCCTGCTGTTCTCCATCCTGACGGGCCGCCAGCGCAGCAGCTACGAGCTGGAGCGCGAGCTGGACTTCGCCCTCGCCTTGGACACCGGGCGCCGCTTTCGCGTCAACGCCTACTACCAGAAGGGGCACATGGCGGCGGCCCTCCGAGCCATCCCCGACGAGATCCCCGACGCGGAGGCCCTCGGGCTTCCGGAGACCTTGATCGAGCTCGGCACCAGGCCCCACGGGCTCCTGCTGGTCTGTGGACCGACAGGCTCCGGCAAGAGCACCACCCTCGCCTGCCTGGTCAACCGGATCAACCGCACCCGGGCCTGCCGGATCATCACCGTGGAAGACCCGATCGAGTACACCCACGTGGGTGTGAAGGCGACCATCGACCAGCGAGAGGTCGCCGCCGACACCAGGAGCTTCGCGGCAGCCCTGAAGTACGTGCTCCGTCAGGACCCCGACGTCATCCTGGTCGGCGAGATGCGGGATCTCGAGACCGTGCAGGCGGCGATGACCGCGGCCGAGACCGGTCACCTCGTGCTCGCCACGCTCCACAGCAACGACGCGGTCCAGACCATCGACCGGGTGGTCGACGTGTTCCCGCCGCACCAGCAGGCCCAGGCCCGCTCCCAGCTCGCCGCAGCGCTGCTGGGCATCATCTCGCAGCGGCTGTTGCCACGGGCCACCGGCAACGGGCGCGTGCCGTCGTTCGAGGTGCTGGTCGCGAACCCCGCCATCCGCAACCTCGTCCGAGACAACAAGCTCCACCAGATCCAATCGATCATGGAAGCCAACAAGAAGATCGGCATGAAGACCATGGACGCGGCGCTGGTCGAGCTCTACGACGCAGGCGACGTGAGCTACGAGGACGCCGTTCGCTACATGCGGAACCCCAAGCTGCTCCGGCAACCCGGCAGCTGACGGAGCGCGCTCGCAAAGCCAGAGCAAACTGGTTTCACGTCGCTCTCTCATCGCGGAGGAGCGAGGTAAGGTACGACCCAAGCCTCGGCACCGAAGAGGAGGCTCGATTGTCCGATCTCGTGCTGCGTCTGGAGCTGGACGGCCGCATCGTCGGTGAGTGGCAGCTGGACGGGCAGGAGCTGCGCCTGACCGTCGCGGATCGCGCCGGACGCCAGGTCGCCGCGCTCACGACCCAGCTCGCCGGCACCACCACGTCGTTGCTCGGCACGCCGGTCGACGAGGTCGATCCACTCGACGAGGACACGCGGATCTCCACCGCCGAGAGCCTGGAGGCCACCGCCGAGCGCGGCATCGGGACCGAGCGAACGCAGACCCAGCCGCTCGCAGGGCTGGCCCGCGACCTGGAAGACGAGCTGCGCCTGCTCGGGGTGCGCACCGACGGCTCCCTGGAGCGCCTCCCTGGCGACGACTTCACGCTTCCCCTGCCGGAGCCCACCGGGGGGTCCACGGAAGACTCCCTGGGCGACCGCCACAGCTTCCAGCCGGTCGGACGGGGCGAGCAGAGCACCACGCGGCCCAACCTCGCCCACCTCGCCCGAGACGCCGGCCGAAAGGACAGCGGCGTGCTGGAGGTCTGGTTCTACAAGGGTGGTCGTTGGACCCGACGGGGCTGGCTGAGCCCCGGGCAGCGCGCCAGCCTGCGCGGCGGCGTGATCCGCTGCATCAAGGACGGCACCCTCTTCGTGTCACCGGGACGCTGGTTCTCGGCCTCGGCCATCCTCCCCGATGGCGAGCAGGTGCAGGTGGGGCCGGGCGACGATCCGCTGAAGCTCCCGATGGGTGCTTCGGTCACCCTCTGGGACGGCGAGCGTGGACTGCACGTGCGCACAGCGGAGCACTCCGAGCCCGGTCGGGTCCGGGTGCACTGAGCGCCTTGCGCCGAACCGGTCGGCGGGGAGCCGACGCGTTCAGTAGCCGACGGCCTGCGTGAACAGGGTCTGGCCCTCGTCGCTGGCGCTCTCGGCGCGGGCGATGCTGACCTGCACGACACCGCTGTTCTCCACCACCGGAGCGTGGAGCTTCACCCAGGCCATCGTCGGTGCATCGGTCAGCCGCGTGGTGCCGGAGATGAGCTGGCGAGACTCGGCCACGACCTGGCCGTCCACCGTGGCGCGGCCGACCAGCCAATAGTCCGCGGCATCGCCGGTCTGGGCCGCGAGGACCGGCAGCTCGATCACCACGCCGCCCGGTGTGGAGGTGATCAGCTGAGCCTTGAAGTTGCCGGCGAGGGCCTGCTTGCCATCGACCTTGAAGGGGTCGGCGGCGGCGGGGGGCGGCGCCTCGTCGAAGCTGAACTCGTCGTCGAATGCGAAGTCGTCGGCCGACACCTCGTCCTTCTGGGCGTTCAGGGCCTCGTTCTCTGCCGCTTCACGCAGGAAGTCGAACTCCTCGTCGTCCTCGACTGTGGCGTTCGCAAGGGTGTCGTCCGCCATCGCGGGGGGGGCGAACAGGACCAGACCGAGAATGGACAGCGCGCGCATGCCGTTCCTCCGTGGAGCCGCCGGACTCCAGAAGGGCGCAACCTACATGAGTTAGTCCAGAGATCCAAAAAGATTCTACCGGGCGACTCACCGCGATGAACCCCCACCTTCGAGCATGGCGACGGATGCGGCGGCACCGACGCGGGGTGGACGGCCCGCTGGTGACGCTGGCGTCGTGGCTTCCCGTGCTGGCCGTCGCCGGGTGCTCCTTCCTCGTGAAGCCGGTGTTCTTCTCCTGGCTCGAGGAGCCCGAGCTGCTGGGCGTCGGTGTCGAGGGGCTGAGCTTGCGGCTGGCGCTGCTCGGTTGCGGTGCGATGAGCCTGCACAGCTACACGGCGCTTGTCCGTGGTCCCGACCGCGACGTGCTGGCCCCCCATCCGGTGGACCCAGCCCTGCTCCTGCCGTACCTGCTCCGACGCACCGCGCTCGAGCGCCTGCCCCTGGCCTGCGCGCTCGTGACGGCGCTCACGCCGATCGCGGCGGAGGGGCACGTCGAGGCCTTCGCACTGGGTGGGCTGGTGGGCCTGGGGGGCTGGCTCGCGGGGCTGTGCGTGGGCTTCCCGATCCATCTGGCGAGCGTCTGGGCCGCTGAGAGCCCCGCCCTCGCTGGGTTGCTGGAAGCCCTGCGTGGAGACAACCCCCGCCTCCAGGCCGCTCTCATCTATGCGCCCGGTGTCGTGCTGGCGGTGGGGGGGGTGGCGATCGTGCTGGCCGCTTCCGGAGCGCGTGCCGTCATCGAGGGCGACCCGCTCGGTCTGGTCCGGGTCGGCGCCCCCATCCTCTGGAGCGCGGTGGCGTGGGTCCCCGCCGGTGGCCTGGCCAGGACGTACCACCACCGCACCACCACGCTGCTGGCCGAGATCGATGCCCGCTACGCCAGCGTGGATGTCGAGGACGACGAGCGCGCGGTCTACCTCGAGTGGCTCGTGCGCTTTGCACCGAAGAGCTTGCAGCGTGAGCTGCTGAAGGAGCTGCGTCACGGCTGGCGCGGCCTGCGCACCTGGGTGACGGGAGCTTGGGGAGCCGGCGTGGCCACCGCCCTGGTGGGCTGGTCGGGCCGTGACGACGCCCCCGCCCAGGCGGTCGCCGTCGGCGGCGCGGCGCTGCTCTTGATCGGCGCTGTCGGGCTTCGGCTGGCCGCCACCGATCCCGGCTGGCTCGGTCAGGCGCTCCCGGTCCCGTCGGCGCAACGCGGGGCAGCACGCGCCCTCGCAGTGCTCGGCTGGATGCAGGGCGTCATCCTCCCCACCCTCGCTGCAGTCGGCTTGCGACACGGCTCCGACGACGCCTTGATGGTCTTCGGTGCGCTGGAGGGGGTGGCCGTCGTCCTCACCTCCCTGAGCGCCGTCTGCTCCCGAGCCCCGGCGCGCGGCTGGGCGCCCTACCTGGTAGGAGGCCTGCTGGGCTGGGCCACCATCGTAGGAGGACTCGCGTGATCGTCGTCGATGCCATCGAGAAGCGCTTCGGCAGGACGCAGGCTCTCGCGGGCGTGAGCTTCCGCGTCGAGCCGGGTGAGCTGGTCGCGCTGATCGGACACAACGGCGCGGGCAAGTCGACGGCGCTCAAGATCCTCACCGGCCAGCTCCTCGCCGACGCCGGACGCGCCACGCTTGCGGACCGGGACCTCGCCGCGGAGCCCGCGCTCGCGCGCGAGGAGCTCGGCTACGTCCCGGAGGACCCCCAGCTCTACGACTACCTGACCGCCCGCGAGTTCCTCGAGCTCGTGATCGACATCCGACAGGCGGGCGAGCTCAGCTACGGCCTGGAGGTGGCGGCGCTGGGCGACGATGCCGACCGACTGATCCGGGAGTACAGCCAAGGCATGCGGCGCCGTACCGCGCTCGCGGCCGCCATGGTCGCCAAGCCCAACGCCCTGGTCCTCGACGAGGCGCTCAACGGCCTGGACCCGCCATCCGCAGCGCGGGTGAAGGACCAGCTCCGGGCCGCGCGGGCACGAGGCGCCGCGATCCTGCTCTCGACCCATGTCCTGGAGACGGTCGAGCGGCTCGCCGATCGCGTGGTCATGCTCGCCCATGGCCGCGTGGTGGCCGACGAGCGGGTTTCCGACATCGGCCACGCCGGGCTCGAGGAGCTCTTCCTGGAGCGCATCGCGCTGAGCATGTCACTGGACGGTGACAACCCGACCGTGTAGACAGCGGCTCAGCACCTCGGAGGCCGACATGGCACGACTCCTCTCAGTGGCTGGGCTCCTGCTGCTCAGTCCCCTCGCCCTCGCATCCGAGGGCGCGGATCCGTGGACCTTCGGCGTGAAGCTGTCGGTCTCGGCGCTGCTGATCGGGGGGGTCGCCGCCATCCTGGGCCTCTGGGTCGGTCGCGACCAGCGACGTCCCGCCACCTTTGCGCTCGCGATGAGCGGCCTCATCGGCTCGGCGATCGGCGTGGGTGCCGTGCAGTCGTACCTCGACAGCGTGGACGGGCTGGCCAAGGAAGCCGATCTGGAGCGCATGATGACGATGGTCGCCGAGATCGCGGTCGCGAGCGGAGACACCGAGCTCGCCGCCCTCATCGAGGCGGAAGGCGGACCGAAGCTCGAGATCGAGGCCGAGCCCGAGCCCGCCGACGACGAGCTGACCGAGGCCGCCCCGGCCGTCCCCGAGATCGAGGAGTAGTCATGGACATCGGCATGATCGTCACTGGCTTCGGCGTGATCGTCGCCGGCCTCGCCGGCATCCTGGGCGTCTGGATGGAGCGGGACCCAGGTGGGCCCAAGTCCTTCGCGTTCGTCTTCTCCGCGCTCATCATCGGCGCCACCTGCGTCGAGATGACCCACGCGGTCGCGGCCCAGAGCGAGGCGGCCGAAGCCGACGCCAAGATGGCGCTCCTGCTCGAGAGCCTGAGCGAGCTGGCCGCCCGTGGGGACAACCCGGCGCTGTCGGCCTTCGTGGGGACCGAGCTGGCCATCGCTGCGCGAGCGAACCCGGACGTGGTCAAGAAGATGGAGGCCAACATCGCCAAGAAGGGCGGGGACCCCTCCACGGTGATGGCGACCGCCAAGGCCGGCCGGCGGCAGGCGGCCGGACTGAGCAAGGATCCACCCAAGGCCGGCGAGAAGCCCAAGCTCGCTCAGACCATGGCCACCGTCAGCGCGGCCGCCCCAGCCACTACGCAGGCCGTCACCGCGCTGGTGGATGAGCTCCCCTCGGGGGCCGCCGACATCGCGAGCCAGCTGCTCGCGTCGGGCGACCTCGACGCCGCGACCCAACAGGCGCTCGCGGACGCGCACGCCGCAGCCGACGCGGCACGCGTCGAGGCCGCAGCGGCCGTCGCGAAGGCCCAGGCCCAGGCCCAGCAAGCCGCTTCCGATGCGAAGGCCGAGGCCGAGGCACAGATCGCCGACGCCAAGGCCCAAGCAAGGGCAGAGGCCGACGCCATGGTCGCCGAGGCGAGGGCCGAAGCGCAGAAGGCCGTCGACGACGCGAAGGCCGCAGCCGAAGCAGCGGTCGCCGAAGCCGGCAAGGGCTTCCTGAAGAACCTCGTCGGCAACTGAGCGGTGGGCCACGCGGCCCCGCTCAGATAGCCGCTTCGGCCGCCGCCTCCCACGCCTCCATCGCGGCGTGGAGGGCAGCGGCGAGCGCCTCACGGCGCTCCAGCAGCGTGGCCACCGCGCCCGCATCGTCCGCCTGCCGCGCCAGCTCGTCGTCGAGCGCGGCCAGCGCGGCCTCCGCGCCCTCCACGGCGGACTCGGCGTGCGACAGCGCTCGGCGCGCGCGCTCCCGCGCTCGAGCTGCCGCCTTCCGCTCGGCGTAGCTGCCATCGGTCGACGCCGCGTCCTCCCGTTCCGTCGCCTCGCCCCTACGAGGTTCGAGGTCCGAGGCGAGCAGCCCCTCGCGAACGACCACGCCATCGTCTCCCCAGACGACCACGTGTGTGGCGAGGCGCTCGATCAGAGCGCGATCGTGGCTCACGAGCACCAGCGCCCCCTGGAAGTCCTGCAGGGACTCGGCGAGCGACGCGGCGGTCAGCGCATCCAGGTGGTTCGTGGGCTCGTCGAGCAGGAGCAGGTCGTGGTCCCTGAGGCAGAGGCTCGCGAGGGCGACCCGGGCCTTCTCGCCACCGGAGAGGGTGCCCACCTGTTGCAGCGCCCGCTCACCCGAGAGGCCCAGCGCTCCGAGCGCCGAGCGCGCCCTGGTCTCGGTGAGGAATGGATCCCGCTCGAGCAGCACCTGCACACCGGTGAGGCCGGCCGGAAGCGCTTGCGCCTGATCCTGCTCGAAGTGTCCTCGGTGGGCGCGTCGGCCAAGCGTCACCTGCCCTTCCAGGGCGGGCGCTCCAGCCAGCACCCGCAACAAGGTGGACTTGCCACAGCCGTTCGGACCGAGCAGCGCCCAGCGCTCCCCACGACGCAGCTCCAGATCCAGGCCGTCCGCCAGGCGTCGCTCGCCGTAGCCGACCGCCAGCTTGTCCGTCCGGAGCACGAGGTCCGGCCCTTCCTTCGGAGCGACGAGCCGGATGCGGGCGGCGCCGCGGCCCTCGGCGGCCTCGACCTCGGGCAGCTTGTCGAGGCGCTTCAGGCGGCTCTGCACCTGCTTGGCCTTGGTCGCCTTGTACCGAAAGCGCCGCGCGAAGTCCTCGATGGCGGCGCGCTCCTCCGCCGCCCGCTCCCGCTCGACGTCCTGCTGCCTGAGGCGTTCGGAGCGCTGGGCGAGGAAGCTGGTGAAGGAGCCCCTGTAGCGTTCCAGCCGTCGGCGACGCAGCTCTACGACGCCTGTGGCCGCGGCGTCGAGCACGTGCTGATCGTGGCTCACGATCAGGCACGCGCCCCCGAAGCGCGCGAGCCACCCACCGAGCCAGCCGCGGGCGTGCAGGTCCAGGTGGTTCGTGGGCTCATCGAGCAACAGCACGTCCGGCTCCGCGACGAGGAGCTTCGCCAGCGCGATGCGGACCTGCCAGCCGCCGGAGAAGCGATCACAAGGCTGCCGCCAGCTCTCCCGGCGGAAGCCGAGCCCGTGCAGCACGCTGCCGATCCGCTCGTCGAGCGCGTAGCCTCCGGCGGAGCGAAAGCGCTCCTCGGCCGCCGCATGCCGTTGGATGCTCTCCTCGCTACCGTCCAACGCCGCCGTCTGTTGTTCGAGGGCTGCCTCGAGGGCCAACAACGCGGTCAAGCCAGCCTTCACAGTGTGCCACAAGGGCCTCGAGGAGCCGCTCACCGCGTCCTGGGGGAGGTAGCCGATCCGAGCGTTCTTGCGCTGGACGACCTCGCCGCCCTCGCAGCCGCGCTCTCCCGCGAGCACGCGCATCAGCGTGGTCTTGCCGCACCCGTTGGCACCGACCAGGCCGAGCCGGTCGCCCGGACGAAGGTGCAGGTCGGACGCCTCGAGCAGGAGCCGACCGGCCACGCCCAGCTCGACCCCGGCCAGGCGGATCACGCGTCGACCAGCTCGCCGCGCAGGGAGTTGACGAAGCCCCTCAGGATCCGCACCCGGACCAGCTGCCCCACGAGGCTGACGGGGCCCGCGAAGTTCACCATGCGGAACGATCCCGTGCGGCCGCACACGACGGAGTCGTCCCACTTCGACGGCCCCTCGACGAGCACCTCGACGACCTCGCCCACGAGCGCGGCGTTCTGGGCCTGTTGGAGCTCGCGCTGCCGCCCCTGGAAGCGCACGAGCCGGGCCTGCTTCACGTCCTCGGCGACCTCGTCGCCCTCGGGAAGTCGCAACGCGGCGGTTCCAGGCCGCCGGTTGTACTTGAAGGAGAAGGAGCCGGCGAAGCCGACGTCCTCCAACAAGCTCATCGTGTCGTCGAAGTCCGCGTCGGTCTCTCCAGGGAACCCTGCGATGACGTCGGTGGTGAGCTGGAGGCCAGGCCGTGCCTCACGCAGCGCGGCCGCGAGCTCCAGGTAGCGCTCCCGGGTGTAGAACCGCTTCATGCGCCGGAGCACCGTGTTGCTGCCCGACTGCACGGGGAGGTGGATGTGCTCGGCGAGCTGGGGGATGGTGCGGTGGGCTTCCACCACGTCGTCGCCCATGTCGCGTGGGTGGGGGCTGGTGTACCGGATGCGGACCACCCCGGGGACGTCGGCGACGCGGTGCAGCAGCTCGGCGAAGGGCACCTCGCCGCGCTTCAGGCCGTAGCTGTTCACGTTCTGGCCGAGCAGCGTGATCTCCTTGGCCCCGGCCTCGACACAGGCACGGACCTCGTCCACGATCTGCCCGCTCGGTCGGCTCACCTCGACCCCACGGGTCTGGGGCACGATGCAGAAGGTGCACTTGTTGTCGCAGCCCTTCTGGATGGTGACGAAGGCGGTGATGCGGCCCTTGAAGGTGGGCTGGACCTCGGTGACGAAGGGATAGTCGTCCCGATCCATGAAGCTGTTGTCGAGCACCCGTTCGCTGGCCGACCGCGCCACGAGATCGCGGATCCGCGGCACCTGGTCCGGACCGAAGACCAGATCGACGTCCTTGTGGTACTTGGCGAAGAGGCGCTCGCCGTCGTGCTGCGCCATGCAGCCCGCGATTCCGATGCGCGTGCCCCGCTTGCGCAGGTGCTTCACCTCACCGATGAAGCTGTGCAGCTTGTGCTCGGGCTTCTCGCGCACCGAGCACGTGTTCACCAAGACCAGGTCGGCGTCCGCGGCCTCGTCGCAGCTCTCGAAGCCGTCGTGCTGCAACAGGGCTTGCATCTTGCCGCTGTCGTAGTCGTTCATCTGGCAACCGAAGGTCTTGATGAAGACCTTCTTCTTGGTAGGGGGCGACGCCATGGCGCCGCGCCCGTAACCGGTGCGTCGCCTACCAGCCGCGCTCGCCGGGCCGCACGGTGGCGGGGTCCGAGGGGTCGTAGCGCTCCGGGTTCTGGCTGCAGTGACGGCAGCAGGCGTGGGGATCGCCGCGCAGGAGCCCCTCCCTCATGGAGCGGAGCACCGACCCGTTCCAGATGGTGTCGAAGTCCTGTTCGAGCAGGTTGCCCAGGACGGGCCGTCCCGGCATGGGACAGGGCGCCACGTCGCCGCCGATGCTCACCATCACCTTCCCGCGGAGGAAGCCACAGGACAGGGTGCCACCGGCCCTTCGCTGCCAGCGGCCGAGGGCGAGGTCGTGCCGGGCCTTGCGCCAGAGCCGTGCCAGCCGTGACCGATCGAGGCTGCGAGCCTCGCGGGTGGCCAGGCGCAGCCGGTGCCGGCGAGACACGGCATGGGGGCGACCGTCGAACCGCGGCGGCAGGTGCAGCCTCACGCCGAGCGCGCGTGCTCGCTCCCAGGCGACCTCGGAGATCGCGTCCGCTCGCTCGGGCACGTGGCGCAAGGACCGCGCTTCGTTCTCGGGGTCGAAGGCCGTGAGGTGGGCGACCTCCAGCCGGTCGAGGCCCAGCTCGCTCACCAGCTCGACCATGAGCGGCAACTCCTCGAGGTTGTCCCTCATCCACACCATCGCCAGCGCAAGGCGAGGACGCTCCCGGCGCGGCAAGGCCTCGCGCAAGCCCACCACGAGCCGGATGTTGGCGAGCACCCTCGGGAGATCGGACTTCACGCGGATGGCCGCGTAGACCTCCGGGGTGGCGGCGTCGACCGAGAAGGTCACCAGGCTGGCGACCCGGAGCAGCCGCTCCAACAGCTCGCCGGGCTTGATGAGGGTGGCGTTCGTGTTGAGCTGCAGGCTCACGCCGCTGCGCTCCGCGAGCTCGACGAACTGGCGCAGCTTGGGGGTCATGAACGGCTCGCCGGCCACGGTGAGCGAGAGGTCGTGGGCCCCGCCGAGCAGCTGACGCTCCACGCGCTCGATGAGGGCCGGCTCCATCACCCGTCGCTTCTTGGTGACCCCCGAGAGGAAGGGCCCGCACATCACGCACTCCAGGTTGCACCCGAGCGTGGACTCGAGGTTCACCCAGACGGGAGGCGGAAGTGGGGGAAGGCTCACTGGTAGACCTCCTACCGACCCGCCGGCATTGCGGCACGTCGGGTCAGTAGGAGGCCCCCGCTCGAACCGTGCGTGCGGTTTTCCCGCACACGGCTCACCGATGACTTCTCGGGTCG